>BNJV01001230.1_pt1 | contig 31016 bp, 42 predicted proteins | sample 8540591 | NCBI WGS metagenome assembly BNJV01 (sample SAMD00202457, study PRJDB9452) | human saliva metagenome | host: Homo sapiens | reverse complement strand
ATATCTAGATATTTTTAAATTATATACCTTTCAGATAGCTGCAAAAATTTAAAAAGCCACTAAAAACCCTAACGTTAGAAAAACTTAATCTTTTGGATATATTACTGAAATACCTATCCATTAAAATTCAATGAGCTATTTTTCCTACCTAAGATTCTAAATGTTAGAACCCAATTACTTTGCAAACATGATAACGGCTTGTGTCAACACATCCCATCTGCCAAATGGTTTATGTTCTTTTTCATATTATTTAGAGAAAGAGAATTTATCTCTGTAATTACCCCAAATCAAATAATAACTTATTAGTGGAAAATAGATTTTTATTGCTATAATGCCTTGAGTTACTATCAATTAAAGGTATTTTAATATGCAAAAAGGCATCATTATTTTAGGGTTATTCTCTTTTTAACAGCTTGTGATTTAGGTTTTCCCAGAATGACTGTTAATTACGATAATTTACCCCCAAGGGAAATTAAAGAATATATTACGAAAAGATTTCCTAATGAGCCGGAAAAAGAAGCGCTAAGCAAATTGATTTATGCTCATTTAGATGGTGATAATCAGTGTGATAGCATCAAAAAGCGGTTTCCCAAATGGGAATGACTTGTGAAGTAGGAAAAAGAAATTTGTGAGTATTCAGGATATATTAGAACGAAAACTTACTGGACATAGCTCAGGAAGTGGTCAAGCAAAACGCATTTATCATATTGTTATTTCACCTAAAAAGGAATGGATTCGTTAGTCTCTTGAACATCAAATTGTAGAAGATACTGAAACTGAAACCCAAGAAATATAAAAGGTACTTAACATGAAAAATTACTCAATAATATCCCTTGCTCTACTTTCCCTAGTTTCAATTGGCTGCGAAGCGAGTGGGACATGAGAATCATTCTGGGATTCAATCTTCAATTTCAGACAGAAAGTAATGCAACAGATTTAAACTTAATGCTAGATGAGGTTTTTAAACCCGTATTACTGACATTGCAAGTCAACGTGCGGATGTTAGCCATATTGTTCCAAATATCTTTCATTCAGGAATGGATAAGAAAGAAATAAGCGATTTAATTTCGAACCAATTTGAAATTTTAGAAAAAACAGATAATAAACTATTTGCACTCTATAAAAAGGTGAAGGTTACTTAGGTAATAGACGTGATTTTTATATTGAGTTGTTTTTAGTAAAGAAGGAAAGTTATTAAAAATAAATCTTATTTAGATAAAAAGCAACAATATCTAATCCATTCTTTTTATGGTCTGATATCGATCGAAAAGTGCGGTTAAAAACACAGTGATTTTTAACCGCACTTTTTATTATTACAATAACATAACACTTCCATCAAGATACCTGATTTAATTAGGCAATACAACCCTCACAATCATACCCAAAATTGTTCATTCTAAACCAATTGAACGAGCCGTTTGAACTAACTAATTTTTCCCCATAGTCAAAGCACGTAAAAGGAATGCTTTTACACGCCGGATTGCATAGAGCTAGGCAAGCAATCCCGACAAAATAGAGGAGTAGATTTATGAAATCTAAATTGATGAAAGGGTTAGTGATTGTTGCATTGGAGCAGGAAGCTTAACCGCTTGTGAAATGGACAGACAACAACGTCATACTGCAACAGGTGCAGCAATCGGCGGTGTGGCTGGTGGTTTATTGCTGGTGATACTTGCCACAACACTCGGCGGCGCAGCATTAGGTGGTGTAATCGGTAGTCAAGTGAATAAAGGCGGAGACTACGATGACAGAGAATATCGCCATCATAAAAACATAAAAGACATCACCATCACAGAAAACATCGTGATTGGGATGACGACTGGGATGATGATTAATCTCAAAAATAGATAGAAAATGACCGCACTTTTTGAGATACAAACACAGTGCGGTCGTTTTGATGCTTTCAAATTTACTCACTCTACACATCATTTAAATACCCAATCAATTTATTAAAACGCTTTTTAATATAATCAGGTATTTACAACAACCCCTACATTTAATGTTATAATCCCGCCGTTTAATAGAGGTTGGACCACTTAATCAGTGTAATGCCAAAATAGGCATAAGGTCATATAAAGCTCTCAATAAACATTTTTAAAGATAAATATAAATAACTTAAACCTTAAGGTAATTTTTATATGAATAAAATCAAACTACTTCGCCCAACCCTTGCGGCTGTGGCGGTCTCTGTTGTTTGTGCTTCAGCGCAAGCTTCATCGTTCGTAACGATGTCGATTATCAATATTTCCGTGATTTTGCTGAAAATAAAGGCTTTCCGTCATGAGCGTCCAACGTTAATATTTATAATAAACAAGGGCAATACGTTGGCACCATGTTACCAAATGTGCCAATGCTCGATCTTGCGGTAACAAACCGTCGTAAAGGCACCTACACCTTTTTTTCACCCACAATACGCAACGAGTGTATCGCACATTAGAAACTCAGAAGGCTATGGAGATGCTCAATATGGTGAAGATGGCAATAATCCCTGACAATCATCACTTCAATTACTTAGTGGTTGATCAAAACAATCACCCGCAGCTTGACTTCCAAACACCTCGTTTTCAGCAAACTTGGACTGAAGTAGCACCAATTCCAGTTAATGTTGTTGAATCTCGCCAAAATGGATTGTTGGATAAATCACGTTATTCTTATTTTGTGCGTGTAGGTCTGGTACTCAAAAATCTCGTAACCAATATGGTCAAAATAGTGATGTAGCATACCATTACCAATATTTGATTGGTGGTACGCCAATGCGTCCTGTGAGTTCTAATTCTTCAAAAACCCAATTTGATGGCAATCTTTTTAATGATGGCTTATCTACTTACGGTTTACCTGGTGATAGTGGCTCACCATTATTTGTCTATGATACTAAAGATAAACGTTGGGAATTAGTAGGTAAACCTTGTTGAACATTATGGTGAGGGCGATTCTCGCAATAATTATATTGTTGCATCAAGACCAGTATATGGGCGAGTGCCGTTAAAGATGATGAAATTGATTTCCGTGTCAATGTTCAAGAAACTTATTGGAAAGGTGAAGGTGCTTCAAGCTCAAAATTAAAATTAGCAGACCCAGCTAAAAGATATCTTGATAACGATAGAGAACGACCATCTCTGCGAATGGTAAAACGGTACACTTTTAGCGGTAAAAGAAAACAGCGAACTTATATTAGAAAAATACTATTAACCAAGGTGCTGGTGCGCTTTATTTTTAATAACAATATGAGCGGTTCGAGCGATTAACAACAACGACTCTTGACGGGTGCAGGTGTTGTGGTCAATGGTAATAAAACCGGAACTGGCAGGTGAAAAATCCACAGGTGATCGTTTATCTAAACTAGGTACAGGTACATTATTAGTCAATGGTAAAGGTAAAAACGTGATATTAGCGTAGGTGAAGGTCATTGTTTTAGACCAAAAGCAGAAAATGGTCAGCAACAAGCCTTTAATCAGGTTGGCTCGAGCGGTCGAGGTACAGTCGTACTGGCTAATGATAAACAAGTTAATCCAAATAATATCTACTTTGGTTTCCGTGGTGGTCGTTTAGATCTTAATGGTAATGCACTCAGCTTTTAACTATATTCAAAACGCAGATGATGGTGCAAAAATTGTCAACCATAACAAAAATAAGACTGCTTCTATCATCTATCGGCAAAGATTTATCTGAAAGTGAATTAGAGTGGGTAAATTGGAGTAAAAACCTGAAAACGGCATTGCGTATTTATGAATACGTTAATACACATAGATATAACTGTACTGATTATTTCCGCTTAAAACCAAACGGTAACCCAAATCAATACTTCCTCTTGATCAAAACTCAAGTAATGATTGGGAATTCTACAGCAATAAAGCAGAAGTTATCAAAAATGAGTGCATCACATTCGCATATACATTCAGCGGTACGTTAGGGCGAAACGGATAGCAGTCGTCCAAAACGGTGGATTAACGTAACTCTTTGAACCCAAGTAATCCAATAACTTGTTATTACTGAATGGTGGGGCAAATTTAAATGGTAGCATAAACGTTGAAAAAGGCAGTAAAGAAAGTTTCTTTCTGGTGTGCCCGTAGCACACGCTACGATTATCTAAAAATAAAGAAGTGGTAAGAGAAATGAATGGACTGACCGTCAATTTCACCGCACGTGAATTTAACGTCGCGGTAGCAAAACTTGAAAGCGGGCGTAATGTTTCTCAATTAAACGGTACTTCAATGCAAAGATCAGGCGTCAAATTAAACTAGTTTTGTTCAAGGTGAATCGAAAAACTGTATGCGCTCAACTCATACACTGGGAAACTAAGTGCTGAAAAACAATGCGGTATTAAGTCAGTCGGTATTCAACCACTACCAACGACTAAAGTAACGGGTAATGTGACTTTACAAAACCAAAGTCAATCCCAATTAGGAAAAGCAATCATTTGCTAGTCGCATTAACGCAGATAAACAAACACAGTAACTTTGAAACCAGAAAAGCCAATGGACATTAACTGGCAACAGCAACGTGGGTAATTTAGCGCTTTCAAACAGCCTAATTACATTAAATCAGCGCTATGATGAAATTGGGAATAACCATAAAGGCAACATCGATTTTAATGAATCAACCATTAATGGTAATTTAACTGGTACTGGTTCTTTCCGCTTCTAACGAAATGTAGCTGAGCGCCGGGTGATCATATCGTTGTCACGGTTTAAAGCGAATGGCATTCCAACTTTCATTAAAAACACGGGTGCTGAACCAAATGAAATCAGCCCATAAGTTTAGTGAAAATTAAACAACCGGGACAAAATAATGCGAACGCCTCGTTTCACATTAGAAAACGGCTATGTGGATTCTGGAGCTTATCGTTATATTTTTAGCGAATAACAATAACGACTATCGTCTTTATAACCCATTACGTGATGCGCAGTAAAACTCACGGTGCGAGCACACAAACTCAAGAGCTCAGTCGAGAAGAGTATGAGGTGTTCAGCGTCAAATCAAGGCAAAACAACGCGAACTTAACAGTTTAAATGCGCAAAGAACGAGCTAAAGACAAACTGATGCTCAAAAATGCTGAAGTGAATAGACTGCAAAACAGTTAATCAAACAGATGCTAAATTGAAAATGTGGTGGATCAATATAACGGTAAACCAAAATCAAAAAGGCAAACGCAAACCATTTATATCCCGCCAATATACTCAATTAATTAATACATTGAAGCAGCAAAACAATCGTTTATCTACAGCAAAAATGCTGCGGCTGAATTATTGAAAAACGCAAACAAATGCAACGAATTTAGTGGCAAAATTGCGTCAAGATATTACTAGCTTAGAAGCAAGTAAAGCTCCACGAAAAAGGCAATGTTGATAAAGCTCGTGAGTTGTGTGAAGCGCAAGGCGTTAGCCATGCTTTTGTTCTAAAAGTGTTGAGAATTGCAAATACAAGTGATTTAACCTGCTTTGAAAATGAGTTAGATATTGCGATTCAACGTTTAGAAAATGCAGAAAAAGCACTAGCATTAGCGACGAATGATGGTGATGCTCAAGCTATTGCTTATGCGAAAAGAAGCGGTAGAAAACGCATCTAAAGAAGTGTTAACGAGTTTAGAAAACAACTATGAAAGTTTATCTGAAATCGAGCAATTCTAGCAGAAAAATGAATCAAAAATTCAGAAAGCACCAATGCTAAAGTCGCTGAAATGTTAGCAACACAAGCAAATTTAGAAAACAACAAACCTCAATCTGCATTAGTGAGTCGTTACCCTAATACTGCATTATCTGAAATAGTCGGCTAACGTAAATGTAGCGTTACAAATCGCACGTAATCTTGATCGTCATTTATTGTCAAGATAACTCGAATGTATGGGCAACATATGAAGCAACGAAACAGAACTATCATTCTGATTTCTATCGCCCATACAAACAAAGCTTAACAATGACACAAATCGGTGGCAAATAATGTAAATGATAATGTACGAGTTGGTGCAGTGTTATCACATTCTCGTGCAAACAACACATTTGCTGAAAACGTGAGTGGTAAAAATCGCATTGCAGCTTTAAGCACTTATGTAAAAGGTAATTGGAACAATGGCGTATTTACGAGTCTTGACCTAGGTTATGGCCGCAGCCGTAATACTATTGATTTTGATGGTAAAAACACGTGTTCCACCGCAGCTTATTTAGCGTTGGGGTAAATGCTGGCATCCAATGGGATGGGGTAAACGTTCAACCATCTATTGGTGTTCGTTACACTCGTCTATCTAAAGCAAATTATCAGCTAGCAGAAGGAAAATTGAAAAGCAAAGCATTAAACCCTAATGACTTACTGTGCTGGTTTTAGAATTAAGCAAACCTTTGATGTGGCAGGAGTGAAATTAACACCAAGCGTAGTCTTTACTACAATGATGCAAACACAGCGTAAAATGGCTGTAAATGGTGCATTGTCAGTAAACTAATATCGGTATGCAACAACAATTTGGACGTTATTTCAACCACGAAGCAGGACTTGCGCTCAATTCAATCAATGGCAAGTTAGCGCACAAGTGGGTATGCTTAAAAGGGTCTGATATTACTCTCAAAAATATGCCGCATTTAAACTCGGGCTATACTTGGTAATTTGAATAATCCATTTAATACTTAAACATTAATAAAAATTCCATTGACTGAAAAAGGCAATGGAGATTTTTGTTACTATAAAAATTGAATCCAAAAACGACCGCACTTTCAAAAAAATACAATCTGTATATTATTTTCAATGATTTCCCCATTGCAGCATCAATTCCACCCTATGTTAGGCTATAGGAATAATCCTCTCTCTCAATATTCGTTAACTTTTACGTTTAATTATGACAACAAATACTCAACACTATACGATAAATGAAGGTTCATTCTCACTGCCTCAATAACTGGCAAGACGAATCAATGTTTTTTCCTTCAACAGCTATTCCGGTGGAAATCTTGTTATCAACAGAACCCTATTACTGAAGATATTTCTGACCAAGATTTTTATCAAAAATCATTGAGCAATTTCGTCATAATCTCAACGGATATCAAGAAAATGAATGCCGAGAAGTTACCTTAGAGGGAAAGCCTGCTTACTTGCTAGATTATTACTGGGACACACCTGAAGGTCCAATTTATCAACTTTCTGTGCTTTATATTGTGCAAAACAAATTATTAACTTTTACTTATTCAGCACAAGAATCTTTTTCTCCAAATAAAAAAGAAGCATTACTTACTGTTGTTTATTCCTTTAAAACCACCTCAAAAACGAATTAAATTACGATGACAACACCTGTTATGCCAGCGGCTCGCGTTGGCGACCCATTTAAACATCGAAGCTTTTATGGCAGCGTTAGCTGTGCAGCAGCTGGTGCCATAATTGAGTTTGGGGGTAATTTCTGCTTGTGGCTTCTTTTTAGGGGAATAGGTGGCTTTTGCAGCAGCAATGGCATTATTAAATACACCAGTTGTAAGCAGTACTATCGATAAAGTAAAAAGTGCGGTAGAAAATTTCTTTGAATCTGACGATCCTGATGGTTTCATTATCAAGGGTAGCATTAATGTATCCGTCAATAAAAGAAAACTTGCCTATGCAACACCGGCTGATGCAAAAGATCAAACCCCTACCATCAAATGTGATAACTCATGGACCAAAAATTATCGCTCAAGGTAGTGAAAGTGTTTTTGTCAACGGATTCCCTGTTGCTCGAAAAGGAGATGGTACAAAATGTAGTGCAAAAATTAGTGATGGTTCTCCTAATGTTCATATTGGTTCAGGGCAAGGCACTTATGCAGAGATGGAACCTGAATTTAATAAACTTCAGAGATTAGCACTCATTGCGGTAGAATTTGTTGTGCCTCCCACTGCAGCTGCAGGGAAAGGTTTACTAAAAAGTTTTTAAAGCTGGTTTTAAAGCTATAGCAACTAAAGGCCCTAAAGCTGCTGCAATGCTTGCCAAAAAGCAGCCCGCTCATTAAACCCTAAAAACGCATCCGCTATTAAAAATTTTGGCTGTGCAAAGCAAGCTTTTAAAAACAATAAAGGGCTTAAGCGTTTTACTGAAGGCGGAAAAAAATGGGTAAAAGGTGACCCTATTGATGTTTTAACAGGGCAAGTTGTCGAACAGCGTGTTGACTTTACGCTTGGTCAAACCATTCCGCTTTCCTTTATCCGTACTTGGGCTAGAAGTAAAGAAGATCGTTTTGCTGATGGACTTTGTGGACGTTTTTGGGTTGATAACTTCTCCGAATCTGTCGAGCTTAGCCAGCAAGGTCAACAAATTAAGATTGCTACCGCAGAAGGAACCCATCTGCGTTTTTCCTTACCAATCGGAAGCATGCAATCTTTTAACCCTGATCATCCACAATTTACCTTAAATCGCTATCGAGACTTTTTAGAGCTTTATGACCGTGAAGCGCAACTGTCTAAACGTTTCTATATCACAACACCTGCTTTTAATGAGCATAATGACGACTTAGGCTTTCCTCTGCTTGAAGACGGAATTTATCCTATTTCTTATTGGCAAGATACTTTTGGCAATAAAGTTGAGTTTATTTATCACCATAAGCGCTTAGTTAAAATTAATCATTCAGATGGCATTGTCCTTGCGCTTGACTATCAAACTCAGGGCGAAAAGCAGTGGTTATACCAAATTCATCGCATTGATAACGGCTTAAATGAAATCCTTGTTTCCTATGTACAAAATGAACAAGGACATTTAATTGAATCCGATGCCTTACTTGATTATCACCTATTCTATACCTACGATAACCAAGCCAATCTTATCCGTTGGGAAGATAAGGATAGAACTTGGGTAGACTATCATTATGATGAGCATGGTCGTGTTATTCATAGTGTAGGGGCTGATGGATTCTATCCTGTATGGTTTGAATATGCTGAAAATCAAACTAAGGTTCGCGATAGCAAAGACCATGTCACGGTATATGACTTTGACTCGCAGATCATGAAGCCACTTACCATTACCTCACCAATGGGTTCGGTAACTCAGTTTGAATACGATCAATTTGGCAATCTTCTTTCGCAAACCTTTGCAGATAAAACCCAAGTTACCTTTGAGTATTTAGAAGACACGGGCCTTGTCAGCGCGTTCACTGACCCAATGGGAAATCAATGGACGTATTCCTATAACGAAGAAGAACAACTCATCCGCATTGAAGATCCAATTGGACGAGTATGGACATCTGTTGAACAAAAACAGAAGAAAAACTCAACCGCACTTTTTCACCGCGCCAGATGGCAGCCAAAACCGCCTTTGTGCGCAATGAATATGGTTTATTAACTCACGTTGTATCCAAAGCAACCAAGCAAAATCCGGCACAAGCTCAACTTCAAGCGGCTTATCGTTATGACCCTCGTCATCGTTTAATCGAAACACAAGATGCCGAGCAACGTCGTATTCAGCTTTCTTATAATAATGAAGACCAAATCAGTCGCTTACAAACCGCAAGCGGTAAACATTGGCATTATGGCTATACTCATCATCAAAAAGCTCACACAAATCAATCGACCAAACGCAAGTCAGGAAAGCCAAGTTTATGACCGACATGGCAACCTAACCAAATACACCGATGCTAACGGTGTGGTGTGGCAATTAAAATACGGTGCATTTGACTTACTCATTGAGAAAATCGACGGTGAAGGCCATGTATGGCGTTATGACTATGACAAAGACAGTTTAAAACTAAGCAAAGTCATCAACCCAAAAGGAGAACAATATACCTACGCTTTTAACGCTGATGGACAAGTTGAAGTTGAAACAGATTTTGCGGGCAATATCTGGCATTACACTTATGATGCTAACAGAGCGTTAAATACGCTACCGATGGCGAAGGGCATCAAACGCAATATACATACAATGCTAACGGACAATTAATTCAACTCTCTACCGTTGATGATGTGATTAGCTATACCTATGACAATGCGGGTCGAGTAACACAAATTCAATCCACAGACAGTACATTAACCTATGTATATGATATCAATGACCGGGTAATTGAAGAATCACAAAACAGCCATAAAATCTACCGCACTTTTGATGATATCAATCAAACCGTGACTCGTGTGCTTTATCCAGCTGGTCAAGATAAGCCTATCACTACCCGATTCAAATATAATAATCTGGGCGAATTGGTTGAGCTACACTGCCAAATTGGGAAAAGGAATCCCAACAAACGGATATCCAAGAAAAGAAGTCCATACACTCCATTTCCTTTACGACAACGAAGGCAATGAAATCAGTCGCCAAAGCAACCTTGGCTTTTATTCTCAATCAGCAATTCAATGAAATGAATCTGCCGATTCGTCAGCGTGCCGGTTATGAGCCAACACATCACTTTGATAGCCAAGCATTAAAACAAACAGGTATTGATAGCCCAACTTTTGCTGAGCTGAATCGTACCTATCAATATGATAAAAGCCTTAAACACGATTGCCGCTAATGATGAAATCGAATCCTTGAGATTTGTCGTTAATGGTAATAATCAAATCACCCAAGTGGTTAATCAATATCAAACCCGTGAAAACTATCACTATGACCAAAACGGGTATATTAGCCAACAATATATTCAAGCTGATGATTATCGTTACCATGATGACCACCATGGACAAATTAAAATTGATAACCTGGATTTATACCAACAAGGCAATAAACTCAATCGTATTGGCAATGATTATTACAGCTATGATAAAGCTGGGCGTTTAGTAAAGAAAACCACCATTAAAGACGGTTTTAGAGGTAAAACCCTTTATTATCGTTGGAATGGTAATAATCAGTTAGAAAGTTTGACCAATGAATGGGGCGAAGTCTGGTATTATAAATACGATGCTCTTGGTCGACGCATTGAGAAAGCTTGTCTACAACGAAACACCAAAAACCACTTACTTGTGGGATGGTGACCAAGTTGCTTATCAAGAAACGGAGAAACACGGTGAAAACCGAAAGCCTGCGTCATTGCATATTCAATGGTTGGGAGCTGATTGCACAGCAGGACAGTTACTAAAAAACTGACTTGCGCAATCATCATAAAACTTGACGCAAAACCACAAACTACGCGGTCTGCCAGCCTAACGGTCAGCCACTTGCTTTGTTTAATCCTCAAGGTAAACGTACTTGGCGTAAAGCCCCAAGCAGCTTATGGGGTTTGCCATTGCTCGAAAGCTGGGAAAGCAAACAAGCTGAACCGTTAAATCCAAATCTACTCTTTGCTGGGCAATATTTTGACCGAGAAAAGTGATTAGCCTATAACCGTTTTAGATATTATGACCCTCAAAGTGGCTGTTATCTAAAATCTGACCCGATTGGGTTAGCGGGTGGTGAAGCGCCATATGTTATGTGCATAATCCGATGGGATGGGTGGATCCGTTTGGGTTGGCTGTATGTCCAACTCTAAAGAAAAAACTACAAAATGTTGTTGATCAAGCGGTGGCTGATATAAAAGCGGACCCAAGCCTTGCAAAAGACTTAATGAGCAAAGGTAGTTATCGTCATCTAAAAGATCCTACTTCCAAATTATATTCAGCTAGTTTTGGCAAAGCAGTAGAACGAAGAGCTCGTGATATAATAAAAGACACTCCTGAATTAAAAGATTTGGTAACCCATACTGGACTTTCTAGAGGACCTAATGGTCGATTTATATCTTCTCCTGATTTTTCTACCGCATCAAAAGGCATTTTTGATGTAACAACTAATGCAGGAAAAGCTGCACATGAAGCTAGATATGCTCTAAAGGTTTATCAGATAAAGTTGGATATTTGCTATACGACGTTGATAAATCAATAATATTTTTAATAGGAATATTTTATGAAAGTTGACAACCATAAATTCTTTAAAATAGATGTTTTAGTTATTACTTCAGATAATAGTGAATTTAATAATGTTACATTTGATAATTGTGAAATTGGATTGAGTAATGATATAGATAATTTACCACATTTTAAAAATGTAAAATTTAATAATTGCTCTTTTGTTTTTTTGTACTTTTGGTCCTGCTATCTTTTGAAAAAGTGGAGTTTAATAACATAAAAATTTGAAGATTACGGTATATTTTGGTCACCATTATTTAATAAAATAAAATTGAAAGGTAAATTTACTTTTTTAGGTTAAACTCTAATGGATTCATGCTTGATAATAAAACCCAAAATTCAAGATAAACTAGATAATATTAGAGCTAAATTTTATGAAAAAGTTGATTGGGCTTTAGATATATCAGAAGCAAAGTTTTTTCTTTTGATTACAATGGAATACCAGGTAAATTATTTATTCGTGATTCTGACACTCAATTCTAATAACTAAAAAGATTTTCATTCTTTAGAATTACTAGATAATTCTTTTTAAAGATAATTTTAGTTACCTTATGATGTATCTTGAAGATTTTATTGAAAGTAATGCCGAAGACATTGTTATCCTGTTCCATTGGCCAAACCTAAAAATTTAGAGAACCGATACTAGAAGGATTAAGAGAGCTGAGAAGATTAGGGTTTGCATAAAAAGATTAGCGAGTACAATACTTAACTTCTTTTTAAATAGATTCTATAAGACGTGGTCAAATTTTTGATGTTTTATTGAAAGAAACTTGTCCACTCTTTTTTATATATCCACAATAAGAAAGTATTAAAATATCTCGAATAAATAATTGATATGAAAATTTGTGAATTTAATTTATTAGTTAATGAAATTAAAATTGCAGTTACTCATTCAGTAAATGAGCTTTTAAGAAACATCCAAATGAAGATTTTTACTATATTTCATTAATAACCTCAGGGAAGCGCACTCGCCTATACTATCAGCTTTGGTCTTACCAAGAACTGCATAAATTATCAGATAATGATAAAGAAGAACTTTATAAAATGGTCTTTATGCTGACTCCCCTATACAATGTATAAAAACAACTTTTTCCAGAAAGTGGAACAAATTTTTGAACTTCGTGATGCTGAAAATATAAATGAAAAAAAGATGAAAGTGTGGAATTTGATTTTAGAATCAATGCAATGGTTGAAGCTATGCATCAAGTAGATATCAGTGGTGTTTTTGGCACTGGAGATCCTAGATTAAACCCTATTAATCAATCGTTGAAGTAATGCCACCAGATGAAACAAATGTAATCCAAAGCACTAAATCAAAAACTCTAAAATACGCTAATATGGATAGAAGAGGCAGGCGAAGAATAATTTTTAAACTCTCAAAAGAGCGTCCAATATTCTAGATTTTTCAAATTTAAAACATTAGAAATAACTGACCTTCGCAATCATCACAAAACCTGGACGCAAACCACAAACTACGCGGTCTGCCAGCCCAACGGTCAACCACTTGCCTTGTTCAACCTCACAGTAAACGCACTTGGCGTAAAGCCCCAAGCAGTTTATGGGGTTTGCCTTTGCTCGAAAGCTGGGAAAGCAAACAAGCTGAACCGCTCAATCCAAATCTACTTTTGCTGGGCAATATTTTGACCAAGAAAGTGGATTGGCATATAACCGCTTCCGCTACTATGACCAACAGAGCGGCTGTTATCTAAAATCTGACCCGATTGGTCTAGCAGGGTGGTGAAACGCCATATAGTTATGTGCATAATCCGATGGGGTGGATTGACCTGTTTGGGTTGGCGAAATGTAATGTAACAAAAGCTTCTTCAAGAAAAAGCCATACAAAAAGCGAAAGAATTTTTCTCAAGTACCTAGAGTTTCAAAAGGAGGAAAAAGACATTCCTTTAGAGAAACTAAACTCCAGCAGTAGAGGTGCAAAATGGAATAGAATGAAAGCTGATGGTGCACTAGGTAGAGAGAATCCTAATGGAAAAACTATTGGTTTGAACACCCAGAGGTCATCCTGATGCAGGTTTACCTGACATACCAAAACATCATGGAAGTGGTCATATCCATGCGGTAAATCCTAAAGGCGAAGAAATGATATTTACATGGTGATAATGAACATGAATATAATTTTTACATTTCCATTTAATGACTGGGATAATTTATTTATTGAAGATGAAAAGCTTTAATATCACTCGATATGTTCTATGCTCCAAGGAGATTAGTAAAGGATATTATGGAACGTTACAATTGGGACGATAAAGATATTGAAAAGTTAATAGAATTACTTGGAGAAGTATACTTACTTGATATGGATTATATCAAATTAGTGGAAAATAAAAGTCTTATAAAACAAGGTTTGTGCTTTTTATGATAGTAATTGTACAGATAAAGTTCAAGATTTAATAAATAAATTGAATATAAAAATATCAAAACAAAAGAAATTAAATAAAAACTTGACATTGAAAAACCCTATAGAGGAAATAATCATAGAGAAGTCTCATGTAAATTTCTGCAAATAAATAGTATGATAAAAAGAAGGATATAGTTTTATATATATACACAGATATATAAATAAAGGAGGGCTTATTATTATACTATTCACCAATAATGTAGATAAATTTATTCATAAATTAAATGCCATTAAACTTAAATCCTACATAGAACTAAACGATTGGTAATAAAATTTATTACCCAGATTATGGATCACGTTTCCAATGTATGCCCTTATTTTTATCCAGCAAACTGCTCTTTAAAACTACTCAATGCACACGCGTCAGGAGATGCGCGTGATCTTGGGGAAAATCACCAAATAAAAAGGAGCAATTTATGCAAGATAAAATCATTAGCGAAGCTTTATATACAGAACTCATGGAGTCAAACTTAAAGTATTATGTAGTATCATTATCTGAACCAACAAATGCAGATAGATCTAATGACTTATATAGTGATATGAGAGAGCTTTTTATCACAATTAACGACAGAACAATGCTCTGTAGTATTCTCATTTTTAGAAATATTATAGTAGATACAGCCTCTACAATATTGGGGAACAATAGATGGTGCTACATCAGTTAATGCAGATGGAAATTATATTCTTAAACATAATAATGAGGAAATCGGTTGTTTACAAGATTACTTAGCAAAAAGCTGAAGATGATAAATAAGTCACCCTGCTGGTACACATTTCTCATATGTACCTTTATTTTATCACCCGACTGTTCTTTAAAAAGTAGTATCTCAAAGAAGTGCGGTCAAAATTTTGGTGTCAATCTGAAAAACTCTTTGAAAAACTGACCGCACTTTTTCTTACTTAATCGGCAATAAAATCAACCACCAAAGCATCTGAATCTTATCCTCCTCAATAATTTTAAGATAAAACCCTTTATTATCGTTGGAATGGTAATAATCAGTTAGAAAGTTTGACCAATGAATGGGGCGAAGTTTGGTATTATAAATACGACGCCCTTTGGTCGACGCATTGAGAAAGCTTGTCCACAGCGAAACACCAAAACAACTTATTTGTGGATGGTGACCAAGTTGCTTATCAAGAAACTGACCGCCATAACACATTAGAAAGCCAACGGCATAATGTATTCACGGTTGGGAGCTGATTGCACAGCAAGACAGTTACTTTAAAACCGACCTTCGCAATCATCATAAAACCTGGACGCAAACCACAACCACGCCGTCAGCCAGCCCTAACGGTCAACCACTTGCTTTGTTTAATCCTCAAGGCAAACGCACTTGGCTGGAAAGCCCAAGCAGCTTATGGGGTTTGCCATTACCGAAAGCTGGGAAAGCAAACAAGCTGAACCGCTTAACCCAAATCTACTTTTTGCCGGGCAATATTTTGACCAAGAAAGTGGATTGGCCTATAACCGTTTTAGATATTACGACCCACAAAGTGGATGTTATCTAAAATCCGACCCGATTGGATTAAATGGCGGTGAAACGCCTTATGCTTATGTGCATAATCCGATGGGGTGGGTGATCCGTTTGGTTTAACAAGTTACACCTCCAAGTAAAAAATCTTCCTATTTTGCAAAAAGTAGAAAAGAAGCTTTTGAGGAAAGCAAAACGTGATGCAAATATTCCTAGAACTCAACATCCATCAAAAGTTACTAGAGAGGATTTATTGGATTATGACCAGTTTGCTAAGAAAGTTCCAGTAGTAAGAGATGGGAAGGTTGTTCAAACTAGAAATTATCATTACACCAATGGTAATGGTGATCGTATCGTTATTCAAGAACATGGCATGGGACACTCAACAGCAATGCCAGGATCTCGGTAGAGAGCTACATTTCAATGTAGACCTATAACTATATACAAACACCGGCAGTTACCCTGGTACTTATGGACATTATAATTATAAGAAATAGGAGAATACTATGTTAGATATTACTGAAATTATTGAATCTTTCAGTTTTTACAAACTCTATCCAAATGGTATAGAAAGTTATCAATACATAAAATTGATTTTATGACTAGCAGTTATGGGGAGCTCATTAGTTTATATTTATACTAATCAAAAACCACTAATTGACATGACAAAATATGGAGTTTTTGGTCAAGATTATAATACTATCGTTATAGAATTGCAGTGCAGAATATCTGGAATAGAAATATACAACTCATCAAATAACAAATCATATTTACCAATTGAAATACATTGTAATGAAGACCTAGGTACACTCTAAAGCAAGTTTGGAAAGATGGTAGAATTAAGTTTAATATTGATAATAAATCATTTTTCAAAAGTTACTGCTTATTTTGATGATAATAATTAAACAATATATAATAAGAAAATGATAAATATTTTTATATTTTTGTATTAAATTATCATTCATCTTCTCCCATATTGATATTATCTCGTCAACTAACCATACTTTCACAGCTCCAGATGGCAGTCAAATCGCCTTTTGTGAGTAATGAAATGGCTTTATTAACCCACGTTGTTTCCAGGTTAGCCAATATCAAACCCGTGAAAACTATCATATATGACCAAAACGGGTATATCATCCGACAATATAGAAAAATTAGAAAGAGATGCATGGAAAAACAGGACAACTCAGTTACTAATGGAAAACCTTGAAAGTAAAAGATCTTGGTAGAGAAATCGAGCAAGTGAAGGAAAATCCAGTCAATGGATGAGGGTTGAAATGAGTTCAAATACCATACACGGACATCCAATATCTAAAGCAGAATTTATGAGATTAATAAAATGAAAATCGAGAAATTATTCAAGAACAGTCCTTTAAAATAACATTTAATGATTTAATTATTGATGAAAATAAGGAAATTTTTGAACAATTAGATTACTTAAAAGAAGACTTATTTCAAGCAGAATATAAAAATGAAATTTTGATATTGGTTGGTATCCATCTTTTAATAAAAATGAGAATTTTGTTATATCTCGTTATTAAAGACTTTGATTGGGAAACCCTGTATTTAAGAAAGAAGTAAGAGAGATTGAAGAGCTTCTAAGGTGTATTAAAGAAGTATTAGCTAGATATTAGTAGTCCTCTGCTAACACGCATCACCTAATATTTACCATTATCTTATCAACTCACTGTTCTTAAATATCCCTAGAAAGTGCGGTTGGAATTGAAGTGTTTTATACCCAAAAACCCTCTGAAAAACTGACCACACTTTTTTCACTTTATCAACAACAAAATCAGATAAAAATTTAATGAGGCTGTAAGACAACAAAAGTGTTTTAATTCACTAGGAGCATTCAAATGAATAAAAACAACATTACTAGATAAAGGTTTTGACTTAACAAACCAGCTGATATAAGCGCAATACAGAACATAATGGAGAAGTATGATTTTCACTGATCCCTCCTTCATATGTAGATTTTCTACTTATATCTAATGGATTGTATGCCGATTAATTTTGTTCTATTAGAACTTGAAGAAATTTTTCAACGGAATAAAGACTACGAAATAGATTTGTACCTTCCCGAATATATTATGATAGGGGATGATAACGGTGGTGTTGCAATTCTATGGAGTTTAAAACAGGAAATATATATGCTAATGGGTTAGGTTCTCATTGCCAGAAGATCTTAAATTTCAATCTAAAAGCCTGGAAGAGTTTTTATTAAATGAAAACCTTCAGTTCGATATTAGCCATAGCTAGTATACGTATCCCTTATATGATGGCGCACGTCTCCAACGTGTGCCTTTTTCATCCGCTCACTGTTCTTAAAAAACTAAAAATAGTTTACAAAAGTGCGGTTAAAATTCTAGTGTTTTTCAATCTGAAAAACATCCGAAAAACTAACTGCACTTTTTCTATTTTCCAGTCACCCAACCTTGGCTTTTATTCTCAATCAGCACTCAATGAAATGAATTCGCCGATTCGTCAGCGTGCGGGTTATGAGCCAACACATCACTTTGATAGCCAAGCATTAAAATAAACGGGTATTGATAGCCCTATTTTTGCTGAGCTAAATCGTACCTATCAATATGATAAAGCCTTAAATACCATTGCCGCTAATGATGAAATTGAATCCTTGAGATTTGTGGTTAATGGTAATAATCGAAATCACCCAAGTGGTTAGAAATAATATCAAACCCGTGAAAACTATCACTATGACCAAAGTGGTTATATTAGTCGACAGTATATTCAGCAGATGATTATCGTTACAATGGACAAATTAATTGATAACCTGATTTGTCAACAAGGCAATAAACTCAATCGTATTGGCAATGATTATTACAGCTGATGATAGCAGTGGTCGATTAGTAAAGGAAAACCGCCATTAAAGACGGTTTTAGGGGAAAACCCTTTATTATCGTTGGAATCGGTAATAATCAGTTAGAACGTTTGACCAATGAATGGGGCGAAGTCTGGTATTATAAACACGATGCCCTTGGGTCGACGTATTGAAAGCTTGTCCGCAACGGAAACACCAAAAACCACTGCATTTGTGGATGGTGACCGTTGCTTACCAAGAAAACCGAGCGTCATAACACACCAGAAAGCCAACGGCATAATGTCATGTCAATAGTTGGGAGCTGATTGTCACAGCAGGACAGTTACTTTTCAAAACCGACCTTCGCAATCATCACAAAACTGGACGCAAACCACAAACCACGCGGTCTCGCCAGCCTAACGGTCAGCCACTTGCCTTGTTCAACCCTCAAGGTAAACGCACCTATGGCGTAAAGCCCAGCAGTTTGGTGGGTTTGCCTTTACTGAAAATTGGGAAAGCAAACAAGCTCGAACCGTTAAATCCAAATCTACTTCTGTCGGGCAATATTTTTGACCAAGAAAGTGGATTAGCGTATAACCGTTTTAGATATTACGACCCACAAAGTGGATGTTATCTAAAATCTGGACCCGATTGGATTAGCGGGTGGTGAAACGCCTTATGCTTATGTGCATAATCCCATGGGGTGTTGATCCGTTTGCTGGGCTATGTGGAATAGGTAAAAGCTAACCGTTAGTAAACCTAAAAATTCTTTCAGATAAAAGCCTGCAAATGCAGATATCTCGAAAGACACCTGCTAAAACAAAAATGCTCTTAATCGAGCAGCAAAAGAGGGGAATTGGTTTGCTCGCCAACACTATGATGTGAGAATCTTCTTCTACAAAGTTCATATAGAAAAAGAAGCGAAACGATACAGAATGTTTGGAAAACCAGATCTCATCAAAATTAAAATGCAGATCACCCAATTGACTTAATAGGAGGTTCCCCACCAAAACTTCAAAATGCCTACGAATCTATAAATAAAAAGTGTAGGTAGTAGTGAAAATGCAGGAAGAAAAGCAGGTCTCAAAAACCTGGAGATTTAATCAGTGAAATACTTTTTAAATAGGATGAATTATGATTAATACAAAGTTCTCTATTATGACGGATACATCAACAATATTATCAATTTTGATTTAGAATCACTTAAACATCGGGTAGAAGACACTGATTGGTGGAGTATTCCGAAAGATGAAATAGATGAAATAAATAAAAGGAAATGTGATATTCCTAAACTCTGGTGAAGATGGGACTTATAACATAGAACTCTGCAATACTCTAGAAGAGGATTTTCATGTCTTTATTTATAAATGTACATCAGGTTCGTTTTCATAGGGCTGAAAGACACAACTGGGGTGATTTAGAACCAGATGACTCAGAATATATTTCTGGCAAAATTTTAGATATTCCATCGGAAAAATATGAAATCAGATTTTAATAAACTTGATAGAAATATAAAAACTCATGTTTCTAAAAAGTCAAAGAAATACCAATAACATTAGCGACTCAGTTAGAATTTAATCATTTTACATGATGACATATATTCATATATTATTAGCCAACAACTTTTTAAGAAAGAAAAATGACCACTTTTATCCATAGTGAGGATAGTTACTTACCTCTAAAATATTAACCAAAGATTGTTTTAGGGGAAAACCCTTTACTATCGTTGGAATGGAATAATCATTAGAAAGTTTGACCAATGAATGGGCGAAGTTTGGTATTATAAATCATGATGCCCTTTGGTCGACGTATTGAGAAAGCTTGTCCACAGCGACACACCAAAACCACTTACTTGTGGATGGTGGCAAGTTGCTTATCAGGAAACGGAAAAACACGGTAAAACCGAAAGCTCTGCGCTGTCATCTACATATTCAATGGTTGGGATCGACTGCACAACAGACAGTTACTCAAAACTGACCTGCGCAATCATCACAAAAACCTGACGCAAACCACAAACTACGCCGTCTGCCAGCCTAACGGTCAGCCACTTGCCTTGTTCAACCTCAAGGTAAACGCACTGCAAGTGAAAGCCCTAGGGCAGTTTATGGGGTTTGCCATTGCTCGAAAAGCTGAAAGCAAATGCTTGAGCCACTTAATCCAAATCTACTCTTTGCCGGGCAATATTTTGATCAAGAAAGTGGATTGGCATATAAACTGTTTTAGATATTACGACCCACAGAGTGGAAACTCACTTAGCCTCCGACCCTGATTGCTGAATGGCGGCGAAACGCCTTATGCTTATGTGCATAATCCTGGGATTGGCTGCTGATCGCGTTGGCTGGGTAAATACCTCTACGAAACAATATATGGGGAAAACACCAAGCAAAAATAGCAAGACTGGTAGAGAAGTAATAGAAAGAATGCGGGGAGAAGGAAAAATTCATGGTCAAGGAAAAAGAATGGACTTTAAAGATAGTAAAGGTAATTGGCATCCACATAAAAGATGCTGATATGGGCACATAAAACAGATGCGGTAAGTTGGTGAACTCCACAGGAAGACAACATGGTGCTAGAGCCCCCTGAAGTGAGAAATGGATGAGAAATCCAGATAATTATTATTTAGAACACTTCTCAATAAACCGATCTCAAGGCGCAAAACTTGGGGGAAACTTATTTACCATCATTAATATAGTAAGGAGTATAATAATGATATTAACAGAAAAAGAAGTTGCAGAAATTATTTCTGAAATAGAAAAGGCAAATATTATTGAAGAAAATAATTTAAATGACGCCTTAAAAATTTATTTAAACTTATGGGATAAGCTACCTGAACCAGAGGACAAGCAACCAGATCAAATAGCTAATTGGCTTTATAAATTGCATATTCGGAGTATATTTTGATATTGGTAATCACTTAGAAGCATGGGCAATAATTGACTCAAAATATCGAAAAATAGAGTATTCAACAAATGAATATGTCTAGCTGGTATGGTATGTTATGAATTAGAGGATAAAAAGCAGCACTTGAATATCTTTAATATAGCTTATCAACTTGAAAAACAGAGCTTTCCAAGGATAGATAAAAATATTGGAAATTTTATTCAGAAAATAAAAATAAACCCTTGCAGATCATGCCTTTACTTTATAATCTCTCCATTCTTTAAAAACTAAAGAATATCAACAAAAGTGCGGTCAGAATTCGGCGTTTTTCAATCTAAACAAAACACTCGAAAACTAACTGCACTTTTCTTACTTAATCGGCACATAAAATCAACCGCCAACACAACCTTAACTTTTATCCTCACCACTAATTGCAGAGGTAAAACCCTTTATTATCGTTGGAATGGCAATAATCAGTTAGAAAGTTTGACCAATGAATGGGGCGAAGTTTGGTATTAAATACGATGCCTTGGTCGACGCATTGAGAAAGCTTTGTCCGCAACGAAACACCAAAACCACTTCACGTATGGGATGGTGACCAAGTTGCTTATCAGGAAACGGAGAAACACGGTAAAACTGAGCCCGCGTCATTGCATATTCACGAGCTGGGAGCTGATCTGCAGCAACAGACAAGTTACTAAAACTGACCGTCAAATCATCATAAAAACCTGGACGCAAGCGACAACTATGCTGTTCGCCAGCCCAACAGTCAACCACTTGCCTTGTTCAACCTCAAGGTAAACGCATTTTGGCGGAAAGCTCCAACAGCTTATGGGTTTGCCATTACTTTGCAAAAGCTGGGAAAGCAAAAGCTGAGCCGCTTAACCAAATCTGCTCTTGTTGCGGCAATATTTTGACCGAGAAAGTGGATTAGCTTTATAACCGTTTTAGATATTACGACCCACATAGTGGCTAGCTACTCAAAAATCAGACCCGATAGCGTTTTTAGGGGGCGAAACGCCTATGCTTACGTGCATAATCCCATGGGGTGTGATTGATCCGTTTAAGTTGGCTAGATGTAAACCTACAGGAAACAATATATGGGGAAAACACTAAGCAAATAGCAAGACTGGTAGAGAAGCATAGAAAGAATGCGCAAAGAGGGGAAAATTAGAACAATGGGAGGGAAAACGCAATTTAAAGACTCCAAAGGGTGTATGGCCCCATCGATGCAGACATGGCACATAAAATAGATGCTGTGTTGGTGGAATTCCACAGGAAGACAATATGGAGCAAGGTCTCCAGAGGTAAGGGAATTTATGAAAAATGCTGATAATTACTATTTAGAATATTACTCAATAAATCGCTCTCGCTAAGGCGCTAAACTTTCTGAAATATACTTACCACCATTATATGAGGAACAATATATGATATTAACTAGTGAACAAATAGCAAAAATAGTTCAAAAATGGAAAAGCTTCAAAACCATCTAATAAAAAGAAACTATTCCTTTCTCTTTTGAATCTATGGATGAATTACCTGAGCCCAAAAATAAGCAGCCTGAGCAACATATCTAATTGGATTATTGACTCGTATATTTAATGAATATTTTTAAATAGTTCTGATTTTATACAGGCTAAAGAATGGGCCGAAAAAGCGTTGTATAATGATGTCTACTGAAGATGGAGCATATGAATATTTTCAAATGGGTCGAGTTTGCTACGAACTTAATGAGATAGATGAAGCTCTAAAGCTATTTTGAAAATAGCTTATCAAAGAGGGAAAACGGGCAGTTCCAAGAGTTTGATAGTAATATTGAAATTTTATTCAGAAAATAAATAAAATCCTTCCAGACATGCTCTTTACTTTATCATCTCTCCATTCTTTACTAAAGAATATCAAATGAAAAGTACGGTCAGAATTCAAACCCTGTTTTCTAGTGAAAACACCTAAAAACTGACCGCACTTTTCTTACTTTTTACCGCCCTCAATCATAATTAATGAAATGAATCTGCTGATTCGTCAAAGCGTGCCGGTTATGAGCCAACACATCACTTTTGATAGCCAAGCATTAAAAGACCAAACGGGCATTGAGCAGCCCTGCTTTTTCTGAGCTAAATCGTACCTATGGCAATATGATAAAGCCCTTTTGCAAATACCATTGCGGCGAATGATGAAATTGAATCCTTGAGATTTGTGGTTAATGGTACTAACCAAATCAACCAAGTGGTTAGCCAACATCAAACCCGTGAAAAACTATCATTATGACCAAAACGGGTATATCAGCCGACAATATATTCAAGCTTCGATGATTATCGTTACCATAATGACCACCATGGACAAATTAAGATTGATAACCTGATTTATAACGAGCAAGGCATAAACTCAATCGTATTGGCAATGATTATTACAGCCATGATAAAGCCGGGCGTTTAGTAAAGAAAACCGCTATTAAAGACGGTTTTTAGGGGAAAACCTTTATTATCGTTGGAATGGTAATAATCAGTTAGAAAGTTTGACCAATGAATGGGGGCGAAGTTTGGTATTATAACACGATGCCCTTGGTCGACGCATTGAGAAAGCTTCTGTCCACAACGAAACACAAAACCACTCTACTTGTGGGATGGTGACCGTTGCTTTATCAGGAAAACGGAGAAACACGTAAACTGAAAGCCTGCGTCATTGCATATTCAATGGTTGGGAGCTGATTGCACAGCAGGACAATTACTTTAAAACTGACCTTCGCAATCATCACAAAAACCTCGACGCAAAACCACAACTACGCGGTCTGCCAGCCTAACGGTCAACCACGTGCCTTGTGTTCAACCCTCGCTACAAACGCACTTTGGCGGAAAGCCCCAAACAGCTTATGGTAATACCACATTTGAGCCGGAAAGCAAACAAACTGAACCACTTAATCCAAATTCAGCTCTCGCTGGGCACTACTTTGACCAAGAAAGTGGATTAGCCTATAACCGCGCAGATATTACGACCCGCACAGTGCAGGCGTTACCTGCAGTCGGACCCGGATTGGTCGAAGCGCGGGTGGTGAAACGCCTTATGCTTATGTGCGTAATCCGATGGGATGGATTGATCCGTTTGCGTGGCTAGGTGTGGAAATTTAAAGAAAAACAAGATGGGACTGCTTACAGGCATTAAGGACTACCTAATAGGCATCTAATCCAGATAAAAACAATACCATGACATAAATGTTTTTAACACCCAAAGGAAAAGCTATTATTTATATAGGATGAGAAACGGATATGATTGATTTATTAAAATATATAGAAAATAAAAATAGAATTAGAAACCAATAAATCAGCTAAAATGATTTAATAACAATAAAAGAAATAGTTAAAGTGAAATTATTGATACAAATTTAAGATAATTAAATTTGAAGAACAAAACACAGGTTATTCTGAATATAGAATAATGAATGACTGTGAATCAGAAAACAAAGAAATGTGGGATTGAATACGACCCAGAAGTAAGAATACACCTGGCGATATATTAATCAAAGCAAATATAGAAAACTAATCATTGAGTTATAACATATAATTAAATATTAACTATACATCATAAAACCTAGACACAAAACCACACTGTCCGTCAGCCTCAATGGTCAGCCACTTGATTTGTTTAATCCTCAAGGTAAATATACTTTGCGGGAAGCCTCGAGTAGCTATAGGGTTTTGTCATTGCTCGAATATGGGATCTTTTATAGGAGTTTAAAATGGAAAATCAGTATCTAACCCTAGAAAACTGATTAAAGAGAGTATTAAAAGTCCGGTTGTTATAGGAGAAGACGAATACACTTCAATATATTAGAAAAATTCTCGTGTTGATTTACAAAAATTTGAGATAGAAAGTGAATTAGTTTACCTGCTAGTATAAAGAATTCTCACTAGATTTGCTCCTGCTGAATTATTTTTAAGTAACTATAGTGCAGAATAGAAACTCATAGTTCCATATACATGTTAAAGCATTTTCAAAGAAATATTCAATAATTTATGGAGAAAACCCCATCCGGACTTATTTTATTCCCGTAAATATTTTAGCAACAGGTTGGTACGGAGGGTTTGACTTACCGCAGAATGGAGACAATAATTTTGCAGTATCCTGAAACAGAGCTCGAATCGTGGATAGATGATGCTGAATTTATAACTTTTAACGACTGGTTAAATAAAATTATCTCATCTAATGCAGAAGAATTATTTTAATGACTCCTTATTGACAGGGCCGTCCCACGCGAGCCTTCTTATCACCCTCACTATTCTTTACTAAAGAATATCAAACAAAAGTAAGCGTCAGAATTCAAAGTGTTTTGTAGTGAAAATGAGCGACACATTATAAATTTAGATTCAAAGAGAATCTACCAGTTTAATTTCTGCCAGATTTCAAGAGCTAGTCAATTATGTGCATCTTACTACAAAAAGATTACATTGATTGGATAGACCATGAATCAGGAAACATAATATTCCATACGATATAAGATTTTATACAGATGAAGAGAAATCCATATTTCGCTGCTATAAATTGTTTTCTCAAGAATACTCTGCAATAAAAATTAATTTTGACTAAATACACTACTATTTAGTCGATTGCGACACAGACAGGAAAAAGTTACCTAGAACAAGCATCGTCCCATACTTTACAAATATCTTGTTGGCTTTGAATCCACATAATGGTGCAAGTGTTTCCAACATATGTCATTATTCTAACTCACTCATTGCTTTGAGTACATCAATCAATTTAAATCCCAGGAAACCACTTTATACCACTTTTACTCTTTAACTGGTTGTGGGTGATTTTGTTTTAAGAACTGACACTGAGTGAAATTATCATTTAAAATCGTGGTCTTTTGGTAAAACCAGTAGAGCTCGTTTTTCTCTGGTGTTTTAATGAGCATAAACCAATATTTCTGATAATTGACAGAAAGACCACTCTATCTAAAAGCTAACACTTCAACGTAGATGAAGTAGTGTTCTCACTAAAGACAAAAAATACCTTTGAATTGAAAATAATAACGCTCAAGTGCTAAATATTTTCCCACAACTAAAAAGGAATGAGTTTTTCACCTTCAAATTCTTGATCTCTAGTTTGTAGAAATGTATAAATGGAATGACAGTAAAAAGAAGACAAAAGTAGAAGAACAACAAATAAAACTAAAATTTCCATAAGTATTAAATTTCTTTACATAAAGGTTAAAACTCGATACAACTGCACTTTTATAACAAATGCGGTTATTTTTAAAACTTAAAATAAAGGACTGGCCACCAGCCGAGTAGTTTCATCCATAATCCACCCACACCAAAACCAAATCAGCTAATGAAAGAATAGATGCAACAGCTCACGCCCCACCATTGACCGGTGTGAGTTATAACCTGAACCGTATAATGCTGGGCCAGGACCACCGGCGTATTGTGTTAAACTCATGGATAATGTTGAGGTGTAACCTAAACCAATTGCAGCAATGATTGGTGGTGTACCCACAGCGATAGCCGCAGCCACGAAAGCTAGATACATTGCGGAAATATGTGCCATGGCTGAAGCAAAGAAATAGCGGGTATAGAAATACACCAACACTAAAATAGTAAAGGCAACTGGCCAGCTGAAAACCACCCACAGATGAAGAAATGTGGTAGAAATCCAAGTGATTGCACCGTATTTATTGAGTGCATTTGCCATCATCACCAATACCGCAAACCAGAACATCGTATCCCATGCGGTGGTTTCTGCTACGATATTTTTCCAGCTCATAATATTGGTTAATAATAAAATCACTAAACCGATAAACGCTGAAATTGTCGCAGGGAATATGGAAGACTAAATCACCCACCGTCCAAAGGAATAAAGAGAAGAATAAAGTCTAGGGCAAGAATCCATTCTGCTTTGCTCATTGGGACCCATGCTTTTTTAATTCTTCACGTGCCATTTCTGCCATTTTAGGCGTATCTTTTAATTCTGGTGGATAAATTAAATACACGAAATAAGGTAAGACGATTAAGCTCACAATACCCTGGTACTATTGCCCTAAGAACCATGTCATCCAAGTGATTTCCACACCTTTGGCTTTTCGCAAGTTCTGACAATTAGCGGGTTACCCGCCATGGCGGTTAAGAACATGGTACAAATAATGGTATCGATTTGAGAGACAGCAATCGCTAAGAATGCACCTGCACGACGAGCAGTTGGACCCGGTTTGGACTCATACGCATCAGCAATAGATTGCATAATTGGGTACATAATACCGCCGCCACGCGCAGAAGCTGAAGGAATACCCTGGACCGATAACAACATCAGCCAACGCCATACCATAAGCCACACCCATCATTTTTTTACCAAAACGACCAACGAAGTACAGTGCGATACGTTTACCTAAACCGGTTTTAATCACCGCTCGAGATAAAAACATAGCAATAGCAATCAACCAAATTGCTGCCGTTTGCAAAACCGGATAACATGCTCGACATCACCTTTGTTTTAGGGCGAAATTGGCGTAAGCCCAGTTAATCCGCTAATCACCAATGCCACCAAGGTTTGCAGCACCCATAGGGCATTGCTTTCGCGATAATAGCCACAATGGTTGCGACAAACAACGCTAGCATTCCCCATGCTTTAGCGGATAAACCTTCTGGTGTCGGGATTAACCAGATCCCTCAAACCAACGATGACGGCTATCAGCAGCCTGCCATTTAAAGCCAAGTTTGACTTCTACTGCTGGAATTTTTACTTTCCATAGGATAACTCCTAGATAAATGAACAAAAATAATTCATCACGGATAACGACCGTGACGCAATCGATTAAATAAGCAGGGTCATCAAAGATACCACTTTATTTAGTATGAGTAAAGATTTAAGAGATGTTTTTAATAGAAATTTGATGAAAAACTTGATTCAGATTAAAAATAACTTTAAGAATGAAGAAATTGATTCACGCGTTCAAGCACGGCTTTTCTAACGTTATCCTTTTCAAAAAGGATTTCATGTTTTGCCTGAGGTACAAGCATGGATTCTGCATGTGGAAAAAGTGCGGTCAATTTTTCAAGATTTTTGTTATCTACAATTTTTCCTTTTTCCGCTTGTAGGATAAGCACAGGTGTTTCCACTCTTGGAATGATTTTTAGGAGCGCTTTTGATTGCATTTAAACACAAATGTACCCAGCGGAAAGTCGGGCCAGCCTAAGTTAATAGCAGCGCGTTTTCGATTAACTCGGTTCATCCATTTCATTCGCGTTTTAGAATGGCTAAGTTCATTAAGGTTTAAATCTGCCGGTTTGTAATGTCCTTTGCCAAAAACATAACGATGACCTTGACCAAAATGCCATCATCGTTGCAATGATGACTTCATCTCGTAACGGATGTTTCATGGGAACGCCAAAGAAAGGCGAAGAAAGCACAGCCTTTTTAATATGATGATCATAATTGGCCAGATAATAGGTGGAAATCAAAGCACCGAGAGAATGTGCGAGAATATATTGCGCTTGATAAGCATAAAGTGCGGTCGTTTTTTCAATGATTTTTGCCATATCATCAATATAAAAACGAAACTCATCTAAATGCCCTTTTTGAGGAATAATACGCTGTGAATAGCCTTGTCCTCGATGATCAAAAAGCAAAACATCATAACCTTGTTGGTAAAAATCATAAGCCAACTCAGTCCATTTCAGCATATTTTCTGCTCGACCATTCACCAAAATCATCAATTTTCTGACCGCACTTTCAGGCTGAACCAAATGACGATAAGCTAATTTGATATTTCGTTCACCAGAAAGATATTGCGTCGGAAATTGCTCAAAAAAAGGCAATAACTCTGCAAGAGCAAATTGATGAAAATGAGGTTCTCTGATCATAATTTTTAACAAAAATAGTGTAGGGATAGAATAACAGATATGACGATATAAGGTATTTTTAATTCGATCCAAGCATAGTGAAATAAGCTTGAAAGCTCAAGTGTATTTCCTAAATCAGTACTATCAAAGGTGATAAAAACTGAACCCAATAGCCATAAAAGCCCAAGCCACAAACAACCGATAATAAAAGTAAGGTAATTTCTTGAGAAAAGAATAAAAGGAAAACAATGCTAAAAACGCAACAGTTATCGTTGTAAATAATATATTAAACGTATATTCACAACGCGCTTCTGACAAAAACTCACCCGTGTCATTTTGGCATGTTGATGCAAAGGTTTCAGGATAACCAAGGCGTGAGACAAACCAATATTGCAAAAACAAATGTCATTAAAGAAATTGTAATAAAAACAAAGATAGATCGTAGCATATTATCTTTTGTAGTAATGAAAAGGGCGTAGTGAATACGCCCTTTGTAGTGGAATTAAAACTTATGCCACCAATTGTTTTAAGATACGGCGAACTGGCTCTGCAGCACCTCATAATAATTGGTCACCTACAGTGAATGCCGCTAAGTATTCTGGACCCATTGCTAATTTACGTAAACGACCAACCGGTACGCTTAATGTACCTGTTACTTTAGCTGGGGTTAATTCACGTAATGTGGTTTCTTTGTCGTTTGAAATCACTTTCACCCATTCATTGTGAGATGCTAGAAATTTGTTCGATTTCTTCTAATGGTAAGTCTTTTTTCAGTTTGATGGTGAACGCTTGGCTGTGGCAACGTAATGCACCGATACGTACGCATAAACCATCAACAGGGATTGGGTTGTCGCTTAAACCTAAGATTTTGTTGGTTTCTGCATAACCTTTCCATTCTTCTTTAGTTTGTCCGGTTTCTGGAAGAAGTTTGTCAATCCAAGGATTAGTTACCACCTAATGCTGCGCCGAAGTTATCCGTTGGGAAAGCTATCAGAACGCATTTCTGCAGTCACTTTACGTTCAATATCTAAAATTGACGAAGCAGGGTCTTTTAATTCACTTGAAACCGCTTGTTCTAATAAGCCCATTTGTGAAAGTCAATTTCGCATATTTTTGCGCCAGCACCTGAAGCCGCTTGGTAAGTTGCGACAGATACCCATTCCACTAAATCTTTTTTCAAATAAAACCACCGATAGCCATTAACATTAAGCTCACGGTACAGTTACCACCCACGAAAGTTTTAATGCCTTTTTCAAGCCTTCAGAAATCACGTGTTGGTTTACTGATCAAGTACGATAATTGCATCATCTTCATACGTAGTGAGATGCTGCATCAACCCAATAACCATCCCAACCCCATAACCCACACCCACCACCTGTTTTTTAGAAAATGAGGTTTTTACGACCTTTCCTTTATCAAAAAACTCTTTCGGGATTTATTGATTATTTATCTGCTTTTTCGTGGTTTTCTTTACCGTTTTTTTCGGCTCTGTTTTAGCTTCAGATTTGGACCGCGCTTTTCTTGTCGTAGTAGACTTGTAGTCTCTTTGTGGTTGTCGATTTAGTCACTTTTTCTTTTTGGTTTTCACAAATTTGCTGCTTTCCATTCCTCAAACTCTTTTTCATAATACTTTACCCATTGGGCTTGGATCGCCTTGTAAATAAGGTTTAAAGCCATTTTCTGCACGATATGATACGAAGTCTCTAAACGTTCTTTGATGGTTTTCTGCTAAACGAACCAGACATTGCTCCAACATATTCATCTTCACTGTATTTGCGAATTAACCATTCCGGTAA
>BNJV01001862.1_pt1 | contig 31035 bp, 46 predicted proteins | sample 8540591 | NCBI WGS metagenome assembly BNJV01 (sample SAMD00202457, study PRJDB9452) | human saliva metagenome | host: Homo sapiens | reverse complement strand
GCGAGCCGGTAGGCGCGGACGCGCAGTCCCGGTCGGCAGGGCGGGCCGCGGTGGACGCGATGACCGCGGTCGTGGTCGTGGCGGCAGGGACGCCAAGCGTGGTGAGCGCTCCGCTCCCGGCGCTCGGCCGACGGCGAGGCGAAGCCCGGCGCAAGCGCACCGCAAGCGCACTCGCGGTGGTCGCCCTGTCGACAGGGCGACCGACGAGCAGGGCCGGACAGCGGCTGAGACTCACGTGGGTCTTAGCCGCTGTCCGGCTCAGGGGCGACCCGGGTCAGAGGCGGGTCGCCAGGGAGCAGGAGACAGACCGCCGGCCACCTGAAGGGCGGGCACCGTGATGCCCAGGAACATGTGCCCTCAGGGATCCCTCGGGCCCCTTGGCCAGCAGGCCGCCGCCGCGGCTAGGGACCCTGCGTGCGCCCTCGGGCGCTCTCTAGGCTCCGTGCGCTCGGGCCGGCGGCCTGGACCAGGGAGTCCGTCTCCCCCAGGCGCCAGGCCCCGCCCTCCTCGACGACCCAGGCCCCCAGCGCGACCTGTTCCGTCCGATCCCTAGGTCGGAGTCCATGACCCGCCTCAGCCAGTCGGTGCCGGCGCGTCCGTCGACGAGCAGCGCCGTCGCCAGCGCGTCGGCCATGCCGTCGTCGGGTCCCCACACGGTGGCTGAGCGCGGCACCCGGCCCGACTCGGCCCGGCCCTCGCGGGACAGGGCGCCCACGATAGCTCCCCGCGCTCATAGAGGCCGGAGGTAGCGACGTGCCCCTCGGTGGCCTCGATGACGCTGCAGGATCCGGGAGGGGTCCCCGGGTCCCGCACCCCCACGGTCCACGGAGAGCTGTCGGCGCGGGTCCCGCGCACCGAGACGTCTCCCACCCGCGTTGACGCACACCCCGCTCACGCGGCCCGACCAGCGCGGGGTCCCCTCCGAGGGCCTGGGTGAGGATGAGCGCGAAGCGCCCGGCCCCAGCCCTTGACGTAGGCCGACGGGTCGACTCCCCGGGCACCGACCAGGGGTCGAAGGATCCTCCGGTCAGCGCCCGCAGCCAGCGGCATCCTCGAGGACCGAGCGTACGACGAGCTCGTCTCCCTCCAGGGCTAGATCCTCCTCCCGGCGCCGACCGGTGCGGAGGGCGGTGATGAGCGAGTCGCTGCGGTAGGTCGACAAGAGGCGGTCGATCCGCGCCATCTCGGCCTGGCAGGCGTCGAAGGCCTCCTCGGCACGGGCGGCCAGCTCGGCGTCGACCGCCGTGCCCGGGCGCAGGGGCAGCCTCAGGGTGATGCCGTGCCCCAGGCCTCGACGACGCGCACGAGGGTACCGCGGCCGGTGAGCGTGATACCCGCCTCGTCGAGGAGAGCCGGGCCACCGGCCGGACCGAGGACGTTGAGGACATGCGACAGGGTCATAGGTCCGCCTTGGTCATCGCGGACTGGAGAGAGGTGGTGAAGCCCTTGGAGGTGTAGGTGGCGCCCGTGACGGAGGCGACGTCGGCGCTCTGGGCGGCCAGGCCCTCCTCGACGAGGGTCGGGGCGGCCGACTCGTTGATCCGCTCGGAGTGCCCGTCGCTGGGCAGCTGGGGCCAGGTGATGTCGGTGATCTTCCCGTCGGCGACGGAGATCTCGACCTGCATTGGCCCGTAGGGGCTGTTGTAGGTATCGCCCTGGAACGTCCCGGAGGTCGCGGACGAGGCCCCGGTGGCTGAGTCAGTCGTGGCCTGTGCTGAGGACTGCGTGGACCCCGCGACCTCGGTGGTGGCCACGGAGGTCCCCTGGGGGGTCGGGCTGCAGGCGATGACGGTGGCGACTCCTAGAATCGTCGCCCGGTGGTGAGAGGGCTCCGGTGATGGTGGGTCGCATGAGGATGCCCTAAGTCGTCTCGGGTCTGGTCGGGTGTCGCGGGCGCCCGCTCCGGGTGCCCCGTCCGGGCGCCCGGGTTTGCGGGGACGCCCGGGGTCTGCGGTCTCACATCGCGAGCTCCTCGTGGTGGAGCCTGTCGCGGCTCAGCCCGGCTGCGCGGGCCGAGTCCAGGACGAGGCGGTTGAAGGCCTCCCGGGCCGCAGACGTAGAGGTCGGCCTCGCGCAGGTCTGGCACGAGGGAGAGGAGCTGGGCGGCGTCCCATGGGTGGGAGTCCCTGGTGCCCTGACAAGGCGGTGGACCCTCACCCCGGGCCAGCGCTCGAGCACCCGGAGCTCGGAGTCCAGGGCAGGGCGGAGGGCGAGGGGACCCGCACGACGAGGTCGACGCGCACTCCGGCGTCGCTCAGGTCCTCGGCCAGGGGCTCGCGCCGGGGCGAGCCCGACGCCTGCTGCCACGAGCACGGTGCGGGCCCGCCGACCCGAGGTTCGCGGCGGTCATCGTGCCGTAGGGGCCCTCCCGAGCACGCGGGTCCCTGGGGGCCAGGCGGGCGGTCAGCGCGGAGGCGTCGCCGAGGTTCTTGACCGTGATGCGCATGAGGGTCCTGGCGCACGGGCGCCGAGAAGGAGTAGGGTGGGCCTCGTAGGCAAGGCGCGGTGCCATGAAACGCCAGTTGGCGAACTGTCCGGGGCGCACCCCAGTGCGTCGAGGTCCCTGCCCCTCATCCACACCGACACGACACCCTCGGCCTCGGGCACGACCCGCTCGACGCGCAGGTCGTGGCGCAGGGAGCGGATGAGCGGGAGAGCCACGCGGTGGACGACCACGAGCCCCGCCACGACGAGGTACAGCCCGATTCACACCCAGCGGCCCATCCGGACAGGAACGGCCCGTCGACGGTGATCTGGTGGGCGAAGGCCAGGGCCACGGCGAGGTAGGTGTAGAGGTGGACGGTCCACCACACCTCGCGCCGCAGCCGCCGCCTGGCGCGGCGGTAGCTCGTCACCCCGGCGGCGACGAGCAGGGATGACGGCGACGTCGGCGGCCAGGATCCACGGCTCGGTCAGGGGTCATGCTCCACAGCTCGGCGGGCAACGAGACGCCCTCCCTGGCCCGACCATGCCAGGACCGAGAAGACAATGTGCACGAGGACGAGCCAGATGGTCCACGGCGCTACCCGTTTGCTGGACCGCGACGAGCCGGTCGTGGGCCCAGGGCACGCTCGACGGGGGGCACGCGCGCGACGAGCACGATCATCCACAGCATTCCAGTAGGTGCCGACGAGCGCTGACCCGGCCGACGGCGGTGGTCACCCACGTCCAGCCTCGCCTCGACCGGCCCGAGTGGGTGAGCAGCGCAGCCCCTGAGGACAACACCGGAGCCCCAGTCCGGCAAGGGAGGCGACAAGCGCCGTGGCACGGTCCTCGCGAACCCGCGCCGGAGGGCGATGCGCCCGGACCGAGGCAGTCGCGGAGGCGGTCGGGAAGGCGGATGCGGCCGAAAGGCCCGCTGCGGAGGAGTTCATAGGCACAATCAACCGCGGCACCCTCACGGAAACCCACTGTGCAGCCTATGGATGGACTATGGATTGAAAGGCTCAGGCATGCCTGCCCTCAGCCTCCAACCGACTCCTCTCCGGGCGACCCGGGTCAGAGACGGGTCGCCAGGAAGGCGAAGACGCCGTCGGCCATGATCTGGACGGCGATCGCCGCCAGCAGCAGTCCCATGACTCGGGTGAGGATCCGGGATGCCGGAGGTACCCAGCACCCGGTTGAGCCCCCGAGGAGAAGCGCAGCGAGACCCAGATGGCGATGTGCGTGCGATGATCGCAGCCGTCACGGGAGACCCACCCGGCCACGCCGCCGCCGGTGGCGTCCACAGCGACCATGGCCGCGACGATCGCCCCGGGCCCGCCAGCAGGGGCGTGCCCAGGGGACGAGGGCCGCATTGGAGGCGACAGCGTCGGGGTCGGGGCTCTCATCGCCTTGTCGGTCAGCAGCTCAAGGGCCACCAGAAGCAGGAGCAGCCCACCGGCCACCTGAAGGGCGGGCACGGAGATGCCCAGGAACTTGAGGATATAGCGACCGAAGACCGCGAACAGGACAATGACGCCGAAGGAGACGAATGTGGCCTGGCGGGCGGAGGCGGCGCGCTCGGGGGAGTCTGCCTCGAGGTCAGGGACAGAAAGATCGGGATGGCTCCAGGGGATCCTGGATGACCCAGGAGCGTCATGAAGGTCGTGGCGAAGACCGTGGGCTCGAAGACGGACTGCATGGTGTCTTCTATCACCGAGTCAGGCAGTGATGAGGTCGAGGGCTCCCTCGTCGACGATCTGCTCCAGGAGCTCGGGAGGCATGAGGTTCTCCCCAGCCGGTTGAGCTTGCCGGTGCCGTGGTAGTCCGAGGCCCCGATCAGCCCCAGGCCCAGGTGACGGGGCAGGGAGGCGGACCTGCTCGCGCTCGGGCCCGTGGTCACGGTGGTTCATCTCGAGGGCCGCCAGTCCGGCCTCGGCCATCTCGGCGAAGACCCTCGTCGGGCACGAGGCGGCGTTGGCGGGAGGCGGCGCGCGGGTGGCCGCCACCGGGACCCCACCGGCGGCGCGCACCAGGCGGCAGGCCTCCACCGGGTCCAGCGCCCAGTGGTGACATAGTAGGGCGAGGAGGTGGCCAGCGGCCCGGCGAAGGCGGCGTTGCGATCGGGGAAGGAGCCGGCCGCCACCAGGGCGTCGGCGATGTGGGGCCGGCCGATCGTGTGGGAGTCGGCCGACTGGGTCAGGACGTCCTCCCAGGTGACCGGGTAGTCCTCGCTGAGGCGCTCGACCATCCGCTGCGCCCGGCTGTCGCGCGAGCGGCGGGCGCAGGGCGAAGCGGCCTCAGCCCGGCGTCGTCGGCCCGGTGCAGGAAGGACAGCAGATGGAGGGTGACCCCGTCAGCGGCGCAAGAGATCTCGGTGCCGCGCAGCAGGGCGACGCCGGTATCCGGAACGACCCGGGCCGCCTCCTGCCAGCCGGCCATCGTGTCGTGATCGGTCAGGCCGACGACGTCGAGGCCGGCCGCGGCCGCCTGAGCCATGAGCCCGGCGGGCGAGTCGGTGCCGTCGGAGCAGGCCGAGTGGGTGTGGGGGTCGATACGCACTGGGACAGTGTAGGTAAGTGCAGGTAGCGCGTAGGGAGGCGTGGAAGACTGGATGACATGAGCGAGCCGAGCCGTATGAGCAATATTGTGTCCACCACGCGGCGCGCCGCCGACACCCCAATCCGCTTCGGGGTGATCGGCGCCGGTTTCATCGCCCGCTGGTTCGCCGAGGCAGTCGCCCGCGAGCCGGGTGCCCAGATCGTGGCCGTCACCTCCGCCCACCGCGAGCGCGCCGAAGCCTTCGCCACCGAGCACGGGATTGCGTACGCCCATGCCTCGCTTAAGGAGATGCTCACCGCCCACGGCCCGGGCTCGCAGGCCCCAATCGATGTCATCCATGTGGGTTCCCCCAACTCCCTGCACGCCAAGCATGCGATCGCGGCCCTGGAGGCCGGTTTTCACGTGGTGGTGGAGAAGCCCTTCGCCCTGACGCGCTCGCAGGCCGAGGCGATGGTGGAGGCGGCGCGGGCGGCCGACCGCTTTCTCATGGAGGGGTGGCTGTCCGCCTTCGAGCCCGGGGTGGCTCGGCTGCGTGAGCATCTGCGCGGCTGGGGCAGCTGCACCCGGGTGGTGCTGTCCAAGGAGCAGTTCTCCTCGCGGATGGAGGTCTACCGCTCCGGTGGCCTGCCGCCGGCCTTCGATCCGGCTCTGGGCGGCGGCTCCCTCATGGACCTGGGCATCTACCCGGTCAGCCTGGCCATTCACCTCTTCGGTGAGCCGGACCGGGTGACGGCTACGGGGACGCTGCTGGAGTGCGGTGTGGACGCACGGGGCACGGTGGTCCTGTCCTACGACTGTGGTGAGCATGCCGGGCTGGAGGTCGTCTGCCTGCACTCAAGACCTCCCGGGAATGGAGTCGAGCTTGGCCGGGGACCATGACGTGCTGAGCATTGACGACTCGCCAGTGGCCCCGGCGCATCGAACTGCACGGCCCGGCGGCAGCGACGGGCACGGATGAGGACCTGTCGGTTGAGCGAGGCGCTGAGGCGTCCGGTCACCAGCTCGCCTACGAGCTGGCCGAGGTGTGCCGCCTGGTGCGTGCCGGCGCGCGCCAGTCCGATCTGCACCCGCTGAGCCGCTCCGTGGCGGCGGTCGGGGTCCTGCAGGAGGCACGCCGCCAGGTGGGGGTGCGCTTCCCGGCCGACGAGCAGGGCTGAGCCGCCCCCGCGTTCCTGAGTCCCCACCGAGCGCCGGTTGGCGCTCAACGAGTGGAATGATGCCCCTATGGCACCGACTTCTCCCGCAGACAACCGCCCGTCCGACGAGACCCCCGACTCCTCGCAGGAGGCCCCCAGTCCTGGCGGCGCGAGGGCTCAACCGGTCCCGCCAGCCCGAGAACCAGGCCTTCCGTGACTTCATCGGCTCGGGGTGGGGGCCGCGTCCCGAAGGCCTGCCCACCCGCAGCGAGGCGGCTCCCTGGGCGGCCGCCCGCCGTGAGGCCCTCGGCAGGCTCTTCCCCGGCGAGCGCCTGGTCCTGCCCGCGGGCGCGCTCAAGGTGCGCAACAACGACTGCGACTACCGGTTCAGGCCCCACAGCGCCTTCGCCCACCTGGCTGGAACCGGCACGGACTTCGAGCCGGATGCCGTGCTCGTCCTGGACCCCTCACCGAGCCGAGTCAGGACGCCGGTTCCCCGGACGGCTCCGATGACACCGACGACGTCGCCCCTGACGCATGAGGCAGTCCTCTACTTCAGGCCCCGGGCCTCGCGATCCAGCCAGGAGTTCTACGGCGACCCCCGCTACGGCGAGCTGTGGGTGGGGGTGCGGCCCTCCTGGAGGTCGAGGCCTCCACCGGCATGCGCTGCGCCCACATCGACTCCCTGCCCGACGCGCTGGCCAAGGACGCCGGTCCCGACGCGGTGCAGCTGCGCGTCGTCGCCGAGGCCGATGAGTCCGTCACCGCTCTGGTGTCCACCACGCGGGAGAAGGTCGAGGCTGCAGACCGGCCAGGGCGCCGCGGAGGTGGACGCGGGTCTGGCCGAGCCGCCAGCGAGCTGCGCCTGGTCAAGGACCCCTGGGAGATCGACCAGCTGCGCGCCGCCGTCGCCGCCACCAAGGCCGGCTTCGACGACCTCATCCGCTCCATCCCCCGCGCCCGCGCACTGGCGCGGCGAGGCGGGTCTGGAGGGGGCCTTCGGGGCCAAGGCCCGCGAGGAGGGCAACGGCCTGGGCTATGACACGATCGCCGCGGCCGGCAACCACGCCAACACCCTGCACTGGATCAACAACGACGGCGCCGTCGAGCCCGGCCAGCTGGTCCTCGTTGACGCCGGCGTCGAGGTCGACTCCCTCTACACCGCTGACGTCACCCGCACGATCCCGGTCGACGGCCGCTTCACCGAGGCTCAGCGGCGGATCTACCAGGCGGTTCTGGACGCCGCCGACGCCGCCTTCGCCCGTGCGGGCACACCGGGATGCCGCTTCCAGGACGTCCACGCCGCCGCCATGGAGGTGATCGCCGCCCGCCTGGAGGAGTGGGGATGCTGCCCGAGGCGTGAGCGCAGCCGAGTCCCTGGCCCCCGAGGGCCCAGTACCACCGGCGCTGGATGGTTCACGGCACCAGTCACCACCTGGGCCTGGACGTCCACGACTGCGCCCAGGCGCGCCGCGAGATGCACATGGAGGCCGAGCTCAGGCCGGGCATGTGCTTCACCATCGAGCCGGGGCTGTACTTCCGCGAGGACGATCTGCTGGTGCCCGCCGAGATGCGCGGCACGGGCGTGCGCATCGAGGACGACGTCGTCGTGCGCGAGGACGGCAGCGTGGAGCGCCTCACCCAGGACGTGCCCCGCACCGTGGAGGAGGTCGAGGCCTGGGTGAGCGGGCTCATCGCCTGACTGACTGCTCGGTCACCTCCCTTGCCTCTCATCGTTGCCCGCGAATAGCATCGCCGTATGACGATGAAACATGGGCTGCTCCCCGAGGACCGATCCCAGGACCACGGCGCCGTGCACGAGGCCGCTACCGTGGCCTCGCTGCTCGACGTCCTGGGGACGCCACACGCCTGGCGATCCTGCGTCACCTCCACGGCGGCGAGCACCGGGTGGTGGAGCTGACCGAGCACCTGGGCCTGGCCCAGTCGACCGTCTCCCAGCACCTGGCGATCCTGCGCAGCGCCGGTCTCATCTCCAGCCACTCCCACGGGAGGGCCAACGTCAGCCGGATCGAGAACCCCGAGGCCATCGAGCAGGTCCTGTCCGCGACCGAGTCCCTGGCCGCCGCCATCTCCGCAGACGCCGCGAGCCGCGGCAAGGAGTCCCTGGAGCACCTCGGGAGACCACGAGCACCACGATCATTCCCACAACCATTCCCAGGGCACTCGCACAGCCACGGCTCCCAGGGGCACTCGCACCACCACGGTGCCGGGGCCTCGCGCGGACGGCTCCTGGTCGCCCTCAGCCTGTCGGCCACCGTCCTGGTGGCCGAGATCGTCACCGCTCTTCTCACAGGTTCACTGGCGCTGCTGGCCGACGCCGGGCACATGCTCACCGACGTCGCCGGGCTGGCCACGGCCCTGACGGCCGCCCACCTGTCCACGCATCCGGCCACGGACCGCTCCACCTGGGGCATGCGCCGCGCCGAGGTCATCGGGGCCGCGCTCCAGGCGGGCATGCTCGCCGTCGTCGGCGTCCTCGTGCCTTCAAGGCGGTCCACAATCTCGTAGAGCCCCTGCAGGTCGAGGGGCCTCCGGCATGCTCGTCATGGGTGTCATCGGGCTGGTCGCCAACGTCATCGCGCTACTGGTACTGGCCGGCGGGCACGGCGACAACCTCAACATGCGCGCAGCCTTCCTGGAGGTTCTCAACGACGCCCTGGGATCTGTCGGCGTCATCATCGCCGCAGTCATCGTGGTATACCGGCTGGACCCGTGCGGACGCGGCGGTCTCCCTCGTCATCGCCGCGCTCATCCTGCCGCGGGCGGTCTCCCCTGCTGCGCTCCGCGGGCCACGTCCTGCGTGGGCTTCACTCCCAAGGAGCTGGATCTGGCGCAGGTGCGCACCCACATGCTCGGGGTCGACCACGTCGAGGAGGTCCACGACCTGCACGCCTGGACGGTCGCCTCTGGGATGCCGGTGCTGACCGCGCACGTCGTCGTCCGCGACGAGTGCCTGCGCGACGGCCACACCGAGGAGATCCTCGACCGGCTGCAGGGCTGCGTGGCCGAGCACTTCCCAGTCAGGGATCCAGCACGCGACCCTCCAGCTCGGCCCGTCCTCGCACCTCGAGCACGAGGCCGCACACTGCTGAGAACCGCGAGCGCCTGCGCGCCAAGGGCTCAGCCGCGACGGTAGCGCTTCCGGGTCGGCTCGGGGATGTGAGCCGGCTCCCCGCCCTCCAGGTGCTCCCGGGCGAAGGCGAGCGCGCTGGCGAGCCCCTCGAGGCGCTGGGCGGCCGTCATGTGACCGGGTGGTCACCTCGACGACCACCTGTCCCCACCGGCCTCGAAGCCGGTGGCCACCAGGTGCTTGAGGACCCCGGCGCAGTCCTGGGCTGCCCTGGCCGGGGAGCAGGTGGTCGTCCAGGGGCCCGGGCACGCCGTCGGTCAGGTGCAGGTGACGCAGCGTGGGCCCCAGCGAACGGGCCATGGCCAGCGCGTCGGAGCCGGAGGTGGCGGCGTGGGAGATGTCCAGCGTCACCGACTTGTATCCCTGCCCCACCGGGTCCCAGGTGGGTGAGTAGGCCTGGAAGTCGCGCGTGGAGTGGGCGTGGCGGGGACGCCAGGTGAACATGTTCTCCACCGCCAGGTGAATGCCCGTGGTCGCCTCGCGCTGCGCGACCCCGGCGATGAAGGAGCGCGCGAACGGGTCTGCCAGAAGAAGGGCGGGTGGCACCACCGTGGGCGCCCTCGAGGTAGTGGGCCAGCTCGATGGAACGGTCCACCTTGTCCCACGGATCCACGCCGAAGACCCCGCGGGTCACCAGCAGCGTGGGGGCGTGGACGGCCAGCACCGGCTGATCGAACTTCTCCACCAGGGCCGCCAGCCGGATGGCGTCCTGGGATGCCTTCTCGCTCCAGACCATGATCTCGACGCCGTCGTAGCCCAGCTCCTGGGCGATGGCGAAGGTGTCGGGAACACTGCCGGGAACCACGCAGGCGGTCGACAGACCCACCGGAATGCTCATTGCTGAAATCCCTCGTCCCTCAGCGCTGATCAGTTCTCGTCACCCGAGCCGGCCTCATCACCGGTCTCCTGCGACGACGCCGAGGCCCCTGATCCTTCCGATCCACCGGTCGCGGGGAACGCAGGAACGGGTCGTAGTCCTCGGAGACGTTGGAGACGGCCGGGGCGTCGGAGGTGGTGCCGGCAGGGGTGGCGGAGGTCCGGTCGGGAGTGCTGCTGCCGGCTGCGGCAGCCGCACCTCGAAGCGGGGCTGCCTCGTCGGGGCGCGAGCCGAAGGCGGTGGGCCCGGGGGCCTCCTCCCGGGCCCGACGGCGCTCCTGGGAACGCCGCAGCGCTCTCCCCGCGCGAGAGGTTGCCCGGGACGTCGGCCAGGGCCTGGCTGGCCTCATGAATCTCACGTGCGGCGATGATCGAGTATCGCGAGGCCACGACCTGGCTGATGGAGGTGAAGTCGCGTCGCCCCCGGGTCAGGGCGTAGCTGAAGAGCTGGAAGACGATGCCCCACAGCACCCCTAGCAGGACGCAGGCCCAGAAGCTGAGCCGGGGCCTGCTGCCGGCCACCGACATGATGATGCCGAAGAACATACCGATCCACAGGCCGTTCATGGCCCCCGACATCGCCGCATCGCCCCCAGCTCATGCGCCCGGTGATGCGCTCGACCTGGCGCAGGTCGGTGCCGATGATCGCCAGGTGCTGAACCGGGAAGCCCTGGTCCGACAGAGCGTCGACCGCCCTCTGCGCCTCGGGGTAGGTCGCGAAGGAGGCCACCTCCTCCCCCTGGGGCATGACACCACCACTGGACGAGGTCAGGGAGGACAACGGGCTCGGATTGGCACTCATGGGGGCTATGGTCGCACGCGCGGGCGCGCGGTAAAGCCCCATCGGCAGGCAATCACGCCTCAGGCGCATAGGCTTGGCTTGTGGAGAACACCAGGACGCGCACGACCAGCAGGGTCTTTGTGGCCCGCCTCATCGGCACCTCCGTCTTCGACCCCTTGGGCGATGAGGTGGGTAAGGTCCATGACGTCGTCGTCCTGCTGCAGATGCGGGGGCCCGAGCCGTCGGCTTCGTCATCGAGGTCTCCAGCCGGCGCCGCGTCTTCCTGCCCCTGTCGAGGATCACCGCGATCGAGCCCGGGGCCGTCATCACCACGGGCCTGATGAACATCCGCCGCTTCACCCAGCGCCACGTGGAGACCCTGGTCGTCGGAGAGCTGTTGGACCGGGTGGTCACCATGCGCGACGGCTCAGGGACCGTCACGGTGCGGGACGTGGCCATCGAGCGCGACCGCGGCATGGACTGGAAGGTGACCCGCCTGTTCGTCCAGCGAGCCTCCTCGGGCCCCTTGGGCCTGCGCCGCGGGGAGACCTTCACGGTGCGCCCCGACGAGGTCAGTGGTCTGGCCGCCAGCGCCGACCAGCAGGGCGCCACCGCGCTGCTGGCCACCTTGAGGACCTCAAGCCCGCCGATCTGGCCGACGTCATGCGTGACCTGCCTCAGGACAGCCAGATGCGCGTGGCCGCAGAGCTGACCGACGAGCGCCTGGCCGACGTCCTGGAGGAGCTCGGCAACGAGGACGCCGTCGCCCTCCTGTCCCGCCTGGAGGCCGGGCGCGCCGCCCACGTCCTGGACGCCATGCAGCCCGACGACGCCGCCGATCTGGTCGCCGACCTCCCCCAGCTCAAGGCCACCGAGCTGCTGGGCCTCATGGAGCCCGAGGAGGCCGAGGACGTGCGCCGCCTCATGGCCTACGACGGTAGTACCGCCGGCGGCTGATGACCACCGAGCCGATCATTCTGCCCCCTGAGTCGACGGTGGCGACCTTCCTGGCTCAGTCCCGCAAGGCCGAGGTCCCTCCCGCCCTGGCCGCCGTCGGCTTCGTGTGCCGCCCTCCCTGGAGTCCCCACCGGCAAGTTCGTGGGCATGATCCACTTTCAGCGAGCCCTGCGCGAACGCCCCCAGCGCATGGTCGGCTCCATCGTGGACACCGACGTCGACTCCGTGCGCCCCGAGGACTCCATCGGTACCGTCACCCGCCTGCTGGCCACCTACAACCTGACGGCCCTGCCGGTCCTCGACGACGCCGGGCGCCTGCTGGGCGCCGTCAGTGTCGACGACGTCCTGGACCACCTCATGCCCGACGACTGGCGCGTGGCCGACGAGGCCGTCACCGACGAGACGATCGAGAGGGCGCCAATGCCTGACCAGCTCGACCAGCCCTTGCCCGACAGTCGCCTGCGGTGGCTGCGCAGGACCCACCCGGCCCACGCCTCCCGCTCCGACGGCTTCGGCCGCTTCGCCGAGGCGACCGCCCGCTTCATGGGTTCGCCCAAGTTCGTGCTCTACATGTCGATCTTCGTCGCTGTGTGGATCGTGGCGAACCTCGTCCTGGCCAAGATGCAGCAGGCCTGGGACCCCCTACCCCTTCATCCTGCTCAACCTGGCCTTCTCCACCCAGGCCTCCTACTCGGCGCCCCTCATCATGCTGGCCCAGAACCGGCAGGACGACCGCGACCGCGTCACCGCCGAGCAGGACCGCCAGCGCGCCCAGCGCAACCACGAGGACACCGAGTTCCTCACCCGGGAGATCGCCGCCCTGCGCCTGGCCATGAACGACGTCGCCACCCGCGACTTCGTGCGCAGCGAACTTCGCGACATGCTCAGCGAGATCCTCGCCGAGGAGCGCCTCACCCGTGAGGAGATCGCCGAGTTCCAGGAGGGGCCGACGACGATGCAGGCGACCAGCCGGACCAGCGCGCGACGCACTGAGTACAGGCTGACCTTCCCACGTGGGACGTGCCACCTGTTGAGGCGCCAAGCGCCGCCCCTAGGATGGGGACATGCCGCTACCGACTCGTGACGCCGTCATGGAGGCGCTGGATCGGGTCATCGACCCCGAGCTGCGCCGCCCCTGTCACCGACCTGGGAATGGTCTCCTCCGTTGACATCGCCGAGGACGGCGTCGTCAGCGTCGAGTGCTCCTGACCGTGGCCGGATGCCCTTGAAGGACACGATCACTGCCGATACCCAGCGCGAGGTCGGCTCCGTCGAGGGCGTCACCGATGTGCGGGTGAGCCTGGGCGTCGTGAACGACGAGCAGAGGCCGAGCTGCGCCGCCGGCTGCGGAGGAGCCGCCGAGCCGGTGGTGCCTTTCACCCAGCCGGGCAACCTCACCCGGGTCTACGCCGTGACCTCAGGCAAGGGCGGGGTCGGCAAGTCCTCGGTGACCGCGAACCTGGCCGCTGCCATGGCCGCCCAGGGCCTGAGCGTGGGCGTCGTCGACGCCGACATCTACGGTTTCTCCATCCCCCGCATGCTCGGGGTGGACCGGGTGCCCACCCAGCTCGACGGCATGATCGTGCCACCCGTGGCCCACGGGGTGAAGGTCATCTCGATCGGCATGTTCGTCGAGGACAAGCAGCCGGTCGTCTGGCGCGGCTCCCATGCTGCACCGCGCCGTCCAGCAGTTCCTCTCCGACGTCTTCTGGGGGGACCTGGACGTCCTCCTGCTGGACCTGCCGCCCGGAACCGGCGACGTGACCATCTCGGTGGCACAGCTGCTGCCGAACGCCGAGATCCTCGTGGTCACCACTCCGCAGACAGCCGCCGCCGAGGTGGCCGAGCGAACGGGGCTCATCGCCGCACAGACCCACCAGAAGGTGGTGGGCGTCATCGAGAACATGTCCTACATGCCCCAGCCCGACGGCTCGCGCCTGGAGATCTTCGGATCCGGCGGGGGCACGATCGTCAGCACCTCCCTGAGCGAGACTCTCGGCTACGAAGTGCCGCTGCTGGCCCAGCTACCGCTAGACATCCGTCTGCGCGAGGGCTCCGACACCGGTCACCCGGCCACCGTGGCCGACGAGGGGCAAGCCCGTCGCCGACGCCCCGCAGCTTTGGAGCTGTCCGCCGTCGCTCAGCGTCTGACCCACCGTGCTCGCGGCCTGGCCGGCAAGAGCCTGGGGTCACCCCTGGCCTGATCTGCGTCCTCGCTCTCGCCATCTCTCGTCGAGCTGGGCATTGTTCGCCTAAGCCGACGGTTTTTCTGCCCGGCTACGCGAGAAGCACCTGGCTCGATGAGGTCAGAAATCGACGGCGACGCGCGCGACCTCGGCACGAGCGCGGGCGGCGGCGTTGGCGGCGCGCACGATGTCACGCGGAGACAGAGGACGCACTCGGGTGCCGGAGTCATCAGCCGTCGCTGAGGCGTCCTTCTGGTGCTCACCGGAGGCACTCCCGGTTCGACCAGGCTCGCGGGACCTCCGCCGGCTCGGACTCGACTGCCTCGTACTCGACCTGATCAGTCGACTCAGCCGGCTCGGGCTCATCATCGGACTCAGTACCGCCCGCCGTCTGAAGCACACCCCTGCGGCACGGCGGAGGTCTCAGGCTCTCGGTGTCCCCCGTACTCTCAACAGCCTCGGCCGCATCTGCACCCCGGACGGCCTCCGGCACGTCCTGAGACTCAGGGAGGGACATCTGCGCCGGTCTGCGGCTGTGTGGCATTCTCCTCGCTGTTGCTCCCAGCGCTCTTCTCAGCATCGTCAGCAGCGCTGCTCGCGCCGTCCTTCTCGACAAGCTGCTCGGCCCGCTTGGCCTCGATCTGCTTGCTCAGCGACTTGGCCCGGTCCTGCGTGACGACGTCGTTGACGGCCTGGGCGGCGTCGTCGGAGACCTCCTTCGCGGCCGAGCCGACGGACCTGAAGGGGTGGGCGAGGTCCTCGCGGATGGCGTCGATGTCCTCCCCCAGGGCGTCGCGCACGATCTTGCGCGGGTCGTACTGGCGCGGGTCGAGGCTGGACAGGTCCAGGTCCGCCATCTCGGGGCCGACCTCCTCGGCGATCTGACTGCGCGCGTTGTCCAGGAACACCCTGAGCTGACGCACCATCTGCGTGAGCTTGCGGGTGTACTCGGGCAAGCGCTGCGGCCCCACCACGATCACCGCCACCAGGACGATGACGAGGAACTCAGATCCAGAAATGCCGAACACGCCGCCAGTATAGGGAGTCCTCCCAGGCCGGGCCCGCATCGGTTCGCCTACCGGCGGACTCACCCGGGTACCCGCCCTTCCCCTATCCGGCCGAACACCTGGAACAATGTGGTTTGAGGGGTCGCACCTGGCACCCCGAAGCAGGAGAAAGGCTCACAGTGAGTGCGGACAAGACGCTGAGCTGGTCCTACACGGAGGACTTCACCGCGGAGGACGAGGCCACCGCCCAGGCCCGTATACGCGGGCTCGAGCTCGGCATCACCCCGGTCTCCTCCGGAACGGGTGCGGCGCTGCGGATGCTGGCCGCCTCGGTAGAGCGCAAAGTCCGTGGCCGAGGTCGGCACCGCACCGGCGTCTCGGGCCTGTGGCTGCTGGGCGGCATGGGCTCCGACGGGGTCCTCACCACGATCGACGTCGAGCCGAGCTCCAGCGCGAGGCCCGTCGCGCCTTCGACGGGGCCGGTTACCCCTCCTCACGCACCCGCATCATCCAGGGACGCGCCTCGGACGTCATGCCCCGGATGGCGGCCCGCTCCCACGACATGGTGGTGCTCGACGTCGCCCCGGAGGAGGCGATCCTCCTGGCCTCCAACGCGCTGCGGATGCTGCGTCGCGGCGGGGTCCTGGCCGTCACCCGGGCCCTGTGGAACGACCACGTGGCCGACCCGGCCCGCCGCGACGTCACCACCGTGGCAGCCCGTGAGCTCGGCAAGGCGCTGCGCGCCTCACGGGCGCTGCTGACAACACTGCTGCCCGTCGGAGACGGCCTGCTCGTCTCCGTACGCCAGACCTGATAGCACGCCACCAGGAAGGCTGGACACAGGGAGAGGGCCGGACCCGCGTGGGTCCGGCCCTCTCCTCATAGGCTGGATGACCCGGTCACCGGTTCCTCGACGCCGAGGACCGCGTGGGACCGGCAGTACCCAGGCCGCCCGGATCGATCAGATCTTGGCGTTGGCCAGGGCCTCTCCAAGCTCCTTGACCTCGTCGGCCGTGATCTCGAGGACGAGTCGACCGCCGCCTTCAAGCGGAACCCGCATGATGATGGCGCGGCCTTCCTTGACGACTTCGAGAGGGCCGTCTCCGGTCCGGGGCTTCATGGCAGCCATGTGCTCACCTTTCGTCAGTGCTGCGCGGGCACATCGCCGCGCGACCTGTCATATTCTACGACATTCAAGGTGCAACGTTCGAGGATGCGTCCGCGATAACACAACTCACGCCCCGCCCTGGCCGTTGCGCAGCCGACGGGCGGCACCGACCACGTAGTCCACCGCCTCCCCGGCGTCATCGACGACATGAAGCAGGTCGGGATCGGCCGGCGAGATCATTCCGCGCTCGATCATGGCGGTGCGCACCCACTCCAGGAGCCCGCCCCAGTAGCCGCTGTCCACCAGAGCGATGGGGAAGGAGGAGATCTTCTGGGTCTGGACCAGGGTGAGGGCCTCGAAGAGCTCATCGAGGGTTCCCATGCCGCCGGGCATGACGACGAATCCGTCGGAGTACTTGACGAACATGGTCTTGCGGGCGAAGAAGTAGCGGAAGTTGACCCCGAGGTCGACGTGGTCGTTCATGCCCCTGCTCGTGGGGCAGCTCGATGCCGAGCCCACCGAGGTGCCACCGGCCTCGTGGCACCCGCGGTTGGCGGCCTCCATCATGCCCGGCCCGCCTCCGGTGATGACGGCGTAGCCGGCGCGAGCCAACCCGGCTCCGATCTCCGCAGCCACCTGGTAGGTGGGATCCTCGGGCCTGGTGCGGGCCGAGCCGAAGACGCTGATGGCAGGGCCCAGCTCGGCCAGGGCCCCGAAGCCCTCGACGAACTCTGCCTGGATGCGCATGACCCGCCACGGGTCGGAGTGCAGCCAGTCGGCGTCGGCGGCGCTGCTCAGCAGGCGCGCGTCGGTGGTCTGGGGAGGGATCTGGGTGCCGCGCAGCACCACTGGCCTTGCGGTAGGACTCGCGTGTACTCATGTGGTCATGATTCCTCAATCCGGCCGGGGCGGCGATGCATCTGCCGCTCCGGAAAGTAGCGGACAGCGAATGACGAGGAGAATGACGAAGAGTAGCTGCCGCCTTCAGGCCAGCCAGTCGCGCAGGATGGAGGCGACGGAGTCGATCTGATCGACGGGGCAGTGCTCGTCGTCGGTGTGGCAGAGCACCGGGTCACCGGGTCCGAGGTTGACCGCGGGCACCCCGGCCGCCGAGAAGCGGGCGACGTCGGTCCACCCGTACTTGGGGCCGATCCCTCCCCCGCGAGCCCGCACGGCCTCGACGAGCTCGGCGGCCAGGGGTGAGTCCAGGCCGGGGCGCGCCGCCGGCGAGAGGTCGTCGACGACGACGTCGACTCGTCCGGTTCCCGCAGTGATGACGGGCAGTTCGGCGTCGCCATCAGGCACCTCGACGCCGTCGGCCGGCAGTCCGGCCAGAATGCGCAGGGCACGGGCGAGGGCCTCATCGGCAGCCAGGTCGGGGGCGAAGCGGTAGTTGACACCGATGCGACAGCGGTCGGGAATGGTGTTGGTGGCGACACCGGCCTCAATGCTCACCACGGAGAGGCTCTCACGGTAGGTCAGCCCATCGACCTCGACCTCGCGCACCGGGGCGTTGGCGGCACGCTCGATGATGGGAGCGGCGGCGTGGACGGCATTGACTCCGCGCCATGCCCGCCCGGAGTGGGCCGCGGTGCCGTGGACGGTGAGGTAGATGCGCAGAGTGCCATTGCAACCGCCCTCGATCTGGGCGCCGGTGGGCTCACCCAGACGGCGAAGTCGGCCTCCAGCCAGTCGGGATGGGCCTGAAGGGTGAGTCCCAGACCGTTGAGGTCGCTGGTGACCTCCTCGTTGTCGTAAGACCCAGGTGACGTCGCGGCGCGGCGCGCTCAAGGTGGCGGCCAGGTGAAGGGCGGCCGCGACCCCACCCTTCATGTCGACGCTGCCACGACCCCAGATGACCTCTCCGCCTTCTCTCCGCTCGAGGCGTCCGGGGACGTTGTCGGTGCGCGAGATACGGGAACCGTGTCGAGGTGGCCGGCGATGACGACCCGCTCAGAGCGGCCCAGGTGGGTACGGGCGACGACGGTGTTGCCATGGCGCAGGACCTCCAGGTGCGGCAGCCCGGCTCAGGGCCTCTGGACTGCGTCTGCCAGTGGGGCCTCGGTCCCGGAGACGCTGCGGGCATTCACCAGGGCCAGGGCCAACTCGGCCGGGCTCACGACATCCGGCCCCGGTCAATGGGGCAGGGCGACGGTGGCGGACTGGCCTGAGAACGGTTTCGGCGAAGTGGGGAGGTCATGCCCAGGAGGCTACTGGAGACCGGAACATACCGGCCCGCCCGTGGCAGGTCCATCGGTTCAGGTCGGCCGTCTTCCTGTAGCTGGCCCACCACGTCGAGCACTCGGTCTCCTCACTCGGCCCCTCATCACACCGGTACATCCCATTTTTCTAAAACGACCTCGAATTATAATTCGAATTTAATTCGAAATTACTTATTTCATGCGCGATCCGAGAACATCTCACCTGGATTCTTCCTGTGTCTGGAAACACCCGTGAGGAGAGTCATTGTGAGCGCTTCCAGAACTTTTGAGCGCGGTACCGTCACCGATATGACCCGAGGCCACACAGACGTAGACGACGACTGCCGTGAATGCCTGGGATCACGACGATCCGACCCCACCACTCGCGCAGAGCTCACTGAGCTTCGGGCGGCGGCCCGTCTCACGGTGAGCAGGCCGCAGTGGCTCAGGCAGCCCTGAGCGATGCCTTCAGCGGCACACTCGCCTTCGGTACGGCCGGGTTGCGCGGCCGCCTGGGCGGTGGCCCCAACCGGATGAACCGGGTCGTCGTCATCTCGAGCCGCGGCTGGGGCTGTCCGCGTACCTCAAGGCGCGTCTCGGTGAGGGGCTTTCAGCGTCGTCATCGGTTACGACGCCCGCCATAACTCCGAGCAGTTCGCCCGCGATACGGCCGCGGTCGTCACCGGGGCAGGCGGACGGGCCATCCTCTTCGAGTCCCACTGTCCCACCCCGGTGCTCGCCTTTTGCGCTGCGGCACTTGGAGGCCGACGCCGGGGTGATGGTGACCGCCTCGCACAACCCGCCCCAGGACAACGGCTACAAGGTCTACCTGGGCGGCCGGGCCGTGACGGACTCGGGCCAGGGAGCTCAGATCGTCCCCCTATGACACGCCAGATCGCTGCGGCGATCGACGCCGTCGGCCCGGTCGAGTCCGTACCCCGCCCACAGTCGGGCTGGGAGACTGTCGACCCGGCGATCCGGGAGGAGTACATCGAGCGGGACCGCTCAGGCAGCTCGGATGACAGCCCCCGACTCCCGGTGAGGATCGTGCTGACGGCGATGCACGGCGTGGGCGGGGCCACCTGCCGTGAGGTGCTCGCGCGAGTCGGGTTCACTGACGTCGTCGAGGTGGCCGAGCAGTTCGAGCCGGATCCGGACTTTCCCGACGGTCTCCTTCCCCAACCCGGAGGCCCGGGGCGCTGGACCTGGCGCTGCCAGGCCCGTGAGGTCGAGGCGGACCTGGTGATCGCCAACGACCCTGATGCTGATCGTTGCTCCGCCGCGATCCCGGACGCGGATGCTCCCGGCGGCTGGCGCCAGCTGACGGGCGATGAGGTCGGCGCCCTCCTGGGCGAGCAGGCCGCCGAGCTGGCCGCTTTTGCCGGCAACGGGGTCCTGGCCTGCTCCGTGGTCTCCTCCCGCCTGCTGCGCCGGATCGCCCAGTCCCACGGGTTGGGCTTCCGCCGTACCCTGACGGGCTTCAAGTGGATCAGCCGGGAGCCGGGGCCTGGTCTTCGGCTACGAGGAGGCGCTGGGGTACTGCGTCGATCCTGCCGCGGTGCGGGACAAGGACGGCATCTCCGCCTCCGTGAGGCTGGCGGTGCTGATCTCCGTGCTCAAGCAGCAGGGCCGGACCCTGCAGGATCTGCTCGACCGGCTCGCGCGTGAGCACGGGCTGCACGCCACGAGCCCGTTGAGCATGCGGGTCGAGGACCTCGACATCATCACCAGCACCATGGAGCGTCTGCGCTCGGGCGGGGCACCGGCCAAGCTCGCCGGTTCCCCGGTCACCAAGACGGTGGACCTGCTCGACGGCATCTCGGACGGCAACGGCGGCACCCTGCCTCCCACGAACGGCCTGGTGTGGGTGACGGCCTCGGATGACCGTGTGGTCGTGCGTCCTTCCGGGACCGAGCCCAAGCTCAAGTGCTACTGCGAGGTCATCCTGCCGGTGGGCGACAGGCCGGTGAGCGAGGTTCGTCGGGCTGCGGCTGAGCGCCTGGAGACCATCAAGGCCGACCTGCGCGGAATCCTGGGGATCGCCGCCTGAATCCGGCCTCACAGGCGCAGCCTCCACCGCGTCATCCGTTGATGAGAGCCTCAAGGCTGCGCCGATAGGCGCTGGGGCTCAACCCGCAGGCGGCCCTGAAGGCGCCCGACAGGTGAGACTGGTCGGCGAAGCCGAGGTCTGCGGCGATCGTGGCCAGGTCGGTCTCAGGGCGCGCCGTGAGTGCCAGAACCACCTCCTGGAGCCTGATGCGGTGCCCCACCCATCTCGGCCCGCGTCCCAGGGTGGCGCGCAGGCAGCGCTGGATCGTGCGCTCACTGACGTGCAGAGCCGCAGGCAGGGAGTCGCCAGTGCGCCGGTGAAGCCGGGAGCGCAGCTCATCGACCACCCTGTTGGCCAGAAGGCCGCTCTCCGAGGGCCGGTGGTCGGCCAGCCGTGCCCGGATCGCCTCGTCGGCGGCCTGAGCGCGGGCCTGGGGCGTGGGGTGGGCTGCGACCCTGCGCATGAGTGCGTGCAGTTCAGCGTCCAGCTCCTCGGTCAGGGGAAGCGCGGTGTTGGCCAGGCACTGGGGCGACAGCGCGCCGAGAACGGCGAGTCCCGCCGGTCGCAGCCGTATGGCGAAGACCCTTCCACGGCCCTGGATCGTGCGGTGCCAGGCGCGGGCCTGGACTCCGGTGATCACCAGGGGCGCGGGAACGTCACCCTCCTCCACCGTCAGGGTCACGGCCGGGGCGTCGATGATCCGCTGGTCCACGCTCTGGTCGCCCAGGTTCCATGAGACGTACCAGTACTGGTCGACGACGTCGGCCACTGTGGGATCGGGTGCCAGCCAGTGCGCGCCGTAGCGGGTGAGGTTGTCCGGTGCCAGCACCCCTGTGCGCTCCTGCGGACGGATCGGGGACTGGCGTGGACCGCAGTCCGGATCGGCTGACATGGCTCCTAGTGTGGCACGCACCCGCGCCTCGCCGGGGCCGGCGGCCTCCAGCTGTCGCCTTTCTTCTATGACGCCCCGGCCGGCGCCCTTAGCGTTCTGGTCATGAGCAGCACCAACTACGCTGAGACATTCATCCGAGTCGCCGAGGACTGCCCGGCGCAGGACGCGCAGGAGCCTCCTGCCGGCCCGGCGGGCAAGCCCCCGACGATCGCCCTCCTCCAGTACCGGCTCCTCAGTGAGCGCCCCTATGAGCTGACCTCCGACGACCTGCTGTTCGAGGTGCACGCCATCCGTCAGAACATTGAGCCTCCGGAGCGGGCCGCACAGCGGGAGGCCTTCTTCGCCAAGCCCCAGGCCTGCCTGCGCTCCTCACCACTGGCCAAGCGCTACGGCTGGGGATTCCACCACGACGGCCAGGGCCGGGTGGCGCTGGTCCCTCTCGGCTCGACGCGCTACCAGGAGCTCTCGGAGGATCCTCACTCACCCAGCTGAGAGCCATGCGCTCGCGCCGCGCCTCCTGACGTGTTCACTCGTTCCAGGATCCTGCAGCCCGGGGGATCCCCGTCGTTCTCATCGGGCGCTGGGGACTCATCCCACTGCGTGGCTGCGGCACCGAGATCCGCTCATCCGGCCCCCGTGGACCCAGGGGCCCGAGCCGGTAGACCACCCGGAGGTCACCGCGATGACGCCGCCCGCGGACAGGCTGAGCCGCACCGCGATCAGCAGCCCCTGCCAGGGCCGTGGCAGCACCCGAGAACAGGGGCCGGCGATCAGCAGGGTGCCGCATGGTGCGAGTCCACGGCGCCAGCGCGGCCGCGGGCGCGGCGATGAGCGCGATGGGCAGGATCGTGCCGACAGCGGGAACGAGCATCACGATGGTCAGGGTGATCATGACCATGACGGTTCCCTCGGCCCAGGCGGGGTTCAGCCCGCTGGCGCGGTAGCCCAGTGGGTCGAAGCTGTAGAAGGTGAGGAACCGCCCGGCCACCAGGAGCACGAGGACCGTCATCACCAGGACGACGCCGACGGCGACGACGTCGACGTGGTTGACGTTGAGCACGGATCCGGCCAGGAAGGAGTCCACCTTGATCGGCAGCGGGGCGAACCACTTGTTGAGGAAGTAGCCCAGGGCGAAGCCGAAGGTGAGGACGACGCCGGCGGCCGACTGGGACGAGACCCCGGGCACCTGGGAGAGGCGCCGCATGAGCCAGATCATCGGCAGGCACATGAGGGCGGCCCCCACCAGCACCAGAGTGGACAGGAGGGTGAAGTCGGCACGCTGACCGAGGAGCGCCTGCGAGAACCAGGCGGCTGCGACCACGCCGACGATCGCGCCCGGGAAGGTCGCGTGGGTGAGTGACTCGGTGAAGAAGATCCGGCGATGGACCAGTGCGAGCGCGCCCACGAGCCCGGCCAGCAGCCCCATGAGAACGACCTCGATGATGGGCAGCAGGAGGATGTCGAGCCCGATGCTCATACCCGGCCTCCTTTCAGCCGCCGGGGCACAGCACCGCGCCTCTCGGGTCCCACAGCGCGACCAGCGGTGCCGTCGCGCTCGCCGTTCCTCGAGGTCGTCGGACACGCTGTTGCGGACTGCGTCGACCGAGCGCGCTGAGATGGCTCTGCGGAGCCTTCGCGCGCGGCGGCGACGCGACGGCGAGCAGGAGGATCGCGGTCATCACCAGGGCCACGGTGGCCTGCGGGGAGATTGGCTTGTCGAGGGTCTCGGGCAGAGTCATGAGCAGCATGCCGAGGTACCCGCCACCCACGCCGACAGCGATCGCGACCGCGACCATGGAGCGCACCCGGGAGGCGAGGATGCGCGCCGTCGTTCCTGGGATGACGAGGTAGCCGATGACGAGGAGGGTTCCCACCGCCGTCGAGGCCGAGACGACCGCGGCCGCGATGGCGGTGTTGAGGGCCAGGTCGAGCGCGAGGAGACGCAGACCCGAGGCGCGGGCACCGGTGCGGTCGAAGGCGTAAGCGACCTGCTCCCTTCCAGGTCACCATGATGAGCAGGAGCGCGACGGTGCACACGATGAGCGCCTGAGCCAGGCGCTCATCGGTGACTTCCAGGAGACGGCCGAACATGAGGGCCTCAAGCTGTCCGGACATGTCGCCCTTGGCCAGGGGACAGGATGAGCCCGATGGAGAAGAAGCTGGTGAGGACGACGGCGGTTCCGGCCTCGGAGGCCTCGTTATGACGCGCGCGGTGTGAGACGAGCGTCAGGACCAGGGCCGCGGCAACGGCGACGACGGAGGCGGCCGGGATGATCGCATTGATCCCCCAGTAGACGGCGCCGGCGACGATCCCGGGAAGATGGCGTGGACCAGGGCCTCCGCACTGAACTCGGCGCTGCGCAGGTTGATGATGACGCCGATGACGCCGGCGACGACGCCCAGGAGCACCACCATGACCAGGGGCCGGAAGAGAAAGGGGGCATCGGCCAGGGCGCGAGGCCGGGGACATTGAGGGCCGCCAGGCGCAGCTGCTCGAGGACCTGGCTGAAGAGCGTACCGTTCACTGTAACTCCCTCCCCTGCTCCAGATCGCAGGCCCCAGCAACCGGGTGGTGCCGTGGCCGCCATAGGCCTCATCGATGTAGCGGGCCACGAGGACCTCGTCACGCGGCCCGAAGGCGATCTGCCGCCCTGCCAGGAGTGCCGCCTGCTCGCAGGTCTCCTGAGCCAGGACGAGGTCGTGGGTGGAGATGATCAGCGAGATGCCCTGCTCCTTGAGGTCGGTGATGATGGACAGCGAGGGCTTCACGGTTTGGGCTGGTCCAGGCCGTTGAAGGGCTCGTCGAGGAGGATGAGACGGGGCGGGCGGCCACGCAACGGGCAACGAGGACGCGCTGCTGCTGGCCGCCGGACAGGGTTCCGAAGCGTCGCTCGGCCCGGTCGGCCAACCCACGCTTTTTGAGGGCGTCCAGCGCCCGACGACGGGTCTGGGCGCCGGGGCGCCGCAGGATGCCGAGCTGGGGAGTACATGCCCATCTGGACCACCTCCCGCACGGTGACGGGGAAGGTGGGGTCGAGGTCGCTGACCTGCGGAACGTATCCGACGGACCCGCGCGGCATCTCCCCGGCACCGCCCGTTGACCCGCACCTGCCCGGAGCTGACAGCCACCATGCCGAGCAGGGCCCGCATGAGGGTGGTCTTTGCCCGAGCCGTTGGGGGCCGACGAGGGCGAGTGCCTGTCCGGCTGGGACCTGCCCGGTGACCCCGGTGAGCACCGTGGCGGTGCCGTAGGAGAGGAGGCGCCCTCCAGGGTGACGACCGGCTTGGCCGAGGCGGGTGCGGGATCGTGGGGGCTCTGTCATGTGCTGCCTCACTTGACGTCGGATGCCTTGGGGGTCCACTGGGTGAGGTCCGTGGGAATCTCGGCTACCGTACCGCCCCACGCCTTGGTGAGGTTGGAGACGTTGTGGAGGATGGAGCCGATGTAGGTCTCGCCGTCGGAGCCGGGGGCCCCTAGGGAGTCGCCGTAGAGGGCCTCGTCACCGATGACGGCCTTGACCCCGGCGACCTCGGCGACCTTCTCGATGGACTTGGGGTTATTGGAGTTCTCGGCGAAGATGGCCACGGCACCGGAGGCCTTGACCTTGTCGGCGGTCTGGCGGATCTTGTCCGCGGTCGCGTCCTGCTGAGAGTTGAAGTCGGACAGAGCGGCACCCTCGAACTTCACGCCGAACTCGTTGCTGAAGTAGCCGAAGGCATCGTGGCTGGTGAACAGGACCCGCTTGTCCTGGGGCACCGAGTCGAGAGGCTGGCGGCCCACTCGTCGAGCTTCTGAGCTTGGCGGCGTAGGCGTCCACATGGTTGCGGAAGACGCCGCGGCCTGGTCAGGGGCGGCCTTCTCAGGGCGGCACCGATGTTGGTGACCTGGACGATGGCGTTCTTCGAGGGAGGTCCACACGTGAGGATCGAAACGGAACTCCGGCTCACTCTCACCCTCCTCCGGAGGGAAGGGCCACGTGGCCACCTCGACCTTGTCGCCGCCCCGGTCGACCTTGTAGGGCTTGGACTCCTCCTTCTTCTGCTGGGCCTTCAGATCATCGACGTCGGCAGCCCCGGCCACACCGGAGGTGACCACCATGGTGCCCTTTGAAGCCGGTGGAGTCGACGGCGGAGTCGAGGAAGTGCTCCAGGTCGACGCCGGAGACGAAGAAGAGGTCCGCCTCGGACAGGGCCTTGGACTGGGGCGTGGTCATGTCGTGCTCGTGCGCCGAGGCGTTGGGGGCCAACAGGCAGGTGAGCTTGAGGTGGGACGTGGCCTTGGCGGAATCGGCACCGAAATGCTGGGTCTTACCGTCCGCACCGGTGCGCTCGAAGGAGAGGTCGCTGGAGGCGTCTCCCTCAGCATCGCCAGTGGCAAGCTGGGTGATGTAGTCGCAGATCTGGGTGGTGGAGGCGACCGCCTTGACCGTTCCCGGGGCGTCGGCGGAGGTCGAGCTGTGACCACAGGCTGCCAGGGCGGGAGCGGACAGGGCGAGGCAGGCGAGCGCCGCGACGCTGCGGCGACCCGTACTGGGGATGGTTCTCATAGCATCGAGTATAGTTTCGGGGAGCCAGACACTGCGGATTAAAGGCAATCCTTCGACAGATCGCGCCGGCAGGGTGGCGCGGCGGGCACATTCAGGAACGGGTAGGACCATCGTCGCGGCGTCAGCTGAACTCCACGACCCTTGGCTGTCAATGAGGGACACATGGGTGCACTCCACGACCGTCGGAAGTACGTGCAGTGCAGCCAACCCCCGGCCAGTGGACCCCAGGGCTCGTGCAGTGCGCACCGACCTCAACCGACTGAGAGCCCCTCAAGGACGGCGGCGGAGGCGGACAGGCCCAAGCGGTTCGCACCGGCCTCGACCATAGCGAGGGCGTCGGCAGCGGTGCGGATGCCGCCGGAGGCCTGACGCCAAGACGGTCTCCGACCGTGGCGCGCATGAGGGCGACGGCGTGGGCGGGAGGCGCCGCCAGCAGGGGTGGAAGCCGGTGGAGGTTTTGACGAAGTCGGCTCCGGCAGCCTCGGCGGCACGGCAGGAGGCGACGATCTCGCCATCGGTGAGGGCGGCGGACTCGATGATGACCTGAGGACGGCGCCCGGCAGGGCCTCTCGCACGCCGCGGATGTCGGCTTCGACGGCGTCGAAGTCACCCTCCTGATGAGGCGAAGATTGACAACCATGTCGATCTCCTCGGCCCCTTGACGACGGCGTCGGCGGCCTCAGCGGCCTTGACGGAGGTGGCATGGGCGCCGGAGGGGAATCCGCAAACGGTGGCCAGGTGCAGGTTATCGGGCAGCTCCAGCGGGAGAAGGCTCGGGGAGACACACACGCTGTAGGCGCCCAGAGCGGCGGCCTCGACGACGAGCGCGTCGACCTGGGTGGCAGTGGCCTCGGGCTTGAGGAGGGTGTGGTCGACGAGGGAGGCGATCTGGGCACGCGTGGTCATGGGGTTCCTTCCTGGTGGAGCAGTCGCGCCATCATGAACTGACCTGTCTTATGTGGGCAAAACAGACATGCGACGCAGCGTCGACGATGGAATCACAGATGAGAAAGGACGTTGATGATGTTTCCATCAGCATCTCGAAGGAAGAAGCGACGCACTCCCCACTCCTCCACTGCGAGATCATGCACGATCTCCCACCCGTTCTCCCGAGCAATCCTATAGACGCCATCCAGATCATCCACCTCAATAGAGACCGACGGATTGACAGGCGCAGTGGGATCAGAAGTGATCAGACCGATTTGAACAGAATGATCTCCTGGCGGAGACAGGGTCGCAATCCAACCATGATTCATGATCACCTCCATCCCGGTGATACGACGGTAGGCTTCGATGGCGGCATCAAGATCACGCACAGTAATGAGTGGCATGATACGTTGGGTCGACATAGATATCACTCTCACCAACTGGTTCTCGTCACGGACGGACTTCAACGGAGCGCGAGCCGACGCACCTGTTTCTCACCCTTGCAGTCGCGAGCACTACTGCGATCACCGACCCCAGAATCGGGACGGAGATGGCGCACAGCAGAACCACAGCGCTGCGAACCCCTCTTGCACCGACAACGAGGTACAGCGCCGAGACCACGCCCACAACATACAGCAGAACAAGCGCCGCTTCCGGTGCAGACAGAGAGAACACGCACCCATCCTTTCAGGACGGCAGAACTTTCCCACCCTTTGAGTCAGGATAATACTCCTACTGGTCAGTTTTCGGGCGCGATGACGGCGATGACACGGGGCCAGCCGCCGAGCTCGCGGGGGCCGGGGCGGTGCGGATCGCGCGGGGTTGTCAGGTCGAGGGCCCGCACCGATCCGCTGGAGGGCTCGTAGATGTGCACGCTTCCCTCACCGGGGTCGTCCTGCCCGATGGTCCGCCAGGGCAGGGCCAGGACATAGTGGCGGGGAACGGCCGGAGTCCGAGCCAGCACAGCACGCAGCCGAGTCCCCAGCGCAGCCCCAGTCGCAGCGTCGCGATCGAGTACGAGCGGACCGCCGGTGACGAGGATGACTGGGAGCCCACCCGCCAACGCCTCACGGATCGAGGCGACCTCCAGCCTCCAGGCGGAACCGTGGTCGCTCACCCACTTCACTGCGTAGTGACGGCGGCGCTTCTCCGCGCTCTGGGCACAGGCGGCCACGATCTCGATCTGCCGGGCCACGGACCAGGGCGTGGATCCGGCGCCTTCGGCCAGGGCAGGAGCCCCAGGCCGCGGGAGTTCATGGCCCGTTGGATCCGCAGCTGGTGACGGGACAGAAGAGAGACCAGCTGCTTGCCCTCGAGGCCAGGTACCGACGACGCTGCGGCCCTCGGGCGAGCTTCCCCGGCACGGTCTGACGTTCGCCGGGCGTCCAGAAGCAGTCGGGCGGCCAGGGAGGCAGGTGGGCCCACAGGTGGTGCCGTCGGTCTGAGTGAGGGTGATGGCCTGGCCCGCCTGGGTGAGGCGGCCTACCCGCAGCCGGGAGTTGACGGCCCGGACGACGATGGCCGGCTCTACCTGCCGGGGCGCGGTCATCCGATCCGCTCCAGGACGACGCCGCGCTCACGGCAGGCGACGGCGTCGGCCGCCTCCTGCGATCCGGCCTCCGGGAGATGACGAGGGCCGCCCACGAGCGCCTCCTCGGGCGCGGGCGAAGCAGCTCGGGGGTAGCGGTGTGGAGGGTGAGCAGCGACTGTCCGGCGCACCGGGTCCCCGGGCTTGGCATGCATGGTGACGCCGGCTACAGCCTGGACCGGGTCCTCCTTGCAGCGCGCCCGGCCCCCAGGCGCCAGGCGGCGACCCCGACGGCGAATGCGTCGAGGGTGGTCAGGACGCCGTCGGCCAGGGGCGGTGACGGTCTCGGTCTCGGGGCGAGGGGCAGGGGCGCGTCCGGGTCCCTCCTGGCGGCGGACCATGTCGCGCCAGATATCCATAGCGCGCCCGTCGGCCAGGGCGGCACGGGCCTGGTCCTCCCACGGGGTTGCCGACGGCGGCGCACATCTCCAGGGCCAGGGCGACGGTGAGATCGACGACGTCGGCCGGTCCTCCACCGGCGAGCACCTCGAGGGACTCAGCGACCTCGAGGGCGTTGCCGGCGGTGAGCTCGAGCAGGGGTGGGACATGTCGGTGAGCAGGGCGCGGTGGTGACGCCGGCGTCGGTACCCAGGGCCACCATGGTGGAGGCGAGCTCGCGGGCCTGGTCCAGCTCCTTCATGAAGGCGCCCGAGCCGACCTTGACGTCCAGGACGAGGCGCCGGTTCCCTCGGCGATTTTTCTTGGACATGATCGAGGAGGCGATGAGCGGGACGCAGGAGACGGTGGCCGTGGTGTCGCGCAGCGCGTCAGAGGCGCTTGTCGGCAGGGGCGAGGCCCGCCCCGGCGGCGCAGATGACGGCGCCAGGGCCGCTGAGCCCGAGCATCTCCAGGATCTCCCGCCAGTGAGGTCGGCCCGCCAGCCGAGGATCGACTCCATCTTGTCCAGGGTCCCGCCGGTGTGCCCGAGGCCACGCCCGGAGAGCTGGGGGACGCTCACGCCGAAGACAGCCACAAGCGGCGCCAGCGGCAGGGTGATCTTGTCGCCCACTCCCCCGGTGGAGTGCTTGTCCGCCGTCGGGCGTCCGAGGCCGGAGAAGTCCATGCGCTCCCCGGAGTCGATCATGGCGCCGGTCCAGCGGGCGATCTCGGCTCGGCTCATGCCGCGCAGATAGATGGCCATGGCCAGGGCGCTCATCTGCTCCTCGGCCACCACGCCGCGGGTGTACGCATCTACGACCCAGTCGATCTGGGCGTCGCTCAACGCGGCGCCGTCGCGTTTGGCGGCGATGACGTCGACGGCGTCGAAGGGCTCGACGGCCGGCGGGGTGGCGGGAACGGTCATAGGGGCTCTCCTCGTCTCGGCTCGTCAGCTGCGCATCAGACGGTTGGTCGTCGGCTCTGCGTCAGCCGTGTATCAGCTCTGCTCGCCGACGACGCGTTCGACGTCGTCGGCGGTGAAGCGGTCGGGCAGGACCTCGTCGATGGTCATCCTCCCTGAGGGCATGGCCAGCACCATACCGTCGGCGGCGTGCTCGCTCAGGAGCTGACGGCAGCGCCCGCACGGCGCACGCCCGGCCGTGGGCATCCACGCAGGCGAAGGCGACCAGACGGCCTCCCCGGTACGGACGAGCTCGGAGACGAGGCCGCACTCGGCGCACAGGTGACTCCGTAGCCGGCGTTCTCCACGTTGCAGCCCGAGACGAGGGCGGCCGTCGTCGACCAGGGCGGCGGCACCAGCCTGAAGCGGGGTATGGCGCATAGGCCTGGGCCATGGCCTCGACGGCGAGATCGTGCAGGGTCGCCAGTCGGCGTCGGTCAGGTCGGTGGGCACGATGCTGCTCACGGGTAGGGCACCCTCGGCGGCGGGCGCACGCACCTTGCCCACGAATCCGGCCACCGCCAGGATCGTCACGATGGGGATCATCGAGATGATGTCGGGGACACCGAGCTGCCGATGACCGGGAGGGTCTGGGCCACTGAGGTGGCGAAGCCGAAAAGCAGCGCCGCGCCCAGGGACCCCAGGGGCCGCCAGGCGCCCAGGATCATGGCGGCCAGGGCGATGTAGCCGTTGCCGGCGGTCATGTCGTTCTCGAAGGACAGGCCCGAGCCGACGGTGAAGAAGGCGCCGCCGAGCCCGCGAGCGCTCCGGCCCAGGGCGAGGTTGGCCACGCGGGTGCGTAATACCTGATGCCAACGGTGTCGGCGGCCTTGGGGTGCTCGCCGCAGGCCCGCAGTCGCAGCCCCCAGCGAGAACGGAAGAGCATGTAGGACAGGACCGCCACAGCCACGTACATGAGGTAGACGAGGATCGTCTGGCGGAAGAGGACCGGCCCGACGAGGGGGATCCGGGACAGGATCGGCACCGCCAGGGCGGGCAGGCGCAGGGCCCGGTTGAGGCTGGGGCTGGAGGACAGGAAGGTGGAGAACAGGAAGCCGGTGAGACCTGAGACCAGGACGTTGAGAACGACGCCGACGACGATCTGGTTGACCCCGGTAGCGCAGGCCACGAACAGGGCCAGCAGGAGTGCCACGAGGGACTCCGGCCACGGGCGCGGCGAGGAGTCCCGCCCACGGGTTGGTGCAGGCCGAGGCGACGACGGCGCCCAGGAAGGCCCCTGCCCAGGAGCTAGCCCTCGATGGCGATGTTGATGGTACCCGAGCGCTCTCGATGATCCCGGCCAGCG
>BNJV01000719.1_pt1 | contig 31071 bp, 40 predicted proteins | sample 8540591 | NCBI WGS metagenome assembly BNJV01 (sample SAMD00202457, study PRJDB9452) | human saliva metagenome | host: Homo sapiens | reverse complement strand
GGCCGTGGCCAGGCTTCGACCGCGCGGTGCGGGCGGCATGGGCGGCTGCGGTGACGAGCTCGTGGGCGTCGACGTCGTTCATGAGGCCACCATAGAAGAAGAATCCTTCTGCGCAGGCGTCGGTGGATGGGGAGAACCATTGGCGGGCCGATGGCGCCGAGACTGAGCAGAGACCATGGTGACCACCAGCGGTAGAGCCACCCGCAGCCAAAGGGCTCGCCGACCATCTGCGCCGTAGAAACTGAGTCCGCCGGTCCCCAGAACAAGGACTCCCACCTGAGGCAGTGAAAAGGCCTGCGGCGCAGTCGTCGCCAGGAGAAGTATGGCGCGACCGGACCTGCACACCCCGTCCGATCGAGGGCGATCGACAGCGCGAGGATGCCGATAAGCGACGACGAGGCCTGTTGCCAAAGGGAGTCCGGCGCGCTGCTGCGTGTCGGTGAAAGAATCCCACGCCAGCCATAGTCCCAGCTCAGGACTGCGCGCATGTCCTCCGGGATCGCGCCGGCTTGCGAGCATGAGGAAGAACGGGGCCTGTACCAGGGACAGGGCACTGCTGACCCCCAGGAACACTGAGGACCCGATCCCCGTGGTGACTGCCTTCGGTCGAGGACGGGGGCCGTGAGTCGATGCTGCGGTCACCACGATGCCGGTGACTATGACAAGCACGGCAAGAACGATGTTGAGACCCGCCGTCACAGGCCCGGGTGACAAGCCGTCGTCAATCAGAAGACGAGCCACATTGAGCCCGAGCATCGGAACTACGACACCGATCAGTGAGAGCGGCGCGCTGGAGGGGCGACGCCGGGTCAGCTGGATCAGCCCGACGAGGAGAAGGTAGGGAACAGGGTTGACGACGACCAAGATGACCGTCTGACCAACGGCAGAACCAGGCATCCCTGTCATGCTTGCGAGGACTACGGAACTGACGATCGTGACGACGTAGAACACGGGCAGGGCGATGATCGTAAGAATCAGGGCCGCCTTCTCCACACCAGTGCGAGGGGAAGGCGGTGGGACGGAGTGGAAGGGCACGTACGGTGAGGAACCACCGCCGTAGGGATAGGGCGACAGTGGTGGTGGCTGCATCCTCGCCCGGTGGGCGGCTGGGCGGAGGATTGCTGCAGGGAACGAGTAGCTCACCCACCATTGTGTCCTACCGATCGCTCGGATCGCTGGGGGTTCACACCTGTTCTTGAGGCGGCGTCCTCAGACTCCCGGCGATGCAGGGGCAGCTCGGCGAGGTCGTCGCGGTGGATCACTGGGGCCACGTGGTCGGGGGCGGCGCGCCCTCGGCCCGGGCCGTCAGGACCTCCCCGAGCTCAGCAGCGGCGTGGCGGCATATTCCCCGTGCCAGGACGCCCTCGGGGCCGACGATATCGACCACGGGCCCGACTCGAGTCGCCGTCGACGCCGGTCAGGCCGGGCGGCAGGGAGCGACTTCTTCCCCACGGTCGGGGCCGGGCCGCCCCGGCATCGATGAGAACACGCCCTTCGGGCTGGGAGGCGTGGGCCATCCACAGCCGGCGGCTGGGGCGGTGGGGCCCGGTGGGCTCGAACCAGGTGCCCAGGTCGCTGGGAACCCGTCCCTGCCCCAGGAGCCCTGCGGCGTCGTCGGCCCGAGCTATGAGGGTGGTGGTGCCCGAGGCACAGGCGATGGTGGCGGCCTGAAGCTTGGTGGTCATGCCGCCGGTTCCCACGAAGGAGCCGCGCCCGGAGACGCTGACCCCCGCCAGGTCCGCTGAGGAGCGCACGTAGCGGATGGGCGTGGCGCCGGGGGTCCCGGGGCGCGCGGTCCACAGGCCGTCAACGTCGGTGAGCAGCACGAGAACGTCGGCGGTCACCAGGTGGGCCACGAGGGCGGCGAGCCGGTCGTTGTCGCCGAGGCTGAACTCGCTGGTGGCCACCGCGTCGTTCTCGTTGATGATGGGGACGGCTCCCAGTGAGAGCAGGGAGTCGAAGGTGGCGCGCACCGTGCGGTAGTGGCTACGGATGGCGACGTCATGGGCGGTGAGGAGGACCTGGGCGGTCACCAGTCCGTAGGCGCTCATCGCGGTCTCCCAGCGGGCGGCGAGCCGGCCCTGTCCCACGGAGGCGGCCGCCTGCAGGAGACAGAGCTCGTCGGGACGCCGGCTCATCCCCAGGGGCACCAGCCCTGAGGCGACGGCCCCGGAGGAGACCAGGACGACGTCGTGGCCACGGCGTCGCATGCCGGCGATGAGGCCGGCGAGGATGTCGATGCGGTTGAGGTCGAGCCCGCCGTCGGCGCGCGTCAGGGACGAGGAACCGACCTTGACCACCACGCGAGCGCCTGCGGGCAGTCGTTCGGGGCGCTCCTGTCCGTGGTCGGAGCTGGCGCCGGTTGCTGCTGGGTCATGGGTTCGCGCCTCAGTCCTCGTCGTCCCCGTGCCAGGAGGCGGCATCGGTCCACAGGCCCTCGGCGGCCTCGTCGCGCAGTGCTGGCGCGCGGCCTCGCTAGCGTCCATCATCTCGTGGTACTGGCTGCGCCGCTCACGTTGGTCCGACGCCGACTGGTCTCCAGGCGCAGGTCGGTGCCTCAGGCGCCCAGCAGCTCGGGACCGGTGGTCATCGAGGGCTCCCAGGTGAAGAGCACTCCCCCGTCGACCTCGCCGATGAGGACGGTGTCTCCTGCGTGGGCGCCGGCGCTGACGAGCCCGTCCTCGACCCCGGCCGCGGCCGGGCGGTCGGCGAGGGTAACCGACGGCCTCGTCATTGGAGAAGTCGGTCTGACGCACCCAGCGCTCGGGGCGCTGCCCGCGGACCTGGTAGACCTGCCCCTCGCTGGGGATGGGCCAGCAGACGCACCTGGGCGACGCTCTCCTTCTCCCGGCGTCCGACCGCTGCGGGGACGGATGACGGGGCGCGGCTCACCGGATCCCTCGGTCTCACCGGACTCGCGGTCGCGCTGGGGAGTCGCCGGAGCGGCCTTGCGGGCCCGCTCAACCTCGCTTGCCAGGGCGAAGGACAGGGGACGCAGCCCCGTGTGGGCAACCGCCGAGACGATGTGGACAGGGCAGGCCGCGGGCCTCGATGTCAGCTCGCACGAATTCAGCGAGCTCGGCGGCATCGGGGACGTCGACCTTGTTGAGCACCACGATACGTGGCCGCTCCATGAGCGGGACCCGGCCGGTGAGAGCGGGATCGTCCTCCTGCTCGCCCAGGCGCTCGGAGTATGCGGAGAGCTCGGCCTCGATGGTGTCCAGGTCGGACAGGGGGTCGCGCCCAGGCTCGAGGGTGGCGCAGTCCAGGACGTGGACGATGACGGCGCAGCGCTCGATGTGACGCAGGAAGTCCAGCCCCAGCCCCTTGCCCTGGGAGGCGCCGGGGATGAGACCGGGGACATCGGCGATCGTGTAGCGGACCTCGCCGGCCTCGACAACCCCGAGGTTGGGCGAGGGTCGTGAAGGGTAGATCGGCGATCTTGGGGCGGGCCGCGCTCATGGCGGCGATGAGGGAGGACTTGCCGGCGCTGGGGTAGCCCACCAGGGCGACGTCGGCGATGGTCTTGAGCTCAAGGGTGACGTCCCTGGCCTGGCCGGGCTCGCCCAGAAGGTGGAAAAGCCGGGGGCCTTGCGCTTGGAGGAGGCCAGTGAGAAGTTGCCCGCGCCCGCCGGTGCCGCCTTCGGCGACGACGATGCTGGCGCCCTCCCCCACGAGGTCGGCGATGACCTGACCGCCCGCGTCCTTGACCACGGTGCCCTCCGGGAACAGGGCAGAACGAGGTCCTTGCCGTCGGTACCGCGACGCCAGTCCCCCATACCAGGAGTCCCGTTTCCGGCCCGCTGGTGCGGGGAGCGGTGGTAGCTCAGCAGGGTCGTCACCCGGGAGTCGACGGCCAGGACGACGTCCCCGCCGTGGCCACCGTCGCCGCCGTCGGGTCCGGCCAGGGCTTGAACTTCTCACGGTGCACGGAGGTGCAGCCGTTGCCGCCGTCGCCGCCGGCCACGTGGAGGACCACTCGGTCAATGAAGCTGGGCATGGGGTCTCCTGTGAGTCCGGGGATAGCGCGAGGGCGGACGGCAGGTGCCGTCCGCCCTCGTGTGACGTGTGATGGTGCTCGGGGCTCAGGCCTCGGGAAGCACGACGTTGACGACCCGACGCCCACGGAAGGTGCCGAACTCGACGTTGCCGGCGGCGGTGGCGAACAGGGTGTCGTCGTTGCCTCGGCCGACGTTGCGACCGGGGTGGAAGTGGGTGCCGCGCTGGCGGACGATGATCTCGCCGGCCTTGACGAGCTGGCCGCCGAAGCGCTTGACGCCGAGGCGCTGCGCGTTGGAGTCACGGCCGTTGCGGGAGGAACCAAGACCCTTCTTGTGTGCCATGGTTTGAAGGCTTCTTTCTTCTCGAGCGTGTGCGTTCAGGATGCCCGCGTGCTGGCTGGCGCCGGGGCGGTCACTTGATGGCGGTGACCTTGACGGCCGTCAGCTGAGCGCGGTGGCCCTGGCGCTTGCGGAAGCCGGTCTTGTTCTTGAACTTGAGGATGTTGATCTTGGGGCCCTTCTCGTCACCGATGATCTCGGCGGTGACGGAGGACTTAGCCAGGTCGGCGGCAGCGGTGGTCACCTTGTCGCCGTCCACCAGCATGACGGGGGCGAGGTGACCTCGTCGCCGATCTCACCGACAAGCTTGTCGACAACCACGACGTCGCCGACGGAGACCTTCTCCCTGACGGCCGCCGGCCTTGACGATCGCGTAGACCACTTGAATGCTCATCTCTGTAGATTCTTCGAAGGCTCTCACTCACTGCGAGACTCTGATCAGCCTCGCCGGGAGGGACCCTGTCCTGGGCAATGGCGCAAGACGCACCGGCAGATAACTCTAGGCGATCATGTCGCCAGCACCAACCTCCGGCCTGTCCTATCCCCTGTGTTCTTGGGCACGAAGGCCCCTGTGGACGTCAGGCCGACACCTCCAGGACCTCCAGGGGCGTCTGAAGAATTCTCCGGCGACGGTGCGGCGCTCTTCGCGATGGCCCGCCTCCTCGTTCTCCTCACAGGCTTCTCACCCGTCGGTTCCTCAGGCGCCTCACCGGGACTGCTCAGCCAGCTCCTCAGGCTTGTTGCCGGCCTTCTTCTCAGCCTTCTTCGCGGTCTTCTTCCCCGGCTTCCTGTCCGCCCTGTCACCGGACTTCCTCGCCGACTTCCTCTCAGTGGCCTTCCTTGTCCTGGTCTTGACCGGCTTGTCCTCGACCGGGGAGACCTGGCCCTCCTGACCGCCGTCAGGCTCCACCATGTCATCCACACTGTCACTCACGCTCTTGGCCGGGTCCTCAACGGCCCCCTGCGGGCTCTTCGCATCCTGAGCCTCGCGGGACCCCTGCCCCTCCTGCTGAGCATCCTTGTGCGCCTGCTCGGCAGCGGCCGCGATCTGGGCCAGGGCGCCGCGCACCGCCGCCCGGGCCTCGTCATCGGCTCCGGGCTCAGGTGAGCCGACGACGTCGCTCCCTCCGGCTCCCTTGCCACCACCGGAGCCCTTGGCACTCTTGGAGCCCTTGGTCTCCTGGGAGTCCTTCTTGGCTCCCTTCTTACCACCACCGGCAACCGCCTGCTCCTCGCGGTTCTTGCGCCCGCGCGAGCGCCCACCACCGCGGGAGGCAGAGGCCGACATGTCGGCCTGCTGGTTCTCCACGGGCTCGTCGTGGACGATGAAGCCGCGGCCCGTGCAGTGCTCACAGGTGGTGGAGAAGGCCTCGACCAGCCCTGCCCGACCCGCTTGCGGGTCATCTGGACCAGGCCGAGGGAGGTGACCTCGGTGACCTGGTGGCGGGTGCGGTCGCGGCCCAGGCACTCAACGAGCCGGCGCAGGACGAGGTCCCGGTTGGACTCCAGGACCATGTCGACGAAGTCGATGACGACCATGCCGCCGATGTCGCGCAGGCGCAGCTGGCGCACGATCTCCTCGGCGGCCTCGAGGTTGTTGCGGGTGACGGTCTCCTCCAGGGTGCCGCCCGCCCCGGTGAAGCGGCCGGTGTTGACGTCGATGACGGTCATCGCCTCGGTGCGGTCGATGACCAGGGTGCCGCCACTGGGGAGCCAGACCTTGCGGTCGAATCCCTTGGCGAGCTGCTCGTCCACGCGGTGGGCAGCGAAGACGTCCTCGGGGCCGGTCCAGTGCTCGAGGCGCTCGGCCAGGTCCGGACTGACGTCGTCGATGTACTGGGAGATCGTCGACCAGGTCTTGTCGCCGGAGACGATGAGCCTGCGGAAGTCCTCGTTGAAGACGTCTCGGATGACCCGCACGGCGAGCTCGGGCTCGCCCTTGAGGAGGACCGGGGCCTTGCCGCTGCCCTTCATGACGGAGGACGCCTTCTTCTCGATGGCCTCCCACTGGGCGACAAGCCGCTCGACGTCCGCGGTCAGCTGCTCCTGGCTGGCGCCCTCGGCGGCGGTGCGCACAATGACCCCGGCCGAGTCAGGGACGATCCGCTTGAGGATCTTCTTCAGGCGGCTGCGCTCAGTGTCGGGCAGCTTGCGGGAGATCCCCGTCATGGTGCCGCCGGGGACGAGGACCAGGTAGCGCCCCGCCAAGGTGATCTGGCTGGTGAGGCGGGCTCCCTTGTGCCCGATGGGGTCCTTGGTGACCTGGACCAGGACGGTGTCACCGCTGGAGAGGGCATCCTCGATCCGGCGGGGCCGCCCCTCCAGCCCGGCGGCGTCCCAGTTGACCTCTCCGGCGTAGAGCACGGCGTTGCGCCCCTGCCCAGGTCCACGAAGGCAGCCTCCATGGAGGGCAGGACGTTCTGGACCCGGCCGACGTAGACGTTGCCGACCATGGAGGCCTGGGTATGGCGGGAGACGTAGTGCTCCACGAGGAGCCCGTCCTCCAGGACGGCGATCTGGTTGAGGCCGTCGGACTCGCGCACGATCATCTGGCGGTCCACGGACTCCCGGCGGGCCAGGAACTCGGCCTCGGTGACGATGGGCCGACGGCGTCCAGCCGCTCGTCCCTCGCGACGGCGCTGGCGCTGGCCTCCAGCCGGGTGGAGCCCTTGAGCGCGGTGACCTCGTCGCGCGGATCCCCTCCCTCGGAGCGGGTACGGGAGCGACGGCGGCGTCGACGCGATCCGGACACGGCCCCCGCAGCCGCCTCGACAGCTGCATCCGCGGAGGTCTCGCGCGCCGAGGGTGTGGCGGCGGCATCCTCCCCGACGGCCTGGGAGTCGTCGTCGAGACCACTGCGCTCAGAGCCCTCGCCACCCTCACCACGTGAGCGCGAGCGCCGACCGCGCCCACCGCGGCGGCGCTTGCGGCGAGCTCCGCCCTCGCGGGCACCATCCGACGAATCGGCCTGAGACTCGTCGTCGGTCCCGGGAGACCTCGGCGCTCTCATCACCGGACTCGTCGGCCGGAGGCCTTCACGCCCCTCCTGAGGGGCACCGGCACCTGCGACCGCCCGACGACGACGGCTGCGCTCTCGCCCCCGACCCGCTCGGGGCGAGGCGGAAGTCGGCCTCGTCGTCCCTCATCCCGCTTGCCGGCGTTGGTTCGGGCGCCGGGCCTGCGGGCCCTCATCATCGTCCGTCCAACCGCCCGTGCCCTGATGGCGCGAGGCGGTCGGCGCCTCCTGAGGGCACCGGTCGCAGCGGTGACCCGCCGACGCCGACAGGCCCGACTGGGGTCAGGGGCCTGGAACAGGAGCGAGGCGGCCGGGCAGGCGAGGGCACCTCGGGACTCTTCCTCGTCCTCCCGGACGGCCTCGTCATCCGGACCGTCCTGTACGTCGGGTTCCTCGTCGGCGGCGTCTTCAGCCTGCTCGTCCTCAGTCAGTGACTCCGTCTCAGCCTCTACTGCTTCCGCGAGCGGCTCGGCGCTCAGCTCAGCATCCTCTCGGCTCATCGGGCTCGCCGACCTCGTTACCGGGCCACGTGCTGCTCAGCGGCCGGGACCGCCTCAGGGGCCGCCGAGGGCGGCGACGACCTGCGACGACGACGCGGCGGATCCGCTGGAGCGACCGAGACGGCCGAGGGGCTCCGGGCTGCTCAGGCCAGGGATCGCTCGGCACCTGAGGGTGGCGACGGCGTCTGCAGGAGCCGCCGCGACCGGGCTGCTCGCAGCGGGGGCCTGGGCAGGGGCGGCGGCGGCAGCGGTGACCCGACGGCGACGACGCGGAGCCGGGGCGTCCGCATCGGCGCCTGGTCCTGCTCGTGGGATTCTGTTGATTCTGATGTGGTGCGACGTGCCATGGGGCTTGCACTCTCCGAGGCTGACGCCGTCGTCGTACCCTCGACGCGTCAGCGCGGTTGTGCTCCCAGCGGGAGCAGCGAAAAAGTCTCGAACGCGCCCAGTGAAGGGCGCCTGCCTCGCCTGACGTCACACAGACCGGGCTCGCAGCGGCTCGGCTCAGGGCGGCGCAAGGTCCTCGGACAGGGGTTGGTCCGGAGGGCGCGACCCCAGGTACCGGTACGAAGCACCTGAAGTCGGCTCGAAGTATCCACACATGCAGCGATAAGCGCCTGCGCGACTCGTCGCAACCACAGGGTGGTCCCACGTCTCGTCCCACACAGGTCTCACACTCACAGTCAGTATTCTTCCAGCATTCAGTCAGCTTTCAGTAGACTCTCACACCTTACTTACGGGCCTTCAGTCCCACTCGCAAGATCGTTAATCTTCAACATCACGGCCCGAACACCCTCCGAGAACTTCTTCCGAACGGTAGTCTTGACAAAGGAAAAGCAGGAGGTCCATACGGGCGCCGTCATCGCATTGAAACTCACCTGTTTCACGACATCACGTCATAGATGACCTATAATCCCCCTATCGACCTGTGGGACGTTCTACAGAGCACCTTATCGATCTCATCGTCATCTCCGAAAGGTGGCACGGATGGCCATCTCTCCTATGGCGCTGGACTCTCTGGATCTGGCGCGCTGGCAGTTCGGTATCACCACCGTCTACCACTTCATCCTGGTTCCCGCTGACCATCGGGCTCTCCCCGCTGGTGGCTCTCATGGAGACGCTGTGGCGCCGGACCGGCAACGAGCGAGTGGCTGGTGGCCAGCAAGTTCTTCGGCAAGATCCTGCTCATCAACTTTGCGCTGGGTGTGGCCACCGGTATCGTCCAGGAGTTCCAGTTCGGGATGAACTGGTCGGAGTACTCGCGGTTCGTGGGCAACATCTTCGGTGCGCCGCTCGCCTTCGAGGCACTGCTGGCCTTCTTCATGAGTCCGTCTTCCTGGGGCTGTGGATCTTCGGGTGGGACAGCCTGTCCCCCAAAGGCTCCACAATCTGTGCATGTGGGCCGTGGCCGCGGGTACGAACTTCTCCGCCTTCTTCATCCTCACCGCGAACTCCTGGATGCAGCACCCGGTGGGCGCAGTCGTCAACCCCAGGACGGGGCGCGCCGAGCTCGACGGCGTGAGTGGCTTCCTCAAGCTCCTTTCCAACGAGCTGGTGTGGGTCACGGTCCTGCACGTCATCTCCTCGGCCCTGCTGGTGGCCGGCGCCGTCATCATGGGCGTCTCGGTGTGGTGGATGGTCAAGGCCACCCGCGCGAAGCAGGACTTCGAGGCGCGCGAGCTGTGGCGGCGGGTGACGCGCTTCAGCGCCATCGCCATGGTGGCCGCCGGATCTTGTCACCGCCGGCACCGGGCACATGCAGGGGCCAGCTGGTCGCCAGTACCAGCCGGCCAAGATGGCCGCCGCCGAGGGCCTGTGCCACTCTGAGTCCGAGGCGTCCTTCACCGTGGCCGCCTTCGGGCGACTGCAAGAACGAGGACGGCATGGTCCGGTTCATCTCGGTTCCCGGGTGTCTACTCCTTCATGGCCACCAACGACTTCAACGCCGAGCTCACCGGGGCTCAGGAGGCCAGTGACACCTACGCGGGCGGTACGGCACCACCGACGCGCGCAGCAGCTCCGTCGACTACAGCCCCAATGTCATGGTCAACTTCTGGTCCTTCCGCCTCATGATCGGGCTGGGGCATGGCCTCGCTGGGCCTGGGGAGTCCTGGCCCTGTGGCTGACCCGTTCGGGCGTCTCATCTCCCACACGCTCCTGGGCAAGGCAGCGCTTGCCACCATGTGGCTGCCCTTCATCGCCTGCTCCTTCGGGCTGGATCTTCCGCGAGATGGGGCGCCAGCCCTGGGTCATCGTCCCCAACCTGTCCGACCCGGTCTCCCAGGTCTACATGCTCACCGCGGACGGCGTGTCCTCGGTGGTGTCCTCGACCACGGTGCTGGCCTCGATGGTCATCTTCACCCTGCTGTATGCCGCGCTCGGCGTGGTCTGGTTCGTGCTGCTGCGACGCTACATCCGCGAGGGCGTGCGTACCCCGGTGCCGGACGAGGACCATCAGGGCCGACGGCGAGGCCGACGAGCGCATCCGGCGAGAGGTCGGTCGATACCGCCTCCACCCTGTCCTTCGCCTACTGAACCGAAGGTAGAGACCCATGACACTGAGCATCCTCTGGTTCATCCTCATCGCCGTCCTGTGGATCGGCTACCTCACCCTGGAGGGCTTCGACTTCGGCGTCGGAATGATCCTGAAGATCCTGGGCCGTGATGAGCGCGAGCGGCGTGCGACGCTGGCCACCATCGGTCCGCACTGGGACGGCAACGAGGTATGGCTGCTGACCGCCGGTGGGGCGACCTTCGCCGCCTTCCCCGAGTGGTACTCCACCCTGTTCTCAGGGGCCTACGTCGTCCTGTTCGTCATCCTGCTGTGCCTCATCGTGCGCGTGTGCGCCATCGAGTGGCGTCCCAGGGTCAACTCCCAGTCCTGGCGCGACCGATGGGACTGGGTCCACACGGTCAGCGCCTGGCTGCCCTCCGTCCTGTGGGGCGTGGCCTTCGCGAACCTGGTTCAGGGCATGCACATCGAGGTCGTCCAGATCTCCAACGGCGCCGTGGTCCCGGCCGTCAGGTACCGGCCGACTCCCTCGTGCCCGGCGCCGCCCACCAGATCACCGGCGGTCTGCTCACGATGGTGACGCCCTTCACCCTGCTGGGCGGTGCCGTCACCTGCCTGCTCTTCCTCAACCACGGTGCGCTCTTCGTGGCTCTCAAGACCACCGACGAGCTCTCGCAGCGAGCGCTGCGGATGTCGCGTCGACTCGCTCCTGCAGCCACCGCCGTCACGGCCGCCTGGGCCCTGTGGGCGCAGCTGGTCTACTCGGACAGCGCCCTGTCCTGGATCCCACTGGCCATCGCTGCAGCCGGGCTCATCGGCTCGCTGCTCATGGGACGTAGCGGCGGCGAGGGGCGGGCCTTCGCCCTGCACTTCGTGGGAATCGCCTTCGCCGTCGTCTTCATCTTCGCCGCGATGGCCCCCAACGTCATGCGATCCTCGGTGGACCCGGCCTACTCGCTGACGATCCAGCAGGCAGCGAGCACCGACACGACGCTGCTCATCATGACCGTCGCCGCGGCCGTGTTCGTCCCCGGGGTCCTGGCCTACACGGTCTGGAGCTACAAGGTGTTCGCTTCGCGCATCAGCGTGAGGGCATCAACCCCGATCAGGGCGGACTGCACCCACGCTGGTGCGCGACTCCGCCCAGCCGAGGCGCACTTCGGGTACTGATCAGCCGCCTAACGCATCGGCCAGGGCTTCCGGGCCTTTGGACCTATTCCCTTATCCTTGAACGGGTGAAGCCTCTCGACCCCCGGCTGATGCGCTACGCCCGCTCAGCCCGCCGATACATCGCCGCCACGGCCGTGACCGGCATGGTGACCGCCGCACTGGTGGTGGCGCAGGCCTTCCTCATCTCGGGCGCTCTCTCCGCCGTCATCTCCGGGCGGCGCCGGCCCCACAGCGGTCAGAGGGCTGGTGGTGGCTCTGGGCGGAGTCGTGGTGGTCCGCGCGCTGGTGGTCCTCCTTCAGGAGGTTCACGCCCACCGTTCGGCGACAGGGGACGATCGTCGAGCTACGCCGCCTGGTCCTGGAGCACGCCGCCCGGCTGGGGCCCCGGTGGCAGGCACTGCACGGCGCCGGGACCGCCACCCTCCTGACCCGCGGCCTGGACGACCTCGAGCCCTACTTCACCCGGTACCTGCCCCAGCTGGTGCTGGCTGCCACAGTCACCCGGCGACGGTACTGGTTCTCATCACCCAGGACTGGCCTGCCGCAGTGGCCGTGATGTACGCTCCCCTCATCCCGATCTTCATGATCCTCATCGGGCGGATGACTCAGTCCGTCTCACAGGGAGCGGCTGGAGGCGATGCAGGTCCTGGGAGACCAGGTGCTCGACCTCATCGCGGGACTGCCCACGCTCAAGGCGCTGGGGACGCGAGCAGGGGCCAGCAGAACGGGTGCGAGCCCTGGGGCGCTCACCGTCACGCACCACCATGTCGACCTTGCGGTTCGCCTTCCTGTCGGGCGCGGTCCTGGAGTTCATCACGACGCTGTCGGTGGCGATCATCGCAGTCGAGGTCGGGATTCCGGCTGGTGGCCGGCCGCATGGACCTGTTCACCGGTCTCCTCGTGCTCATGGTGGCGCCCGGAGGTCTACCAGCCGCTGCGGCAGGTGGGTTTCAGTTCCACGCCTCGGCCAGCGGGGTGGCCGCCGCCGAGTCGGTCTTCGAGGTTCTTCAGACGCCTGTCCCCGAGCACGGCCCCTACCGGCCCCCTGATCTGCGCACGGCCACGATCGAGGCTCGACGCCGTGTCGGTGGCCGCCCGAGGAGCATGGGCCCCGGCGGGCCTCAGCGCGACGATCCGCCCCGGCAGTCTCGTGGCTCTGACCGGCCCATCGGGTGCGGGCAAGACCACGACGACGCAGGTCCTCCTCGGCCTGCTGCCCGCCGACCGGGGGCGGGTGAGGGATCGTGCCCGACTGCGACGAGGGACCGACGGGACGGTGCCGTCGATCTCAGTGAGATCGACCCGGCCACCTGGTGGGAGCAGATCGCCTGGGTGCCTCAGCGTCCCACCATCACCCCGGGACCGTCCTGTCCAACGTGCTGGACGACGCACCGGGCGACTCCGTGGCCGGGGGCGCCCCCGACGAGCTGGTGGAGGCGGCCCGCGCAACCGGATTCGATGAGGTCGTGGCGGATCTGCCGCAGGGGCTGGGACACGCTCGTGGTACCGGCGGGCGTGGGGACTGTCCGTGGGGTCAGCGCCAGCGCCTCGCCCTGACCCGGGCTCTGTGCTCGACGGCGCCGCTGGTGATCATGGACGAGCCGACCGCGCACCTCGACGCCGCCAGTGAGGGCGCACGTCCTCACTGCGCGTGCGCGCGCTGCACGCCTCGGGGCGCACGGTGGTGGTCATCGCTCACCGTCCGGCGCTCATCGCCCTGGCGGAGCAGACCGTTGCCGTGACAAGCGAGCCGATACTACCGGAGCCACAGGGCAAGGCGCCTCGCCCGACGTCGCCCGTCCATGAGCTGTCGCGAGCCGCAGGAGGAGGCCCTAGTGAAACCCGGCGACCAGTCCCCTCTCCCCGCCCTGTCCGCCCAGCGAGCGCCGGGCGCTGCGCCGGGCCGTGGGCCTGCTGCACCTGGACCGCTCCCGCGTTTCGTCCCTGGCGGTCCTGGCCGGCACGGCCGGGATGGCCTCGGCCGTGGCCCTGTCCGGGGTGGCGGCCTGGCTCATCGCGCGGGCCTCCCAGATGCCCGACGTCGTCGCTCTGGGGAGTGGCGCCGGTGGCGGTGCGGCTCTTCGGCATCTCCCGCTCGGTGCTGCGCTACTGCGAGCGGCTCATCTCCCACGACACCGCCCTGAAGGGGCATGGGTGCCCTGCGTACCCGTCTCTACAGAGTCGCTGGCCTCGGCCCGCACCGACACGGTCGCGGGACTGCGCCGCGGCGACGTCCTGGCACGGGTGGGTAGCGACATCGACGCGGTCGGCGATCTGGTCGTGCGCGCCTACCTGCCCGCGGCGGTCGCGGCGGTCCTGGGCGCGGCCACCTGTCTGGGTGTGGGACTCGTCTACTGGCCAGCCGGCCTCATCCTGGCCGACCCTGTCTGCTGCTGTCCGGGCTGGGGGGCGCCTCTGGCCACGATCCGCTCGGCCCGGATCGCCGAGCAGGCGCGTCAGCGGCAGTCCGCCGAGGCTGTCCGCCGAGGGTGCTCGCAGGGTCCTGGAGGGCGCCCGCGGGCTGACCGTCTCCGGGCACCTGGCGGGACTCCATGCGCCAGGTCGCCTCCCGGGAGGAGAACCTGGTACGCCTGCGAGACCGGGCCGCGGTTCCCGCGGCGATCGCAGCTGCCATGGACGTGGCAGCCATGGGGATCGCCGTCGTGGGCAACCTGGTGGTCGGGATGGGGCGCTGTGACCGCCGGGCGGCTGGGGCCCGGTCTGGCTGGCGGTCATCGTCCTGGTGCCGCTGGCGGCGCCGAGGCCACCTCCGCGCTCGGCCCGGCCAGTGTGCAGCTGGTGCGATCGGCCGGCGCTGCCTGCCGCATCGTGGAGCTCATCGAGACGGCTGAGGCCGGCACTCAGCGCTCGGCTGTCACCCAGGGAGCTGCCGGCGCTCTCGCAGCGGGGACCCGCGTCTGCGGGCCAGGAACCTGGCGGTGGGCTGGCCGGGTGGGCCGAGTCGTGGCCGAGGGCATCGACCTGGACCTTCAGGTCGGCAGCGGGGTGGCGATCGTGGGGCCCCTCGGGGATCGGGAAATCGACCCTGATAGCCACGTCTGGCGGGCCTGCTGGAGCCCCAGGGCGGCTCGCTGACGCTCGATGGCGTTCCGCCGTGGCAGGTCTCCCGCCCCGAGGCGGCGGCCGGAGTCTGCCTGACCGCGGAGGACGCGCACGTCTTCCACACGAGCGTCCTGGAGAACCTGCGCGTGGCGCGAGGGATGTCACCCCCCGCCAGGGCAGGAGAGCTGCTGGTGCAGGCCGGGCTCGGTGACTGGCTCGAGGCGCTGCCCGATGGTCTCGACACCATCATCGGAACGGATGCCACGACGCTGTCGGGCGGCGAGCGGCGTCGACTTCTGCTGGCCCGGGCGCTGGCGGCACCCGCACCCCTCATGCTCCTGGATGAGCCCGGTGAGCACCTCGACGCCGCCACCGCCGACCGGCTCGTGGCCGACCTGCTGACGGTGGGTGCCCGCCAGGGCCGCGGCACGCTGCTGGTCACCCATCGCCTCAGCGCGCTGGCGCACGCCGATGAGGTCCTGGTCATGGGACGTCCCTCGCAGGCGGCCACGGAGCAGGCACCGGCGACTATCCTGCACCGGGGAAGCCACCACGAGCTCAAGGATGTCTCCGAGGGCTACCGGTGGTCACTCTCCCAGGAGGACCAGGACAAACCACAGGACGATGTGCCTGACGTGAGCCGGACGAGCTGAGCACGATGACGACACACGACCAGCACCACGCAGCAGACACGCTCCCGCAGGGCACCGTTTTCCCGGTGTGCCCGAGGACGATCCGCAGGAGCTCGGCGAGTCTGCTCTGCTAGAGCGAGGAAGCGGCGGCGGCGTCCGTCGGAGAGCCCGTCCCCGGCGGGGCGGCTGGCCTACGCCGTCCACGCCGACCAGCTCGTCTCCACCCGGGGGCCGACAGGCGGCTATCCGGCAGCCGAGCCTGGACGAGGCGACCGTGACCCTCATCCAGGCGGCGCTGAGGGCTGACCAGCTCCCTGCGGGTGCCTGACGCGCTGCGCCGTCTGGTGGAGTCGGCCTGCTCCATCACGGGGTGCCTCCTGGGGCACCTATCGCCGTGCTCAGCCACGCGGACATGGACGTCGTCGACGCCGTCGAGCGCCGGGATCTCCCCCGAGGGACTCGAGCACCGGCTGTGCAGCAGCGTGCCCACGGCGACCCTCGATGAGCTCGCCCAGATGGCCGGCGCCCCGAGCTACCGCCACTGCATCCGCGCATCCGCGGACGCCCCGCTCAGCGGGTCTTGAGGGTGACCGGGGCTGGTCATCGACAACGACCTGGGCCGGGCCTCGGCCTTCACCGGCGACATCGAGGACGAGGAGACCGGCAGCCTGCTCTCCGCCCCGCTGCGCCTTCACGGGCAGGTCTGCAGGCACCTCTACCTGTGCGACAAGCCCGGGGCTTCAGTCGTTCCGGATGCCGACGCCGTCCTGACCCTGGCGCAGGCCGCGGCCGTGGCCGTGGAGAACGCCCGCCTGTACCGAGAGGCCCGCGATCGCGAGCAGTGGATGGTCGTCTCCCAGGAGCTGACGACGCTGCTGCTCTCCGGGAGCCGAGGAGGACGACGCCCTGACCTCATCGCCCACCGGGTCCGCCAGGTCGCCCACGCCGACACCGCCGCGCTCATCCCTGCCCAGCATCGGGGAGGCTGGATCTGCGAGATCGCCGACGGCGAGCACGCCCGGGAGCTGGTGGGCACCTTCTTCCCCTCCGAGGGCCGGGCCCTGACCACCCTGGCGCACCAGACCGGCCTGGTGGTGGCCTCCCTGGAGGACGCCTGGCAGGGACGGCGACCTACGCGTGCCCCAGCTGGCCCGGTTCGGGCCGGCCCTCTACGCCCGATGATCCACCGGGGGCCGGGGTGTGGGCGTCATGCTGCTGCTGCGCTCCCCGGGCAGCCCCGTTCACCGCCCAGGACCTGGAGATCGCCGAGCTCGTGGCCGGCCAGGCCACGATGGCCTTCGAGCTCGCCGACGCCCAGCACGCCGAGGAGATGGCCACGCTCCTGGACGAGCGGGCCAGGATCGGCCGGGACCTGCACGACCTGGCCATCCAGCAGCTCTTCGCCACCGGCATGCAGATCTCAGCGGCTCCGGGAACGCCTGGCCGCGGCCCGGGGACAGCGACGAGAGGCCGGTGCGCGAGGCGGACCTGGACACGGTGTGCTCCGTGCTGAGCACCGCGCTGGAGGCAGTGGACGACTCCGTGGGCCAGATCCGCTCCATCGTGCGCTCGCTGCGCGACCGCGACGAGGAGGTCGGTGTCGTCGAGCGGCTGCGACGGGAGGCCTCTCTGGCGCGCAACGCCCTGGGCTACGCGCCCCTCGCTGCTGCTGAGCGTCGACGGCCGGGGCCTGGCCCAGGTGGACCGCGACGAGGAGGACCGGCTCATCAGCTCGGTCGACGCCGTCGTGGGCGCCGACATCGCCGACGACATGGTGGCCGTGGTGCGCGAGGGCCTGAGCAACGTGGCCCGCCACGCCCACGCCTCCTCGGTGACGGTGGACGTCAAGCTCGAGGGGGTGCTGCCCGGCTCGGAGCTGTGCTGCGGACCGGGGGACGACGAGGGCCACGCCTCGGGCGACGCCGAGCCCTTCCGGGGCAGGCCCGGTGGTGGAGATCGTCTGCCGCGACGACGGCGTCGGGGTGAACCCGTCCGTGACGCGACGTTCGGGGACCGCCAACATGGCCGAGCGGGCCCGCCGTCACGGCGGCAACTTCGTCATCGGCCCCAGGGGCCCGCTCCGACGGCGAGCGACGCGGTACCTGCTTCACCTGGCGGGTGCCGCTGAACGCAGGGCGGCCGGCTGCGCTGACCGCGCCGCGTCCCGCTGTCGCGCCGCGGGAGGAGGTCGATCAGCCGTTGCGCCAGCCCGAGGCGCGCTGCCCGGCGACCCAGGCGGCGACCTGGGTGCGCCGCTGCAGGCCCATCTTGGCCAGCAGGGAGGTGATGTGGTTCTTGACCGTCTTCTCGGCGACCCCGAGGCGCTCACCGATCTCCCGGTTGGACAGGCCGTCGCCGATGAGGTCGAGCACCTTGCGCTCGGCGTTGGTCAGGTCCGCGGTGGGGTCGTCGTGGTCGGCCCGGCGGCGTGTGACGGTGCGCTCGTCGAGCAGGACGCGACCGGAGGCGACGGCCCGCACGACGTCGCTGATCTCGGCGCCGTGGACGGTCTTGAGCAGGTAGGCCCGGGCCCCGGCGGCCAGAGCCTCGGCCAGGGCCTCATCGTCGTCGAAGGAGGTCAGCACGATCGGCAGGGCCTGGGGCACCGACTCGCGCAGCTCCTGCATGAGCTCGATGCCCGTGCCGTCGGGCAGCTGGAGGTCCACGAGGATGACGTCCGGGGCGGACCAGCTCGGCCCGACGCACCGCCTCGGCCCGGGAGCCCGCCTCGGCGACGACGTCGAGCCCGTCGGCGCGGTCGATGATCTCGGCGATGCCGCGACGGACGATCTCGTGGTCGTCCACGATCATGACGCGGACGATCTCCGAGGAGGGGGTGTGTGCCATGCTCATGACATTACCAGGGGCGGGGACCCTACGTCACACGAACCGCTGCGTCGAGCGCCGTGCCCCAGTGTCACGGGGTGCTCACACGTCCCCAGCAGCTCGGTCGGCTCGCACCCGCTCGACCACTGCGGGCGGCCGGGCCGTCTGGTCGGCCCGACAGCCGGGGACAGTAGGTGGGGAGCGTCCGCCCAGGGACCTCGCGGAGCATGGTGGTCCCGCAGCGGCGGCAGTCCAGTCCCCTGGCGCCGTAGGCGCCGAGCTCGCGGGCGAAGAGCCGGCGGCGCCCTCGACGTCGACGTGAGGGGCGTCGAAAGCTCGTGCCACCGGCCTCCAGGGGCTCGTCGCATGACCTCGCCGTGGACTCCAGGATCCGGGCCACGACCCGGGGATCCCGAGTGCGGTCCCGGGGACGCAGACCGTGCACCCGGCCTCCCACAGGCCCTCGTCGGCGTAGATGTTGCCGATGCCGAGACGAGTCCCCTGGTCGAGCAGGAGGGTCTTGATGGCGCGCCTCGAGGCGCGCACCCGGGACGACGACACCGTGGGACCGGTGCGCTCCAGGGCCGGGATCGAGCAGGGTCGCGGGCGATATGGGTGGCGTCGGCCGGCAGCAGCGGTTCAGGGCTGCCTGCCCGCCGGGGGCACCGTCGGCGGTGGGGGATCAGGTCGACGACATGCAGGCCGCCGAGCATGCGCTGGTCGACCAGGTCGAGCACCGTCCCGCCGCCGTCATCGGTGCTCGTCCGCACTCGGGTCGGTGCTGAGATGGATGCGCACGCGCAGGTGGCGCGGCGAGGTCGAGATGTCCCGCACGTAGCGGGGCTGCTCGGTGGCACTCAGGTCCACCGGGCGCCCTGCCGGGCTGGTATCCGGGTCTGACCAGGAAGGCGCGCGGCGCTCACTGCTCCGGGGCGATCTCGGCTCCGAGGCTGCGGCGGGACTGGTGCCGCGCACGAGCAGCTGGCCGCTCATGCCCAGGTGGGCCGACAGGGCGCGCCCGTCGTCCAGCGGCAGCCACAGGAACTTCCCCGCCGGACGGCCGCGGTGAGGTGCGCCCGGTGAGCTGGTCGACGAAAGGCCTGGCTCCCCGTCCTGGCGGCGCAGAGGGACGCGGGTCGAGGACACTCGACACCGGTGACAGTGCGTCCGGCCACGTGCCGGGCGAGTCCGGCACGCACCACCTCGACCTCGGGGAGCTCGGGCATCAGCTCTGCGGGGAGTGCCGGGAGTCCTGCTGGGTGAGCAGGTCGGCGCGCAGGGCCTCGTTGACACCGGGCAGGTCCAGTCCGCCGTCGCCCCGGGCGGCCAGGATGGCGGCGTAGGCGGCCTCGGCGGCGTCGTGCTCGGCGACCTTCTTCGAGCTGCCCGTGCCCGTCCCCTGCACCTCGCCGTCGACGATGGCGCTGGCGGTGAAGACCCGCTGATGGTCGGGGCCGGTGCCGCTCACCTCGTAGCCGGGGTTGCCGAGCTGGTGGGCGGCGGTGAGCTCCTGGAGGCTCGTCTTCCAGTCCAGGCCGGCCCCGCGGGTGCGGGCCGAGTCCAGGAAGCGCGAGACGAGCCGGGTGACGACCGTGCGGGTCTCCTCCAGGCCGTGGGTGAGGTAGGTGGCGCCGATGAGGGGCCTCGACCGTGTCGGACAGGATGGAGTCCTTGTCGCGCCCGCCCGAGACGCCTCACCCTTGCCGAGCTTGATGAACTCCCCCAGCCCCAGGTCGCGGGCGACGGCGGCCAGGGCCGGCTCGGAGACCGTGGCGCGCGCGCATCTTGGCGAGCTGGCCCTCGGGGACGTCGCGTGGGTGCGGTAGAGGTACTCGGTGACGATGATGCCCAGGACGGAGTCGCCCAGGAACTCCAGACGCTCGTTGGTGGGCAGGCCACCGTTCTCGTGGGCGTAGGAGCGGTGGGTCAGGGCCAGGTCGAGCAGCTCGGCGTCGATGCTCGGGACCCCCAGCGGTAGACGAGCGCCTCGGTGTCGGTGCGCGCGGGCGGGGCGCTGCGGCGCTTGGCCATCAGGGACCGCTCCCTCCTCGGGACCCTCGCCCTCCTGGGTCGGCTCGGTCTCCAGCAGGCCGGCCAGCGCGGACCAGCGCGGATCGAGGACCTCGTGGTGGTGGTCGGCGGGCAGGGTCCTCGAGCCGCCTGCCCGCAGTCGGGGCACAGCCCGGGGCAGTCGGGGCGGCACAGGGGCTGGAAGGGCAGTGTGGGCACCAGGGCGTCGCGCAGGGCGGGCTCGAGGTCCAGGGTGGTCTCCCCGACGGCGAGGAGCTCGTCGGCCTCCTCATCGCCCTCGGCCCGCTGGGCCTCGATGGCCTCGGGGAAGAGGTAGAGCTCGTCGATCCTCACGGTGCGGTCCTCGTCGAGGTCGCGCAGGCAGCGCACGCACTCGCCGTGGACGTGGAGGTCGGCGTCGGCGTGCGCCAGGACGCCGTCGTCCATGGAGGTCAGGGTGACATCGAGGGACGAGGTCGCTGCCCTCGGGCACGCCGATGACCTCGGTGCCCAGGTCGGCGGGGGCGGGGTGCGGATCCGCAGGTTCTTGACCGAGCCGGTGGCACGGGGCAGGTCGACGATGTCGACGACGAGTCCTGGCATGGTTTCCTCCACAGCTGGTTGACCGCGCCGTCTGAGACGGTGACCGTCGTCGGCGAGGTGATGGATCGAGGGTGTCTGGCGCGAGCGTACCCGAGGTACGGCAGCCACCGGTTCAGCGGGCGGAGGGGTCCACGGACCAGCCGGAGCGGCGACGAACGGGCTCCTGGACCTCCACCGACTGGTCCGTGCCATCGCCCAGGCGCCCGGCCAGGACCTCCCGGCCGGCGCGGATCTGCTCGGCGATCTTGGCGACCTCGGCCTCCAGGGAGGCCAGGGCCGGTCGGAGTACTCGTCAGCCCCGTGGCGCAGGGAGGCGGCCTTGTCCTCGGCGGCGGCCACGATGCTGTCTGCCCGGTCGTTGGCCATGCGCACGATGTTCTCCCCGGCCACCAGGCGCTCGGACTCCTCCTGGGCGTACTGGACGAGCCGCTCGGACTCGGCGCGTCCCTCGGCCAGGACGGCGTCGGCGTCGGCGACGATCTTCTCAGCTCGGTGGACGGCGGTGGGGACCGCGTCACGGGCCCGGTCAATGAGGTTCTGGGCGGCTCCCGGTTGACGATCGCGGAGGCGCTCATCGGCATCGATCGGGCATGGGTGATGAGGTCGTCGAGCTCATCGAGGATGCAGCAGGTCGTCTCCGGCATCGCGGCTGGTCGTCACGGTAGGTCCTCTCGTGTGGTCGGCGCCGACGAAGCGGCCTGGCGGGGTCCCGGGTGGGACGGGTCCTGGGAGCGACGCCGTCGCTGGCCAGCGGCTCGGCCGGGCTGGGGTCTCGGCCGAGTCGGGGACCTCCAGGGCGCGGGGCGACGGCGGGCGGGACGAGGGCGGAGACGTCCCCGGCCGTAGCCGGCGACGTCCTTGACGAGGGAGGAGGAGATGTGCGCGTAGGCGGGTGAGGCGGTCAGGAAGACCGTCTCGGGCGCCCCCAGGTCCCGGTTGAGCAGCGCCATGGGCAGCTCGGCGTCCAGGTCGCTGCCGTTGCGCAGTCCCTTGATGATGGCGTTCGCACCGCGCTGGCGGCAGTAGTCGGCCAGGAGCCCGGGGACGATGTCCACCTCGACGCCGGGCAGGTGGGAGGTGGAGTCCCTGGCCAGGGACAGGCGTTCGTCGACGTCGAGCAGGTGGCGCCCGGCCTTGGCGGCGTTGTGGGCGATCCCGATGACGACGACGTCGAAGAGCGTGGTCGCGCGCGCGGCGATGTCGACGTGCCCCAGGGTGAGGGGGTCGAAGCTTCCGGGGTAGACGGCCAGGCTCATGCGGCCACGCTACTGGCTGGGCCTGTCGCCGTGCGGGACGCGCGCCGCAGCAGCCGACAGCAGTCGCCACCCACCGCTGCCCCGCTCGTGCACGCGGACGTCCCGGACGTCATGGGAGGGACGCTGCTATATTTCCCTTGTGTCTACACGCGTGACCCTCAGTGACGTGGCCGAGGCAGTCGGAGTCTCGTCTCAGACCGTCTCCCGCGTACTCAACAAGCACCCGTCGGTCCGTCCCGAGACACGTCAGAAGGTTCTGGCGGCCGTCCAGGCGCTGGGTTACGAGCCGAACCTCGCCGCCCGCTCACTGGCCTCGGGCTCCTCCGGGGCTGTGGGGATCCTGCTGACTGCCGGGCTGTCGCACGGGATGGCCTCGACCTTCTCCGCGATCGCCAGGGCGGTGCGCGAGCGGGGGGACACGTTCGTGCTGGCCACCGCCGATGGCCATGCACCGGAATCGGTCAAGGCGGCACTCGCCCATCTGCACGGCCACCGCGTCACGACCATCGTGGTCCTCGCCCAGCGCGCCGACGTCCTGGCCATCCTCTCGTCCCAGCGCCACCGCGGTCCGGTCGTGGCCATCATCTCGGGTCAGCACGAGTTCTCCGAGCTGTCCACCGTCTCCATCGACCAGGCCCTGGGATCCAGGTTGGCAACAGAGCACCTCCTGGCTCAGGGACGCAGCCGCCTCCTGCATGTCACCGGTGACCTGTCCTGGCAGGACGCCTCGGAGCGGCTGGCCTCCTACCAGTCGGTCTGCGCGCAGGCCGGAGTTCCCGGCCGCTGGGTGGGCACGGACGCCTGGACGGGAGAGGCCGGAGCCATGGTTGCCAGACGCCTGCTCGACACCGGCCTGCCCGACGCCGTCTTCGCCAGCAACGATGACATCGCCCTGGGGCTGTGCCACGTGCTGCTCGCCGCCGGCGTCAAGATACCCGACGACGTCGCCGTCATCGGCTTCGATGATATTCCGCTGGCACGTTGGGCCACTCCATCGTTGTCCAGCATCACACAGGACTTCGACGCCCTCGGGCGGGCAGCACTGAGCCTTTCCGACGAACTCGTCGAGGGTGCCCCTGCCCACAGCATCTGCCTGGAGCCTCAGCTCGTCGTCAGGGCGTCAACGACCAGGGGCCTAGCGCCGACGACCACCTCTCCGGGTGAGCGGTTCTCGACGACCGCCCCACCTGGAGGGCGACTGCCGTCCCCGAGCACCCGACACTGCCCCCAGTGCACGCCCCAACCAGCAGCAATCTCCGCAAAGGGCAACGGCAACCTATATGTCAGCGCTCACTCAAACCCTCCTCACCCCACAGACCACTCCTCCGCGACCCACACCTCCCGACACCTCGACGCACCCACTATTTCGCTTCATTTCAGGGCATTCAGCAAGTCACAACGGTTGACACCCTTTCTGTGACCAAGTTAATGTTACCGCCATCATCCACTGCTTCCGACATCGCCGTCGGACCCCAGCGGCTGCAACGAGGCACCCCTACGCACTCACTGAAGAGAGAAGACCATGACCCCACCTTCATTTCCCCGCCGCACCTTCATCTCGGCATCGCTCTTGAGTGGGACGGCAGCAGCACTGCTGTCAGCATGCTCATCAGGGAAGAGCAAGAACAACAACGCCCCGACCCAGATGTTCACGTGGGTGTCCAGCGAGTCGGACCGCGCCCAGTGGCAGGCCTTCGTCGACGCAGTCAAAGAAACTGACTCCAGCTTCAAGCTCGACTTCTCAGGTCCCGAGCTACAACGACTACTACACCAAGGCCAAAACCCGAATGACGGCAGCTGATGCTCCAGGGATCCTGACCACACAGGCAGCCCGAACCAAGGAGCTCGTCGGCATCATGGAACCGCTGAACGATCTCATCAAGAAGCACGGGGTCGACACGTCAGTCTTCAACAAGGCCATGATTGAAGGCATGACGGTGGACGGAAAAATCTACGCACTGCCGTACGACGCAGAGCCCTGCGTCATGTTCTACAACCGGCAATCCTTCAAGGCAGCAGGGTTGAAGGAGCCGACAACCAAGTACACCTACGCACAATTCCTGTCGGACATGAAGGCCCTGACTGCTGGTGGGAAGGTCGGCATGGCCATCAAACCAAATCTTATGGACAACGCTCCTGGAGCATTCGCATACGCCAATGGCGCCACCGCCCTCGACGACAAGGGAAACCTTTCGTTGACCTCCAGCGCCTTCGTCTCATCCGTGCAGAAAGGCGTTTGACCTTGCCGCAGTCAACGGCTACGCCAAGGCTCCTTCCGCTTCAGACGGCGACGAGGTCGCACAAGGCGCATTCACCTCTGGTCAGGCTGCCGCCATCATTGACGGCCCGTGGATGTACGCGACCTTCGCCGAGCAGCTCAACGACAACCTGGGTGTGTGCGTCATCCCCAGTGACTCCGGACAGGCCATCGGAGTCATTCAGGGATCGGGCTTCGGGATCGGCAAAAACTGTCCGGACAAGGATGCCGCGTTTAAAAACATCATGAAGCTGGTCAGCCCTGAGGTCATTGGCAAGGTGGCACGCACCCGCGGGACGGTACCATCCATCGGCTCCCAAATCGACGGATGGGCAGAAGGTAAACCGGCCGGAAATGTTGAAGCCATCAAATTCCTCCTGGACCACGGGACCGCTCTGGTAACCCCAGCAAACTGGAATCAGATCGTGACGTCCTTCACCCAGTACTGCCCAGAAGGCTACCGTGGCTCACGTACCGCGGCAGACATCCTCAAGGACCTGCAAGAGAGTGCAGGATGATGGGAGCCGCAACCACCGCTGAGAATCGAAGGCGCCACAGAGCTCCCCGAGACACACTGCGCATCATCGCCTACCTGACACCCGGCATGACAGGGTTTCTGGTTTTCATCATCATCCCCCTGATCGCGTCACTGATCATCTCGTTGTTTTCATGGTCGCTTCTGGGAACATCAGAGTTCGTCGGCCTTGACAACTATCGACGAATGATTTCCGGGGAGGACCCAGCGTTCTACACCATCCTTAAGAACACCGTGGTGTTCGCCCTTCTGTACACAGGTGCCAACCTCATCATCTCCACTGGTATCTCCTACTGGCTGCAGCACCTCCCCAACAGGTTCTCTCGAGTGCTGCGAATCATCTTCTTCATCCCCGTCGTCACCCCAATGGCAGGGAATGCGTTGATCTGGCGCCTCCTCCTCAATGACGAAGGGGTGGTGAACTCTGCCCTCAACAGCATAGGGCTCCCCTCGCTGCCCTGGCTGAACAACCCCAGCCTTGCCATGGGGTCGCTCGTCATCATGAGCTTATGGCAGGGTCTTGGCTACAACATCGTGGTCCTTACTGCCGGTCTCAACGGCATCAACCCGTCCATACTGGAGGCCAGCGAGCTCGACGGCGCAACTGGATTCAGACGATTCTTCCAGGTCGTCTTCCCCATCCTGTCTCCGACGTTCTTCTTCTGCACCGTCATGACCGTCATCGGAGCATTCAAGGTGTTCGCACAACCATTCTTTCTCACAAAAGGAGGACCAGGTGAGTCGACAAACACCATTGTGCTCGCACTGTACCGCAACGGATTCTCCTTCGACAAGCTGGGCTACGCCTCCGCCCTGGCCTGGATACTATTCGTCATCGTTATGCTGCTGACGGCCCTTCAATTCAGCCAGCAGAAGAGGTGGGTGAACTATGACTCTTGAACACCGATCCAAAATTGGCAAATTTCTCTCCTACTCGCTACTCACACTGATAGCGATAGCATTCCTCTTCCCATTCGCCTGGATGTTGGCTTCTTCCCTCAAGCCGACATCTGAGGTGTTTTCCTCAGGAGCCTCACTCACAGGCACCCGCCTTGCATGGGACAACTACACCGAGGCGACTCAGCAGATTCCCCTGGGACGCATCATCTTGAACTCTATTCTTGTCTCGACCTGCGGAGCAGCCCTGACCATGGCAGTCTCACTGCTGAGCGCCTACGCCTTCGCCAGACTTCGATTCCGATTCCGAGACCACTTGTTCATGCTGTTTCTGGGAACTCTGGTGCTTCCCCAGGAGGTGCTTGTCATCCCTCTGTACATCGGATTCCAGCACCTCGGACTGGTCAACAGCTACACGGCCCTCATTCTTCCCTTTGCCTTCGGAGCCTTCGGGCGTTCTCATCCGACAGTTCATCCTGAGCCTGCCCTCTGAGTTCGAGGAGGCGGCCAGAATCGATGGGAGCCGGCGACCTCAAGATCCTCTGGCACATCCTCATCCCACTGCTCAAGGCCCCGATACTCGTCGTTGGCGTCTTCTCCTTCATCGATTATTGGTCCACATTCCTGTGGCCTCTGATCGTCGTCAATGATGCGGACCTGGCCACGATCTCGTTGGGACTTCAGATGTTCTCAGGAGAGAGAGGCACGGACTGGGGACCCATGATGGCCGCCGTGTCCATGTCGGTCATCCCTTCCTTTTTCATCGTCGCCTTCCTGCAGAGTCAGTTGGAGAAGGGCGTCACTCTCGGCGCCTTTGGAGGTCGCTGAGTGATGAATCGACCACCTGTATCGCAGCACCGAGATCGCCTAGGGAACCCATCAGCCTGAGTGGCTGGACCACACCCCTCTTGGGATCTTCATTCACTGGGGAGCGTATTCGGTACCAAGTTGGGCAGAACCTCACGGAGAGCTCGGCACCGAACCCGATGAGAGGACGTGGTTCACTCATAACTCCTACGCCGAGTGGTACTTCAACACCATACGAATTCCGGATAGCCGCGCCTCCCAGTACCACCACGAGACCTACGGCTCCCTGCCGTATGACGGTTTTCTGGACATGTGGCATGCTGAAAAGTTCGACCCTGACGACTGGACCGAGCTGTTCAAAGAAGCCGGAGCAGGGCTGGTTGTCCTAACGACCAAGCACCACGACGGCATCACCCTATGGGAGGCCCCCGAAACCTATGGTCGCAACACGGTTCAACGCGGCCCTCGACAGACCTCGTCGAAAAAGATCTCACGGGCAACGACGTCGGGCAGGGACTACGTTTTCGGCGCATACTATTCGGGCGGAGTGGACTGGCATTACAGACCTTTTCCTGTCATCCTGAGCGAAGAGGATCTTGAACGTGCTCGCCAGATCTGTGGACCCCGAGTACGGGCGCTACATCTTCAATCACTGTCTTGACCTGTTTGAGAGGTATCACCCCGATATTTTCTGGAACGACATCGAGTGGCCGGACTGCGCGAAGAATTTCGATGCCCACGGACTGGGAACACTGCTTGAGCACTACTACAAATTGTGCCCGGAGGGCGTCGTCAATGACCGCTTCGGTGAGTTCCACTCCGATTACGAGACTAGTGAATATCAGGCAATGCGCGACTCGGAGGCTGCGGACCGGTGGGAGAACTGTCGCGGCATCGGATTATCCTTCGGCTACAACCGGATGGAGGGCGATGAGCAGTACCTCACCGGCCCGTCCGCAGCTCGACACCTGGTCGACGTCGTCTCACGGGGAGGACGTCTCCTGCTCAACGTCGGCCCGCACGCCGACGGAACCATTCCTGCCCCTCAACGCGCCTGCCTGAAGGGACTAGGCGCGTGGATGCGGCCGCGAGACCTGGAGCTGTCTCGTCCCTCCCGGAGCTGATGGAACGACTTGTTCACTCCCAGGGGCGCGACTCATGTCTCACGGAGACCATGCTGTGCTCTTTGCGCTGGACGACGTCGAGGTCCCGCTCGACCGCCTGCCCCGAGGAGTTCGACTGGAGCTCTTCGAGGGCTGGTAGACGAGGAGACACGGGTGAGTTATGACGGGATCTGCCTCACAGTCTCCCCGACCAGGCTAGGGACCTGGATCGTTCGGGCCGAGCGTCATTACTGAGCTCCGACTTCTCTCCGCCCACTTGGTACGAAGTGGGCGGAGACACGTGCAGCACGTCCATCTCGAGAAGCCCTGATCTCCGGGACGGTCACGATGCACGCCGTAAAGACCCGTCAGGCCGCGCTGACGGGCCTGTGCGAGCGCAGTGTGTAGAGCCCGTAGGCGGCCACCACCACGAAGCACCCGGCTACCGTGATGTAGGACACTGCAGGAGACGTCTTGTCCATGATGTAGCTCTGCACCAGAGGCATGGTGGCTCCGCCGATGATGGCCATGACCAGGCCGGCGGCCCCGAACTGGTGTCCTCCCCCAGCCCCAGCAGAGCCTCGCCGTAGATGGTGGGGAACAGCAGGGAGATGCACGCGGACAGGGAGATGATGGCCAGTACCCCCAGGATGTTCACGCTCACCATGGCGAACAGGGACAGGCCGACCCCGAGGGAGCACATGAGCAGAAGCAGCTTGCGTGCGTCATACCGCCCCATGAGACCCACCATGAGGAACCGGAAGACCAGGAAGACGATGAGACTCGCCTGCAACCAGTATCCGGCGATCTTGTCCGACACCCCCAGGGCGTCTGTGACGTAGTGCAGGGTGTAGGTCCAGATGCAGGTCTGGGCCGACACGTTGAAGTACTGCGCCACCACTCCGAAGCTGTAGCGCTTGTTCCGCAGCAGGCGCATGAGCCTGCCCGGTCCGCCGCTCTCGCCCGCGGTGGATTCCACCGGCCGTTCCACGACCTTGACCCGACCGATCATGACGGCCAGCAGGATGTAGAGGAGCCCGAGAGCGACGTACGGGCCCATGACGGCCTTGAGCTCTTCGCTCTGGGTGGCCAGCAGCGTCTCCTGACTCATGGCTGCGCGCTGCTCGGCGGTGGCCGGGTTCACCTTGGGCAGGATCAGCAGGGCAGCCAGAAGCACCCCGAGATTGGAGCCGATGGGGTTGAAGGCCTGCGCGAAGTTGAGACGCCGCGTGGCGTTGTGCTCCGGCCCCATGGACATGACGAAGGGGTTGGCGCTGGTCTCCAGAATGGACAGGCCGGCGGCCAGGGTGAACAGGGCTGTCAGGAACACCGAGTAGGTCATGACGTAGGCCGCGGGGATGAACAGGAGCCCGCCGGTTCCCGCCAGCACCAGCCCGATGAGGACACCGCCCTTGTAGCCCAGGCGGCTGTTGATGAAGGCCGCCGGGATCGCCAGGCAGAAGTAGGCCCCGTAGTAGGCCGACTGCACCAAGGAGGACTGGAAATTGTTCATGGAGAACACGGATCGGAAGACCTTGACCAGAGGATCGGTCATGTTTCCGGCCAGGCCCCAGGCGGCGAAGCAGGAGACCAGCAGACAGAAGGGCAGCACCATGCCCGGATACAGGAACCCCCGCGCGGATGTCCCCTTCCGGACCGGGGCCTCCTCAGCCACGGAGTCACGGATCGCAGTCATCACAGCACGCCCTTCTTGAGAATGAGGTTGCCGTACAGGGCGGTCTCCCCGGTGAGGACGACGGCGTAGACGCTGGGGGTGTAGTCGTAGAAGGCCATGCGCTCAATCGTCTTGACGCTCACCGGTCCGGCATCCTTCTCGGCCTCGTTCCAGATCTGCTCATAGACGTCCCACACCGGAGGCCGAGGGTCGTCGCCCAACCGTCTCCATGAGGGCCACCTGGTAGCTGCTGTACCGATCCAGGGGCATGAGCGTGAGGATGGACCTCAGCAGGTCGGGGATCCCCAGACCGTCGGCTCGCACCGTGGTGGGGTGGAGGTGGTGCCCGGGGAAGTTCGCATCGGCCAGGAGAATCTCATCCCCATGCCCCATCTCGAGCAGGATCTTGACGAGTTCGGGTGACAGGTTGGCGGGAATATTGCGGAGCATCGTTGCTCCTTTCGTGTGGTGGGTGTTCAGTTGAAATGGTGTGATGAGGCTGGTGGTCAGTCGGCAGTGGCGTTGAGCAACCGTTCCCGCATGGCGTCGAAGGCACCGGGATCGGCGATGGCCCCGGAGGCGTCGACCTCCACGGAGCGGATGCTGCGGCGCAGCACCTCGCCGCGAGCGCTCGGGTCGAGGACACCGGCCGCCTCGAGCTGGGCGAGGATGTTGCCCAGGGCACTGGCCTCCGGCGTGCCCACAATAACCCGGCGGTGGCAGGCCGCCGCCGTCATTGCCGGCAGGAGGCTGTTGCGCGCCCCGCCTCCCACCAGGTGGATCGGTGCCGCCGGGTCCAGCTGGTCGCCGACGACGTCCTGCAGCCCCTGGGCGTAGGCGGCATGGGCGCAGGCGAGCGACTCGAGGATGAGCCGGACCGTCTGCGCCGGTCCCTCTGGAGCCAACTTGTAGTGACTGCGGCACCAGTCGGCGATCTTGTCGGGCATGTCACCAGGACTGGCGAAGAGCTCGTCGTCGGGGTCGATGACGACCCCGAGCGAGGCACTCTCCCCTGCCGCCTCGACCAGCGCACCGGTGTCGGGCTCGTTCCAGGAGCGCTGGCACTCCTGGAGCAACCAGAAACCGGTGAGGTTGCGCAGCAGCCGGATGCCTCCGTCGGTACGGACCTCGTTGGTCAGTCCGGCCCGCAGCGCCGCCCCATCCAGGATGGGGCTGGGAACGGCGGCACCGATGAGGCTCCAGGATCCTGAGGAGATGAACAGGCGCACCTCGTCACCGGCCAGACCGAGCGCGTGGACGGCGCAGGCGGTGTCGTGCCCGCCGGGCCGCACGATGGTGATCCCTCCGGCGTCGTACCGGCCACCGTGGCGTCGTCAACGAGCGGAGGCATCCACTCCTCGGGGATCCCGGCGGCCTGGAGCACACGCGCCGACCAGCCGCGAGCCCCGGGCGAGGCGAGCCCGGTGGTCGAGGCGATCGCCCGCCCCGACTGCGCGGGGGCCCCGAGCAGGTGAGCCACGAGATCGGGCAGGGGCAGGAAGCGATCCACCCGCCCGATGAGGTCGGGCTCCTGCCTCAGGTCCGCGTAGAGCTGGTAGACCGTGTTGATCTGCTGAGGCAGGATGCCGGTCTCCTGCCAGGCCGTCCCCTCGGGGAGTGCCCGGTCCAGGTCAGCGGCCCAACGGGCCATGCGCCCGGTCCCGGTAGGCGCGCGGGGCGCGCAGCAGCTCCCCTGGGCGTCGAGCAGGCCGTAGTCGACTCCCCAGGTGTCGATGCCGATGCTGTCGGGGGCGCGCCCCAGGCGCTGCGTCGCCTGGCGATGCTCCGACGAACACCATCCATGATGCGCTCGAGGTCCCAGGTGAGGGTGCCGTGATCGTCCACCGCCTGGTGGTGGAGCCGGAAGAC
>BNJV01000076.1_pt1 | contig 31139 bp, 30 predicted proteins | sample 8540591 | NCBI WGS metagenome assembly BNJV01 (sample SAMD00202457, study PRJDB9452) | human saliva metagenome | host: Homo sapiens | reverse complement strand
AACTCATACCTTTGGTTTGGGAGCTATGGGGCTATACCTCGCTAAACACCATATCAGTATAGTAGCCCTGTGAATGTTAATTCACTAATATCTACTTCATACTTATGAACTACTGGACTTTAGTTGATCTGTCTTGTTGCCCGTGAAACGTCGAAACCTTTGTCGGTTTGAAAAATCAAAAAATACGATGGTTCTTACACTTTGACAAAATCGTTACAGGCAATACGTTCCTAAATCTGACCATGTAAAAGAACTTTTCGATGGCCGCCCTTTATCCCACAAAGCCAAGGGTGGGAAGGAACTACGTGAGCTCGTTAAGAGATGGACTCTACTGTCAAAATCGTTGCGCCAAGTGGCTCGAATCTCTTACATTAACGATTGTTCGGCTTCTATCCGTGTCTCCACAACGTGTTGAAGAACGTCAAAGAAAGAATCGGAAAAATCTACTATCCAGCCAACGGTCTTTCAACAGACACAATTCCTTTCTACAGCCTACGACATGGACATGCGTAAAGTTATCGACGTTTGGCACTGCTGGCTGGTTGTTGATCAAGGTTTGCATCTATTAAGCTTATTCTTGCGTGGTGAGGTTGCAAAGAAATTTACGGATGGAAAACGGAAATAAACAAACGACTCGTGACCTTTCTATCCTTCGGCTACTTTTTGTGGCAGGGTTTAAATCAATCTACATCAGTGTACTGATGACGGTGAGGGGTTGGTTCTAACCTGTGAAGCTGTGTCATCTAAAGGGATGGTGATTTAACGATTAACCTGCACTTATTTACAAAATGCATTAAAGGTCGGTTCATGGACTTTTAATAGATCAACTCAAAAGACTATCATCGTGATTTTTGAATTGCTTGATAAAATAGTAACGACATCAATAAAGAAAGGGTTTCTAATGGAAAACTTACTACAAAGCCATTAGCTGGAATGAGATCGAAGTGCGTTGATAAATCTACCTGGGAAAAATTATTGAACAATTTTGGCTAGATGCGTAATCCCACTTTCAAATGACCTTGATGACTGGCGGCGTAAACTTTCAGCGCAGAGAAGGATGGTTGGAAAAAGTTTCGGTGGTTGTAACCTTGCTAGATACCATGCGATCTCAAAGCTGGTGACGAAGCCATTCCTGCAGACGTCCGTACACCTCATGAAGAAGCTGTGATGAGACAGCATTCAGCTCGTGGAATCTGTTCACCGCAAATCTTACTCTTCAATCTTCTCAACTTTGGAAATACTAAATCGAATTGAAGAAATTTTCGGGTGGACAAGCAGTAACAATACCTCTAAACCAGGCGAAATCGTTTGATATCTGATGAATGGGACGCCTCTTGAAAGGTTGCTTCAACATATCTTTGAAACATTCCTTTTCTATTCAGGTTCTTCTCATTTTATCTTTGTAATTACGCTGACTAATGTAGCTTTGAAATCGTTAAGCTCGTTTGTGATGATTGTTCTGGACTATGTTAGTATAAGTTAAATTGGGTTTAACGGATTGAATGAAGAGCAAGAAGTTTCCGTGAATGGATGTTGTGTCTTCTGTGATTGTATGAATAGATACTTATAAATCTCTTTTGTGGTGTTGGATGGACTGGGAAGTTATGGCTTTTTGGTTCAGCTTGACAGGGCTCTCTCATGTGGGGTCCACTCTTCCAGATAGTGCGGGTGATATTCTTAATCGTTGTGATGGTGTTTCTAGGAACATTATTTGTTTTTCTCGGGTTGGTTGGTTCTTATGGGTGCTGTTTGATGATGAGATGATTATAACACGGATTATAGAACTATGGAGCTAGTTTTTTTTTTATGAACTTTAAGTCCGTTTCGCTCGAAGGTGCAGAACAAATCTCTCTCCCGCTATGCGGGTGCGCATCAGTTAGACGTCTATATACAAAACACTCCGAACGAGGTTACAATATGGTGTTCAAGCCAATTGTAAAACAGGGAGTTAAGACATAGCGCAAAAGCTCACAGTTTATCACATACAAAATGGATGTGTAAGTACCACAGTGTATTTACACCTAAGTATAGACAATGTATCTAATCAATATAGGAGTAGTCTGGGAGAGATTTTCATGAACTATGCCAATATAAAGGCGTTAGAAAATAATAGAGGCCATAATGCCAGATCATGTTCACATGCTAGTAGTATACCACCACAGATGGGTGTAGTGGTTTTGTGGATATTTAAAGGTGAAAATTGTAATGATGTTTTGGTAAACGTAATTTTAATTATAATTTGGGAACGGACATTTTTGGGCAGAAGGTTATTATGTGTCGGTAGGATGAATGAGCCTGATTGAAGTATTCCGGGACAGGAGGAGCATAGTCCTTTTGGACAATTAAGCGTTGAGTGCAGTCGCTTTGGGGATATTGTTAATGTTTGCGAATGCTCTTTGAGGCTTGTGACGGTCAAGCAATGAGGCTTGGACAAGGCAGATGGGCGTCTAGGCGCTGGCTGGTAATATGGGCTTATGAGCCTTTTCGAAAACACGTTGGGGGTGGTTTGAGATGGCTGTTCAATACTATATTCGAAAAACAAATGAAAAAGGTTCAAATTGAACTCTTTTTATTTTATTGCTTTTAACTTTCAAAACCTTCTGCGACACCTTCAGCAAAGTTTTCTTCAACAATGCTATACAGTGATCGCAGATGGTCGCATTGTAGCTACGTTCTTTGGATCGATGCGACAGCAGCGATCACAGACATCTCAGCCCTAATGCGTTCTACTGGCAGATACTGCACCTTTCAGAAACACAGCGGACTCAGGAGCATCTCTGCCTTCGGCAATAGTCAATGCTGAAACGATCAAAAAGTTGAGCAAGGTTAGTAGTCAGGCACTGCAGAAGTTCTTTGACTTCAGCATCGCTAGATTGTCAAATGAGCTTCTGGCTTGATTTACCACGATATTAACTTTCGTTGCCTTCTTCAGAAACTTTTTAGGCTTGGCCACGGAAATCCATGAAGGCATTCCATTTTTCGGAAGTGCATCTTGACCGGCCAGATGTCTGCTAGCTGGCAGCTCTGACGGTGTGAACGTAGTCTTCTGCTTCAAATTCAGATATGACCAAATTTCTTCTGCAGTGTGAGGAAAGGAGGTGGTGTCAATAATGTAATCGTGCCAGCAAGGAAGCTGGCGACGTGGAGACTGTTTGCGTTGGGCGACGTTCAAGAAGTGATTCTGCGCTCAATGTGAAACGTACCTCTTAGCAGAAATCGAGATGAAAGGCGGACGACTCGGCGTTGATGGAGGCTACTTTGTGTGGTTGGGTTCGGGGTTTGCATGCGTCGCGATTAGTGTTACTGTTTGGTTTAGTCATTATTCTTAGTCTGGGTTTGAAGTCTTTTAAGGCTACTGGTTGTTGGTTGAAGTCGATGCGTGTAATCAAACGGTGTTACTGTCTCTTGATGAGTTTGAAGGATATCATTGAGATGACGTAGTGGTTGTATCATCGCTTGTTACGTTTTGAATTTTAGGGCCAAATTGTTTCTCGGCATCTCGGAGCAGTAGTATTTCGAGGGATTAGACGTGTTTTCGCTGTCGAAGCGGGCTTGGACAGGGTTTGTGGTTGCGATTATTGCGACGGATGTGATGGTGAGGTTAAACCTGTCGCGGTCTGAACTTCGGATGATAAGTTGGATTGGGGAGTCATGGGACGGTTTTGGCTGACACCATTGAGTGAACCTGGGTGTTATACGTCGATAATGTGTGTTCTTTAGTAAACTCTCGTTTAGGACCTGGATGTGTAAAGCCTTCTGGAAGAGATCTTTGGCATCACGTTCCCACCAGATAACTCGAACCATGCTCTTCAGTTTAGCCACATGTCGATTGTTTCTGCACGGTCATGATTGGTGTTTTATCTTCCAACATAGAGATTGGTGCTTTACCGGCTTGCCGCTGACGAGAGATTACTGCAGTCTTGGTCACGAATCATGTTGTAAAGACGAACTTTGCTCAGAATGGAATTGCTTTCAATCTCCTTCAAAATCTCTTGACGGAATTTAGAAGTGAGGCAAACCATTGTGGCTGTGTAAATGATTGGTTTCTTCGTACGCCAGTCAAATGGGACGTAGTGTGAGATTTCTTCTTAACGAATATTCTCACTAGGATTTTTCCATAACGATTGGCGCACTTTATCGTAGAACTGACCATACGATGGGGGCCGGCATTTTCATCATGATACCGCGCCATTGCTTGATTTTGCAGCAGCTTCAAGGCCATTAGCGACACCTACGTTGGTCATCCTCCACCCAAAGAGCCAGGGCCGTATGGACATTTATAGCACCTGAATCTGTAGTTACGTGATCACCAGGATAACAAATCATCCTTCACAACATGGGTGTTCAGTGACGATTTGATTCAATTCTTCACACGGTATGATGAAATACTTTTACATCTGTCGGCCAGACTACAGAAGACTATTAAGTAATTCGAGAAGCAACGACGGAATTTTGATATTACCAGCGGGTTTACGAGAACATATTCAATATGGCACCAGCGTTCAAACCACGTGAAGCTGTTACTGCATAAATGGTGTTGTTGTCCAAACTGATATATGTATCTGTCTAGTGCTCCTTTACCATCCTTAACCTTGTGGCATGAAGCTGATGGAAATTGAAACCTTCAATCGGGTACTCAGTTTCAGCTTCAGCAAGTGCTGATTCTGATGACCATGACCAATAAATTGGTTTTGCACCTTGATAGACGCCAACCTTTTGTCCATCTCTACCAAATACGGATTTGGTACGGCCTCATAGTCTAATTGTCAAAGTAACATATGAGTTGTCCCAATCAGCGAAACACCAAGACGTTTGAAATCTTCACGTTGTTGTCAACGGCCAGAAGTGCTGCATAATCACGACACATCTTAAGGTATTCAGCGCGATCAAGTTCTTTACGTTTCTGCCATTTTTTTTGCTTACTTGCTCAATTGGAGATTCATGCGTATCCAACCAGGAACGTAGAACATAGAAACCAGACGGTGATTTGAACGAACAATGATATCCTTCCTTAGAAATTTTATTCATCGCATCAACGTGAATATTACCATTGGCATGGAGGCCATCATGAAGAGTGAAGTGAGGTTTACATGCGTTTCCAACTCTTGACGATGTTGATACATCTTAGCGCATCTTCCCTCTTTGCCAGATTATGGTTCTTTGTTGGGAAGTCCAGCTCGCATTGGAAGCTGTACCTAGATTCGGGTTTCTTTTGAGTTTCATTATGCTCTCCTCTTTAAATTAATTTACTAAATAGAGCCTTCATCTAAAGGACGAAAACTCCGTGGTACCACCTTCAATTCAGAGCAAAAACATTTGCTCCCTCATATATCCGTAAGGAGGACCATCTAACACTTGAAGTTCAGTTAGATACTTGAAAATAATGTATCAAATGAGAGAGATATGGGACTCCCCACCATCTCACTTTCCTTATTATTAATATGTAGTAAGTTTTATTCGCTAATATTCAATTTAAACGTTTGTGTTTCGTTAAGATTATTTCACCTATTGACTCAGGTTGCAAAATCAAATTCATCTACTGGTGCCGCACAAGTTGGAAATCTGCTACTTCACTCTCAATGTCTGGAATACCAAATCAACAGGTTTGAAACTCCACTTCGTTGTTTCATCAACTTCTGGACTGAAATCTTCAACTTGCCCTTCTTTCAGCAACACGACGTTGAAGTTCAGCCATTTCATCAGAGTGGACGGCAGGTTGCATCAAATGAAGCTGCATCATTTGAATCAGGTACATGCTCATCCAAAACTTTTTCAACAACTTCTTTAAAGGCAGCGTCTGATTTTGAAGATAAATAGCTGTTGGCTGCAACAATTCCGCCCCATTCTGGGCCTTGCTACATTCGGCCCAACAACTGCAGCCAATAGGCGTTGGTGGAAGACACGACTTTTGTTTAGTTCTTCGTTTCGATGGCAACACGTTTGGCTTCATCTGTTGCATCACGAAATTTCAGATGCCTTAGATTTAACTTCTTCAGCAGCCGTGGTGGCATTGAAGTTAACGCCAGTAATCAGAAGTTAGCTGTTGTTCGTCAGCCGCTGAAGCTTTAACTTTTTTAGCTGTTTCTTGACCAAAACCTTGATTGATATTTGATTGCATTTCATCAAAATGACAATTTTCTTCAAGCTCTTTTTACACGAGCAACCAAGTTCGATTATCACGAGCAAATCTTGTAATCATCCACAATAATATCAAAATTCATCAACTGCACTCCATTATATCCAAAATTTAGTTGTAAACTGTTATCTTTAATATCAGATGCTGCCGTAGCCATTACAGGCCTCCTTTTATTTTTAAATTACCATATCTGATGGTTTCCAAATTAAATAACTACTTTTTTTCTCCGTCTTAACAGACTTTCAATAACAATTTTAGCTTTCCCGGACTTTTGAAATCGTCTTGTTGAGCCTAGTCCGAAATCGACCATAACCTCTAACCGAAATCATATCACCAATCATGTCTGATTAGCCTTCTCAATTTGTCTATAAATTTTAATTTAACTTCCAGAAGCAATGATTTTTAAAGGCGTTAGAACAGGATTAAGGTTCAAATACCGTCATAGCACACATTATCAAGACGCATGGAAAGTAAAACAATTTAATGAATAGTTTTCTTGATTTGAAATCAATCGATAACACCTTACTTCTTTTAGAAATGTGAAACATTTCACCCAATCTTAGTAATCGTCATTATCGCATAACACTTAAATGAAGCAATGGAAAATTGAACACGTCCTTTACTTCATCAAAGAATAATATCACCGATAACTTGACGATCAAGACCGATTGATTAATCAGTGCTCCCAAAACTTTTTGGGTGTCAATTTATTGAACTGTATCTCGCATAAGAGATTTCTAGGCGTTTAATTTCAAGAAAGTCTTCGTCATCAACTCGTAATGACTAGAGACAATAAAGAATAACTCTTCCATATTCTTCCAGTTGAGGTAGAACTCTAAAAAATTTTAAATTGTAGTATTGACTAACTCTTCAACAATCTGAATTTACGAGGATTCAAGAAATCAGTTAAGTAAGGACTGTACCTTTCATCCAACTATTTGACAAAATCTAACCTTCTCTAGAAAAGGGCGTTCATCTAACAACAGTAATGCTGTTCAATATTTTAATACTCTGACATCAGAGTAGAGATAAATCAAAATTCTAAAATTGAAAAGTTTAGTAAAATACAATTACCAGCCATTGAAAAATCAATACCAGCAAAAGCTAAATTCAGGCGACCAATGATTTGCGAGAATCAGATTTGAACAATTTGTCTAATGATTCTTCAAGAGTATCTATTAAAGCTCGCAGCAGGACAACACGGCACTCGACCTACAAAGAAGAATCTCTATCACGTTAACAACACATTGCCCAAATAACATAAAGTAATACAGACATCGCTTAACGTCTCTTCATGTCGAAGTCAAAATTAGCTTCTTGGTTGCCATGAGCCAACCCAATCTCTTCGATGTCAACAACGACATTAATTGGCGTAAGCAAATACATTGAAGAGCCAACTTTTTGCAAGTTGCCTGTAAGTTCCTTGCTAGCACCATCAATAAAGTCAAGACAACGACGAGCTTGCGCTACCAACATATATTGAAAATCGATTAAAACACATTCGTTTTCAATCAATAGTTCTACAATTTCCTGAGCATCTTCATACTTTTTAGGATATTTAATTGCAATTGTTGTTTTAGTTGTATTCATCTGTTGTGGTCCCTGATTTGCTTGTGAACGACTCAGAGGTAAACTACGAAGGACTTGAGTTTCCTGTAAGTCTGAATGAACATGTTGGCGACGAGGAGGGACTGTTGCCTGAGAACGCTCAGGTTGACGTTGCTGACGAGGAGGTGGTGTCTGCACAGGTTTCTGTGCTTTCACTGGACGTTCTTTAGCCTCTTCTTTAGCAGCATCTTCATAATCTGTTACTTCGTCGGTATCAAAATATGAAACAATTTTATCAATTGCGTCTTTTAATGCCATAAGGTTATTCTCCGTTCTCTTTAAAGAATGCACTGCCTATTCTGACAAAGGTTGATCCATTCTGAATAGCCATGTCATAGTCTCGACTCATCCCCATGCTTAACTGATCACAAGGAACATTCTTTAGTTTTTTCTCTTGAATTGATTGTCTAAGTTCATTTGTCTCAGCAAAAATCTTATCAAGTTCTTGAGCATCTGCATCAATTGGAGCCATAGTCATGAGTCCAACTATACAAATCTTATCAAGATTTTCAATTTGTTTTAGAACAGTATCAAGTTCTTCAGGTGAAAAACCATGTTTTGACTCTTCACCTGAAACGTTAACTTGTAGGAAGCAATTAATGGTGTGGTCGGCACGCTTTTGAATTTCCTCTGCCAATTTAACAGAATCCAAAGCATGAAAATAATCCAGCTAAATTAATAACATCCTTTACTTTTGAGCGTTGCAGGGGGTGCAATAAGGTGCCAAAGTCAAATCATAATTTTAAAACGATACTTATCTGGGTTTATGTACATGATTTCTGTGTTGATTCGTTTTAAGCAATTCTTCAGCGACATCTGGCTTGAAACTTATATTTGGTTGCGGCAATATTGACGTCATCGCTAGAGCGATTAGCCTTTTTCTGAAAACTCTTTACCGCTGATAAACATTTTTTATTCTCTTCTATGGTATTATTAACGATTTTTAAAGAATGGTGGTGTCTCAATTCTGTCATCATCTAATCTTGAGAATGTAGACACTGGTCAATTGACTATCTACGAGTTATTAGTTCAGGACGAAATATTATCACGTCTCAAATCCCAATTTACCAAAAGCTGACCTGCTCTTGTTGGGGAGCTGCCGCTGCAGGGGACGAAGAACTCCTGCTTGAGGCATTGAAGAGGTGTTTCATTATGGTCAAAAGGTGGTTGACGTTCAAATGAAGGTTGAGAAACTGGACGTTTATCTTCTTGAACAACATTGAACGGGCTGATGGTTGTGAAGATGTAGTCGCTTACGTGGCTGAGACTTTCATACAGATACTACTTTTTCAGCACGATGTGACGAACTCAGTTGCAACTTAACAGTTACACGGATTTTCATCTTTCAATGTATCATCGATTGATGTACCAAGCCAAATCTTAACACCGCTACCAGCTGCTTGATAACAATTTCAGATGCTTCTTCTGCTTCACAAGCGTCATATCAAGACCTGTTTACGTTAACGATAACGCATCTTCTGCACCATCGGCTGTGCGTTTCAAGAAGTGGTGAATGGTTGCTGCGCGCAGCTTCAACAGCTACGTTCTTCACCTGAACCAGCCAATACCCATAAGTGCATTACCTTTGTTGCCGCCTTTGTTTCGCATCAGCGTCGGTTAATAAACCTAAGGTTGGCATTAAGGTCCGTAATAGGACCCGGCGAGCATTATCTACTTCACTAAAACTGCAAAGAAGTGGTGTTTTCTTATCGATTTTAAGAAGAAGTTATTGTTAGAGATAATAAGAAGAATATCAACTTACTCACGCAGTTGCGGGCCTTCGACAGCGAGAGCACACATTACCTTCAAATCCAAATGGACGTGTCTAACTGCAACATCAATGCAAGCTTTTTCACGCAATACGTTACAATAACTGGTGCTGCCCATACTAGAGCCTACACCCATACCAGCAGTGATAAAGACCATATCGAGCTCCTGTAAGTACTTCTGTAAGTGTTTCTTCACTTTCTTCCTGTGCCCGACCAACTTCAGGTTGACCTCAGCTTTCAAGGCCACGAGTCAATTTGGGACCCAATTGGATTACAGCTGCTTTAGAGGCTGAGTGCTTGAATATCAGTATTGGCTGCAATAAATTCCTTTCAGCAAGACTACTTCAATCAAGTTTGATGGCGTTTCCGCCACACCTCCACCGACACAAAATAACTTTAATTACCGCACCAGACGATGCATATCAAATGAAAAACTCATTTGCTTCCACTCGCTTTACTAGATTCCAATTAATCGACGCTACCGAAATACAGACACGATCACCAAGTTTTGACTTTGTTCCCCAGTTTCTTCTGGCCTTGATGCCTCAATGGTGTTCTCAGCTGGAACGGGACGGCTGAGGGCCACTCGAGGTGCTGGAGCAGGGTTCTATCAAAACTCAGGCGGAGCCTCATTGTCGATTGGTTTACGACGAAGATACTCTCTTCACCAGACAGCCTGTTGTTACCGGTAGTATCAACTTCTGTGAAGATAACATACTCAACAAGACTAATCATTTGCAAACATTGGTTGGATACCAACGGTTGGCACGTAAAGTTCCTTGTTGTCTCAAAAAATTGCTTGAGCAGCTAGCCACACCTGGCATGATGACTGACTACCACAAGGACAATGCCACCAGGCAAATCAAGTAGACGTCCTCGAGTCAAAGTCTTGTTTAAACTCTATCAAGGATATGCTTCACACGGAAGCTGAGATAATCTCAACCCAAGGTATTTTCTATAATCTCAACTGGTGAATTTCTCACCTACAGCACCTACTTGAGACAGTTTCTGTTTCGCTTGCTTCTTCAATATCACGTACAAAATTGAACTTAATTACTTCCAGCAATCTACATTAAGTCTTCAAAACTTTGAAATATCTTGTGATGTACTCGCCACCTTCAGAATAAATATTTGAAGTAGGAGATTGAAGTTCTCGCGTACGCATGTACAACAGTTGATTTGATACTTCACCCATATCAGTATATCGCTAACGACTCACGTTCGCGCTGCATTTCAGAAACTGGCACGTGTCATAGCAAGAGGAGAGCGATACATCTTCTCCTGCTTGAATACCCGCACGTTCAGCTGTCTTACGAAGGTTGTGAAGAATTGTTGTTGGACCTGTGTAAAGTAGGACCTCCTCATTTTCAAGCAGATCCCCATCGTTCCACGCCGGATCCAGAATTCCTTGACCGTAGCAGTAGCTCTTCTAGGAACTAGTGCAGGCCGCTACGCTCGAGGTGCACGGCTCTGTCAAGGCGAGCGAACAACACTTTCAACATCTTCATCTTTGAGTTTCTTCCAGTTCACTTGTTACCGAGTCCCTTACACCTTGTGAGCTCAATGTGGAAGAAGATTAGCTGCGAAGCCCAACGTTCACCCAACAATAACAGTCCAGCTCTTCACCAGCGTGTTCTAGTCGCTGTTTTGAGTGACAGTTTCGCTTGCAGCGTCAATGTCGACAATGATGCCATCGCTGCACGCAGAACTCCTGACCTTGCTCTCCGATGGCGGTCAGTTTGATCCATCAGCAAACTCAGCAACCGGGCCTTAATCGGGCGGTTCCTGCACAGCCAATCCTGTAAAAAGCTTCATCTCTAGCCATTCACTCGACCTCTCAATCTCCATTCAATATCTTTTGTAAACTGTATAAAAACAGGAATTGTTCGGATACTATGTAGCCGATAAAAACGTAAAATGTCAGCATTTTACGTTTTTAATATTCAATAATAGCCTTGAGCAGAAGTCCGATGAGTTTGTTTGACCAACACTTGGTTTTTCTTCTGGTTGCATACCTGAATTTTTCAGAATTAGTTTCTCTCTTCAGATGCTGTTCACGTTGATGTTGTAGTATCTTGACCTTCTTCAGAAGTTGCATTTTCTTCTTTTTATCAGTCTTATCTTTATCTTTCTTTTTATCCCCATCAGTTTTGATGATTCAACTTCAGGAGTCGTTGTATAAAGTCCAACTTCCATATCTACAATACTTCCATCTGAAAGTTGACTCTTAATTTTCTCGTAGTAAGGAAGCTTAACTGTTAATTGAGAAAGTGGAACACGAATGGAATTGCCATCATACAGCTCAATCGTTAGTAAATCTGAAGTTGCTTTAGTAGGCGTAAGATTAATAATTTGAATATTATTCTTGATTTTTGTATCAAGTTTATTTAATTCTTTTACTAACTCTTCGATTTTCTTCTCGTCATCCATCTTTGAGGTGATGAATTTATCAGGTAGATTACTAGTTGAAACTGTTCCTCCTGTCTTTCCACTTTCAAGAATAGAAACATTACCATTTGTAGTTTGACGATAAGCCACAATTGGGTATTCTTTTACCGCAATATTAAATTGATTTGGAAAACTATATTTCTGTAGCCTTTTTAACCCAAACATTGGTTTTTTCAACAGTTGATGCAATCTTTCCTTGGTTGAAAAAGACATGAGTGATATAGTCTGTATCAAGAATACCACTTGCAACTTTCACATCTTCTGGTAAAGCATTTTTTGTTCCTGATACAGTGAGAACCTTTTGTTTTGACCAAGGTGAAATAAAGAAAAGTGAAAATACGATTAGGAGTGCAGCGATAAAAACAACTAGTCCTGCAAGATTTTGTTGTGCAATTGGAATATTACTAGTTGTATTACCTTTTTTTCGTTTCTTCCTTTTGCAGTCTTTTTCTTTTTAACCTTCTTTTCACTGGTGGCTGGCTCTCATTTGAAGTCGCTTCTTGTGAATGAACGACCTTTCCATTCGCAAATTCTTCAGAATCTTCGGTTTCTTTTTTTCTCAAAAATTCGAGATTTCTCTTCTGCCACTCTGTGAGAACTTGTTTTTCTTGTGATTCTTGATCCTTTTTTGCCATGAAATTCCTTTATTTTTTTGAAATACTAGTCACTAATAGGTTATAAAAATCATCAGGAGAAGTGATTTCCTCAGATTTAGCCATCGCTTCTTTGTAAGTCTCTGCATATTCAACAAGTTGTTTCAAGCTCATGATTAAAGTTTCCCAGCAATTCTGTTTTCCTGTAATTGACGTGCGTAGCCTTTTCGTTCAAAATAGGCAGCATTTTCAAGTTGGTCTCCTCGGCTAGCTTCTTTCCCTAAAGGAATAATTAAATGAAGTTTTTTCATAGCCAACAATTCGAAAATCGTATTTGAGCCACCACGAGTTACAACTAAATCTGCCGTATCCATAAGAGGTTGGTACAAATCTGTCACATAATCAACTCTATAAAGATGACGTTCTAAGGTATTCAATGAAGAGTCCCCAGAAATATTAATGACATTATATTTTTCCGTCAGTTGTGGAGTATTACTAATAAAATCATTAAATACTTTTTCACCAGCTGAACCACCAATGAAAAGGACAGTTTTTAAGTTGTCATCAAACTGTTCTTTAATCTTTTCAAGGGCATCAGACTGATTGGATGTCGCCATTCCTACCTTTGTAATAGCACCTACATGTTTTGTCTTTGCCAATCCTTTTGATTGTTCAAAAGTCGTAAACATAGTAGTCGCAAATTAGTAGGCAATTTTATTGGCCAAGCCCATAGAAAGGTCAGACTCATGCACATATACAGGAACTCCTAATAATTTAGAAGCAATTACCGGTGGAACTGAGACAAAGCCACCTTTTGAAAAGAGTGCTTGGGGGCGAATCTTGGCAATAATTGCAATAGACTGTAGAATACCCCAACCAACTTTAAAGACATCCAACATATTTTGCCATGAGAAATAACGACGTAGTTTACCTGTAGCAATACTATGGAAAGTCACATCTAAGCCAGATTTATCAATCTGTTCATGTTCACATTCCGTGCTTATCACCGATTATAGGTGCACTTCCATCCATCTTGAAATGTTAGAATTAGATAAGAGTTTAAAGTCACATGTCCAACGGTTCCTACCACAGTAAAAGCAATCTTTTTCGCTGCTGCCATAAGACTATCCCTTCAATTGCTCAACAGTTGCCTTTGATAAATTCCATCCACTTCACGCACTTGATTCTTGTACATATCCAGCTTGCGTTTGACTGGGAGCTCAACAGACCATCTCCTGCACTGGCGTTCAAAAGCAGCCACGTGTCGCATCTGCATCTTTGGCATCAAGATGAGTCACGCCGCTTTATCAGCAGCACGTTTGACGACGCTGATGCTCCTAAAATCACCATTTTCTTAAGACCCAGTAGTGTCAGGGCCATGAGTTGCTGTCAAATTCCATTGCCACGGTCCAAACCGCACCGGCAGTCAAAGTGAGCTGCACTATTATCAAAACCAGAGAGAGTGCTTTTGTGTCCTGCTGAAAATATTTGTTGACTTGTCATGTCGTGCAGAATCTTACTTCATCGATAGTATCAGCCAGATTGCAGTGATGCCAATTAACAACCCACAAAGCTTGCGAGTTTTCGCTTATTGATAGCTTGGTTTTGAGATACCTGACAATTTTGCTAGCTATTAGTAAATTTAATATTTCAACATTATGACTACGGAACATAATCTCATCAACACATCACCATGTGCTACCTTTGAGTAGAGACCACCATTTTCCAGATACAGCTCATCCTACTTTTCCACTGTTGGGAGTGGAACTACGCATGCTTTGAGCATTGTGTAGCTAATTCCTTGGCCAAATCTTGAGTTGAAGTTTCAAAACAACGAGTCATGTCACCAGTCATCTGATTTTAGATATTCACCGACGTACATATTCTTCAAAGAAAAGTACCGCGATACGCAGTATGTATCGCTCAGGTTTAGTAATCACAGCAACCTGTGGATGGAAGCTGTCAGTCCCCACTCAGTTTGGAAGAAGACAATTCCGTCACTACGTGTCTTGAGGCAAGTAGCTGACTGAGGCAACTTCTGACGCAGGGAAACCGATATGACTTTCAGACAAGACACCGGTGCCACCATGGTTTGGACATCAGCAGTCATGGTTTGTCGATTTGTTGTCGTACCATTTGCAGGCCTGTAATACCGATAATGGAGGTGCTTTCAGAGATGCAGGTGACTAGTTCCACTTCCAGTCCAAACCTGGGAATGCCTTTTCAAAGTGCAGCGACTACGTAAGATTGTCATAGCGGATTCCAGGATTTTTCACCATTAATTCAAAGATACTCGTCCAGCAGTTCAGAGGGATGTCACCACAGCGACCTGTAATCCGCTTCTTCAAGAAGCGTCTGTGCTGATGGATTTTCCTCAAATGGTTTCCATCATTACGTGACAATGCAGCACCCAACTTAGCTATGAGGCGGGCAGCTGCTTCACCAGATTTAATGACCAAACCAAGGACCAAAACTTTTTATTTTCAAATTGTGTTACCCAGTTTCATAATTTCGTCCATTCTCTCAAATTGTATCATAATGACATTTTACACACTTTGATCAGCTATTTCAGGAGTTACCTCTTCTTGGCAAAGAGCCAATCTATTCGATTGACTTTTAATCTCCATACTACTTATTTATCTTCATGTTTCAGCTTTTTCGCGTTGATTACAGCACTGACGCAGCGATCTTTCAAGGGTGAAATAATGAGCTCAATACAAGCATTCCCACCGTAACAAAAGAACTCCACCAGGTAGAAGCTGAAGAATTTAATGATTGGTAGCACTGCTAAAGTAGGAGCAATGCTGAGGTATGCCATGACAAAGAAGAAGATTCATGAGTGTTTTTACCGACTTTGAGTGCAATAAAATAGAATGATGACGCAATCAATATGGCAACAATCAGATAGGCATCTCTTCTCCTCCTATATATTATTCAGCTTCTGCATGTACTTACGTTTGTGGCTTTATCTGCGCTTTCTACTTCTATTCAAAAATTTGTTTACGCAAGCGATAGGATTCAGGCATTAGCAACTTGTAGCACTTCACACTGCTACTCATCGTCATCACAAAATTCAAGTGATTCCTTCAAAGGTCAAGATGCAGCCGATGCATTGACCAACAGCGTTTGGTCTTGTACAGTTGCTGAGTTCTGCATTTCGTCATTTGTTTTGCTCTGTATTATTCGTGACACGAGGTCAAACTCTGAGCATTTTCACCAACAATCATACCTTCGCAAACTTCAGTACCTGGGTTGACAAAGATTGTGCATTCTTCGAACACGCATGATTGAGTGAGTAAGTTGTCGGCTACCTGTATCGATAGATACGGGGAGGCTCACAGTGACGTCTTAATTTCTGGCAACAACTGGCAAGTATTGGTCAAGTATGGTTCATGATACCCGTAACCACATGTCACTGGGCAAAATTCAAGATTGAAGTCCGATAAGACCACGAGCTGGTACAAGGAAGATAAGACCGTGTTTGACCGTTACCAACCATTTGCACCCTTATCAATGCTCACCTTTACGTTTACAAGAGAGCGGATTGAGAGTAGAACCTTGGTACTCTTCTGGAGTATCAATTTGAACACGTTCAAATGGCTCACATTTCACGCCATCAATTTCTTTGATGATAACTTCTGGACGAGATACTTGAAGTTCGTAACCTTCACGACGCATTGTTTCGATAAGGATTGACAAGTGCAATTCACCACGACTGAGACAGTCCATTTATCTGGAGAATCTGATTTGGATCAACACGAGAGAAACGTCACATTTTGCAACTCTGCCAAAGTCGTTCTTCAACCTCGTGATATATCGTGTTTACCTTCGACCTGCAAATGGTGAGTTATTATCAAGAAATCCCCATTTAGGTATTTGGTTTCGTCAATACGAAGACAGCAGTAGTTCAACAGCATCAGTTGGTGTAATTGTTTCACCAACGAAGATGTCTTCCATACCTGAGATGGCAATCAAATCACCAGCTTTTGCTTCTTCAATTTCACGACGTTCCAAACCAAAGAAACCGAAAAGTTTAGTAACACGGAGTTCTTTTGTTGTTCCATCAGGATCGAAAGGGTAACTTGGTCACCGACTTACAGTTCCACGGAAGATACGTCCAATACCGATACGTCCAACAGAATCATTGTAGTCACAAGGTGACGCTTGGAATTGAAGAGGCTCATCTGGGTTATCTACAGGAGCTGGGATGTGATCAATAGTAGTGTCAAGGTGGAGCCATAGTGTGCTCTTGATCAGCAGGGTTATCTGACGATGATGTTCCGTTAATCGCTGAAGCGTACACAACTGGGAATTCCAACTGATCATCATCAGCACCAAGCTCGATGAAAAGTTCCAGAACTTCATCAACAACTTCTTCAGGACGAGCTGATGGTTTATCAATCTTGTTAACAACAACGATAGGTGTCAAGTTTTCGCTCGGTGCTTTTCACACTAAAGCGTGTTTGAGGCATTTGTACCTTCGTGGGCATCGACAACAAGGACAACCCATCAACCATTTTCATGCATGCGTTCAAGCTTTCTCCGCACGAGTCAGCGTGACCTAGGTGCATCCATGATGTTGATACGCATGCCGTTATAAGCAACGGCTGTATTTTTGGCGAGGGACTAGTAATTCACGTTCTTTTTCAAGATCGTTAGAGTCCATTGCACGCACATCAAGCTCTTTACGCTCGTCAAGAGTGTGGGATTGTTTCAACAATTCATCAACAAGTGTTGTTTTACCGTGGTCAACGTGGGCAATGATAGCTACGTTACGGATATCTTCTCTAAGTTTTGAGTCATTTTCCTCTTTAATTTTATTTCCAACTTTTTAAAAGTATACCACATTTTCAACAAAATGGCAGAGCTCAGCCTGATTGTAAACGTTTTCAACAAGAAAAAGGTGCTGTCCACCTATAATTGGTCAGACACACCTTCTGCCATTCATTAGTTATCAATTGTGAGTGCAAGGCTAGCAGCTCCATGATACCAGCATCATTTCCAAGCTCTGCTAATTTCACTTTTGTTGTGCAGCGAACTGTGGAGATGCATAACGCATAAAGTGTCCTTCCAGCACGGCTGCGCAAGAATTCACCAGCTGCTGGGGACACCACCACCAGACTACAACTGAATCTGGGTTGGGAATATTTGAGACCATTTGCTGTTGCAAGTCCTAGAGTATTCCAGAGACTTTTGTCAACGATGCTATTAGCCAGCTTGTCATCGCCTTCGGCAGCAGCAGCGAGCCTCTACTTTACTTGACTGCTCTGCCATTATCTACAGCAGCTTTAATGGAAAGAGTTACCTTCATGGCCTTCACTGCCCAAATGACGTGCCAGACGTACGACACCTGCATTGCTGAGCTTCTGGGTCCCAAGCATCAACACTATTTCACAGAGTACATTTCGAGCCCTGTTTCAGGCTCAACGATGACTGACGTTTGCATTTGCCACCAGCACCGCCAACACCGTGGATCGAGTTTACCCGTCAGCGATGACGCCGCCGCAACTCCCTGTTCCTGATGTCACAGCAGCGCATGGGATTGTGGCACCAGCACCAACCCCGGCATTTCACCCGCGGCGACATTCGTTAGCATCATTATCAATTGCAAATGGAATGCCGAGGTTGCTCGATGACGCAACTTCTTGAGTTTCTGCCCAGTTCAAGTTAGAAAGCACCAGTGAGCGTTTTATTTTCACGATTGTACGGCTCCTGGGGCCAGCACCAATTCCAATGGAAATCTCTTCTGCAGCCAAGTCCGTACATTTTCCAAACGGTGTTTCAGACTCCCACGGATATTTAGGGACGATCGACGCCATTTTCAAGCGTATTTGTTTCAATCGCCCATTTTTCTTGGACTGCACTGCGCAGAGTCAAATGCCAAAATTTAACAGTTGTTCACGAGGTCAATTCCCAGGTACTCATTTCTTTCCTCCATTTTCAATGACGATGTTCGTCTATAAAAGTCATTTCAGCAGATAAAAGGTGGCTGTCCTGTGTCCACCAAACCATTCTGGTGAGGGCTTCTAATTCCAATCTTCATCATTTTCGATTATCATAGAGCCTTTTTCGGTAAACTACTATGCCAAACTGTTTCCAACAACTGTTGAGGCGTCATATAAAGTCATAGCAATATTTTGTAAAAAGCTTCTGCCATGACAAGATAGTTTTGAAAAACCTTTACAGATTATTGTATACTTCAAAAAGACCTAAGTCATTTAGACTCAAGTTATTGACAATTCAGGCAAATCCATGTAAAATCATCTGTTCATGGTATTGCAGAAATCGGTTTGTGATTCTACCTTGGAGAAGGATCAGTGAGTCTAAGTCAGTAATGTGACTATTTTTACAACAATGTTGATGGTAATATATAAATCATAGTAGTTTGTTATTGTCATTGTGCTTTGATTTAGGGCTAATCCTTAACCAACTCCTTCAGGTTGTTATAGATAAGTCTAGGCTCATCCAGTTTGTAGGGTGGGTCATAATATGTCCATCTACTGGGATTATTGATCAGGATGTCATCATTAATAACTGCTTGAGATTCCGTCAACCAGTTCCTTTGGCTTTAACTGTTTGGGACTTTCTTAAACGCCTGGAGCTTCACGTTAGATGTTGATATCGCGCGCCCTCTTCTAAAGTATTTTACGTCTATTATAGCGCAGAGACTCTTGACAATCATCTGCTCAAAAATGCTTATCTGAAGCCTGGAGCTTGTTCAAGTTCTGCGGTGTGCATCAGATTGTCTTGTCAATTTCAGATTTGGCTGCGGTGAAGATATCATTTGAAGAATCTCTTCTTCTCTGATATCAAACCAACTTGGAACAATACTGCAATATGTTGTATGTATCAATGAATAATTGGTTTGATCGGACATTGGTTTATCGAAATGCTTGCCAGTGGTTTCAGTCAGACTGATTAGATGAAGGATTCTGCCAAGTTGGTATTGGTTTACTGGCTAATAAAACGTTTACTAACAACATCAAATTGAGCATTTCGAAATATCCATCAATTCATCCATTTTTGGATCAGAGATAGAGAAACCAGGACCACGCATATACCAATGAACTAGTAGACAGAACGACCGCTACAGACAAATCAGCACCTGCTAGGTTCAAAACTGCTAGTGTATATGAAGGTGTTTCAGCATGTTGGTTAACTGACTTTCAAGTGATTGTTTTCTTCTAATTGAGATCCTACCATATTAATTCTCGCAGCTTTAGAATTTACACTGTCTTCACTTTTATTTTAGAATATTTCTAAAATAAGATGCAAGTAAAATGCTTTTCTCACTCTTTTTCGAGATAATTAGTATGTTAGATATTATTTATCTAGGGCCTCTTTTATGTCATGTTGTCGGACTAATTTGTGATCGTTTTCCTGAAAGTCGATTGACGCCTGGTAGTCACTGTAGTGCTGTCTGAAAGCATCGACGTGTTTTTCAGAGGATGATCCCTCATCTCTCACGCTTTTCTTGAGATCTCGTACCATTTCATGTCAGACTCCCTATCCCTCTTTGCATTTGCCTCTTTGCTGAGACTATTTTGTGTAGATGTCGCCTTCTCTAGACTTTTTAGAGTCTTGGAAGTAACTTCTGCTTTCTTTCCTTACCAGCACTTTTGTCCTACTAATTTTGAGTTTGGAGGACATAAATCCTATCCACTTCTGATTTGGATAGTTGGAACAGTCCCCTCTGTTTCATGGGCAGCTACCTCCACATTTGCCTTCGGGGATTTACCATCCTTCTGCTTATATGAAACATCTAAATGGGAAGGAGATTTTCTCCTTTAGCAGTGCCTCCCTTTTGCCATTTTTCAAAAATACACTTATTATCAGGTGCCTGCCTATCGGACTAACTTACTTCCTTCTACGAAGGAAAATCTTAAGGATGCATCGCATTTGTCCCATTTCTTTTCTAGGGGATAGTACTTCTTGCTTTTTGATTTCAATTATATAGAAAAAGCCACGATAAATTCGGCTTTTCTATTGATAGTTCATATTGACACGGTGCCACTCATTATATGACATGAGAGAACATTCCCTAATGTGTTTGGGACAGCACTGATTTCATCTGAATTTTTCAGATTCGATCCCCAGGTAACGTGTATGATTGCAACCATATAAGGTGTATCTTCCATAACGTTTAGCTCAACGTTAAGTGCTTCACGGACATAACAGGTTTTGTGATAAATTGTCAGATTAGGAAGATATCTAATATGCTATGGTACTCATTAGGAATGACTCACCAATGTAGTGAAGGATATCCTTGTAATTATCTTGATGTTTCCAGAGATAATCCAAAACTTGAATGTAATAATCTGTTGTTGTCTTATTACCATGCATTTGGATAGTCTTCACTTCACCTTTTGATTTACCGTATTTATCGAGCATACCATAGAATTTTTCCATACCACAAGGCGTTCCACTTAGCCGTGACGCGAGATATTCTCGGGTATACAGAGAATATTTGCATCTCTAGAACGAAATCATTGAACCACCGAAAGCAGCAACATAATTATCATGTTCGCCTTGGTATTCATACTCAGTATTAGTAATATCAAAACGTTCAGTTAAAGAAAGTTTACCCTTATTAACCTCATCCATGACAAGCATGTTTAGTGGCAATTTATAAGTTGATCCTGCAGTCATTGGCTGAGTATCATTCATAGAGAATTGCTCATTTGTCTTGGTATTTTTATACGAAAAGGCAATTTGGCTAGACTCAATACCTTGGTCAGCCATAAATGCTTCAACCACTTGGTTCAATGTCATGTTAGCATAATCATAATACAAGCCATTACCATACATGGTATCTCATCTGCTTCCATGACGAGCTTGTTTTCGAAAACTTCAATGGTTTATTAGTTAGATTACCTCTTTTCCTCTTTTTCTTTGTCTTCTGTTTTAGTGACTTTAGAACTAGATCCGAAGATATTTCCAATACCACCAGTGTGACCAGCTTGTTTACCACGTCCTGCTAAAGCAAGCATGGCAACAAACAGAAGAATTACCAAAACACCTAGGAAGGCTAAGATAATATAAGCTTTTTTATCATCACGAGATGATTTTGATTTAGCTTTAGATTTCTTAGAGCGCTTACTTCTAAGTGCCAAAGTTTCAGTTTTTGCTTCGTTTTCCTTGTGTTCAACTGGTACTACTGTTTCCTCAGCTGACTTCTTGTCTACTGATTTTTTAGAAGTCTTTTTAGCATCTTTTTTCGATGCTTTTTTGTTGTCTTTCTTAGCGCCTTTTTTAGTATCTTTAGTGTCTTTTTGGACGTCTTTTTGAAGGTCTTGTTTTACCGAATCTTTCTTTTTATCTTTAGTTTTTCGGCGACTTCCACTATACTTTTTACTTGAATGTTTTTCCTTTTTTTTCATAACAATTATAGTTTAAGCTATAATTCACTAAAAATCAAGGAGATTTTACAATCATATTACAAAAAAATTATCCCCAATAGTGAGGATAATTTTAAACTTATTACTGCTGCATAAAGCTCAACAACTATTCAGATTGATGATTTCAAAAGCTTTGATGTAGTTTGGACGTACGTTACGGTAGTTTAGGTAGTAAGCATGTTCCCAAACATCAAGTGCCAAGATTGGTTTCTTACCATCTGAGATAGGAGTGTCTTGGTTAGCTGTTGAAACGACTTCAAGCTTACCTTCAGCGTTAACAACAAGCCATGCCCAACCTGAACCAAAACGAGTTGTTGCTGCTGCTGGGAAAGCTTCTTGGAAAGCTTCAAATGAGCCGAAAGCTTCATTAATAGCAGCTGCTACTTCTGCAGTTGGTTCTTGTTTTTCAGGAGACAAGAGTTCCCAGAAAAGTGCGTGGTTAAGGTGTCCACCACCATTGTTAATAAGTGCTTGACGAATATCTGCTGGAATTTGTTCCACGTCAGCCAAAAGTGCTTCGAGATCTTCACCAATTTCTGGGTGTTTTTCAAGAGCAGCATTAGCATTTGCTACATAAGTTGCGTGGTGTTTATCGTGGTGAAGAGTCATTGTTTCAGCATCAATGTATGGTTCCAAAGCATCGTAAGCGTAAGGAAGGTCTGGAAGGATAATTGCCATAGTAAAGGTCCTCTTTTCATTTTTTCTTCATTTTACCGTAAAGTGGTAGAGCTTTCAAAAATTTTGCTTACAAAATCAAAGAAAACTCTAAATCTCTAGCGGTTTGATGCGATTTTTAAAAGTGCTAAATCAAACAAGTAATCTTTATCTAAAGTTCCTGTCTTTATCTGGTAATCTGTCTCTACTAAAATCTTAATCGTCATTTTTAAGAACGCTACTGACAAAGGACGACTATCTCTCAGTGCAAAACGAACCTGAAATTGATTGACTTTACGCCCTAAACAATCAGACAGACTTGAAACAATTTGCTGCTCACTTTTTCCTTGAGCAGATAAGAGTTTAACCTGTAGATAGGTACGAAATTGTCCCAACATCACAGCAATCAACTTAATCTCATCTTCACCCTGAAGCCGTAAATCATGCACTAATTCACGAACACTCTGAATCTGTCCTCGCAAAAGAAGTTGCGTCATATCAAAAATGTTATCTTGCAAACTTTTCGGAATAGCCTCAGCAATATCTTGCGATGAGATATTTCCTTCCGTTTTATACCCCTTTAGAAAAGCTAAGTTTTTTTGAACATCTGAAAAGTCAAAATTTGACTTAATCAAAAGTTCCTCAAAGACTCCTGTATCAAATGTAAGCCCCTCTTGATGCGCCTGCTTTTGAAAATAGGTTCTAAGTTCTGCATCTTTTAAGGGACTGGCTTCAAGCACCATGGCATCACGCTTGAGTAGTTTGACTAAACGACGCTTTCCATCTAGCTTTCCTGCAGACATTAAGACAAGACGTGTTGTTTCAACAGGAGACTCAAAATAATTTTCAAGGCGCTTCAACTCTTTCTCATCCAGATACGATTTTTTAGCAGTAGTCATATCTGCGAAATGATCAAAAATGACCACCTTCTCATCTGCAAAAAAAGGCATGCTTTCTAAATCGAGCTCAACATCTTGATAATCAGTCTCAGACATATCAAAATAAGAATAGGTTAAGTCACTCGGGATCAAAACCAATTTGTTTTAAAAATTTTTCTTTTAGCTTGACTATACTGCCCTAAATCCTCGCCCGCTAAGACCGTTATCATGGGGAGCTTTTCTTTGGACAGCTTTTCAATCGTTTCCATAGCAATCATGGTTTTATTATAACAGATTTTTCACCATAACAAAAAGCCCACCACCAAAGTGATGAACTTTACTTTACTTTATTAACCAGAGTTACGAAGACCTGTTGCAATACCATTGATGGTAATGTGAATAAGGCTAATTTCGTCATCGGTCAAATCATTGTTACGAAGACGTTTAATCAATTCAATTTGGATGTAATTCAAGACATTGAAGTATGGCAAACGGAAGTCCAAACTTGCTTTAAGCGATGGACTCTCATCAAGGAAGCCATCATGTTTTTCAATGGCAAGAATAACATCCTTAGTCATCTGCCACTCATCCAAAATAATATTGAAGACACTGCGTACTTCTTCACTCTCTGCCAATTGTGCATAGTGGAAGGCGATATTCATGTCTGATTTTGAAAGCACCATGTCCACGTTTGACAAAAGTGAACGGAAGAATGGCCATGTTTCAAACATATGTTGAAGTTTCTCGAGGTTGCCTTCTTCAGCTTGGATAAAGCGATTAAAGGCAGAACCCACACCATACCAACCTGGGAACATGATACGATTTTGTGACCATGAGAATACCCAAGGAATCGCACGAAGACCAGAAATCTCAGTAATTGTCTTACGAGCCGCTGGACGAGAACCGATATTCAAACTTGAGACTTCTTTAATAGGGCTTGCTTCAAAGAAGTAATCATAGAAATGTTCGTTTCCAAAGACAAGATCACGATAGATAACATTAGAATCATGAACAATACCGTCCATAATTTCACGGAAATCAACCAATTCATCTGGGTCGGCAATTTGACGTGTTACCATACGGTCAAGGGCAGCTGAAACAAGCATTTCAAGATTGTAGTAGGCAGCATCCTTATTACCATATTTATTACCGATAACTTCACCTTGCTCAGTCAAACGGATACGGTCCTTAATAGTACCAAATGGTTGAGACGTAATAGCATCGTATGATGGGCCACCACCACGACCGACAGTACCACCACGGCCATGGAAGAAGGTAATCTTAATACCACGCTCTTCACCAATCTTAGTCAATTCGTTTTGAGCTTTGTAAAGCGTCCAACCTGAAGATAAGTAACCACCATCTTTGTTAGAGTCTGAGTAACCCAACATGATTTCTTGGTAATTGTTGCTATTCTTGATCCAACGTTTAACGATATCATAACCAAGATATTGTTTCATGATATCATTAGAGTTTTCCAAGTCTTCGATAGTTTCAAAAAGTGGAACAATTTGGACACGCGCACGTTCTGTATCAACCAAACCAACTTCTTTAAGAAGGATAGCCAACTCAAACATATCAGAAACGCTCTCAGTGTGAGAAATGATATGTTGTTTGATGACATCTTCACCGATATAGTCTTTCAAGAGACGAGCAGTGCGGAAGATTGCCAATTCTTTTTCAAGTGTTTCAGACTTAGGCACATTAGTTGATGACAAGGTACGAGGATCTTCTTGCAATTCTTTAAGAAGAACAGCAACCTTTTCAACCTCTGTTAATTCACTATAGTTATCAACAATATTTGCAGATTTAAGCAACTCTGCTACACATGCTTCATGAACACTTGAATCTTGACGCATATCGATTGTAGCAAGATAGAAACCAAAGACTTCTACAGCTTGAAGAAGCTCTTCGAAATCACCTGAAATCAAGACAGCATCGTCGTTTTCAAGAAGTGAATTTTTGATTGCCAAAAGATCATCATGGAAGGCATCTGCTGTTTCGTAGAATTCTGTTGTTTGTTGTGAGACAGCTTGAAGACTTTGGCTGAGACGTTGTTGCACGTAATCAGCTACTACTTCACCTGTTGAAGCCGAACCCAGACGAACATTTTCAGAAAGGCGTTTAGCAACTCTTTCCTTGCTGAAGTTTCCTTCTTTAAAGAAAAGAAGCGTTTGAATCAACTTAGACTGGATGTAACTGAAAGCACGACGGTAAGGTTCATTTTCACGATAAACAGATGTATCTGGAGAATGTTTCGCCATCTCTGCTACTGTATCTGAAACCTCAGTCAAGCGTGATGAGAGGGAGAATGAACGGTAAAGATTATCAACTTTTTCGATATAGTAGTTGAGGATAACTTCACTTTGCAATGTTGCAGAAAGTTTAAGAGTTTCTGCTGTTACAAATGGGTTCCCGTCACGGTCACCACCAATCCACATACCCATAGTAATAGGTGTTGGATTGTCAAGTTCAATACCTTTTTCAACCGCTAAACGTTTGAATTCATGTGATAGGTTCGTAATCGCCTTAATCAATGAGGAGTTGTAATACTCCATAACGTTAGTGATTTCGTTTTTAACCTTAAGTTTTTTCTCACGAATGATATCTGTTTGCATCATAATTTCTACATAACGACGCAAATCCGCATACCATTTATCCTTGTTAATAAGACCAGCCTTAACGTCACGATGCTTACGGAGAAGTTCGTGAATGTGGTTAGTCAATTCAAGCATAGTTTTACGTTGAACCTGAGTTGGGTGTGCTGTCAAAACTGGCACGACATTGACATGTTCAAGAATGTCACGTGCATTATCACTTTCAGCGACAACATCAAAGGTTTCAGACAACTTACCTAGATAAGATTCATCAATATTGTTCTTGTGATTGACTTCATAAGCCAAATCCACGTCCTCAGAGATATTAATCAAGAGAGGTAACAAAGAGAAATATCGTGATGCAACGACCATATCGTCATTTGTCATTTCTGAAATGACTTGTGTTAGAGCCACATAGTCACCTTCATCATAAAGTTCAACCAAATGTCGGATTGTTGTGAGACCTTGCTCTCCAGCCATGCCTCGTGTTGCATCATCCAACAATTCTTTCAAGATACCAACTTCTTCAGAGATGATTTCCTGGTTGTTACTGCTTTCCAATTTGTTAAAAGCCAAACCGTATTCTCCTTACTTTATGTAGTACCCTTTTTATCATATCACTTTTTAAAAACAAAAGTAAACTATTTTCCTTTAAATCGTCAGTTATTTTGCAATTTTCCGACTTTTTCAAACAATTTTTTAAGTCCATTTCCGAACTTTATTAAAAAAAGACTCTGAAACAGGGTTCAGAATCTTGATTATACTTTTTTTGATAGAATTTGATTTCATCGCCATCTTCAACCTTAAGTTGGTTGGCTGCTTTTTCACCAAGTTTCCCATTAACATCAAACATCCAATAGATGCCCTTATCTTTATCTTGAGAAATACCATCAATCTCAGTGATAAAAGCCATCGTTTTCTTGAACAGGATAGACCTCTTCCAAGACATCAAGCACTGTATCCCCTTTTTTTGGATTTCTACTGATTTTTTTCTTACTTTCCTTATCTGTTTTCAAAAATCAAAAGTCACTTGACCTTGAACCTTAGACTGATGATTGTTTGTGCTACTAGTAAGTTTAGCTGCCTCATTTTTTCCACAGGCTGCTAGGGTAACAAGTGATAAGGCGAGAAAGATATAGGTTAATAATTTTTTCATTTCAAAAACCTCCGAAAAATAGACTGTATGAATGGATAAAATAGAAGCGTCGATATTGCATGATAGGTGTCGTAAAGTAGACCAGAAATAACAAAGGTAATCCCACTTTTAAATAGGAGGCCATAGCTGTAATCCATGAGAACCCCATAGAGAAAGGACAAGAGAGTAACCAAAGCAATCTGCCAAACAAGTGACAACCTAGGTGCCATCAAACTCCAAAGAGCCATCAAGACGCCGAAAGCCAGAATCTGATTAAAGACCCAGGGACCAAAACCAAAAATGAATCCTGAGATGGACATGGTTAAAGCCATAATCAATAGACCATCAACCAAACCCAAATAAAGAACAGCCACAAAAAACATAGCTGTAATAGGCTGAATATTTGGCAATCCTATAAATGCTGACCGCAATCCTACTGCCAGAGCTGACAGAATGGCTATTCGAGCCATTCGTTGAATCGTTAATTTCATATATCTATTATGCCAGAAATAAGGAAATATGACTAGTTTTAAAAAATAAAAACTAAAGATTTCTTGAAATACAGAGTGAGATCGTACAAATTGTAAAAATAATGTTCCTTGTAGCCTCTCCCAAATATCAAACAGTTTGATCAGGCTAAATATTTGATATAAAAAATGTACTCTCATTCACTATCCTCTGTCATCTTGATAACAATAAATAATTAAGTTCAATTAATTATGACAGTTAACTTGACTTAATTTTTGTTTTAAAGTATATTAAACTCAAGGAGGTAGCTAATGATTCAAATTGAAAATATTAATGTGTCTTACAAAGAGACATTAGCTCTGGATAATATCACCTTAAACTTGGAGGGCCCTAGTATTACTGGGATTATTGGACCAAATGGTGCTGGTAAATCAACTCTAATTAAAGCATTAATTGATATTATTCCTCACTCTGGAAAAATCCTTTTCAATAAACAACCTATTCGTCAGCAATTGAATCGTATTTCCTATGTTGCACAGAAGGCTGATATTGATTTTAACTTTCCGATTACTGTCAGAGAGTGCATCTCTCTAGGACTCTATCCCAAAACCAAGTTCTTTAAACGTCTATCTAAAAGTGATTGGTCTAAGGTCACAGAGGCTTTAACACTACTCGGTCTAAATGATCTGGCCCATCGACAAATAAGCCAATTATCAGGAGGTCAATTTCAACGTGTTCTAATCGCTCGTTGTCTTGTACAAGAGGCTGATATTATTTTATTAGATGAACCCTTTGTAGGGATTGACTCCGTTAGCGAAGATATTATCATGAACACCTTGAGAGAACTTAGGGACAAAGGTAAGCTTATTCTTATTGTCCACCATGATTTGAGCAAAGTTCCTCATTATTTTGACCAAGTTATCCTCCTAAATCGTAAACTGATTGCTAGTGGGCCTACTAATCTTATTTTTAATGAGGATAATCTCCGTAAAACCTACGGTAACAGTTTATTTTATAAAGGAGATGTAAATGATTTCTGAATTTATTGATGGTTTGCTAAATTTCCACTTCTTACAAAATGCTCTTATAACGGCTTTAGTTATTGGAATTGTCGGGGGTGCTGTTGGTACTCATGTCATCTCAGGATTCATTTATGGTTTGATCTAGTCTTTTAATGCGATTCTGGCTCGGCAGTCTTTGCATGATCTTTGGAGTTTGATGGCACCTAGGTTGTCACTTGTTTGGCAGATTGCTTTGGTTACTCTCTTGTCCTTTCTCTATGGGGTTCTCATGGATTACAGCTATGGCCTCCTATTTAAAAGTGGGATTACCTTTGTTATTTCTGGTCTACTTTACGACACCTATCATGCAATATCGACGCTTCTATTTTATCCATTCATACAGTCTATTTTTCGGAGGTTTTTGAAATGAAAAAATTATTAACCTATATCTTTCTCGCCTTATCACTTGTTACCCTAGCAGCCTGTGGAAAAAATGAGGCAGCTAAACTTACTAGTAGCACAAACAATCATCAGTCTAAGGTTCAAGGTCAAGTGACTTTGATTTTGAAAACAGATAAGGAAAGTAAGAAAAAATCAGTAGAAATCCAAAAAGGGGATACAGTGCTTGATGTCTTGGAAGAGGTCTATCCTGTTCAAGAAAACGATGGCTTTATCACTGAGATTGATGGTATTTCTCAAGATAAAGATAAGGGCATCTATTGGATGTTTGATGTTAATGGGAAACTTGGTGAAAAAGCAGCCAACCAACTTAAGGTTGAAGATGGCGATGAAATCAAATTCTATCAAAAAAAGTATAATTAAGATTCTGAACTCTGTTTCAGAGTCTTTTTTTAATAAAGTTCGGAAATAGACTTAAAAAATTGTTTGAAAAAGTCGGAAAATTGCAAAATAACTGACGATTTAAAGGAAAATAGTTTACTTTTGTTTTAAAAGTGATATGATAAAAGGGTACTACATAAAGTAAGGAGAATACGGTTTGGCTTTTAACAAATTGGAAAGCAGTAACAACCAGGAAATCATCTCTGAAGAAGTTGGTATCTTGAAAGAATTGTTGGATGATGCAACACGAGGCATGGCTGGAGAGCAAGGTCTCACAACAATCCGACATTTGGTTGAACTTTATGATGAAGGTGACTATGTGGCTCTAACACAAGTCATTTCAGAAATGACAAATGACGATATGGTCGTTGCATCACGATATTTCTCTTTGTTACCTCTCTTGATTAATATCTCTGAGGACGTGGATTTGGCTTATGAAGTCAATCACAAGAACAATATTGATGAATCTTATCTAGGTAAGTTGTCTGAAACCTTTGATGTTGTCGCTGAAAGTGATAATGCACGTGACATTCTTGAACATGTCAATGTCGTGCCAGTTTTGACAGCACACCCAACTCAGGTTCAACGTAAAACTATGCTTGAATTGACTAACCACATTCACGAACTTCTCCGTAAGCATCGTGACGTTAAGGCTGGTCTTATTAACAAGGATAAATGGTATGCGGATTTGCGTCGTTATGTAGAAATTATGATGCAAACAGATATCATTCGTGAGAAAAAACTTAAGGTTAAAAACGAAATCACTAACGTTATGGAGTATTACAACTCCTCATTGATTAAGGCGATTACGAACCTATCACATGAATTCAAACGTTTAGCGGTTGAAAAAGGTATTGAACTTGACAATCCAACACCTATTACTATGGGTATGTGGATTGGTGGTGACCGTGACAGGGAACCCATTTGTAACAACAGAAACTCTTAAACTTTCTGCAACATTGCAAAAGTGAAGTTATCCTCAACTACTATATCGAAAAAAAGTTGATAATCTTTACCGTTCATTCTCCCTCTCATCACGCTTGACTGAGGGTTTCAGATACAGTAGCAGAGATGGCGAAACATTCTCCAGATACATCTGTTTATCGTGAAAATGAACCTTACCGTCGTGCTTTCAGTTACATCCAGTCTAAGTTGATTCAAACGCTTCTTTTCTTTAAAGAAGGAAACTTCAGCAAGGAAAGAGTTGCTAAACGCCTTTCTGAAAATGTTCGTCTGGGTTCGGCTTCAACAGGTGAAGTAGTAGCTGATTACGTGCAACAACGTCTCAGCCAAAGTCTTCAAGCTGTCTCACAACAAACAACAGAATTCTACGAAACAGCAGATGACTTCGCAGTGATCTTTTGGCAATCAAAAAAATTCACTTCTTGAAAACGACGATGCTGTCTTGATTTCAGGTGATTTCGAAGAGCTTCTTCAAGCTGTAGAAGTCTTTGGTTTCTATCTTGCTACAATCGATATGCGTCAAGATTCAAGTGTTCATGAAGCATGTGTAGCAGAGTTGCTTAAATCTGCAAATATTGTTGATAACTATAGTGAATTAACAGAGGTTGAAAAGGTTGCTGTTCTTCTTAAAGAATTGCAAGAAGATCCTCA
>BNJV01000623.1_pt1 | contig 31140 bp, 53 predicted proteins | sample 8540591 | NCBI WGS metagenome assembly BNJV01 (sample SAMD00202457, study PRJDB9452) | human saliva metagenome | host: Homo sapiens | reverse complement strand
TCTCAAGAACATGTAGAAGCACTTTTTGGAAAAGGTTGCAATTAACTCCAGCTAAAGAATTATCACAACCGGGACAATACGCTGCAAAAAGAAAGAATTAGAGTAATAGGATCAAAAAGGAGAGTTTTCAAATGTGGTTATATTAGGCCATGTAGAAATTTTTTTCACAAGTTGAATTATCTATGACAGATTGTAGAGATATTGGAATAAAAAGGTGTGTTAAGAGAAAGTGGTAAAATATCAGGAACACCGGGAATTTTATTAGGTGTTGGAGATACATATTTAAGACTTGAAGAAGGAGCAATTGTAGCTAAAAGACATATTCATATGACTCCAGAAGATGCTAAAAACTTTAATGTTAAAAGATGGTGAAATCGTAAAAGTTAGAGTAAAATGGAGAAAAGACCATTAATATTTGATGATGTATTGATAAGAGTAAAAGATACTTTTAAATTAGCTATGCATATTGATTATGATGATGAAAGCTAATGCTTCAGGGTACAAAACTGGTTCAGCAGGAATAATTATAAAAGATTAGGGGAATTCTGATGGATAATGAAGTTTTAATAGAATCTATCTTAAAAAGTAATTGAAGAATTGAAAAATAGAAGAAGTTGAAATGGTAAAGAGTAATAATGATGAAAAATTGTAAATTTTTAGGTGATGATACTTATTAAAAGATGAATTATCTAAAAAAAGTAAAAAATACAAGATAATTTAAATTTAAGAAATAAATGGTCAGATATTTCAGATGATTCTAATAGTAAAAAAATAATAATTTCGACATTATGTATAGATGGATTAATAAGTATAGCACAAGGTAAGAAAAATTTTTGTAATTGATACATTATTAAATGGAGGACAAGTATATGTTGTAGAAGAAGAATTGTTATAAACAATATACAACTCCAAGAATGTTGTTAAAAACTTATGATGAATATTTAGAAAAATAAAAAGTTATGGTATTAAGATAATAAAAAGAAATGATGTTTCAACACTTTTTGAAAAAAGAAGAGATATCAATTTATGGTATTATAACTGAAAGTAAGTTAAGAAAAACTTGATTTAAGAAATAAAAATAATTTTAAATAGTAATAATAAAATTACTTCATTAGCACAAGATTATATAAAAACAAAAATAATATAGAAGTACAAAGCGAAAGAGGATAATAAAATGCTAATAGGAAAAAGTTGTTGATAATGTATGGGCAACGAGAAAAGATGAAAAATTAGTCGGTTTTAAAGCTAATGGTTGTAGAATTAGAAGGAAATGGTGATAAAGGAAGAAGTATTGTTGCAGCAGATTATATTGGAGCAGGAATAGGTGACAGAGTAATTATTGTAACAGGAAGTTCAGCTAGACACATTTTTGATAGAGAAAGACCAGTAGATTCTACAATAGTTGGAATAATTGATAGTTTGGAGTCTGAGGATAAGGAGTAAAAATGAGTAAAAATTGATAACAGTAAAAAAATTATCAAGAATTTGTATGCGGTAATCAATTATTTATAACTAAAAGATATGATTGTTACTCCAGGAGCAAAAAGATGAATTAAGAAAAACGCAATCGAAATAGTTTATGCAAGTTGTGAATGTGAAGTAAAAAGCTAAAGAAGATGCACAAAATAATGCTTCAGTAGATGAAACAATTGTAAAAATATTAGTTAAAGATTTTTAAAAATTACTGATGAAGAAATAATAGCTGGAATAGTTAAGAGAGTGAGAAAGTTATTATAGGAGAGTGAAAAATATGGGAATGTTTCAAATTAAGCCAGATATTTACTATGGTTCAAATTCTCTGATATTTTGAGAACTTTAGATATAAAAAGTATTTTTAGTAACTGATGAAAATATGGTTAAACTAAAAGTATCTGACAAAATAACAAATATATTAAAAAGCAAGGGGTGTAGAATATAAAATATATTCAGATGTACATCCAGATCCAACAGATAAAGAAATAGTTTCAGGAATGTTAGAATTAATACCTTATGATCCTGATTGTATTATAGCTTTAGGGTGGTGGGTCACCAATAGATGCTTGTAAAGGGATGTTGTACTTACAAACAAAATAAAAAGAGCATTGGGAGAAAAATTGTAAGCCCAAATTTATAGCAGTTCCAACAACGAGTGGGACAGGATCTGAAGTAACTTCATATTCAGTAGTTACAAGTGAAGGGAAAAAAATACCTTTAAGTGATTCTGAAATGTTACCAGATATTGCAATATTAAATCCAGAATTTATAAAAACATTACCTCCGTCAATTATAGCAGATACAGGAATGGACGTTTTAACTCATGCAATCAAAGCATATGTGTCAAAAATAAAAAAACTTATTTACAGATACATTAGCAATTGGAGCTATAAAAAAACGGTGTTTGAAGATTTAGTAAATAATTATAATGATCCAACATTAGAAAAAGAAAGAATTAATATGCAAATAGCTTCATGCATGGCAGGAGTAGCATTTAGTAATGCTGCTTTTAGGAATTAATCATAGTGTAGCACATACGTTAGAGCTAAATTCCATAAAGCACATGGTAAATTAAATGCATTAATAATGCCAAAAATTATTAAATTTAATGCACAAAAATAAAGAAGCAGCTAAATTGTATTCTGAAATTTCAAAAAGCATTAGGATTTACACCAAAATCAGATGACGAAGGTGTGGAATATTTAATAAAAATCAATAGAACTTAGAAGTTCAAAAATGGGGGATACCTAGTAGATTGAGAGACTTAGGAATAAATGAAGGAGAATTTAATTCAAGTATAGAAGCGATGTTAGATTCAATAGACAATGATATGTGTACAGCGGAAATCCAAGAAGATTTAGTAGAGTAGAAATGAAAGAGTTATTATTAAGTTTATATTAATTAATAAATACAAAAAGTAAAAACAACCTACTTTTGTATTTACAAAAAAATTAGGGTATAATATATTATATTGAGGATACAAAGTAGGTTTTGTATTTCAAATATTGTTTACACAGAAAGAAGGAGAGGTGTTTATGACAGAATCGATAATTAGTGTCGGAATAGACATAGGAACGTCAACAACTCAACTGATATTTAGTAAAATCTATATTGAAAAATAGAGGCTCGGCATTTACTGTTCCACAAATAAAAATTGTAGGAAAAAGAAGTTATTTACCGAAGTGAAATTTATGTAACTCCTTTAGAAACAGAAACAAAAAAATAGATACTAAAAAGAGTAAAGCAGTTAATTGAAAATGAATATGTGAAAGCAAATGTAAAATATGAGGATGTTTCGACAGGAGCAGTAATCATAACTGGAGACACTGCCAGAAAAGAAAATGCAAAAGAGGTACTGGAATCACTAAGTGGGATGGCTGGGGATTTCGTAGTAGCTACTGCAGGACCTGATTTAGAGAGTATTATCGCTGGGAAAGGATCGGGAGCTTATACATATTCAGAAGAACACAATACTAGTATTGTAAATTTTGATATTGGTGGAGGGACAACCAATATTGTTATATTTAATAGAGGAGAAGTAGAAGACACTACTTGCTTGGATATAGGTGGAAGACTTATAAAATTTGATGAATATGGAAAAATTTATTATATCTTTAAAAATGTTTGATGTTGCAGAAGATGTAGGTGTAAAATTACAACTTGGAGAAAGATTAACGGAAAATGATGCAAGAAAAATTTGTAGAAGAATGGGTCAGTTAATTTTTGAAAGTATAGATATAATACCTAGAACGGAATTGTATAAAAAAATAGTGACTGATCAAGATTTTTAGAAAAAGATAGAATGAAAATTAATAGTTATTCATTTACGGGTGGTGTAGCTGATTATGTTTATGGAAAAACAAATCAAAATTTGTTTGCATATGATGATATTGGAATAATTTTAGGACAAGAAATTTTAAAATTAATAAAAAGAATATGAAATAAATATGATTAAGTTGAACGAAACAATTGGAGCAACAGTAGTTGGAGCTGGAAGTCATACAACTGAAATAAGTGGAAGTACAATAACATATTCTGAAAAATATTTTTTTCCAATAAAAATGTTCCAGTTTTAAAATTAAGCGAAAATGATGAATCGAAAATCATTTGATGAAATTGAAAAAATATTGGAAAGTAAATTAGATTGGTTTAATTCTGAAAGTGTAAGCGACAAACAAAATGTTGCGTTAGCATTAAAAGGAAAAACATAATATGGATTATTCAGATATTGTTAAATTATCAAAAAAATAATTTGCAATGTTGCAGTAAAAACTTAATAGAGATAATCCAATAATAGTAATTGTTGAAAATGATATGGCAAAAGTTTTAGGGCAATGTATGAAATTAGAGCTACAGGGACAAGATTTAATTTGTATCGATAAGGTAAAAGTTCGAGATGGAGATTATATAGATATAGGGCTCCACTTGAATGGGAAATGTTTTACCTGTAGTTGTAAAAACATTAGTATTCAGTTATTAAATTAAAAATAGAAAAATAAAAATGGTTATAAATAGAACAAAAATATAATAAAACAAAATAGCAAAAAGTTATTAATGTAAAAGATTAGTAATAAATCTTTAAGAGAGGTGACATATAAATGATATTAAAAAACAAAATTATTTGGGCATGTTTACGAATTCAAATCTTTAAAAAGAAGTGCTTGCGAAAAGCTAATGAATTTAGATCAGGAGATGAATTAGCGGGAGTTAGTGCATTAACAGCAGAAGAAAGAGTTGCTGCAAAAAGCGGTATTAGCAGAAGTAAGATTATCAGATTTAAGAAATAATCCTGTAGTACCTTATGAAGAAGATGAAGTTACTAGAATTATTCAAGATGATGTAAACGAAAAAAATTTATGAAGAAATAAAAAAATTGGACTGTTAGTGAGTTAAGAGAATGGATATTAGATTTAAAAACTGACGGTGCTATGATTCATAGAATAAGTAAAAGGATTAACAAGTGAAATGGTAGCAGCAGTGGCTAAATTAATGGGAAATATGGATTTAGTAGCTGCAGCAAGTAAAAATAAGAGTTAAAAATTCTGTAATACAGAAATTGGTGGAGATAATATTTTAGCAGTAAGATTACAACCTAACCATACTACAGATGATCCAGATGGAATTATGCTTTCAACTTATGAAGGATTAGCGTATGGAATGGGAGATGCATTAATTGGATTAAATCCAGTTGATGATAGTGTTGATAGCGTTAAAAGAGTATTGGAAAGATTCCACGAAATTAAAACAAAATGGGAAATTCCAACACAAATTTGTGTGTTAGCACATGTTACAACACAAATGGAAGTTTGTAAAAGGTGCACCAACTGATTTAATTTTCCAAAGTATAGCTGGGACACAAAAAAGGTAATGGAAGCATTTGGTATTGATGGTGCAATGATTGAAGAAGCAAGACAATTAGCTTTAAAACATGGAACTGCAACAGGACCAAATGTAATGTACTTTGAAACAGGGCAAGGATCTGAATTATCATCAGAAGCTCATCATGGAGCAGACCAAGTAACATTAGAAAGCAAGATGTTATGGATTTGCTAAAAGATTTGATCCATTCATAGTAAAATACAGTAGTTGGATTTATTGGACTAGAATATTTATACAATAGTAAACAAGTAATTAGAGCAGGGTTAGAAGACCACTTTATGGGTAAATTAACAGGAATTTCAATGGGAGTAGATGCATGTTACACTAACCATATGAAAGCTGATCAAAATGATATTGAAAACTTAGAAATGTTATTGACTGTAGCAGGAGTAAATTACTTTATGGGTATTCCAGCTGGAGACGATATAATGTTGAACTATCAAACTTCTCATATCATGACAATGCAACATTGAGAAATGTATGTAATAAGAGACCAATTAAACCATTTGAGGAATGGTTAGAAAAAATGGGAATTATGAAAGATGGAAGACTTACAGAAAGAGCAGGAGATGCTTCAATTTTCTTAAAATAGTAGGAGGAAGATGAGATGTTAACAGAAAAAGAATTAAAAAGATGTAATAGCAAAAAGTAATAGGTGAAATGGGAAATGAAAATTCAAATAGTTCAGAAATAGTTTCTAAAGTTGTAGAAGAAGTTTCTTCAGGAGTTGAAGAAGGAGAATTAAAAGATATTGGAGCTATAAATATTAAAGATCAAATGTTAGTTAATAATCCTGAAAATATTGAAGAATATATGAAATTAAAAACAAAGAACTTCAGCAAGATTAGAATAGGAAGAGCAGGAACTAGATTTAAAAACAGATGTATTGTTAAGATTTAGAGCTGACTCATGCTGCAGCACAAGATGCTGTATTTAATGATGTTCCAGAATCATTATTAGAAGAAGTTGGATTGTTTGAAGTTTTATCAGAATGTGAAAGTAGAGACCAATATGTAACAAGACCTGATTTAGGTAGAAAAATTGGAGCTGAAGGAATTAAAAATCATAAATGAAAAATGTATCCAACAGTTCAAATAGTTGTAGCAGATGGCCCTAAGTTCAACAGCTATTGAGCAAATATTAAAAATATTTTACCGGCAATTGAAAAATGGATTAAAAAGGATATGGAATAGAATATGGAACAACTTTCTTTGTAAAAATATGGAAGAGTTGGATCAGGAGATCATGTAGGAGAATTAGTAAACGCTGATGCTGTTTGTATTTTAATAGGTGAAAGACCAGGATTAACAACAGCAGAAAGTATGAGTGCTTACATTACTTATAAAGCAAGAGTTGGAATTGCAGGAAGTCTAAGAGAACAGTAGTTTCAAACATTCATAGAGATGGAACACCTGCAGCAGGAAAGCGAGGAGCACATATTGCAACATTAATCAAAAATATTAGATGCAAAAGCATCAGGACAAGATTTAAAATTATAGTTAATAATATATTTTTAGGAGGAGAAACATGAAAGGTGATAAATTAAAAGTTAGCGTTTTAGCAACAAGAATTATTCCTAATGTAGACGCAGGAATGGTAAAAGAATTAAATCTACCAGCAGATCATAGAAGTGTAGCAATTTTAACAGCAGATTGTGATGATGTTACTTATACAGCATTAGATGAAGCTACTAAAAAAGCAGCAGTAAAAGTAGCATATGCTAAATCATTCTATGGTGGAGCAGCTAATGCAAATACAAAAATTAGCAGGTGAAGTAATTGGTATATTATCAGCACTCTAATCCAGCAGAAGTTAGAAGTGGATTAGATGCAGCAGTTGATTTCATAGAAAATGGAGCTACATTTATAAGTGCAAATGATGATGACAGTATTGCATATTATGCACACTGCATTTCAAGAACAGGAAGTTATTTGTCAGAAACAGCAGGAATTGAAGAAGGAGAAGCATTAGCATACTTAATTGCACCACCTTTAGAAGCAATGTATGCTTTAGATATAGCATTGAAAGCAGCTAATGTAAACTTAGTAGCATTCTTTGACCACCTTCAGAAACAAACTTTGGTGGAGGACTTTTAACTGGAAGTCAATCAGCATGCCAATCAGCATGTGATGCATTTGCAGAAACAGTTAAAGCAGTAGCAGATAGACCAATAGATTAATAAGAAAAATGTTATAAAAAGGCTAAGAACAATTTTCTTAGCCTTAAAATATCTAAAAATAAAATTATATATGTTTAAAATAAATTAATATATAATGTAAGGAGATGACACAATGGAATAGACAAAATAATCATTATAATAATGACTATCTTTATGGTAGTTGGTGGAGTAGATAAAATTATAGGGAATAAATTTGGATATGGTGAAAAATTTGAAGAAGGAATTATGGCAATGGGAGCTTTAGCTGTTGCGATGGTAGGAATAATTTCATTAGCTCCAGTTTTAGGAAATATTTTTAACTCCAATAGTAGCACCTATTTTATTCAGCTTTAGGAGACAGATCCAGCAATGTTTGCAACAACATTATTAGCAAATGATATGGGTGGTGCACCATTAGCATTATCAATGGCAAAAGATGCACAAGCAGGATTGTTTGCAGCATTTATATTAGGAGCTATGATGAGCCAACAATAGTATTTACAATTCCTGTAGCCTTAGGAATAATTGAAGAAAAGATAAAACCATTTTTAGCAAAAAGGAATTTTATCTGGAATAGTTACAATACCAATAGGATGTTTTGTTGGTGGATTAGTAGCAGGATTCCCAGTAGGATTAATTTTAGCAAACTTAGTACCGATAATAATAGTTGCAGCTTTAATCGTTTTAGGATTAATATTTATACCAGAAAAATGACAAAAAGGATTCGCAGTATTTGGACAAGCAGTTGTAATAATTATAACAATCGGATTAATTGCTGCAATAGTTGAAGTTTTAACAGGATTTGTTGTAATACCTGGAATGGCACCGATTACAGATGGATTAGGAACAGTAGGAGCAATTGCAATTGTATTAGCAGGGAGCATATCCGTTAGTTCATTTTATTACACAAGTATTTGGAAAAACCATTAGAAGTATTAGGAAAAAGTTTAGGAATGAATGAAGCTGGTGCAGCTGGATTAGTTGCGACATTAGCTAATAATATACCTATGTTTGGTATTTTAAAAAGATATGGACGAAAATGGTAAAGTTATGAATATTGCGTTTGCAGTAAGTGCTGCTTTCGTGTTTGGAGATCACTTAGGATTCACTGCTGGATTTGATGGTGGAAAAATACACTCAAATGATTTTCCCTATGATAGTAGGAAAAATTAGTAGCCGGTGTAACAGCTATTTTTGTAGCTAAAAATGTTATTTTTGTAAAAATAAAGTAAAATAATAATAAAAATAAGTATGATATATTTTAAGTAATAAATTAAAAGATTATGGAGGATAAAATGAAAAAGTTCTTATTGTTAGTAGCAGCAGTCGTATCGTTAAATGTATTTAGTGCAAATTTAGATACAGGAAGATGGGTTCCAAAAATAAAGAAGTTCTAGAAAAATTAATTGAAGAAAATAAAAATCAAGGAAATTATGTAGTTTTTGATTGGGATTATACATCAATTTATCAAGATACACAAGAAAGTTTATTTAGATATCAAATAGATCATTTAATATTTAAAAATGACACCGATGGAATTTTCAAAAGCAATTAGAAAAAGATATACCATTAGATAATTTTTTGCTGATGAGTATAAAAAAATGTAAAAGGTGAGAAAATAAATATTACAAAAATTGGTAATGATTTGGATAAAACATATAAATTTTTATATGACAATTATATAAGTAATAAAAATGTCGTTAGAAGAAATTCAAAAAAACAGAAGAATTTAAAGATTTTTAGAGGTAAATTGGCATTTTTATACGAAGAATTGGAGGATCATTCTCACATGATATAGCATATCCTTGGGTTTTATATTTATTTGAAGGAATGACAAAAGCTGGAAGCACAAGCATTAGCAAAAAGAAGCAAATGATTTCAGTATTGGAAATAAACTAGGGAAATATACACTTGAATCAAGTGATGTTTTATTAGGAGAAGTTTGGTAAAAATTTCTTATAAATATAATAGTGGACTGAGAACACAACCAGAAACAGCTAATTTATTTTCATGAATTTGAAAAACGGAATTACGGTTTATATAGTTTCTGCTTCATTACAAGATATAGTTCAAGTATTTTGCTACAAATAAAGCGTATGGATATAATTTAAAACCAGAAAATGTTTATGGAATGAGATTAGAAATGAATGGGGATAAATATGTTGCAGAATACAAAAAGAAATTATCCACAAACTCAAACAAAAGGTAAAGTAACAATAATAAACACATATTTAAAAAGCAAAAACATAATGGAAAAAGACCCATTATTAGTAGCTGGAGACAGTGGTGGAGATACTAATATGTTAAAAAGAATATCCAGGAACAAAAAGTATTATTGTTAATGAAAAAGAAAAAGGTAAATTAGATGATGTTGCTAAAGATTCTAGAGCACTTATCCAATATAGAAATGAAATAACAGGATTATTAGATCCAGAAAAACAATAGGATTTTAATATAATAGGAGGAAAATGAAATGGATTTTAAAAAAATATAGATAGAGAAACTTTAGAAAAATATTGAAAAAAAGTTGTAGCTGAAGAGTTAAGTAAAAAGTATCTACATTTGAAAAAAATATTGATAAAAGTGGAGTTGGAGTGATTAAAAACTTCAACTGTTAAACCTGAACCTTTTGATACTGGAAAACCAGGAGATAAAGTGTTTTTAACAGATGTTTTATCATTAGATGAAAGTGAAAGATTAGGGATGCGGAATCATGGAAATGGAAGAAACTACATTTGATTGGACATTAAATTATGATGAAATTGATTATGTTATTGATGGAACACTTGAAATAGTGGTAGATGGAAAAACTGTAACTGGAAATAGAGGAGATATTTTATTTATTCCAAAAGGATCAAAAATAAAATTCTCTGCACCAAATTTTGCTAGATTTATGTATGTAGTTTATCCTGCAAATTGGAATGAACAAGCATAAATAGATTAGTCATTGATATACCCTCAAAAATTTATATAAATATAAAAATGGATATACTAATTAAGTATATCCATTTTTATTAAAATATAAGTTATATTCAAACAATAAAAAAATAAGATTCTTATTTACTTAAAAATTATTTGTATCTTCTCCAAATTTGAGTTTTACCAATAACTTTTAATCCAGCTAAATGTCCTCTAACTTTTAAAGAACCATCTGATTGTAATTCCATGAAACAAGCATAAGATTTTCCTGTAGAAGGATCATAAATTTTACCATTTTCATATTTTTGTTTTTCATTATATGTAAAATCACTGACAAAAGTCGATTCCTTCTAAAAGTACGATTTCTTTTTGAAGCATCAGGATTTTTTTATGATCTTTTCTTAGTTCTCCTTTATCATCAAATCTCTGCTCTAATTGATGAATTTTACCATAAACCTTTCCATCATAAATGTCTACAATAATTCTGTTTCCATTGCTTCCTTTTTCAGTAATCCATCTTCCGTAGGCATCACTTTTTGCAGCAAAGGCAGCTAAAGGAAAGATTAATAAAAATAATAATAATAAATTTAATAATTTTTCATTTCTATACCTCACATATTATTTATAAATTATAGTAACAAAAATGAGAAAAAGTCAAATTAAAAAATTTTAAAAATAAAATTTGAAAGAATAAAAATTATAATAAGAAACAAAAAGTATAAACTATTATTATAAAAAAATATAAAAATTTGCTATAATAAGAAAGAAAAAAATAGAGAGGAAAATAAAATGAAAAATAGAAAAACTATAGCAAACAAGAAAAAAATATAATATTTTTAAATGAAGAGACAGAATATATTTTGATACAACCAGTAGATGAAAAATGATATGAAAGAACTGGATTTACAAAATGGAATACATTGTAGCAAATATTGATAAAAAAGTAAGTTTGTTTGCATTTTGAAAATAAAAGATTGGAACTTAGAATTGACACCGTGGAAATGCCTTTAATTTTTTTGGGAAGGGAAATTTTGGGACTGGAGCGAAAGATACTTTAGATTGGATACAAAAAGATTTAATTTCACAAATTGAAAAAGAATTTTTGCAAATAATGAGAAAATAAAATATATTTTAGGAGGGTATTCATTAGCAGGGTTATTCGCATTATGGACAGGGTATCAAGAAAAATGAGTTTGTAGCGATAAATGCTGCATCTCCTTCAGTCTGGTATAAAGATTGGGTTTCATATATATCTAAAAAATAATCCTGTTTCAAATACAATTTATTTGAGCTTAGGAAATACAGAAGAAAAAAAGTAAAAATCAAATAATATCTAAAGTTAAAAGAAAAATATTGAAATACAATTTAAAAACTTAAAAAAACACATGAAAATATAAAAATGTTATTTTAGAATGGAATGAAGGGAATCATTTTAAAAGATTCAGGTCTTAGAACAGCAAAAGGTTTTGTTTGGTGCTTGAAAAATATTTAAAATTATATATAAAAAAATGTTGACAATAAAAAAATAAATTTGATACAAGAAATTTGATAATCAAAAATTGAATTGGTTAAATAATAGTTAAAAATAGAGAACTTTGTAATAAGTTCTCTATTTTAATTTTATATAAGTAAACTGTAAAGAAAAGTTTTATTTCTTCAAATAATTTTTCTAAATTTAATAGAAATTCTTTTATTTCAATACCACCGTTATAGCCAACCATTTTGTTAAATCCAATAACACGATGACAAGGAATAAAAATAGGAAGAGGATTTTTATTGTTTGCCATGCCAACAACACGATAAAGCATTTGGATTTTGAATAAAAATAGCGATTTCTTTATAAGTTTTAGTGTTGCCATATTGAATTTGAGCTAGTGCATCCCAAACTTTATTTTTGAAAAATCAGTTCCAGTTTTTGCAAATGGTAAGTCAAAAATATTTTCTTTTTCCATTAAAATATTCGTAAAGTTGTAACCAAGCCTCTTTAATTAATTTTGTTTCAATTTCTAAATATTTATTGCTATTTTTAATTTCTTCAATTTCATAATGATAAATCTGTGATTTTTATTGTTGTATTCAGCAATTCCTATTGTTTGAAGGAGAGGAAAGCTCAGTGTCATAAAAATAAACTTTTTAATCATATTAACTCCTGTGATTATTATTTATAATTTTATAATAATATAAAAATATGTCAAAAAGTCATAAAAACAAAAATTAAATAGTTTTATGGAATTAATTTTTCTTATGATAACCTCAGTAATAAATATTATTTTTAGATATATATTTCATAAAAGATTTATACATGAGAATAGTAGGGGCTGCCGTTGTTACTTTAATTACTCAATTTGTATCTGTAATATAGTTTGTATAGTTTATATCTATAAAAAAAGTTTATATTTTAATTTCAAGTATAATTAAAATATTTAGGAAATATTTTTTTGTAGTAGTTATAATTGCAAAAATGGGAACGTTTGTAATTATGATTTGTGAGCCACTAATTTTGGATTTTAATGACAATCTAGTTAATTTATTCATTTAGAAATAATGAATTTATAAAAAAGAAATATAAATAAAAATTCTTTAAGAAAAAGATTTTTAAACTAATATTTATTGTTTATTTCAATTTCTTAAAGAATTTCTTATTTTATAAATTAAGTTTTTATTAATATTATCGTGGAGTAGATTGTACTTGTAATGAAATTTTTAATGGTTTCATTATTTCTAATAATTTCAAGATTTACAGTTTCACCAATGCAGCAATTTCACCAATAAGAGCTCCAGCAGAAGTAATTTCTTTATTATTAACCTTTGTTATGATGTCATTTGCTTTTTAATCCTGCTTTATCTGCAGGATCAGTAGGAACAACTTTAACTACATAAATACCATTTGTAGATTTTAAATGTAAATTGTTTAATACTTCATCAGTTATATTAGAAATTTGAGCTCCAATATATGCTCTTTGGGAGCTACCATTTGAGATGATAGAGTCTTTTACAGTTTTACTAAATTAGATGGAATTGCAAATCAATTCCAACAACTTCCCACCATTTTGAGAAAAAGATAGCAGTATTTACCCCTATAACATTTCCATTAATGTCGATAAGTGACTCTCCACTATTTCCTTGATTTATAGCGGCATCAGTTTGTATGAAATTTTCTATTTCTTCAATACCTAAAAGAGCTACGACCTGCAGCACTAACAACACCAACAGTCATCGAATCGTTAAGTCCTAATGGATTTCCAAAAGGCGATGAGACCATTGTCCAACTTTAATTTCATCTGAATTTGCAAATTCTAAAGGTGTAAAGGTTTCTTTTGAATCAATTTTTAAAACGGCAATGTCAACCTCTTTTTGAAGAACCTACAAAGTTTTGCCTCATATTCTTTTCCATTAGAAAAATTTCACAAAAATTTCATCTGCTTCATTGATAACATGATAGTTTGTAACAACGTATCCGTTTTCAGAAAACAACAAATCCAGATCCTAATGAGCCAGAACTTTCAGTATTACCATTTAAAAGATCATAAATAGAATTTGAAGAATTCTTAGAGGTTCTAATATTTACGATAGAATTTTCTACTTTTTGATGAACTTTTATAAAAGCATCTTGAGTTTCTAAAGCATTTTTGTATATTTTTGTAAATCATCTTGAACTGCTTGTGTATTATTTTTATTATTTATATTTGAATTATTGAATTTATCACAAGCAACTAAACTAAAAATAGTAAGAGTTGTAATAATAAATTTTTTTAGTCATAAAAATTCACTTCCTTTAGTTTTTGAATATTATAGAATTATTTAATTATTAGAAAAATGAGAGAGTAATAGAATTTAAAATGATTTTTATAGATTTAGTAGTTGTTTTTTTATATTTTTTTGTAAAAATAAAGATTAGTTTAAATAAGTAAAAATTGATATTATAATGAAGAAAAAATCAAATTTTCAAATTTGTATAACTAAATTTAGATTGACAAAAAGTATTATAAAGTGATAAAAATTAAGTCAACAAAATATTTAGGAGGTATTAAAATGACAGTAGGCTTATTTTCAGCACTATGGATAGTGATTTTAATTTTAATTTTGGTCTTTTAGTTCATATAAATGTGAATTTGAAAAAGAAATTTGAATTTTCAACAAGAATAATTATTTCAACAGTATTAGGGATGATTATTGGAATAATTTTTAGAAATACGTGACAATATTACCAGCAGATGGAATGGAAAAAAAGCGTTAAGTAATGTTACGACAGCTGCGTCTCTTGTAGGGAAGAGGATTTAGTGGATTAATAAAAATGATAGTTTTACCGTTAGTAGGAGTGTCAGTTTATAATTCAATTATTAATTCAAAAAGTAAAGATTCGTTGAAAAATTAACAACAAAAATCAGTTTTTATATTATACAGTAACAGTATCAATATCAGCTATAATTGGGATGATTATAGCATTATCATTTGGAATTGGTAAAGGAATGGTATTACCGGCAGGAGTGGAAGCTTGGGCAGGTAAAGGTGAGTATAAAGGAATTGTAGATGTTATAGTTTCATTTATTCCATCAAATATTTTTAAAGCATTATCTGAAACAAGTGTTATGGGTTTAGTTATTTTCTCTGGATTTATGGGGTTTGCAACAAATAGAGTTGGAGCAAAACATCCAGAAAAAAATAAAAATATTAAAAGAATTATCAGAGTCGTTATTTTTCTGTAATGACAAGTGTAACAATTACAATTATAAAAATTATACCTTATGGAGTAGCAGCATTAATGTTTGATTTAGCGAGCTCCATATGGATTAGAAGTATTTAAAAACTTATTAGTTTATGTAGTAGTAATGGTTATAGGAATGACATTAGTATTTATAATGCAAAGTACAAATTTATTGATCCATGGAATTAACCCACTAAAAATATTATAAAAAAAGCTTTACCTCCATTGGTATTAGCATTTACAAGTACATCAAGTATGGGAACTTTACCTTTAACTATTGAAACTTTAGAAAAATGAAGTGGGAGTAAGTACAGGAACAGCAAACTTTACAGCAACATTAGGAACAACAATAGGAATGAATGCTTGTGCAGGAGTATTTCCAGCAGTAATTGCTATAATGGTTGCAAATATGCAAGGAGTACCAATAACACCAGTATTCTTAATAACATTATTAGTTGTAATAGTTTTTAGGTTCATTCGGTATGGCTGGAGTACCTGGAACTGCATATATAGCTTCCTACAGTTGTTTTTAGGAGGAATGGGATTACCATTTGGATCAGTTGCGTTAGTATTGCCGATAGATTCAATTATTGATATGGGAAGAACAATGGTAAATGTAAATGGAGCAATGACAATCACAACAGTAGTTGATAAAGAATTGGGAACATTTGAGAGTAAATTATAATTAAGAATACATATAATAATTTAGTTAAAAGAAAGAGGATTAATTTCTAATAAAATGGGAATTAATCCTTTTTAAAATATTATAAATTTTTATTGACTGGAATTATTTTTTTATTTTATAATGAAATATATAAAAACAAGCGAGGGAACTATGGGATATATAAAAATATTAGATGAAAGTGTGTCTAATATAATAGCAGCAGGTGAAGTTGTAGAAAATTCGGGCATCAATGATTAAAGAATTAATTGAAAAATTCATTAGATGCAAAGGCGAGTATAATAAAAATAGAAGTTTTTTTAATGGTGGACTTGATGTAAAAATTTCAGATAATGGAATTGGAATGGATAAAGAGGATACTCTTTTTATCTATTGAAAGACATGCAACTTCTAAAAATTAAGACAAAAAGAAGATGTATTTAATTTGATGACATATGGATTTCGTGGAGAAGCAGTTGGCGTCAATAGCGGCAGTGTCAAAACTTACAATAAGTACTCGTTCTGAAAAAAGTGATGTTGGATATAGAATTGCTAGTTATGGAGGTTGTAAGAAAGTTTGATGAAATTTCAAAAAAATGTTGGGACAGAAATTGAAAGTGAGAGATTTATTTTATAATACTCCCGCTAGAAAAATTTCTTAGAAAAGACAAGTACAGAATATAATAAAATAAGAGATATCGTATTAAAAGAAAGCTTAGCAAAATGTAGATGTTGCGTTTGAATTGATTTTAGACGGGAAAAAGTAGCATTAGTACAAGTGGAAAAAGGTATAGAAAAATACAATACTTGATTTATTTGGAAAATCAGTATTAAAAATATTAAGAAATTTGAATACGGTTATTTAGGAAATGTTGAAATTTTAAGAAGTAGTAAAGATTATATTTTTTGTTTATGTGAATAAAAGATATGTAAAATCAAATACAGTAGAAAGAGCTGTAATTGATGGGTATTATACAAAAACTTATGAAAGGAAAAATATCCTTTTGCAATAATATTTTTAGATATTGATCCTAAGGAAATTGATGTAAATGTTCATCCTTCAAAAATAGTTAAATTTTCAAACGATAAAATTATTTATAATCAAATAAAGATAGATTGACGAATTTTATTACAATGATAGAGAAAATTGGCAGCCAAATATAGACTTTTTGAAACAAAATGTAAATGTTGAGAATAAAGATGAGAAAATAAAAAGATTTATTTGCTGATGAAGTACTAAAAAGCTGAACAACAATCATTTTTTCGGACTTGAAACAGGATTAAAAAGATAATAGAAAAACTGAAATAGTAGAAGTTCAAAAAGATATAGATTGACAATTTTTAAATAATAATCAAAGTGTTGAAAAATACTCAACAAGATGATATTTCTGAAGATGAAAAATAGACAAAATATAGAAGATATTATGAAACAATTAAATTCAACATTAGAAAATAACAAAAATTATTATAAAGAAGAAGTAACTTGTTATGATAATATCTCAACGAACGATAATTTTTGAAATATGAAAATAACGATAATTATACTGAAAAAGAAAAATACAGTAATTGAAGAGAGTCACGTAGAATATAGAAAAGGGACATTTGAAAAATATGTTGGAAAAAAACAATAGATTATGATGTTATTGGACAAATTTTTGATACATATATTTTTGATAAGAAATAATAATGAATTAGAGATTTATGATCAACATATTATTCATGAAAGAATATTGTATGAAGAATTGAAAGATATATATTATAATAAAAACTTAATTCACAACAGTTATTATTACCACAAAAAAATAGAAGTTACTGAAAATGAAAAAAGTATAATTATGGAAAATATAGAAATTTTTAAAAGAATTTGGATTTGATATAGATGAATTACATAATGAGATAGTAATAAGAGCTGTACCAGCTTTTTGATTTTAGAGAAGATATCCGTGATGTTTTTATGAAATTATTTGAAAATATACGAAGTGGAAGAAAAAAATAATGGATTTAAGAGAAAAATATAATAATTTCAATGTCGTGTAAAAGGAGCAGTAAAAAGCTGGGCAAAAAAATTAGATATGCATGAAATGAAAAATATGGTCAGAAGACTTCATGAAGTAGGAGAATATACTTGTCCACACGGGAGACCGATTATTGTCAAATTGACTAGAAATGATTTAGATAAAAATGTTTGGACGTAAAAATAGTGAGAAAAAAATCAAAAATAAGGAAAGTCTAATTGACAAGGTAAAAGAGATATGGTAAAAATTAATATAATATGTGTTGGTAAAATTAAAGATAAATATATAAAAGATGGAATTGATGAATTTAGTAAAGATTATCAAAGTATACAACTTTGTCGATAATTGAACTGACGGAAGAAGATGACAATAAAGGCATAGAAAATGCTATATTTAAAGAAACTGAACGATTAATAAATATAATAAATAAAAATGCAATCATTTAATATTTTGTTAGACTTAAAAAGGGAAAATGCAAACTTCGGAAGAAATGGCAAAAGAAATTAGATGAAATATCAGCTTAATTATAGTGAAGTAAATTTTATAATAGGTGGATCAAACGAGTAGGTGATGAATTGAGAAAAATGGTAGATTTTAGGCTAGCATTTTTCACCAATGACATTCCTCATCAATTAATGAGATTGATTTTGTGCGAGCAAATATATAGATGGGTTGCGATTAATAAAAATATAAAAATATCATAAATAAGAAAGGTAGTGGAGGATTTTTATGTATTCTGTTGGAGAAGAATTTGAAAAAGCAATAGAAGATGATGTAGAGTATTTAACATGTATAGGTACTGTAAATATTGGATCTAAGGAGTATATAATTTGTGAAAATGAAAATGGAGTAAAAAGAGTGTTTCATTACGATTCGTTAGAAGATGAATTGGAATACTTGGAAGAAGATGAATCTGATGAAGTACTAGAAGTTTGGGAAGAAGACTACTATGGAGCAGAAAAAGAATATATGTATTGGAACGATGAGTCAGGAGAATATGATCAAGTTGAAAAAGAAGTAAGCAGTCTTGAGGGATTTAGATCTTGTAGAAGAAGAATTTGAAGATGACGGATTTGAATTTGAGGACGAAGACGATGATTTTAGATGATTTTTGAATGACTTTTTAGATGATAATGACGATGATTTTTAATTTTAGTAAAATAGGAAAAATGAAATGAGAATAAAAAAATAAAAAGTGTTGACAGTTATGAGCAACATTATGAAAAGGAATTTAAAATAACGGATATTGTTAATTTATTAACACAAAAAGAGTATCATTATAATGATGAGTATGGACAATGCAAAAGTGATTAATAAAGCCGAATAGTGTTGAAATATTTAGGGCGAGGAGAAGTTAATTCAAAACAAGTGTTTAAATTGGGTGAAATAACATCATTTACATATATATTACGAAAGAATTTAAAAGTAAATATAAAATTTTCACAAAAAATTCATAGAAATGATGGAAAAATTATACTAGATTATGATATAATGGAAGGAACGGAAATAATAAATAGTATAAATTTAGAGATAACTATTATAAAATGATGTTAAACTAGAAAGGAATGATGATGAGTAATCAGAAGCTGAAAGAAACTAATCAAAGTACTGAAAATCAAATAATAAAAAGAAAAATGAAAAAAAGTTCAAGAACTTAAAGAAATAGGAATTGAACCATATGGAAGAAAATATGATAAAAATTGATTCTATGGAAGTTATAAACAGTTTTGATGAAACTTCAGACAGAGTATTTAAAACGGCTGGAAGAATTGTAGCTTTTTAGAAGAATGGGTAAAAATGGATTTGGACAAATACAAGATCCTACAGGGAAAGTTCAATATTATGTAAAAAGATGAAGTTGAGAAGAACAATACAGAAATTTATAAAAATTAGGACTTGGTGACTTTATAGGAATTGAAGGAACATTATTTAGAACGCAAACAGGTGAATTGACTTTAAGAGCTAAGTCATTTGAAGTATTATCAAAAATGTGAGACCTTTACCAGAAAAATTCCATGGACTTACAGATGTTGAAATAAGATACAGACAAAGATATGTAGATTTAGTAATGAATCCGGAAGTAATGAAAACGATGCAAAAAGATTTAAAAATAATTAGATATTTTAGAAATTACTTGGAAAGTAAAAGGATTTACAGAAGTTGAAACTCCAATGATGCATCCAATAGCAGGTGGAGCAACAACAAGACCATTTATGACACACCACAATGCTTTAGACATGGAATTATTTTTTTAAGAATTGCTCCAGAATTATACTTAAAAAGATTATTAGTTGGAGGATTTGAAAAAGTATTTGAGATTAATAGAAGTTTTAGAAATGAAGGAATTTCGATCAAACATAACCCTGAATTTACAATGATGGAGCTGTATCAAGCGTATGCTGATTATAATGACATGATGGACTTGACAGAAGACTTGATTTCTAGTTTAACTCACGAATTACACGGAAGTTATGAAATTGAATATGAAGGACAACAAATTAATTTAGCAAAACCTTGGAGAAGAGTAACAATGAAAAGAAATAGTAAAAAGAAGTTTCTGGATTTGACTTTGATGCAATTTCAACTGATGAAGAGGCGATTGCTAAAAGCTAAAGAACTTGGAGTTCATATTGATAAAAGATAAAAAATATACAAAATTTGGGATTTTAAACTTAATGTTTGAAGAAAAAGTTGAGGAGACTTTAATAAATCCAACATTTATTACGGAATATCCAAAAGAAATATCTCCACTTTCTAAAAATATGAAAAGGTGAAGATGAATGGGTAGATAGATTTGAATTATTTATTTCAGGAAGAGAGTTTGCAAATGCATATTCTGAATTAAATGACCCAAGAGATCAACAAGATAGATTTGAAGAACAAGTTAAATTAAAGAAGCTGGAGATGATGAGCACAAAATATGGATTTAGATTATATTAGAGCTTTAGAGTATGGAATGCCGCCAGCTGGAGGATTAGGAATAGGAATAGATAGATTAGTTATGTTACAAACTAATTCAAGCTCAATAAGAGATGTTTTTATTATTCCCAACGATTAAGAAAAGAAAATATAGAATTATAAAAATAAGAGGACACTAATAAAGTGTTCTCTTTTCAGTTATTATAAAATCAGGTTTTTGGTCATGGGACTTCCGCAGGAATGTCGTTTATGACTTGAAAATCATAACAAACAGCAATAGTTAGTGGTATTTTTATTTCTATCAAATTTTAATAAAAATCTATCGTAATAACCTGCACCAAATCCAATTCTATTTTTATTTTCGTCAAATGTAACTCCGGCATAATAATTAAATCTAAAAATATTTTTCGTTAATATAATATTCGGAACTTGATTCGTAATAGCCAAATTTGTGTTTTATGAGTTCATCTTTATCATATTTATTGATTTTCATAACACCTTTTGGGAAACATTTTGGAATGAAAAATTTTTGTTTGGATAAATGTTGATTAGCTTTGTGACTTGAACTTCATTTTTCATATCCATGAAAATCATAATATTTTCTAATCATCTATAATTTTACATAATTTATTTATAATAATTTCACTTTTTTCATTAACAAAATTATTACTTAAAACCGTTTCGTTCTTTTTATAATATTTTTCTAATTTCATTTTTATTCATAAAAATATCTCCATATAATTTATATGTATATTTTATCTTTTTTATAAATTAAAAAGCAATAATTTCTTTATAAAATAGTAAAGTTGTGATATAATTAAGCAATAATATCATTTAGTAATAAATAAGGAGTTTTATGAAAAATACATTAAAAATTGTAAACATACTAATATTTTCTTTAATAATTGTAGTATTAATTTATCTGTATTCATTTTTAATGAAAAACGACTTATAATAATGTAAGTATAAATATAAAAAGGTGAAACGATAGTAGATATATAAAAGAATTAAAAGCTAAATTATGGAATATTAGATAAAAATTTATTTAAAAGTAGATAGTAGAATGGGGAAATTAACTATAGGGTCATATAGATTTAATGGTAAATTTTCAAAATATGAAGTTTTAAGGAAAATAAGAGAAGGAAAACGCAAGAAGTTAGACTTACAATTCCTGAAGGCTTTTACTAAAAACAAGTTTATGAAAGAATGACAGCATTAGGATTAGGAACTACCGATGAAATAAATAAAAGCATTATTAGAAATAGATTTTCTTATCCTCACTGAAAAATAACGAATTTGAGGGATATTTCTATCCTGAAACTTACATTTTTTGCTAAAAATACAACAACAAAAACAAGTTTTTAAAGGTTATATTAAATGAATTTTTTTAAAACATTTCCCAGAAAAAGATATAAAAGATAAAGAAAAAATTTTATGAGCAATTAAAATTAGCATCAATTGTAGTAGCAGAAGTTAATAATAATGAAGATAAACCGAAGGTAGCAGGAGTCGTTTATAAAAAGATTAGGAAAAATATGAGACTAGGGATCAGATGCAACATTAAAAATATGATTTAGGTCGTCAAGCAAAAAGAGGATTAAAGGTCAATGAAAGTCCTTATAATACGTATAAGATAAAAGGATTGCCTCCAACTCCGATTGGAAATCCAGCAGCAGATACGATAAAAGCTGTACAAAAATCCAATTATAACAGAGGATTTGTTCTTCTTTATGTATAATGGAAAAACTTATTATTCAAAAACACATGAAGAGCATTTGAAAAACGAAAAGAAAGTGGACAGCTTAAATAGAGTGTGAGTTTGAAATGAAAGAAATTTATAAAAATTAAAGAGATAAAAATAGAAATTTAATAAATGAAAATGATAAAATTTTTCGATTGCATTTTCTGGTATTCGATTCAATGTTTCTGTATTATATTTTATACAAAAAGAGTATAATCTTGAAATTTCATTAATTTATATAAATCATAACTTAAGATATGATGTAGAGAATGATATAAAAATTAGAACGAAATTTGCAAAAGAAAATGGCGTAAAACTTTTATATATATATTGAGTATATGCTAAAGAGATAAAAAATCTATAGAATTAGCAGCTAGAGAATTAAGATAGTGAAAATTGATCAATAAAACTTTAATGAAATAGAATATAATAAAATTGCAACTGGACATAATCTTGATGATAATGTAGAAACGCTAATATTTAGATTGATTAGAGGGACATCAACAAAAGGGTTAAAAGGAATACCAATTAAAAGAGGAATATAATAAGACCTATTTTACATTTTGATGAAAATTGTTAAGATTTTTGGATGATATAGAGTATGTAGATTATACCAATGAGAAAATGATTATACACGGAATTATATAAGAAAATAAGGTACCACGATGTTTTCTAATATTAATTTGAATTTTAAAAGTGAAAAATAAATGAACTATTGAAGAATTGAATTATGATAAAAATAAGTGTAAAATAACATTAATAAAATGTTAGAAGAGAAAAAGTAGAATTAACAGAGATTAATAATATTTATAATAGACATGTATGACACGGAAGATAATTTGAGAAGGGACAAAAGAATTTGAAATTGGAGAAAGATTATATTTTTAAGAAAAGAATATGATAAAATTGAGAAATTAAAGAAGGAAAAGATAAACTTTGAAAATGAAAATAATTAAAATAAATACATTGAAAAATGGAATTCATTTGAAATAGCGAATTTTGATGATGGAGCATTAATAAATATAGATGAAGAATTAAAAATATTCTAAAATAAAATTTTATAAAATTAATCTAAATGAAGAAATTGAAGAAATAAATATTCGTTCAGAAATAATGGAGATAGAATAAAAATTATATAGGTTATAAAATATATATATTAATAGACATTTCTAAATTAGAAAGAGATACAATACCTTTAATTTTACATAAAAAGAGATATTAGCAATAGGGAATATTTCAATTTCAGACATCTAGAAAAATTAATATTGAAGAAATTGAGAAAATATGATGAATTATGTATTAAAGAAATATAGGGAGGATAAATGGATAACGATAAAAATAAAAATGATATAAGAAAAGATTGGAAGAATTAAAGAAAGAAAAGACAAAACAGAAATTCATAACAAAATCCTTTCTCAATTCAGGTAATATGTTTTTAGTAATAATTTTTGTTAGTCATCTAGTTTTATTTTTCAGGAAATATACAAAATTATTTTTCAAGAGAAAAAGAGTTACTTATTCACAATTTATAGATAAAATTAATAATGGTGATTTTAAAGAAATTACAGAAAAGATAACGAAATCTCTTCAAAAAGTAAAGAAAAGATAAAGGGAAGTTATTTATTCAACTAGAAAAATAACAGATAGAATAGTGATGATAAACAAGTTTTAGATGCGATTAATAAATCTAATACTACACTAGTTGTAGCAAAACCATCGAAACTCAACATTTTTCTATGTTTTGTTAAATATATTGCCGATTATAATTTCTGCTGCGTTCTTTATTTTCATATTTAGAAGAATGAATGGAAACGGAGGGTCTGGCAGATATGGTGGAGTATTTAGCTTTTGGAAAAACGAAGAGCAAGATAAATTGGACAGATGTCAAATTTGAAGATGTAAGAGTTGACGGACAAAAGAAGAATTAAAAGAAATAGTGGGATTTTTAAAAGATGCAGAGAAATATACAGAAAGACTGCTAGAGTACCCAAAGGTGTTACTTTTAGGAAGACCAGAACAGGTAAACTTACTTTGCTAAAGCTGTGGCAGGAGAGTCTGAGAACTCTCATTTTATAGCTTGTCGGGTTCAGAATTTGTAGAAATGTTTGTAGGAGTTGGAGCTCAAGAGTTAGAGATTTATTTGAGAAAGCTACAACAAATTCTCCGGCAATTATTTTCATAGATGAAAATTGATGCAATAGGAAGAAAAAGAAGTACTGATAAAAAATGGTGGAAATGATGAAAGAACAAAACACTTAACCAGTTAATAGTTGAAATGGATGGATTTTGAGACAGATATAAAAGATTATGAAGTTATTGCGGCAACAAATAGAGATGATATATTAGATGCAGCATTGTTCAAGAGCTGGAAGATTTTGATAGAAGAGTAACTGTTGATGCCAGACGTTCAAGGAAGAATAGCTATATTAAAAAGTTCACTCAAAAGGGTAAAAATTAGCTGAAAGGATGTTAAACTTGAAGATATTGCAAAATAACACCTGGATTTAGAGAGCGGATTTAGCAAACTTACTAAGTGAGGGCAGCGATTTTAGCAGCAGGAAGAAAACTCTGATACAATTATAATGGAAGATTTAGACAGAGCAGTTGATAAAGTGGAATGGGATTAGGTCAAAAAGGTAAAATAATTAAAGCTAGAAGAGTGTTAGCGTACCATGAGCAGGGCATGCAGTAATGACAGAAATAACAGAAGGTGCAGATCCTGTACATAAGTTACAATTATTCCAAGGAGGATGCTGGAGGTATATGATGCACTTCCTGATGAGAAATTGGTTACAACTCATAAAGAAATTTACTTGCAGAAATAAAGTGTGTGTTCATGGGAAGGCGGCGGAAGAGTGAAACTTTGGAGGGATATAGAGCTGGAACTTCAGGTGATGTTCAAGGCTACAAGGTGTAGCGAAAATGTTTGTTGAAGGTGGGATGGTGGAATTGAGACTTGGGGTATGATTGATTGCGTAATAAGGGAGAATGTTCGTTTTGTTTTCAAAGTGGGAGTGAGTGGGGCTACTAGGGGAATGGACTTGGGGTGAGGAAAGATGTTAAGGAAGAAGTGCTATGGAGCAGGGCGATAGAAAACTTTGGCGACTGAGAATGGGATTGTTTTGGATGATGACGGCACAGTTGTGATTGAAAAAGGAAACGAGTGCAGGGAGATGAGTAAGAGTTATAAAGGGAAAACGGCGGAAGGATATTAAAAGTCCAACTCCAGGACCAGAGTTTATATAAAAGAAAGATGCTAGCGTATAGCTGGTGTTACACATATACTTTAGAACTATATAAAAGTTTATATATGAAAATGTTTATATTACTTTTTAAAATAGTCTTTTATATAAATTTGCGTGTAGCAAGATTTCTTGACAACAATAAAAAGATGTACAATTAATTTGATAGAATTATATAGGACAGCAAATTTTATAATATATTACTTTGGAGTTGTTTGTGATAATTTAAAATAATTGAATAGAAGGAGACGATGTTTTGATGAGTTTGGTAGAGGTTTATTTAGACGACGACAGAGAATTAATACTGCCATTATAGCAAGTTTAGGTGTATGTATTTATTGGGATAGTATTGTCGTGAAAGAAAGAAATATTTTTGGAGAAAATGTAGCAAAGAGTATTGACGAGATGTTGTATTATCAGTTTCGTACCGGCATTAGCGTTTAATTCGTTCTTAGCGGATATAGAAAAGCATTTACAACAGGAATGGGATTGACGAGTTTGGGGATGTGAGTTTATATTTCAGTAATTTTTGTATCTATTTCACTATTTAAAATTTAAAAGGTGGACAACAAAGATACAGTAAGAGTGTTATCAATATTTGGTTCGACAACTTTCTTTGGTATACCGATAGTAACAGCGATTTACAGGAAAGAAAGGAGGCGATTATAACTCTTCCAATTTTCAACATAGAGTATAGAATTTTCTTGTATTCTTATGGATATACTATAAAAGATGAGTGGATTAAAAATGAATAAAAATAATATAAAAACGATGTAAATCCAATAGTAATTACATTACTTAGGGTTGTTGATTTGGATTTATTCAAGTCAAGTTTACCACAAATGCTTCTGTAACATTTAAAGATGAAAAACTTTAGAAGATGTAACTAAAAACTTTTGCGATATTGAGATTTGATAAAACATTACCACGATTGCTGCCGATTTTTAAAATGTTGAGCAAGGATTGAGGCATTTCACCGTTAGCGTGGCTTGCAATTGGATCAACTTTAGGATCAGTAGACTTTAAAAAGCAATGTCAGATACGACCAACTTGGTATTATACTTTTGTAAAATTATTGATAATACCAGCATTAAATAGTGTATGTGTTGTATTTGTGTGATAAAATGATAGGGATTACTAATTAATTTAATTGGAGTTGGAACAGTAGTTATTATGATTAACAACTCCTCCAGCGACAGTGACGGCAGCTTATGCAATTAGCACTTTTGATAAAAGATGCAGTGTTGAACTGCAAATACATCATTATTAGCAACAATTGGAGCTGTAATAATGGCGCAATTTGGATTGTAATAGTTCAAGTATTATTGGAGCTTTTAGAGAGTTTGCACACTCTAAAATATAAAGATTTAAAAGAGTATAGAATGGATTTGCGAGAAAGAAGGTGTAAATATAATATGAGTTTAAAGTAACATGTTATATGAGTTCGTAAAATGAGTAGAGATCACTTAAATTGAATAAAATATGGATATGAAGATTAAATTTAGTAGAAGTTGATGTCTAAAGAAAGACGTAGAAGGAGCTAAAGGGAAGTGATGCGTAATGAGCGCGTGGAGTTTACAGTGCAGCAAATGCAGAAGAGATTTAGAAACGCATTGTCAGAGTTACGGAATTAAATATGTGTTTACACAAGAGCAGCTGGAATAATGTAATATAGATTTGAAAACTGCAGAAAAATTGGGAATAAAAAGTGGCACGTGTTCCAGGGTATTCACCAAATGCAATAGCCGAATTATCGTTAACTTTGGCTATGATGTTGTTGGGACATGCGGCTTATACGGTTGAAAGAACGGCAAAATGTGACTTTAGGTGACTTACCTACGATGTTTAGTAAAGAAATTAGAAATTGCTAGAGTTGGACCTAGTGGAGTGAGCATTGGATTAACTGAGCAAAAATTATTTCAAAAGAGTTGGGGAGCGGAAGTGCTGGGATACGATGTGTGTATCAAAGTGATGGAGCTAAAAGAAATAGTTAAATTTGTTGAGTTAGACAGATTATTGTCTAGAATCAGATATAGTAAAGTTTACACTTATGCCGTATATTGCAGGACAAAATGATAAATTTGTTAATACAAGAATTTATTTCAAGAGAAATGCTGAAAACAGGCAATTTTAATAAATACGGCTCAAGTGGAGGTACAATCAAATGAGCAGTATGACACTGCGTGAGAAACAAATAAATTAGGTGGATATGGAGACAGATGTGTTTGATAATGAATCGAAATTATTGCTTTCATCATGAAAATGGAGATCAAATACATGACCAAGTTTGATGAACAAATTATGAATTTCTATCCAAAAGTAGTAGTTACTCCACATATTGGATCAAAGTACAGATGAGAACTTTATCAAATATGATAGAAACAAGTTTTTGACAATAATTTAAATGAAATTTTACAACAGCAGGAGAAATGTAAAAATAGCGTATAAAAATTTTAATAATAAATGTGAGAAAGAGTTTACTTTGTACAAACTTTTTCTTTATATGTCCAATTCTTTTGCAATGACATAAAAGTATTTATAGTTTATAATTTTGGTGAGTGTATGAGTTGTAACATTGATATTAGCTTTAATAAGTTTGAACATATTAGCAGATGAAATAAAAATATAATATAAATTTATAATTTCTAAAAATTATGGACAAAAATATAAAGAAAGAGCTGGAAAAAGAAGAAAAATTAAGAGGCTTTATTTAATAATATAGCGAACAATAAATATGTTACTTTCCAGATTGTAGACAAAAAGAAAAATGAAATTACAAAATGGGAATGAGGAAGAAAGTACAATTATGGATAAAATTCAGCAAATTTTCAGTGTAAGTATAAATAGAAAATAATTTATAGATGCAAGTGCTAAAAATAAAAAGGTTTACACCGTTAATAGTTGCAATAAGTAAAATAGTGAAAGGTGTAAAATTTTTACTTGATAATGGTGCAAGTGTTTATTCGAATAACATCCTGGGTTAGGTAAGTTATCGTTACATACAGCAGCTTATTATGAGAATAGTGGAAGCAATTAAAAATGATATTAGACGATATCTCAAAACTTGTAAATGTTCAAAGTCAAAAATGATGGGTTTACTGCTATAACTACAAGAGGCTGTTTTAAAATAATGTGAAATAGTTAAATTATTGTTGGATAGAGGTGCAGATCCGAGAATAAAAAGATATATAAAGGTGGAACAGCGATGGATATGGCAGCTGAATTTGGAAAAGGAGATAAGTTGAAAGGTTGAGATTAAAATAAAGCAACAGAGAAAATAGAGATATGTAAAAGTGAGCTTTTCCTAATTTGCATAAAATTATGGTATATAATAAAGATTAGATATTAAAATAAATGTATTTATATTTATGAAGAGGGAGGAGAGATGAGGAAGATTAACAGGAATTGGAGGAAAGCTGCAGAAGAGGAGTTATCAGTAGGGAAGGAAAGTATTCAGCTAGTTATTGAGGAAGAATGATAATGCGAAGTTCAAAACAGAAGACTCAACAGTTGAAGGTAGTTAACGAAAAATTGGATGAGGTTTAAAAATCAAAGACACAATTAATTACAGCTGAGAAAGTAGAAAAAATGGAGAAGATAAAGCTGCCACTATTTTGAGATGATTATATCATCTTCTTGAAGATGAAGATTTAATTATGGAAGTTCAAGATAAAATCAAAGGAAGTTACCAGCAACAAAAGCATTAAGTGATGGAATTAAGAGAATATTATTACTATGATTTCAACTTTAAGAGAAGATCCTACTTGAGAGAAAGAGCTGCAGATTTACAAGATATGGGAAAAAGATGGTTAAAAATATTTACAAGATTAAATTAAAAGGAATTTAAATATTGGAATAAATACAGTTGTAGTTACGTATGAGTTTAACTCCATCAGATGCAGCTCAGGTGGATTTAGAAAATTGTGTTGGGTTTATTGCAGAAGTTGGAGGAAAAACAGCATTCAAGCTATAATGTGAGATCTTCCAGTTCACCCAGCAGTAGTAGAATTAAAGGTGTTTTATCTGGAGCTAAAGAAGGTGAAACTGTTGAAAATGGATGAGTGGGCGGGAGTTTATTCTTAAAATCCAGCTGAAGATGTAATAAAGAATATAATGATAAAGGAAAAAAATGAAAAGAAAAGAAGAACTTAAAATTAATAACAGAGCGATAACTCCAGATGGAGAAAAGTAGATATTTGAGGGATATAGGAAGTCCTAAGGATAGATGCAGTTATTGAGCAGGAGCATCTGGGTAAGTTATATAGAACAGAGTTTTGTTATAGATTGGATCAAACACCTACTGGTAAGAACAATATAGGCATATAAAGTTGTTGCTATGAAAAATTAAAGGAAAGCCATTAACAATAAAGTTATGGATGGTGGAGATAAAAATTGCCATATTTAGTTACCAAGAATGAATCCGTTCTTGGGATGTAGACAATGGAATTCCGTGGAAAATAAAGTGTTTAGAAACTGATTGGAGGCTATTTAGGGCATCATAGTATGGACAAAATTAAATTATGGCAATCCAGTGATGGTTCAGTTAATGAGATTGAAAGCTGATGCGATGTGGGATGTAAAAGGAATTGGATGCGGAGAATTAATTGCGCAACAGTCACAATATAAAGTGGGATTATGTTTGAGAGAGCTAGCCAGCTTGTGAATTGTGCGCCTCAAGTTGCTGAAGAGTTGATTTCTCTCAATAGGAACAAATGATTTAACACAGTATTTCTTAGCAGTAGATGAGAAATGAAATGGTATCGTACATCATTATGTAAAGCTCATTCAGTCCTGCAGTATTAGAAAGCAATTCAAAAGGTTATAGATCTCAGCTGGCCTGGCGATGCAGGTATAAGTGTAAAGCATGTGTAGTGAATTTGCTGGAGATAGCAACCAAATTATTAATGGGACGTGGATTAGATTCATTTAGTAAGAGTGCATCTTCAATGTTACCGGTGAAAAATAATTAGAAATACTAATTATATGGATGCACAAAACATGAGATATAATCTACAACAAAATACTCCAGAAGAGTAGTAGATAAATTATAATAGAAGTACCCTAAAAAGCCTAACAATGATGGTGTGAGCTTAGGGGTACTTTTAAATCTATATTTTCGAGTTATAATATAAGTGTAAACAGAGAATAAAGAATGTATTTTAAAGATAGAAAAATAAAAATTACATATTTTAGGGCATGAAAATATGTAAAAGTGTATAAAAATTATTAATTTCAGTTGTATTTCTACCAATCTCGTAGCAGATACAAATAGTGAGGTTGAAAAGTAAAAGGGTTGAAATTGAAACTTAAAGAATAAAATATTAGAACATTATCCAGAAGAGTTCAAAATATTAATTCAATAATAATGGGGAAAGATGCGGGAACATGTTCAAAATAATATTTCTATAGGGACAAAAGTAGCAAAATA
>BNJV01002663.1_pt1 | contig 31174 bp, 41 predicted proteins | sample 8540591 | NCBI WGS metagenome assembly BNJV01 (sample SAMD00202457, study PRJDB9452) | human saliva metagenome | host: Homo sapiens | reverse complement strand
TCCGATCTAAAACAAACAAGACATCATCTCAAAAAAAGATAACTTGTTTATTACTATTTTAGTCAACTTACTTAGTATGACATGATTAGTTTGGAACTTCAAGCTATTCAGACTTATTAGGAAAGGTTTTTAAAATTGCAAATTTTCTGTATCATTGTACGAAAAAACTAGACAAGATTCTCATCTCGTCTAGTTTGATATTTTAATTATGGGTGACTGACAATCAGTTCAAGGTTTCCCTTAATTTGCCATGCCTCAACATCACTAGGAAGAATAAAGTGGCTGCCTTTTGCAATTGGGTATTCTTGATCATCGACTAAGAGGCTTCCTTGACCGTCAAGTACACTAAACAAACTGTAATCAGCAGTCTTTTCAAAATCAGCCTTACCTGAGATTTTCCATTTATAAACGGCGAAGAAATCACTTGCTACTAAGAGCGTTGATTTGAGGTCATCTACTTTTGTTGTGACTGGTCGACTGTTGGCTGGCTCACCGATATTAAGGACATCGATAGATTTTTCAAGATGGAGTTCACGCAGGTTACCTTGATCATCTTTACGGTCAAAATCATAAACACGGTAGGTCGTATCACTAGATTGTTGCGTTTCAAGAACCATGATACCTGCACCAATAGCATGCATGGTACCACTTGGCACATAGAAGAAATCACCTGCTCTAACCGGAACCTTAGTCAAAAGATTTTCCCAATCCTTACTTTCAATTTGCTGACGCAGTTCTTCTTTTGATTTGGCATTGTGGCCATAAATAATTTCAGCGCCTGGCTCAGCAGCAATGATATACCAACACTCTGTTTTACCAAGTTCACCTTCATGTTCAAGTCCATAAGCATCATCTGGATGGACCTGCACACTAAGCCAATCATTAGCATCCAAAATCTTAGTCAAAAGTGGGAAGACAGGTTCTTGACGATTGCCAACTAACTCACGGTGCTCTGCATAAAGAACATCTAAAGTTTGACCGGCATAACGACCATTCTTAATAGTAGAAACACCATTTGGGTGAGCAGAAATAGCCCAGTACTCTCCGACATGGTCGCTTGGAATGTCGTAGCCAAAGACATCACGCAAATGCGTACCACCCCAGATTTTTTCTTGCATAACAGATTGTAAAAATAATGGTTCAGACATAATTACTCCTTTTTCTAGGAACGAGAGGCCTTAACATTTTTTGGAATTCAAGAAAAGGTGTTGACTCTCTTAGAGATTAACAGTGAAGTCTTACATAAAATAACCAATCTCTTTAAGTTACCAGACTTCTGATTCTCGAAAAATTTAGGCAAGTTCTGATTGTTGATTACCTCAATTATAAGCATAATTTGTGAAAATATCAACAGAGTCCTTAAAGAAATCATAAGATTTTGGCTTAATGGCTGCAAGTCATTTCAATAGCAAATTTCCTTTAAGAATCCTACTCATTCCTTCATTTTTCGGATAGATTGATTGAATTTAAAGACTTTTTAACCTATAATGTTATTGATATTATGAAAGGAAATCTCTCAATGAAATTCTATTCCTATGACTATGTGCTAAGTCAGATTAGCCAACAAAACTGGGTTATGGTTGCCATTACTGCAGGACTTATTTTAGTGACCGGTGTATTTGCTTTTAAAGCCTTCAAAGAACGCCATGATACTAAGTTTCGTGAACTCTCTATTATTTCTATTTTAACCTTAGTTGCCGTGGTTCTAATTGCTATCAGTAATTTCCAAAGCAATCAATCTAACAACGACCAATTTAGAGCATCTCTTCACTTTATCGAGGTTGTGTCTAAATCTTGACGTTGATAAGAGCAAGGTTTATGTCAATACTTCTACTACTACAGATGGCGCTATCCTCAAAGTTGGAAACAAGTACTATCGTGCCATCTCAGGTTCAGAACCTGACAGCTACTTGCTAGAACAAATAAAACTTTACAAGTCTGATGTTGAACTCGTGGAGGTTAAAAAATGACATCTTTTTATCTTACTGTTGCAATTAAACTAGCTTTGGGGCTTATTTCACTCGTCTTTGTTATCAATTTAACAGGTAAAGGAAACCTAGCACCTAGCTCAGCTACTGACCAAGTACAGAACTTTGTTCTTGGTGCAATCCTCGGTGGTACAATTTATAGTAGTACCGTTTCAATCCTCCAATATATCGTGATTTTGATTATTTGGACGATTTTGATTTTACTTCTAAAATGGCTAATTACCAATATTCTCTTTATCAAACATTTGATTGACGGTAAACCAACTGTCATCATCAAACATGGTCAACTAGATCCTGAAGCTTGTCGCTCTAAAGGACTTTCAGCCTCTGATGTCGCTTTAAAATTACGTTCCCAAGGAATTTTTCAACTTAAAGAGGTTAAACGTGCAGTTATTGAACAGAACGGCCAATTGATTGTGGTTCGTGCGGGTGATGAAAATCCGAAATACCCAATCGTTACTGATGGGGTCATTCAAACAGAAATTCTTGATACTATTGGTAAAACGGAGGATTGGTTAAATGAAGAGCTTCAAAAAATGGGATATGACAACATTTCAGATATCTTCATCGCTGAATATGATAAAGGAAAGATTAATGTTGTCACTTATTAAACAAAATACTTGCATTACCGTTTAATATTGTCTACAATGGTCTCATCATAAAAAGGAGGTTCTATCATGGGAATCGAAGATAAATTGAATCAAGCTAAAGGTGCTCTTAAAGAGGGTGCTGGTAAACTGACTGGCGACAAAAAGACTGAAATTGAAGGTGCTGTTGAAAAAGTTGTAGCAAAAGCAAAAGACGGTCTCGAAGATGTTAAAGAAGGCATTGAAGGTGCTGTTGAAGGCCTTAAAAATAGCTTTAAAAAATAAGACAAAAAAGAAGTTTTCAAGCCATTTGGCAAGAGAACTTCTTTTTATATGTTTTCTAAACTGAAATTACTTACGAGAATGCTTGCTTCCTTTAAGTGCAAATGATGTTGTCATAAGTACAGCTCCTAATGCACCTAATCCCAAGCTACTCACATCACCAGTATCTGGTAACGTTGATTGGTTTGCTTGGCTACTTTGTGAACTTTTAGCAGACTGATTAGCCTTAGAGCTTGTATGTTGTTTCTGAGCAAAATTAGTTTGTACAACTGAGCTAACATTTTCCTTTTGACTTAAGACTGACTGACCTTTTGATGCTTCAGAAGTTTGATTTTGAGTAGGAATCTTATTCAACTTCTCAGCAGTCTCTTGATTTTGTTGTTGGGTGCTACTTGTCTTATCTGTCCTTGCCTGTGCGGGCTGTACTTCTGCTGACTGATTTGCAACTGTTGTTTGTGATTCAAGAGACGACACTTTAGGGATTGTAGTTTTTGAAGTTGACGTGTTTTGACTTGACAAGGCTGTGTTTGTCGCTGTCAGTGCTGAAGCATTGGTAGCTGGTTGACTAGCACTATTGCCTGTCGTAATGCTAGTATTTGTAGAGCTTGAACTACTTGTTTGACTAGCAAAGTTTGGTGGGGTAGGACGTCCTGTATTAGACGTTTGACTTGTTGAGCTCGTGCTACTTGTGCTTGTCGTATTCTCAAAACTTGTCGAAGTAGATTGGCCCCATGGTGTGTTAATACTACCAGTATTGGTAGAGCTTCCGCCATAGCTAGTCGGTCCCCCATAGCCTCCGAAATTATCAGACATTGAGGTATTGTCAAAGCTTCCACCTGGGAAGCCACCAATTCCACCTGCACCAGGACCGTTGTTTGTGCCTTCTTCAGTAGCTGTTGCAGTGGCACTTGACCCACTTGAGGTCGTGATGGTATAGGTTTCACCCGAAGTTAGACTCTCGGTACTAAAGACCACATTTCCAAATGAAGACGTCGCTGTCGTTGTGGCAATAACATTTCCAGAACTATCAGTGACTGTGATAGTGTCTCCTGCACTACCTGAAATGTTAGCCATGATATAAGATTGGCTTGAACCTGTTGTAAAGGCCTGAGCCATTCCTTGGTTACCAATGGCCCAAACGGTACCGCCCGAGATAATGCCTGTTCCATCGTAGTCGATAGCGGCATTATCAGCACTTGTCTGAGCGACATAGAGAGAACCACTTTTAACAGTCACATTCCCGTTACTGTCGATACCGTCACCGTCTGCTAGGATTGTAACCGTTGCACCGTCAATATTGATGGCAACTTCATTTTCCAAGTCAGAAGTCGAGTTGGTTAGGCTTGAAGTGTCTGCACTGTCCTTGGTCGTCCACTCAGTGGCGTTAATACCGTCATCTCCAGCAGTGATGTCAACAGTTCCACCTGTCAAATTGATATAGCGTCCTTCAAGACCTTCGTCACCCGCCACGACCGTTACTTTAGAATTGCCTTCAACGGTCAATTCATCCGTAACCGTGATACCTTTATCAGTCGCATTAATGGTTACCGTTGAGTCGGTAATTGTCAAATCACCACTATTCACATCTGTTTCGTCTTCGACTTGAATACCATCATCAGTTGCTGTGATGTTAACTGTAGCATTTAATGGTTACAGCTGTCGTCGCATTGATGCCATCCTTGGCCTCAGAAGTCAAATCAAGCGTTACAGAGTCAACCGTTACACTATCAGCCTTAATGGCGTGCTTTTCAGTACTTGAAAGTGTCAAGCTACTTCCAGTACCGCTGGTGATGGTCAAAGCTCCAGCTGCTTCGATGGCATTAGCAGAGGTCGAAGAAATGGAACTGTCTGAAAGAACATTCACCGTCAATTCTGCTGAAGAATTAGAAGTGATTGACGAATCTGTTAAGGTCACTCCATCCAAGTAGATTGTAACTGGATCCGTCACGCTACCAGCAACAATAATAGTATAACTTGAACCATTACCTGTTAGAGTATATGAACCTGATTGATTAATGGTAACGGTAGTGCCGTCAACTGTTACTGTGCTACTATTACTCGTTACCACAGTTGTCCCATTAAAGGTAATAGTGGTCGTCGTGCTTTCTGAATCATCACTGCTAGACTCAGTTGTTGTCTCAGACGTAGTATCTGAAGCATTGTTAGTTAGAACTGAGGCTGTCTCTGAAGTGGTCGCTTCAGTGGAGCTTGTACTAGTGCCACTTCTTTCATCTGTAGTAGTTGTTGCCGTTTCTGAAGTTTCATTATTTGTTGTTGCAGCAGTTTCAGAAGAACTGGCTTCTGAAGTTGAAGATGTGCTTGACTGATTAGATGTTTCACTACTTGACGATGTTTCTGTTGTGTCGGATGTTGAACTTGTTGCTGATGAAACCGTGTCGGATGTCGTAGTTGTAGTACTTGTATCAGTGTCTGTACTTTTCTCACTAGTATTTGACGAATCTTCCGTCTGAACACTTTCTTCAATCAAATCGGCAGTGGTTTCACCCGTCGTAACCGTTGAGAGTGTTGATTCGGTGTTAGTCTCATCGGCTGAAGCCTTATTTTCATTTAGGACGACTGAGCTACCAAAAATTAAGCTAGCTACTAGGACTGACCCCGCTGTTTTCCATTTTGATGATTTCTTAATGGCATAACGTTCTTGTGTTTGTTTGCTATGTTTGTATGTCATATGTTTTACCTCTTACTTACTTTTGTTATGACTCTATTAAACACGAGAAACCTAAGACAAGGCTTAAAGAAAAGTTAACCTTTCCTTAAAGTAAAAAAGTCTCCAAGATATTGGGAACTTTCAATTTCTAGGATAGACCACTCTAAATTCTTCTAAACAACTAGACTTTCCTGACTAAAATGTAATCCAACCTCTTCCAACCAATTGCTAAAGAGATCCTCATGAAGCACTTGCCAATAGGTTAGCCCACGGTCTCCTTCACCTTCCTTGTAGGCATGGTCTTTAGAAACCTCTTTAAATGGGATGACCTCAACTTTCGTCGTTTCAATAATACAAATAGCATTCTCCTTACTATCAAGAATGACGCTCAGTTCATTTTCCTTGGGCAATGGTTCATTCCCCACTGCATACAAGTCAAAAGCTGAACTGGTTGCTGTCTTTTGCCCCATCAATACGAGTTCTGCCAAATAATCTGCTTCCACGCCAAAGGCCCAGGCATCAATCTTATCTCCGATTGTCTGATTTAAAATTTTATAGGCTTGCCACATCTGGTCTGATTTCATCAATCTACTCCTGCTTCTACTTTCCTTCCATTATATCAAAAAATGATAGGCCAGATGGCACTATCATTTTCATCTTAATACTTAGAATGTTTGTAACCGTAAAAGGCATAGATAACTGAACCGATTAGCACTGCCAAACCAAAGGCTAACCATGTCTGCCAACTGTACTGACTCATAAAGGAGAGGCAGACGATAATTGAAATAATAGGCAAGACCGGAACAAATGGAACCTTAAATTCATCCTTTTGTGGCAACCCCTTATCCTTACGAAGAATAATGAGAGCAATAGCCAAGAGGACCAAGTAAGCCAAGGTCGCAATGTTAACCAATGATGCCATATTGGCCAAGGAGAAGATACCTGCTGAGATAGCTGACAAAACTCCTGTTAAAAGTGTCGCATGATGTGGAACCTTATTAGTCTTTGAAACCTTTTGGAAGGTTTGAGGGAGGAAACCATCACGCGCCAAGCTATAAACCATACGGCTAAGGGCATAGGCCATTGAAATACATACCGTAATCAAGGTCATAATTGCAACCACAGAGACGTAGTTGGCGGCCCAAGAAATACCGATATAGCGAAGAGCATAAGCTACTGCATCATCAACATTCAACTTGGTATAGTGAACCACTCCAGTCAAGACCAGCGAAACCACTGCATAGAGTGAAGCCACGATAATCAAGGCAAGAACGATACCTCGAGGAACGTTCTTTTGCGGCTCTTTAATCTCGTCTACCGTCATAGAGATAGACTCGAAACCAAGGAATCCAAAGAACATAAGAGAGGCACCTGCCATAATCCCAGTTTTTCCTCCGTAAATCTGACCAAAGCCAAATGGTGCAAAATCTGCCCAGTTGCTAGGATTCAAATGGAAGAGCCCCACTAAGATGAAGACCGCCAAGGCTGAAAACTTGAGCACTACCAAGAGAGAGTTCAAACGTAAAGCCTGCTTAGAATTCATGAGAAGAAGAGCTGTCACCAAGACCAAGACCAAGACTGGCAAAAGATCAATGTAAGTACCTTGACTGGGATTGAAAGGTCCACTGATGGCTTGAGGCAACTTAAGACCAAAGCTAGCCAGTAGCCCCTTGAGGTAGGCACCCCAACCAGAAGCAACACTGGATACGGCATTCATAAAGACAATCATGGTCAACCAGCCACCCATCCAGGCAGGATACTCCCCCCAGACAGCATAGAGGTAACCATAGACACCACCGGCTGATGGGTAACGTGAGGCAAACTCAGCAAAGAAAATCGCTGACATCCCAACACACACGGCTGAAATCAAGACTGAAATAATCAGGGCAGGGCCAGCCAGAGTCGATGCCGCGGTACCAGTAATCGTAAAGATTCCTGTACCAACCATGGCACCGATTCCCAGCAGGACCACATCCCTAAGGGTCAGATGTCGTTTCATCTCAGTCTGAGCGAGACCGACATCCTTTTTACGAAAAATACTCATTTTTATACTCCATTTTTTGCGAAATACCGAACTATTATACCATATTTCTTGGTCTAAATGGCCCTTTTTCTGTATTTTTATACTTTTATTGGTGAATGCTATGTTGAAAATTGGGACTTCCAGTGCTTACTTTTTAATTTTCCATACATCTCGATTAAAAGGAGCTTGCTAAAGTGGTCATTTATCATTCTTTTTTGTTTCTCAAATCCTTATCTAAAAAGAATTTTCAATTTTTAGAAAAAACATGAAAATCTTATGAATGCGTTTGATTCTTCTAATGAAAGATGTTAGAATGGGGTCATTAAAAAGGAAAAGGGGAACTTTTATGGAAAATAAAGTTCATTTTAAACTTCATAAAGTGAAAAAACAATGGGTTACCATTGCTGTGTCTGGTTTGGCACTTGGTGCCTCATTGGTTGGAGTTGGTGTCTCTGCCGACGAGCAAGCTGCCAATCAAGTTACCTCAGCTAGCACACCTGAAAGTGTCAGCCAGGATCCTGATCTTGTCGTCACAGAAACAACTGTAGCTACAGCAAAAGCTGATCAAGTCGCAACCAATAGTGCAACTGATACAACTGCTACTGTTACAGCTGATAAGCAGCCAGTCCTTAAAGAAGACCAAGCAAGTAGCACTTACAATTTGTCTAGTGGCGAAACGAGAACTGCTACTTCAACTTCAGAAACAACTAGCACAGTCACTGAAGTAAACAGTCAAGCACCAGAATCTGTTGAAACTACTGTCGTTTCTGGCGGTCAATTCAAGAGCGATGCTGAGGGCAACTGGTACTACCTTAAAGACGGCAAAAATCTGACAGGTGCCCAAAACGTTGACCATTTCGACCTTTATTTCCACGAGGATGGCAAGCAAGCCAAGGGTGAGATTATCACAGAAAATGGACAATCTTTCTACTATGACAAAGCCAATGGACGTAAGGTAACCAATACCTCTATCAACATCGATGGTCAAGCTTATACTGCTGATGCCCAAGGTCGTTTGACAGCAGTTCTGCCTGAAACGAACAAACGCAACCAGTTTATTGAAGACAACAACCACAACTGGTATTACCTCGGCAAAGATGGGAAACCCGTCACTGGTGCTCAGAATATCGATGGCTTTAACCTCTACTTCCACGAAGATGGTCGACAAGCTAAAAACGAAATCGTCACTATTAATGGTGATAGCTACTATTTCGATAAAGACAATGGACGTCGCGTAACAGGTCTCCAAGCTCTTAACAACGTCAACCATAAATACTTTGGCTTTTACTACTTCGACAAAGATGGCAAGATGGTCAAAGATGACTTCATCACTGAAAATGGAAATCTTTACTACTTTGATGCTACTGGTAATCAACCTAATTTTGTCTTTGTTTCGGATAAAGCTGGAAACTGGTATTACATCAATGACTTCAAGGCAACTAAGGCTTCTCAGCCCCATTTGGTTTCCAAACCGAATTTCTAGACCGTAGCCAAGCTCACTACAAGACAAGTGTTCAAAACCTGAACGGACAACAGTATTACTTTGACCCTAAGACTGGTATTATGGTAACCAACCGTTATGTTTCTGACGATAAAGGGAATTGGTATTACTTTGGTAAAGATGGTAAAGCGCTTCATGGCTTTCAAACAGTAGACGGTAGCCTTCACTACTTCAATGACAATGGTCAACAAGTCAAAGGGGACTTCCTTTACTACGGTAACGATATCTACTATTTCGATAAAGATAATGGAAATCCAGTAACTAACCAATTTATCAATAGAGACAACTCTTGGTACTACTTCGGAGCTGATGGTAAAGCCGTGTCTGGTTTCCAAACCATTAACGGACAAAACCTTTATTTCCACGAATATGGTGTACAAGCCAAGGGACAACTGGTTACTGTTGGTGGCAAAACCTACTACTTCGATCCAAATACAGGTGACAAGTGGGTCAATCGCTCACTTACCTTAAACGGTACGGTCTATAACTTTGATAGCAATGGTGTGGCGACTACTAAAGCTGACCAAACCACAAATCGAAATCAATTTGTTAAAGGTACTGATCAAGAATGGTACTACTACGATGCTAATGGCAAAAAGGTCACTGGTTTCCAAACTATTAACAAGGACCTCTACTACTTCAACGATAAGGGCCAACAAATTCGAGGAAAGATTTTCAACCTAGGTGATAACCACTACTTCGCCAACAAAGACACTGGTGCTGTCCTTCGTAATGCCTTCTACCATGATAAATCTACTGGTCGTTATGGTGACTTCTCTGAAAACATCTACTACGCTGGCAATGATGGTGCCTTCAAGACAGGCTGGTTTGAAGTTGATGGCAACCGTTATTATGGTAGCGACTATTCTGATGACGACACACCTAAAGGAAACCTCTACACAGGAGTTATCAACTCTCAACTCTTTAGCCCAGATGGAAAACTCTTGACAAACGGTCTCTATCCTGAGTTCAAGCGTACTGGTGAGAATTCGTATGAACTTGAAGGTGTCTATGTTACAGATGCCGACGGTAATATCAAAGAAGGTCCTTATCAATATGATGGTAAGATTCTTGGATCTAAATATAGTTACGTCCGCCAATCACAATGGTCAACTTTTGACGAATGGGATATTCTTAATGGACACCTCTACCATTTCGACTCAACACCTATGACCTTCACAGCACCAAATGGCCAAAAAGTGACCACAAACGTTGCCATTGCAACAACTAACAAGGCCCTTACTTATCGTGGCGTAACCTTTAATTTTGATGCCAAGGGTATTGATGCGGCAAAAGAAAAAGCCATCCACTTTGACCAATTGCAGACGGATCGTAGCGGCACAAGTTATCTCTATGAAAATGGTCAAAAAGTCACTGGCTTGAAGACCTTTGATGGCGTCAGTTACTATTTCTATGAAGATGGCCGTCAAGCCAAAGGCACAGAGGTCACAATCAATGGTAAGACTTACCAATTTGACCAATTGACTGGTATCATGACACGCAACGCCTTTTCAAAATCATACAACTACGAAGGCTCTCCACGCTTCCCATACTACCCAATACGCTACTATGGCAACGACGGAGCTGCTCTTACCAGTTGGCAAACCATCGACGGCAAGGACTACTTCTTCCGAGATAGCGGAAACCTTGAAACAGGACGTTTTGTCATCGGAGACAGAGCCTATAATGCTGATGACAATGGTGTAGTCGCTGACCGCAAGGGTGAACCAGCTTATCGCAATCGCATTGTCTACGATAAGGGCGATAACTACTATTACAATGACAAAGGTGAGAAAGTGACCGGCTTCCAAGAAGTTGATGGTAAGGTCCTCTACTTCGACGCTGAAGGCAAACAAGTCCTAGGACGCTTTGTCACAGTCGATAACTACACCTACTATTTGGACCCTAAAACAGGTGAAAAATACACAAACCGCTCTGTCCTCATCGATGGTAAACTCTATACCTTCGACAAAGACGGACATGTCGTGTCATAAGATGAGATGAAACCGAGACGAAAGTCTTGGTTTTTTTGTGGGGAATGCTAAAAGCTATATTGTAAAAGTACAATTCTTATGTCTTTATTTTTGCTATAATAGTCTCAACTAAACCAAAGGAGATTTCTCATGACAACCTTATACGATTTTACAGTTTCAGATCAAGCTGACCAACCCGTATCCCTCCATGATTATAAGGGCAAGGTCGTCTTAATCGTCAATACAGCAACAGGTTGTGGTTTGACGCCACAGTATCAAGGCTTGCAGGAACTTTATGACAAATACAAAGACCAAGGTTTCGAGATTCTTGATTTTCCTTGTAATCAGTTTATGGGGCAGGCACCTGGTAGTGCTGAGGAAATCAACACCTTCTGTACCCTCAATTACCATACAACCTTCCCTCGCTTTGCCAAAATCAAGGTCAATGGTAAGGAAGCAGAACCACTTTTTGATTGGCTAAAACAAGAAAAATCTGGACCGCTTGGGGCTAGAATTGAATGGAACTTTGCTAAATTTTTGATTAACCGTGAAGGTCAAGTCGTCGAACGCTTTTCTTCCAAAACTGATCCACTAAAAATGGAAGATGCTATCAAGGCTCTTCTTAGTAACTAAAAACAAAAAACGAGAGTGAAACTAGAACGACAATCTTTGACTGTCGCTAGTTCTGCTCTCGTTTTCTGCGTTAAGAAAAATAGTATAGAAAGAAATTTTGCTTTATTTTAGAACAAAGCTGTCAATGCTGTAATTAAACCAAAGATAATACCTGGTGCATTGGCCGCAGCAAGGGGAAGGTCACGTTCTTTTTAAAGAGACCATAGTAAACCCAAAGGCTACAGTTGACTGCAGCTACCAATGGTTGGATAAAGTTTCCTTTATGACCAGACAAATTGTCCATGATTTGTGGTACGTATGATACATACATCATAACTGACATGAAGGTTGCCACCCAACCAAGGGTTTTCATTTGTTTATCTGACATTCGAGACTCCTCTTTCATAAAATTCTATTTGCCTTGTACACCTAGAAATATTTCAAGACATGTTTTAATGCACAAAATTAAAACAGTGTCTATCTTACGCTTTAACAATAGAGAATGCAAGAATTTCGGGACAATGTTAAGAAGATGTAAACTATCACAAGATTGTGATAGTGCATTTAGTCTCTTATGTAGCGTTTTCATCAGAGAAAAAGACCTCTTTAAGAGGTCTAAAGTCAATGAATCTACTATTTTTTCTCATCAAAAAGCACTGATATTAAGGATTACTGTCATAAATCATTCAGCTAAGAGCACTTCTTTGATGGTTTGTTTTTGGAGTTTTCTGTTGGATAGATAAAAGAGGCTTTCATAAACTACAGCAAAACCGAGCAAGGTCCAGAAGCACACATTCCCATCAAAGTTATGCTCAATCTTTTCAGGAACCGTGTCTTTGATCACACCGATCAAGATTTCCATGATGCCATATTGATAAGCTGTCCCAAGAACAAATCCTAGATAAGCCCAAAAACGATAGGGAGCGAGAATATGACCTTGGCATTCCCGATCAGTGTAGCCAAAAGCCTTCATAAGAGCCAAGGTTTCGCGACTTTCTGAGACAACAATTCCCAATGACAAAAAGAGAATCGAGAAAGAAAGAATTAAGCCAATCATAATCATCATGGTTTGGATGATGTCATCCGTGTAATCTCTTAAGCCAAAGGACAATTGAACCATGGCCGCAAAACACATAGAGCCAAAGACTACAAAAAACAAGATAGATTTTCTCCCCCAAATCAGTGACGAGGATAGCTCTTTTAGGAAGGATTTGTCTTTCTTGGGAGCCCTCTTTCTCCTTTGGACCTTGATTGGTGTTGGAGACTTTTTCAATAAGCGAAGTGCCGGTGTTTGTAGTTGTCTTCTGGCATAACCAATCGCGAGAAGCATAAAGAAGGTCGTTGGCAGGATCACCAAAGCAAGCAAGAGCTGCCAGTGAAAATGAATGGTGATTTCTGGCAAAATCCCCTTCTCATTACGGAAGTCATAAAAATGTCCCATCATGAGAAATGAAGCAAAATAGCCAAGAAGCGCTCCAGCTCCAAAACTGAGTCCAAAGGCCCAAAATCGTTTAGCCAACTGGCCATTGCTATAGCCCAAAGCCTTTAAAATTCCTAATTGTTCCTTGTGGTCGTCGACAAATTGTTTGATATAAAAACACATGAGAAGGACCGACGTCAAGGACAAGACGACTCCACTGACCATGGCCACCATCCAGGAAAGCGAAACCTGGGCATCATAGTAGGTCTGAATGATGGGATTGGTTTTCGAAATCTCCAACTGCTCGATGTCCAAGTAAAAATTCAAGAAGAGATTGGCTACAAAGACCGCACAAGCCCCAATGATACTAACGACAACTAATTTTCGAATATCTTTTACTGAAAACATGGCTTACCATCCAATCTCATAGGCAGTCTGAGGCTGATCATTGGTCACAACTTCGGTAATCTTGCCACTATTGACACGAATGATGGTTCTAGCCATATCCGCAATATTTTGGTTGTGCGTCACCATGATCAAGGTAAAGCCTAGCTTTTCCTTCAATTTCCAGATATAGTCCAGAATCTTGCGCCCTGTTTCTTCATCGAGGGCTCCCGTTGGCTCATCTAAGAAGAGAATCTCTGGCTTTTTAGCCAAGGCCCGAGCAATGGAGACTCTCTGCTGTTCCCCACCAGACAATTCACTCGGATACTTGTCCAGCTTATCGCCAAGTCCCAAATCCTCGATAATCTGCAAAAAATCATGATTGTTTGCCAGGTCAGCTCCCATCTTTACATTTTGTCTAACCGTTAGATTAGGCAATAGATAATACTGCTGGAAAATGAAGGCAATCTTTTTACGTCTAAAAGCTGTCAATTGAGCATCCGTGAGTTGTGATAAATCTTGTCCTTGAATGAGGATATGCCCCTCGTCAACCTTTCTAAGCCTGATAACACATTTAAGAGAGTTGACTTTCCTGATCCAGAAGGGCCGAGGATAACCACATCATCCTGGTCTTGAATCTGCAAATCAATCCCCTTTAAAACCTTGGTTTGGCCGTAGCTTTTGTGCACATTTTCTAGTTGAATCATTTCTTTCCTACCATTTCTTTGATGAGAGATTGACAAACCTCTGTCAGTAATCCAATCACTTCTTCCATGCTGAACTGGTAAATACCAGAAGCAACCATAGAGGCTATCCCGTGTGAGTAGATAAATAAATGCTGGTACAAGCGACTAGCCTCCTCTAACGTCAATGGATAGTCTGCGACAATCGATTCCAGAACCAATTGGTAGCTATGATCCTTCATGGGAAGAAAATCTTGAAAGCGACGAATCGGATCTTTGCTAGGATTTTGGAAAAGCAACTGAAAGAGTTGGGGATCTTTTGAGGCGAACAGGATATAAGCAACCCCGACAGATCGAAAAGGCTTCTCATCTTCTAAAGCCTTTCGTATATATTCCACCACTACCATTTCCGCAGCAACAATAACCTCTGCTTGTAACTCAGCCATATTTGCAAATTGCCCAAAAATGACCCTTGGCGTGGCTCCCAGTTTCTCCGCTAATGCTCGAGCCGTCAAACTAGCCATGCCCTCTTCTCTCACCAATTGTAAAGCTGTCCCAATCATAGCTTCTTTACTAAATTTAACCTTTGGTGGCATAAGACTCCTTTCGCGCAACGATTGTTGCGCAACAGTTGTTTCCTAAAATAGTACCATAATAAAGAAAGACTTGTCAAGAAAAATCTATAAAGATAAAACAAAAAAAAACAGCCCACTAATACAAGTGAGAGCTGGTCTACTAACAACTATTCTAAGGCAAATCATTACCTGCAGCCAAGTAGATTTGGTACCATTCCTTGCGCGTTAGGGTAACGGTTACTGCTTTCCCCGCTTCAAGGACATGCTGGAGTTTGGTCGTTCCGATGACGGCCTGCATCTTACCTGGATAACGGAGGACCCAAGCTAGGGCAATGGCTGTCGGAGTGACTTGGTATTTCTTCGCCAAGTCATTGAGGACCTGATTGAGGGCTACAAACTCTTCCTTGCCGACAAAGTTCCCTTTGAAATAGCCATGCTGAAGGACAGACCAGGCTTGAATCACCGTATCGGTTAAGCGACAATACTCAAAGACACTGCCATCTCGCACGGCTGCTTTTGGCCCTTCCATGTTGACATGAAAACCAGCTTCAAAGCTCGGTGTAAAGGCGGCACTCAACTGCAACTGGTTGACCTTGAGGGGTTGTTTGACAGCTGTTTTGAGCAATTCCATCATCATAGGATTTTGATTGGACACCCCAAAATGACGGACCTTGCCAGCTTGCTCCAAGTAATCAAAAGCTGCTGCCACTTCTTCAGGCTCCATGAGGGCATCCGGTCGGTGAAGGAGGAGACTATCTAAGCGCTCGATCTGGAGGCGCTCGAGGATGCCATCGACAGAGTCCAAAATATAGTCCTTAGAAAAATCAAAATAAGTAAAACCATCTTTGCGAATCCCACACTTGGACTGGATTCACATCTGATTCCGAAGATCCGGACGGCGCTTGAGAACCTTACCCAGCAGGACCTCACACTGGCCATCGCCATAGATATCTGCCAGATCAAAAGTGTTAATGCCAATTGACAAGGCTGCCTCCACCAAGGCCTCCACCTCATCTTCACTCATCTGACTGATCCGCATCATCCCAAGGACAATGGTTGATAAACGCTCATTTTCAGCAAAATCAATATACTTCATCTCTGCCTCCTTTTCTGTATCTCTATTGTAATGAAAAGGGTTTCATAAATCAATTGGAAACCAAAAAGCCCTCAGCATCAACTGAGAACTTAATTGATTGGTAATAACTAAGGATACATTTGATAGTCTCCCATAAACTCTAAGATTCAAGACTGGTAACATAACCATTGATCATTTGGCAAGAAGAACTTTCTAGTACTCTCAAAAGATATTTCTAGATTTTTAACTTGGATGACTCCTCTAATCTTTATAATAACGTTTGGTAATCTTGTATTGTGAAACCAAGATATAGATATAAATTAGTGAAACAACTACTAAGGCTAATAAGATATCGGTATGGAAAAAGGTACCAATCAAGAAAATTCCAATTAAAGCAAAAGGTAAGATATAATTGCTTAACTTAATGATAACTTCATAGTTTTCCTCGTAGCTAATCTGCTTTTCTGCTTCATCCATCATGCTCATCATGAATTCACGCACTTCCTTGGCATTGGCATTTCGGGGAATCTGTTTCCCATAAATCAGATGGAAGGTCTTACGAAAGAAGATATCCGATAGGGAAAATAGGGCAGACAAGACAAGAAAGAGATAGAGCATGGTAAAGTCTCCAAAGATAAAAGCCATGTCCCCAGCACCAGGTCTATCTAAGTCGACCAATTGACTATAAAATATGACGACTAAAAAGAATAGCAAGATCATGATGCCTTTAAAAATAGTCGCTAACCCATACAGTTTTTTCTTTTGGATGTCATAGTGATAAGCTTCATCTTCGTCTTCTATTTGGAGCATCTTGTGATGAAGATTTCTTACCCGTATCAGTAAGGCCATCGTGATCAGGAACGCGGCTAGGAATAAAACTACTGAGCCCAAAAGGAGTCCTTCTTTACTAAAGAAGGTTTGAATTTCAAGTGGCTTTTCCGATCCAAACAGACCTGTCAAAACTCCGATGACTCCTCCGATCAAACCAGAAACTATGATGATTCCGACATTTCTCCAAAAACGGTAACGAGGAGATCGTTCTTGTTGTTGCTTTTTCATAATTATTCCTCTTCTTCTACTAGACTAAAGACATTTTCCACAGGCTCCTTAAAAACCTGGGCGATGGTGATGGCAATAATTACAGAAGGGGTGTATTCCCCTCTCTCCAAGAGACTGATGGACTGGCGTGAAACCCCTGCTAACTTGGCTAGCTCAGATTGGTTGAGCCCATCACGCGCCCTCAGCTCTTTCAGTCGATTTTTTAATCTCATGATGACTACCTCAATTGCTGAATTAATTCAACATCTTCAATACGAATTAATTTTGTCACCCTATGTTGTTTAATACCCTCACGGCTCAATTTGACCCAATCTTCATCAAAATCAACAATTTCCCAATTACTTCCAAAACCATTTAGTCTAATACTGACCGTTTGACCTTTCAATTCTTCTAAAAGTCTAGACATTTCTTTATTTCCTTTCACTTGTTTTTCCAACCCTTTGATACGTTTGTTCAATCTTTTTATCTTCTTCTCTGAGCCCGTATAAATCAGAAACAGAAGTGGAATAAAAGATAGCCAAATAAATTCCATCGTAATTTCTCTCCTTCATTCGTCTAAAACTATTGTAACGCTTCTTTTTATTTTTGACAAGCATCTTTGTCAAAAATAAAAAGAATATTGTCAAAATCATTGGAAATAAGATAGAAATAGCACAACTTTTCTAACATCTTATATCACTTCTCCTTCAAAAAAATGACATGGAAAAATTGATATGCAAGATACCGTTACGCAAGAGCCCGAGCCTAAAAATTTAAAATTTAGGAACTCAAAACTTAGTCATGAAACTTCGAAAAAGATCGCTGACATCCGCTATCACCCTAGCAAAGATTCAAAATTCAAGCTATACCTTTTCTTGGACATTACAGATCTTAAGATAGAAAAAACTAGCAAGATTCTTCAATCCTGCTAGTCATTTGTCTTATCATTATGATTTTGTTCAGTCAGTATGTAGCCTACTACCAAGCTGACTGACTAAATTAAAGTGATTATTTGTCGCCAAAAACTTTGAAACGACCTTCTGTTTGGATGTCCTTATCTCCTGCTGGTGCAACTATTTGACCAAATGGCGCTTGAGCACGGAGTTTCCAGTTAGCTGGAATGTCGTATTTTTCAGCCAATTGAGCATCAACAAGTGGGTTGTAGTGTTGTACGTTCATGCCGATATTCTTCTCAGCCAAAGCCAACCACGTCGCATAAAGGGCGATTCCATGACCTTGCTCTGACCAAATTGGGAAGTTTTCAGCGTAAAGTGGGAATTGCTCTTGAAGGCCTTTCACTACATCTTGATCTTCATAGAAGAGGATTGTTCCCTTAGCTTGGGCAAAAACTGCCAAACGTTCTTTTGTTGCCTCAAAGGCTTCTGCTGGCGTTACTTTTTCAAGCTCTGAATAAGCGATTTCATTCCAGAAAACATCTGACTCTTCATCCAGCAAAATCACCACACGTGATGTTTGTGAGTTGAAAGCTGTTGGTGTGTTAAGGACAGCTCCTTGAATGGTTTCAATCAATTCTTGGTTAGAGAGCTCAAGGTCTTTTCCCAAAGCATAAATTGAACGACGTTTTGTTTGTAAGTCTGTAAAGTAGGTCATAGTTATTCCCTCTTTCTTTGTGATGAATGTTAATTGTTAAAATTGTTAAGTTTATTTGTAATAACTTTGATTACAATAACCATTATAGACCTTTCAAATGTAATGTCAATAGTTACGACTCAAAAATCACTAATTATTAATATTTTTTTCTCACTCGTGTCAAAATACCATCATTATCCTTGAAGGTTAACGCATTAGAAGATAACCATTTGACCTCAGCTCCACGATTCTTAGCACGCTCTGCAATAGCAATCAAATCTCCCTTGTCTTCTACTTCAAGGACGTAGTAGGCAAGACCAATCATCCCTTTTTCACGTTTGGCTAAGTTTGCCACCCCATTCATTGACAGCCAAGTGGTGATGGTAATCACCTGAAGCAATCCAACTAGCACTTGGAATGGTATACTTATCTGCCAGCTCCAAAACATCCTGATAGAAAGCCGTTGCTAGCTGACTATCTTTGACCGATAAATGAATATGCCCCATACGAGTATCCTTAGCTATCACAAATGGCTCAACCTTGCGTCCCATCTCGTAAATTTCTTGAGCTGATAGTTCTTCTGTTACACCAACGATGCGACCATCCTCACGAATATCCCATTCAGCAACAGGCTTGTCTCTATAGAGCTCAATACCATTGCCTTCAAGGTCTTCCAAATAAAGGGCTTCACTATAACCGTGGTCAGCTGCACCGACAAATGGATAATCTAGCTCAGCAATATGTTTGAAAACATCTGCCAAATCCTCGCGAGATGGCAACAAAATTGCCATATGGTAGAGACCATAACTGGACTTGACCGCTTCCTCACGATTGGTTTCAATCAAGTGAACTAGCGGCTTGTTTCCAGCACCCAAAACAACTTCTGTTGCAGTTTGAGATAGGATTTCAAGTCCTATAACCTGTGTATAAAAGGCTGTCTGACGTGCCAAGTCATTCACATTGAGTACCGCTTCTGCGAGGTAAATCTTACTATTGTAGTCGTATGTCATATGTTTTTCTCCTTTGTTGTAATTATATGAATTACATTATAATTTTTTCTATTGTCACGTCAATCATTACAACTTGGAAATTAAAAAAGAAACCGAAAAACTTTCGATTTCTTATAGTTTAAAATCTAAAAATCAAGCTCCAGCTTCTTTCCAGTTGGCCTTAGCATCCTTTAAAATACCAGCCAAAGTTTTCTTTTCGAGTTCTTTTTCCATTGCCATTTGAACGTCTTCTAGGCTCTGATCCAAAATCCCATGGATATTACGTCCTACTGGACACGCTGGATTAGGATTGTCATGAAAACTAAAGAGTTTGCCACTTGGACCGATGCTATCCACCGCACGATAAACCTGCAAAAGGTTAATCTCCTCTGGTGCCTTGGCTAATGTGGCTCCTCCACTTCCCCTTTGAACTGAAATCAAGTCTGCTTTCTTCAGTTGCGACAAGGTTTTGCGGATAATAACTGGATTAACCCCCACACTACCTGCCATTAAATCACTGGTTAGCTTAGTTTCATTTCCCTTATTTTGTGCTATAAGGGTCAAAATATGAACAGCAATGGTAAAGCGACTTGGTATTTGCATATCAGAACCTCTCATTCATCTTTTTCTTTTCAATCAATTATAACAAAACCAACGTTGTAAAACAAGGAGTTACAACAACTTAAAGAGTTAGTCTTACACAAAAAATAGAGCCATCGTAGACTCTATTCTTTTGTATTTGATAATAACTAACTAGACTAATAATACATAGTATTCTAGCCTATTGAGGTTCTAGATTGGTCTTTTGCTTCTTACGAACACCTTGTCCTTCGATATGTTGTTTGATTAGTTCCACTACTTCATCATTGGTTGGTAAATCCGAGTGTTGGGCATCTTCACCTGTAACAGTGATTTCAGTATAACTTTTTGCCTGATTCTGATAGATATATTTCCCAGCGGACACACTAGCATCGGGAACCAATTCGTCCGAATCATAGGTGATGGTTCCCGCTACCGAATAGACATGTAGAGTAGCCGGAATATTCTCCTTAGCAGCTATAAAGTCTGCTAGCATGACCGATTTATTTTTAATATTGGTTTCAGTGAAATTATAGGGCGTTCCGATAGTCATCAAAGAATTTATCTTGACATCGTAGTCGCTAAGATAATTTTCAATAAAAGCTGTATAAATCAAGCCACCATTTGAATGCCCCAACCCTTTAAAATTATTGAAATTGTATTTATTCTGCAAGGCTTCAAATGCCTGATTCATCATCTTGGTTTGTTTCTTGATATTGTTATAGCCATCTTTGTTATTCTCAAATCCAATAACAATGACTGGCTCGTTATCCTTATCCTTGATTTTACCCTCAAAGGTGATACGCCCATTGTTCCAAACCTTAACCTTGAGGAGGCTATGCTTAACACCAGGACGGTCTTGATTGAGCTTACGCACCAGGCCATCAAATCTATTTTCTGTAGCGGAGCTCCCTGGAATCATGATAATAGGAGACAATTTTGAATTATAGAAAGTCTCGATTTCCTTGACATTTTTCCTGGTCCAACTATAAGACGGAACTGCCAAACCAATGAGAAAGACAGCGACAAGGATAAAGACCAACTTCGTTTTTTTACTGAACTTCATTGCTCTCTCCTTCCTCTTTTAAACCGTGTTGCACCTTATTAGACAGATGAACAAAGGGAATAAAGATAGCAACATCAACCGCAAAACAGAGCAGGCTAACAGCAAGTGCCCGCAGACTACCACCAGTTCCAATAAAGGCGTAAAGAAGACTTGGTGTACCATCTGGAACTGGATAAACCGCAGCTGGCATAAGATGGATAGCCAAGGCCACCGCAGCAATGCCCATATTGATCATAGGTGCCAGTAGGAAAGGAAGCAGATAAACTAAATTAAGCAAGACTGGTATCCCCACCATAAATGGAGCCCCATTGTTAAAGAGACTAGGAAAGACACTTAGAAGACTCACCTTCTTATCCTTATAACTGGTTGATGCTAAAAGCAGAGCAACCAAGAGGGCTAGCCCTGAGCCAATGCCAGCAACCAAGCCATAACTATGATAAAGATTTGTTAGTGTGTAAAGGTGAGGAAGCCCAGTCGTCGTATGATGGGAAACAGCATAGGTCAAATTTTCCAAGGCAAAACTATCCTCGGCAATTGAATTTAGGGCAAAAGCCTGACTATTTCCAATCCAAGCAGAAAAAGTGTTCAAAAGTCCCATCATAAAGGTTGAGAACAGGTGATTATCAGTTACAGTAAAGGTAGAGGTAACCTGCCTAATCGTCAGAAAAACATTATCTTGCTCTCCAATCACAAAGAGAATGTTAAGTCCAATAGCTAAAATGAGTGACAAAAAAATGGGACGGACGGTCTTTGGTTGATAAATATAGTCCTTGTCCACAATCTGATCATCACTAGCTCTTGAAAAGCGAAAAATCTGGCCAACCAGATAGCCCACAAAGATAGCCAACATAATGTTGATTGAAGCCGGTAAATTGATGCGAGTCAAACACCATCGTTTAGCGGTGACAGCAACAGCTCCTGCGATCCTATAATTAAGCTAACCAAAAGGGATGTCACACCAGCTGTACCAGTACTTCTACCATAGTGACCAGCTGTGTATTTTCCTGCAAAGTAGGTTGATAAGGGCCCGGCTAAGCCACCAAGAAAGTTGGAAAGATTAATGAGCACCTGCCCAGTTATCTTAAAGGCTGGTAACCAGTCAGAAACTGAAAACAATTGGTTAATATAACCAAGCTCCGAAAAGACAGATAGTGAAATCACCCGAATAATTCCTGAAAATAGGAAAAAGGGAAAGAGCGAAACCAAGGTTTTCTGCGTAATTTGGACGAAGCCTCGCTCACGAAACCAGAGAAACCTCTGGACCAAATAGTTTGTCATAAAAGACTCCTAGTAAAAGGCTAAATAAACTTTACATTCAACGTTTTTCTTCATTATAGCACAAAGGAAAAGGACTTACCTTAATCATGGGTTAAAGCACACACTATCAGAATTTAGTCACCACCATTTTCATGATTTCTTGAAAAATTTAAGAAATATTTGAGAATTTCTTGATGTTTATTTAATGACTTTATACTACAATAAAGATGAAAAGAAAGCGGTATCAAATAAGCGAAAGGAGGCTTATCATGAAAAAGGTACTTGAGGTCAGACATCTGACTAAACGTTACGGCCAACACCTAGCACTCGACAATGTAAACCTGACCTTAGAAAAGGGTGAGGTCTATGGCCTTATCGGAAGAAACGGAGCAGGTAAGACAACACTGATTAAAGTCATCACTAAACTCACCCGCCCTAGCCAAGGCAGTGTTTCCCTCTTCCACTCTACCTCCAAATCAGAGTGGACTCACGCACTGAAACGTGTTGGTTCTGTGATTGAAACACCAGTTGCCCTGAATCATCTCAATGCACGTCAAAACCTACGTTACTACTGCAAGATTCATCACGTTCCAAATCCTGACAAGGTCATTGATGAAATCCTTGATACAGTTGGACTTGGACACACTGGCAAGAAAAAATTTCGTAGTTTCTCACTGGGTATGAAGCAACGTCTAGGTATCGCTATTGCACTGATTGCAAAACCAGACCTACTTATTTTAGATGAACCGATTAATGGTCTCGACCCAGTTGCTATCAAAGAATTCCGCCAAATGATTAAAAAATTGAGCGAAGAGCAAGGTATGACAGTTCTCATCTCTAGCCATATCTTGTCTGAACTCTATCAAGTTTCAACCCGCTTTGGCATTATTGATCACGGTCACATCATCCGTGAAATCACTAAGGACGAATTCGAACATCTCAGCGAAGACTATATCGTTCTTAAAACTAACCAATTAGCCTTGGCTAGTCGCATTCTCCAAGACCAACTCCATCAACACTTCAAAGTGGTTAACAGCGACAATGAAATTCATATTTTTGACAAATCCCATGTTATAAAGGCAATTGTCAAAGAGCTGGTTAAACAAGAAGTTGACATCGATGAAATTTACTACAAACGTCAAGACTTAGAAAACTACTTCACACAACTAGTAGATTCAGAAAGGAGGTAGAGCCATGTTACACACTATTCACGCCGATTTCTATCGACTCTTCCGTTCTAAAGGATTTTGGATTTCTGAAATTATCCTAGCCCTAAACATTATTTCTGGTGTCCTATTGGGAGGCACAGGGCATGTAGGTGTAGAAACTGGTGCAAAAGAAGCCGTTAAAAGCGCCTCTTCATGGACTGGTGTCGGATCACTGATTAATTACTCTAGTAGTATCTCTATGACAGTCCTCTTCACTTTGATTGTTGTCTCTATTATATTGGGCGTTGACCTAGCGCAAAAGTTATATAAGAATAATCTCACCTCTGGTATTTCACGGAGCGGATTCTTCTTTGCCAAGGCAACAGTCATTGTAGCGATTACTTTAGGACAACTCCTTTTGTCTTACGGTCTTGCCTTCATCCTTGGTACACTTTGCCATGGTCTTGGAACTGTACCTGATCACTTTGTTAGAAACTTTGCCTTAACTTTCCTTCTCCAATTCTTGTGTAATCTAGCTTGGGTAAGTCTGACCACGGTTGCCCTCTACCTCACACATTCTATCGTGACAACCTTTGTGACTTACACCCTTGGTTTGGTAGCTTTAACCCTACCAACAGCAATCTTCCCTAAAGTAGAAATTTTGAAATACTTGTCACTCAACTTTAATTACGCCATGACTGCAGATAAAACTATCATTCAATATACTGCGATAGTGGCAGTAGGATTTATCCTAGCATTCACAACACTCAGCTTGATTACCTTTGAAAAACAAGACTTATGAGAACAAAAATAACATCGTGCACGCGCGCGATGTTATTTTTATTCTGTGACTTCAAATCCGTTTCTCTCCGGAGGTGCGAAACAAATCTTATTTTTGATGTAGAAGTGTTTGTTTACTTTGAAGATATCTATTTTATTTACGAGAGTTTGTATAAATTTATGGATTCTTTCAAAATCTAAAATATAAAAAAGTCACCAACAAAAGTTGACGACAACTAAAAAAAGAGGACCAATGTCAGTAAGGGTTCTTTACAGCCTGAAGCTGAAGGTAGCACCGCACCCGTACCAGAAGTTGGTACCTTTGAATGCTCTGTTACCAGTCATCCTACAATATCCTCTCAATATTTTTATTCTATCACTGAAAGCAAATAGAATCAAGAAAAGCAGTATGAATAATGTTACTTTCTATTTTTTAATAGAATTCTAGAATCAAAGATTTTTTGCAAAATCAAATCGGTGGTTGAGTTGTTTTCCGAAATTATTTTAATCTCACAGTTAAATAGAACCATTCATTCTCATAGGCCAGATGCAACTCACCCTCTAAGACTTGAACTAAGTGTTCAGTGATATAAAGCCCAAGTCCAGAGGAATCCTCGGTGTCTGATAGGTTTTCAGAATAAAAGCGGGTCGTTAGTTGGTCAAGATGCTGTATTGGCTGTTGTACCATATTACTTACTGATAAAATAATACCATCATCCTTTTTCTGCAATGTTAGTTGAGCTTGAGTCTTACCATGTTTTAGAACGTTACTGACAATATTCTGAAATAGACGTTCAAAAATATCAGCATCCATTTCACATTGGATATCAGGGGCTACTTGAATATCTAGTGTAATCCCTGTCTCCTGAAACATATCATAGTAAGGCAGGATAGACTTAATCACTAGTTGAGAAAAGTCCACGTTTTGAAATTGTGGTTGGATGGCACCTTCTGTTAATCGTCGGTATTCCAACAAGGTTTCCAAACGCTTTGAAACAGTCAGTAGATTTTTAGAAATCTTCTCCATAGCCATTTCATCTTCACTACTACTTCGAAGACTTTGCTGAGCATAGCCACTCGCTACTGTCAGTGGCGTTCGTATATCATGGGCAATATTACTGATAGCCATATCCATGGTTTTCTTCTCTTGAAGAGCAACAAGATTAGTCTTTTCAACATGGTTAAAGAGAGACTCAATCTGATTCGTCAGGATAACTAAAGATTTTGGCTGGTTTTTAAGAGTAATCCGTCTATGGCTTTCTTCAACTAACTTTTTTTCAATCTGCTTTGAGAGAGACTTAACAGCCAAATAGTAACAGACGAGATAGATAGTCACACTCAGTAGGAGTACTGTCAATACAATAAGTAGTCCTCTCATGAGTCATCTCCTTTAAGTCGCACACCTAAGCCCCATATCGTTTCGATATACTCTGAACTCTCATCTACTTGGGCTAGTTTCTTTCGTAGATTACTCAACTGTGCATTCAAGGTATTATCACCTGATAAATAAGGGGCTTCCCAAACCGTCTCATAAAGGTCTTCTTTAGTAAAAATTTTCTTTGGATTTTGTAGGAGTGTGTACAAAATTTGAAACTCTTTCTTACCCAAACGTATGGTTTTTCCATTACACGAAACTTCAAAACTGTCTGGATTTATCTTGATGTTTTTAACTTGATAAATGTTCTCAGTCGTACTACTTCCCTTGATGTGTTCACGTAGTTGAACGGAGACACGCGCATAAACTTCTTCAAGATCAAAGGGCTTAACGATATAATCATTTGCACCATCAAGTAAGTACTGGCTAATCAAGTGCTTGTCACCCAAGGCTGTCAACATTATGACAGGTACAGAGCTTCTTTGCCTGATAAACTTAAGCACCTCTTCGCCACCCTTACCCGGTAACATGATGTCTAGAAGAACTAAATCAATCTGTTGACTTTGAAACAAAAAGCTCTCCTTCAGTCCCAGAGTAAGCTTGGATAATATCATGTTCTTCAGAAAAACAAGTTGAAAAGAATTCTCTGGATATCCTCATTGTCTTCAATTTGTAAAATACGTGCCATGTCTTAATCCTCCAATGATACTACCAATTGTATATGCTCACTTTTTGTTTTATCTTAACAAAAAGCCAAATTAATGACAAGGTGCATGACGACTTATTGATAGCAAAAAAGACAAAACAAAAACCATAAGTCTCCACTTCTGAGACTCATGGCTGATTATTTATTAAGCAAAAGTCGTCACATCAGAGGCATCCAAACGAACAGACTCAAAGCCTTCTTCATTGGCTTTCCCAAGGGCAATAATCAAAACAGGCACATGTCGATCTTCCTCAAGTCCAAAGGCTTTGGCGAGACCTGCTTTTTTATAGCCACCGATGGCGTTAGTGTCATAACCATAAGAGCGAGCAACGAGCATTAACTGCATAGCGGCAAGGCTAGCGTCGATATGGACAATTTCATTCATCATTTCGCGAGGAGCATTTTCATACATTGGTACAATGCTTGACAGTTGTTTTTCTTTGACTTCTTCAGGCATTTTTCCTTGAGCAACAGCCTTACCGTAGATATCTTCAGCTCTTTCTTGGCTCTTCAAATCGGCAAAAATAAGGACCATGGCTGATGATGTTTCATTTTGCACACCATTGTAGCTGACGAAAGGTGTCAATTTTTCCTTGCCCTCTTCGCTATCAACGACGACAAAACGCCAAGGTTGCATGTTGACTGATGATGGTGCTGTAACAGTCTTATCTAGGATTTCCAACAGTTCTTCTCGCGGAATCTTAACAGATGGATTAAAATTACGAATGGAACGACGGTTATATACGATATCTGAAAAATCATTGCTTACTACAGGCATCTTATGTCTCCTTTTTTTGATTAAATGAAAATAATATAATCAAAATTATAACACAAGACAATTGTTATCAAATATTTGCTACAGACGACTAAAGATTAGTTTCCTTGAGTCCCAGACGTTTCACTTCAGATGAATAGTAAACCATAATCGTAATCAAGCTAATCGTGATTAGCCAGATTGACTTAATATAAATGAAGTGCATCAGAAGAGCTGATATAATAGCACCAACAACAAAACTAGCTACAACAAGGCCATAATTGACAGCCTGACGACGATATTCTATCTGATCACCACTTCCCTTAATGGCATAATAGAGGGCCGTTAACATCCTTCGATAATTTCCTGAGGTCATAAATATCACGAAGGGATGATTCTCAATCTGACTGCCAGTAAAAGTCTTCATCATGATACCTGCAGAAAAAGCGATAATCGGGAGCTCAATCAAGGCATTTGAAGGTAGAAAAGGCAGGATAGCTGTCATCACACAAAGCGGGAGCAGACCATAAACTCGCCAATAAGCATTCTTACGGTGGTCTTTAAACCACATGCCAAAAAGAAAGCCTAGAGAAAAGAAAAAAATTGAAAAGCAACGCAACAAGTTATAGTACATACTACTGTTTCGCCAGTCGGCGACCAAGAGAAGGATATTCCCAGTCTGTGTAGCAACTAAACTATGGTAGTACATATGACAAAAGACATCCAAAGCTCCTCCTGAAAAACTCAGCAAATTTGCCATCATACGTGTATTCTGAGGTAAAAGATTTCGAGACTCCATTACGTAACTCCCATCTATAAATAGAAAAATGATAGTTTTATTATAGCAAATCTAAAGAGACATGCTAAAAAACAACCCTCACGAGTTGCTTCTATCCTATTAAAAATTAACGGAACCTAGGATATTCTATGTGTTGATACTAATAGATATCACGTCTATGACCGACTTCGAGGGCAAGTATGATTAGTTCACTATCCTGAATATTGACAATAACACGATAAGCACCAACACCATAACGCCATTGGCCTGTTCGATTAGCAACTAAGGCCTTGCCCTTAGCTCTTGGATTCTCTGTCACACGATTGAGATAAGCCTTAATTTGTTTTCTGACGAAGGGATCTAACTTTTTAAAACTTTTGGCAAATTTAGGGGTTGGTATTATCTTATAGGTCATCCCAATTTAACACCTCCCCACCGTTTTCTAGATAGACTTCATATTCTGCCAAAGCCAAATCGGCTACTCTAGCATCGTATTCATCCTCAATGGCTTCTAAAGTTTTGGTACGAATTAATTCTGACAAGGATACCCCTTCAAATTTCGCAATTGCCTGCATGAACTTCTTATCTGCTTCTGAAACTTTCAATGTAATTGTTGTCATATCCTTAACCTCGTTCTCTTTTGTAACACCATTGTATTACCACTCCTTCTTTTTGTCAATTTTGATAATAGATTCAAACTTTTATTCGTAAAACAATAGAAAAAGCAACCCTAACGAGTTGCTTGCAATCCTATTAAAAATTAACTGTATCAGGATCATCCTGAGTCTTAATGCCTTGAATCTTATCCAAGACTGCCATATCTTCCTCTGACAAATCAAAGTCAAAGATATCCAAGTTGGCTTCGATATTTTTTGGTGTCAATGACTTAGGTAGTGGCAAGAAACCTTTTTGAAGGCTCCAACGTAGGGCAACTTGAGCAACAGATTTTCCGTTACGTTCAGCCACTGCTTCAACGTCCTCATTTCCAAAAATGCTACCAGTACCTAGTGGACTGTAGGCTTCAAGAAAAATATCACGCTCTTGGCAATGGGCAACCAAATCTTCTTGGGCACAACCTGGAGCCAAAGAATTTGATTGACATGTGGCACAATTTCAGCCGTTTCAAGGAGAGCATCAAGGTGATGCTGCATAAAGTTAGACACACCGATAGCACGCACCTTACCATCTTTGTAGGCTTCTTCCATTGCCTTCCAAGCACCTGCATTGCCAACCTTCCAAGCATCATTCTCACGAAGAGCCTTTGGATTAGGCCAGTGGATGAGCAAAAGATCCAAATAATCCACACCTAGTCTTTCAAGAGACTCGTCGATAGAGGCCTTAGCCAAATCGTAATCGTGCTTGTCATTCCAGAGTTTAGTCGTTAGGAAAATATCCTCACGTGCCACAACACTATCTGCAATCGCCTTACCTACAGAAACCTCGTTACCGTAGATTTGCGCCGTATCAATGTGTGTGTGTAACCCACCTTAAGTGCGAAACTAACGCTGTTATAAGCTTCTTCCCCTTCTGGAATCTGCCAAGTCCCAAAACCAATTTTAGGAATCGTAACGCCATTTGAAAGTGTATATGTTTCCATCCTGTTCTCCTTTTCAAGTTGTAACAGAATTATCTTAAAGGATATAAGATAAAATTGCAAAGATTTGCTACGGCTTGTTTGATGAATAGTTCCTTACTTCTTTTTCCGCTTCTTTTTAAAGACAACATCATTTTCTTTAAGGATTTTCATGCTCACCTTTCCAACTCCTCTAATCGCTGCTACTTCCTCTTCCGTTTTCTTTTTAAAATCTTTAAATTCTATTAAGCCATGTTGACGAAGTATACGCTCCACACTTATTGAAAGACCTTGGAGGGCTTTGCTTGGTTCTATGCTTTTTTCCAATTCTCTAATTAGTTTGTGCAATTCTGGATTTTTCTTTTTCGCAACATGTCTTTGTGGACGTTTTGCACGATATTTTTCGATTAACCAAGTAAAATAATATTCTGACTGGGACAGATCAACGACTTGATTAAAAACCATCAAAAGACTTTGCATACTGTTGGCTTCAAATAAGATAGGGTTGACTTTAAGCGTTTCGGCAACTAGACGCTCGTCATCACCTTGTTCAATCATTTTTAAATAATTTTCGAACTCTGGATTTTTTGCATAGAGAAGATTAAAATAGAAATCCGCATCCTCAATATGTCCCGTCATTAGAGAGACCGTCATCATTGGTACTATCATCAAATCTTCTTCGTGATATTCCATTTGCTCACATTCGAAAGCTTTTAGCCTTATCAAACTCCTCCAGATTACAATAGGTAGCCATCAATTCGTAACAGACTCCCATGTGATCTTGAACATCTATCTCTAGAATCTCTTCAAATTCCTTAACAGCAAACCGCTTCATACTGTTGCTTAAATAAAATTTAGCAAGATTATACTTCAAAGACAAATAAGGACGCTCGTCAAGATTAGCCCAGCCCATTTTTGGACCTTGATCCCACTTGGACCTTTGATCTTTTTCTAAAGCAATTAGGCCTTTTAGATGTTCAAGTGGACTTTGAAAAGTTAAGAGCATCTGCTTAGCATCAAGATTTTCAGGATCTAGTTTTAAAGCTTCTGTCAAAAATTCCTGACTTCTCGAAGGATCTTCCTCGTGATAATGATAAGCCTCTTCAATGAGTTTCCAAGCTCTCTCCTGCTTTGAATCAGGGGAAGTGATCTCATCAAAAAGCCCTTGGTTGTATTGTCTTGCAAAATCTTCAAGAGCCATGTCCACACTGAGATACTCTGTAATATGTTCTTCTAAGAATGCTTCTGCTTTTTTTGTGAAGTCTTCAAAAGATGATGTCATCAATCTTCTCCAATCTATGTTTATTTCTCTAACTACTATTGTATACGTTTTCATAGAAGATTACTATATTCTAAGTGAAATCAACAACCTCTTAAATTTTTATTGACAAAAATAGTCGCCAATCACAATACAGATAAGAATCCATAGAGTCTTATTTTGGGACATCTAAACCCAAAGTTGTATACTTATATTAGATAGAGTGCCATTGGACGATTAACATCAAGGCATAATCTTCAAGTTTCATTTAAAGCTACAAAAAATCATTAACTCCTTGGGAGTGGTTTAGTCCCTTCTCTATATCAATAACTTTAACTCACTTTTTCATAATTTTACTTGATCACTCCCATTTTTAAGGGAATTGAAAACTGAGTTATATTTTAAAAGGAAACAGAGGTCTGTTTCCTTTTTTCTTACTTCAAACCATGACAAAAGGAAACCCTTTCGAGTTTCCTTTATCAAATATATCGTTGGAGGCAAAGTCCAATACT
>BNJV01002857.1_pt1 | contig 31250 bp, 40 predicted proteins | sample 8540591 | NCBI WGS metagenome assembly BNJV01 (sample SAMD00202457, study PRJDB9452) | human saliva metagenome | host: Homo sapiens | reverse complement strand
TTTTATTTGTGCAAATCTGACTCCATACGCCCTCCCAGCGGGCAGACTAAAAGGCAGGATCAAAGTCACGTACTCCAGATAGGCTCCGAAGCCCAGTCGTGCGGGAAGCCCAGAAGCTTTGAAGGAGAGATCTCCTGATGAGACTCAAAGAATGAGATCATCTGATGCTTAGAGACTTCTCCAGCACCTATGCCACATTACACATATAGAGCGTGGACGTGATAATGAGATAGGGCTTGCTTGCGCTCCACCTTAGTAAGGTGAGAATTATATGCCAAGCATCAGGGTTAGCCAAAGCCTCATCGGCATCTTCTACCATCGTCCGGCCAAATATGCGCGAGTGATGGCGAGCAGGTTTCTCAGATAAGTAACAGCTTGAGCCAGCTGGAGAGTTCCTGCTATGAAGATTCAATCCGAAATCATTGGCTATACGCCTTCTCGAGCTGATGCTTTGGTTCCTTTACATGTCTTCGAGAGTGCACCCAAGCTTGCAAGCTCAAAAGACGACCCACGAGTCTGGCTGCTCATCGAAATCAAGACATTCTTGGCCATACCAAATGCCATATTTCTCTTTGAAGTCTCGGACAAAGGCTCACTACTACGAAGAGACTCGAGCTTCAGAGCAGCCATCTGCTTTTGAAGACATCAGAATCATCAAACAATGAGGCATCAAGATAAAAACAGTCCTCCATAGGATTGGCGAGAGGTAATAAATCATCTTCAGTCCTCAGCGCCATCTCTATGGCTTCTGCAGCATTAAAAGTATCAACCTTAGCTCTCGGTCGTACTCACCCAGCGAGCAATGACCTCCTCAGCTACGCATCGTGCTTAAAGATATGCCTTCTCTTTTATCGGTTTGCATATCCCACCAATATCCTTTTGAGACGATAGTTAGCTGATATCGATCTCAGCAGATGATGAGCCAACTGCTCACTCTCCCACCCTCATACCTCGCTGCTTTAAGAGAGCTATTTGTTCGGCTACAGAGCGCGATTCAGCTATGAGACATATGACCTCGCCGGCAGATCTTACGGTATGCGCAAGCGAGGTACTACTGTATATCGTTAGTGTGAGGCCGATGCATACAATTCTGTTGCTAGTTTTTCCAGTACAAAGTTGAGACTTTTATTTGAACACACAACAGCCCTATCAACGGAACATTGACAGAGAGAGGACTCACCCAGAGCTGAGGCTAAGGCAGAGTCCCGTGGGTGGCTTGGCTAAGCGCTGCAGGCAGAGGTTGAGATGCACGTGACCGCCTGCGCCCGTGTCGCCTGCGCCAGGAGTCCCTTTCGGCAGGTGGCCGCCTTCCTTCGGCTGCGTACTTACCACTTCTTCCTTGGCGCTTCTTCTCGGGAGGCGATGCGCTCGAAGGCTACATCATCCGTGACGGAAGAACTTGGGATTGGGGCGCAGGCGTACACGCGCATAATATGCGCCGCCACGGCACCAAACTCTTCCTTCTGAGTAGCAGCCTGTGCCTGGCGGAGCTTTGGAGTAGAGACGACTCGGCGGCCGAACTCCGCGGATTCTACCGCTGAAGCGACCAGAGCACGTGACTGTATCGGCAGCAAGATTGAGGATAGATGCCACCTCCATATAATTGAAGGTCGTGTGCCCTGCTACCATATCGCAGAAGCGATCAAAGGATACCGCGTCCACGAGGATGAGCTGTAGCGATCGTGCCTTCTTACCGGCGAACTTTACCGAGTTTTCCATTTCGGTGGCACCGAGTGTGTAACCGAGAGCTTGCTTTGTGGTTCCGCATAATAGAGTCCAAATAAAAGTGAATAAAGGCTTGCTTGTGCCTATCACTTTGGAGGACACTGCAAGGTAGAGCACCCCACCGCGTCAAAGCCATGCTCGCTTTTGGTCTGTGCTCCCTTAGATAGGTAGGTATTCATCGAGCACTATTCGGACATCATCATGGCGGAATTTGACGCACAAAGATGGGGGAGACATAATGCGAGTCGAGGCACAATAAAGCCCTTGCATATCTAAGTCTGCATCCATACCATATAAATGTAGGCACATGCAGATCAAGCTCTTCTCACATCGAAGAGAATTCACCACGACATCACCATTTTCCTTAGCCCCATAAATTGAACACCTTTAGCCCAGAGATAGGGTAAACATCCAAACAGAATTGAGTAAATATACGGACGAAGATTGAATCTCAATTGACTGAAAGTAGATGCAGACTAACGTAACTCATCACTCAGCGTCTAGCCATCTCTCTGACGTCTCGACCTGCGAACCTTACTTACTGGACCGCTAAAAGCGTGACTATGATTGACGCTCGAAGCGGGCATCCATCCCCAAACATCAAGTGTACAACAACGCCGTGCAGACCACGTGTACAGAGGTAGATCGAATGTTAGCACAGGGCTACCAGCCTTTGTGAAGGCATTCCCTCCACACAAATCTTTTGTCGTGGGCACAGGAGGGTGTCAATAGAAGACTTCCTGAGCTGCGACATCGAGGCTCTATTAAATTAAAGTGCACTAACCCTGCACAAACAGGAGCTCGTATGCGGTGCAGCCATTAGCTGCAAGAGCGGCAGCGTACGCATGCGCCATGCATACCACTATTGGTACGTGGGTGAAGCAGTATCATCCGCACTCAATCGATAGTGGTACGGAGTGCAAACGAATAGTTGATCGGGGTGCATACCAATAGTGGTCTGCGAGCACGATCCACTATTGGTACGTAGCACCCGCCTCTATGGAAGAGGAAAACATCCCTTGGGGAGACAGCGCGCAGAAGAAATTTGGCGGGGAGAATAAACCTTCGGGAAGGGACGGGACTCTATATGCGAAGCAAAAGCTCTAATATATATATAGGTACGCGCGAGGGAGAGCGGGCAAACTCCCTTCCCCACGCCCGTCCGAAGCGAGGCTCATAGCCCAGGGAAAAAGCCAGACGGCTGACACTGCAGAGCTGAGATTTTGGAGTACCTATCTTTGCAGAAATTCTACCGACCTACTTGCCCGCACCACCAGCGGTGATGAAGTGGCAGGGAAGTCCCTTTCGACAGCCCCACCCACGGGGCACTCTTCATCAAAAGACAAACTCAACAATACAACCCCACAAGAATCATGACGCATCGACGCCTCACCGTCTCGTGCCTTAGCCTCCTGCTCCTCTCCGCAGGGATCACGCTCCTGCCCGCCTGCTCCAGCCAGTCGACCCAGCAGGGACAAGCCCAAGGCCCCCAGGAACTCCCCGTACGCACCCTCTCCGCAGGCGACTTCTCCGCCGACAACAGTTATCCCCGCCGTCATCCGAGGCGAGGACGATGCGGAGATTCGCCCCAAGGTATCGGGGCTTCATCACCAAGGTCTACGTCACCGAAGGTCAGAGCGTGAAGGCGGGTCAGCCCCTCTTCCACCTCGACGACGTCACCTATCGCGCCGCCGTCGCACAAGCTACCGCCAGCCTCTCCGCCGCACAGGCCTCGCTCGCCACAGCACAGCTCAACCAGCGCAATAGTCAGGATCTCTTAGCCAAGAACATCATCAGCCAGAGCAACTACGAGGAGGTCGCCAACGCCCTGAAGAGCGCTGAGGCCAATGTCGCCGTCGCCAAGGCCGCCCTCGTCTCGGCACGCGAGAACCTCTCCTACTGCACTGTCACCAGCCCCGTCTCGGGCGTCGTCGGCTCCATCAACTACCGCGTGGGGAACCTCGTCAGCCCCCAGAGTGCTTCGCCCCTGACGCAGGGTATCGAATACGCGTCAGGCCTACGTCTACTTCTCCGTCTCCGAGCGTGAGATGCAGACCCTCGCAGGGGATGGCACGACAGCCAAGAGCCTTCCCAAGGTGCGCCTGCGCCTCTCCGACGGCAGCGAATACCCCGCCGAAGGGACGATCCAGGGTGTCAGCGGCGTCGTCGACAAGACCACGGGTGCTATCACGCTGCGTGTCGACTTCCCCAACGCTGAGGGCAAGCTCCGTAGCGGCTCGGTAGGTACGGTCCTCGTCCCCACCCAGACGGCAGGGGCTATCCTCGTACCCCAGAGCGCGACGGTCGAGATGCTCCACAAGAAGTTCGTCTACACCGTCGACAAGGACGGCAAGCTGACCTTCACCGAGATCACCGTCAGCCCCGTCGATGATGGGCAGAGCTACACCGTCACCAGCGGCCTCAAGGCTGGCGACCGCATCCTCGTCGCCGGCACCACGGGCGTCAAGGAGGGCGAGGTCATCAAGCCCTCACCGAAGAAGCCTATGCCAAGCAGCAGGGAGGCGATACGCCAGCAGATGATGGGCAAGGGCGGCGCTGCTGAGAAGCACTAAGCCCCCACCGCCTTAACCGGAAGCATATAGAGCAATGAATTTCGATAGATTTATTACCCGCCCCGTGCTCTCGACGGTGATCTCCATCATCATCGTCATCCTCGGGGTCATCGGGCTCATACAGCTGCCTATCGAGCAGTACCCCAACCTCGCACCGCCCACCGTGCAGGTCTCCACAGCCTACGCAGGTGCGGACGCCCAGACGGTGCTCAACTCCGTCATCATCCCCCTCGAAGAGCAGATCAACGGAGTCGAAGGCATGACCTACATGACCTCTACCGCTACGAACTCGGGCGGCGCCTCCATCACCGTCTACTTCAAGGAAGGTACCGACCCCGACATGGCAGCGGTGAACGTGCAGAACCGCGTACAGCAGGCTCAGGCCCTCCTCCCCGCTGACGTCGTGCGCGTCGGGGTGACGACGCAGAAGCGCCAGTCAAGCATGCTCTCGTCTACTCGCTGACGAGCGAAGACGGGCGCTACGATGCGCAGTTCCTCGCGAACTACGCCGACATCAACATCCTGCCCGCGCTGAAGCGTGTGCCTGGTGTCGGCTCGGCAAATACCTTCAGCCAAGGCACCTACGCCATGCGCCTCTGGCTCGACCCCGACAAGATGCGCGCCTATTCCCTCGTCCCCAGCGACGTCTCAGGCGTCCTCTCGGCACAGAACTTCGAGGCTGCCCCAGGGAGCCTCGGCGAATCAGGTGACCGCACCTATGAGTATTCGCTCCGCTACAAGGGCCGTCTGAAGAGCATCCCCGAGTACGAGAACATCATCATCAAGTCCGACGATGCGGGCAACATCATCCGCCTCAAGGACGTGGCGAAGATCGAGCTGGGCTCCCTCAGCTACAGCCGTAACTCTCTCTCCGACGGCAATCCCGCCGTCACGGGGATGGTCTCGCAGATCGCAGGCTCCAACGCTAACGACATCGTCACCGCTATCAAGGCCGAGATCAAGGGGCTGGAGAAGGACTTCCCTCCTGGCATGAAGATGACCTACGTCCTCGACGTCACGGACTTCCTCTACGCCTCTATCTGGCACGTCATCCAGACGCTCCTCGAGGCCTTCCTCCTCGTCTTCATCGTCGTATATATCTTCCTGCAGGACTTCCGCAGCACGCTCATCCCCGCCATCGCGGTGCCCGTGTCGCTCGTCGGTACGTTCTTCTTCCTGCAGATCTTCGGCTTCTCGCTGAACCTCCTCACGCTCTCGGCACTGGTGCTCGCTGATCGCTATCGTCGTGGATGACGCCATCGTCGTCGTCGAGGCCGTACACGCCAAGCTGGACGAGGGGCTACGACTCCGCCCGCACAGCCAGTATGGACGCCATGCATGAGATCTCGGGCGCTATCATCTCCATCACGCTCGTCATGGCTGCGGTCTTCGTGCCCGTGTCGTTCATCTCGGGGATCAGTGGTACGTTCTACCGTGAGTTCGGGCGTCACGATGGCCGTCTCTATCGTCATCTCTGCCGTCAACGCTCTGACGCTTAGCCCCACGCTCTGCGCCCTTCTGCTCAAGCCCCACAAGGGTCACGAAGGGAAGAAGCTCAGCTTCATCGACCGCTTCCATCTGGCCTTCAACGCGGTGTATGAGAATCGCGTCCTGCGCCCCTACCGCAAGGGGGTCGAGTTCTTCGTGCGCCATCGCGTCACCTCGGGCATCATCGTGCTGGTAAGTATCGTCATCATGGTCGTCCTGATGAAGTTCACCAGTAGCGAGCTCGTGCCTCAGGAGGACACGGGTACGGTGATGGTCACCGTCGCCACACCTCCAGGTACCAGCCGCGAGAAGACGGAGAAGGTGCTCAAGGACGTCGCCGACGTCGCGAAGGCACAGGACGGCGTGGAGCAGGTCATGAGCATCTCGGGCTTCAGCCTCATAGGTGGCTCGGGCTCGAACTATGCCTCGATGTTCGTCCGCATGAAGCCCTTCGGTGAGCGTAAGACGACGACGAGTGAGATCGCAGGCAAGCTCTTCGCCTATGGCGCTACCATCAAGGATGCCTCCGTGCTGGCGATGACCCCACCGATGGTCCCGGGCTATGGTATGGCCTCGGGCGTGTCGCTGACGATGCTCGACAAGACGGGTGGCGAGCTGGATAAGTTCTTCGCCGAGACGCGAAGTTCCTCGCCGCACTCAATGCACGCCCCGAGGTAGCCTATGCGATGACGCAGTACAACCCCAGCTTCCCCAGTACGTCATCGACGTCGACGTAGCCGCCACGATGCGTGCCGGCACGACACCGCAGACCGTCCTCTCCACCCTGCAGGGGTTACTTCGGGGGATGTACGTGGCGAACTTCAATAGCTACGGTAAGCTCTACCGCGTGCTCCTGCAGTCTGCCCCCGAGCAGCGCCTCGACATCAACGCCCTGAGCAATGTCTATGTGCGTACCGGCACGGGTGAGATGGCGCCCTATCACCTCCTTCATCACCACGGAGAAGGTCTACGGCCCTGCGAGCGTGAACCGCTTCAACCTCTACACCTCTATCGACGTGATGGCCTCCCCTGCCCCAGGCTATGCCACGGGGACGTGCTGAAGGCCGTCTCCGAGGTCGCCAGCTCGACGCTCTCGGCAGGCTACGGCTACGACTACTCGGGTCTGACGCGTGAGGAGCAGGGCTCATCGGATACGACAGCGCTCATCTTCGGCCTCTGTCTGCTCTTCGTCTACCTCATCCTGAGTGCACAGTACGAGAGCTACCTCCTGCCCTTCTCGGTCATCCTCTCCATCCCCTTCAGGGCTGGCGGGTGCCTTCATCTTCTCGAATATCTTCGGGCACACGAACAATATCTATATGCAGATCGCTCTGATCATGCTCATCGGTCTCTTGGCGAAGAACGCCATCCTCATCGTCGAATTCGCTCTGGACCGCCGCCGCACAGGTATGGCCCTCACGTGGAGTGCTATCCTCGGGCGCGGTGGCTCGTCTGCGCCCGATCTTGATGACCTCGCTCGCGATGATCGTGGGGCTCCTCCCGCTGATGTTCGCCAGTGGTGTCGGGGCTAACGGGAACTCCACGCTCGGTGCCAGCACCGTCGGCGGGATGCTCATCGGGATGATCCTGCAGATCTTCATCGTCCCCACCCTCTTCGTCGTCTTCCAGAGCCTGCAGGAGCGCTTCAAGCCCCTACGCTTCGACGACATCATCACCTCGAAGCCCTCGGGTGAGATCCTTCAGTTCTCCAACACCTCCAAGACCGAATCACAAGATGACGCTCAAGCATAGCCTTCCCCTCCTCGCCCTCAGCCTCACACTCACAGGCTGTGGCGTCTACAAAAGTATCAGCGTCCCACGGTAGATACCTCCGTCTACCGTGGCGACAAGATCGACACGCTGAGCCAAGACACCACGTCCTTCGGGCAGACGCCCTGGCGTGCGCTCTTCACCGATGCGCCCCTGCAGGCACTCATCGAGAAGGCCCTCCAGCAGAATGTCGACCTGCTCTCGGCGAACCTCTCCACCCAGCAGGCTGAGGCCCAGCTCAAGGCCGCCCGCCTCTCCTTCTTCCCCTCGCTGACGCTCGCTCCTTCGCTCTCAGCGGGTAAGACCGAGGGCGTGCCCGCCAGCTACAGCTACACGCTGCCCGTGCAGGCCAGCTGGCAGGTGGATCTCTTCGGCTCGCTACTGAATGCCTCCCGCTCGACGCAGGCCCAGCTCCTCCGTGCTCAGGCCTACCAGCAGCTCGTCCGTGGCCGTGTCATCGCGAGCGTGGCGACAGCTACTACACGCTGCTGATGCTCGACCGTCAGCTCCAGCTCACCCGCTCGGCTGCCGAGCTCGCCGCCCACACTCTCGAGGTGATGCAGGCGCAGAAGGACTTCGGCCGTGCTATGGAGTCCTCCGTGCAGTCCGCCCGTGCCAACCTCCATCAGGTAGAGGCCTCCATCCCCGAGATCGAGCGCCAGATCACCACGACGGAGAATGCGCTGGCCCTCCTCCTCGGCGAGTCGCCCCGTGCCTATAGCCGCTCCACGCTCGAGGCCCAGCAGCTCCCCAGCACCTTCGCCGTCGGCGTACCCGCTCAGCTACTCTCGGCACGCCCCGACGTGCGCGTAGCGGAGATGGCTCTGGCCAGCTGCTACTATCAGACGAATGGTGCACGTGCCGCCTTCTACCCCTCGCTCACCATCACGGGGAGCGCAGGCTGGACGGGCGCTCTTGGGCAGGCCGTCTCGAACCCGATGAAGTTCATCGCCTCGGCTCTTGGCTCGCTCGCACAGCCCATCTTCGCCCGTGGCAAGCTCGTCGCAGGCCTTCGCGTCGCTGAGGCCGAGGAAGAGAAGGCACGCCTGGCGTTCCAGCAAAGCCTCTACAATGCCGGTGCTGAGGTAAGCAATGCCCTCGCCCTCTATGAGGCCTCCGAGGCGAAGATCAAGGCCGAGACCCTACAGATCGAGAGCCTCGAGAAGAATGTCGAGATCGTCGAGACCCTCTTCAAGACGGGGAAGACCTCCTCTTATCTCGAGGTCATCACCGCCCAGCAGGCACTCCTGCAGGCCCAGCTCTCCCAGATACGCGACCGCTTCAGCAAGATGCAGGCCGTCGTCAACCTCTATAATGCCCTCGGCGGAGGTGCCCAGTAATCCCTATCGCTATGATCAGTCCACAAGCCTTCATCGCACCTGGCGCCAAGATCGGCGCCCGTGTGACGATCTATCCCTTCGCCTACATCGAGGACGACGTCGTCATCGGTGACGACTGCACCATCTACCCACACGTCAGCCTGATGAATGGCACGCGCATCGGTAGTGGCAACACCATCTATCAGAAATGCCGTGCTCGGTGCCTCGCCCCAGGACTTCTCCTACAAGGGCGAGAAGTCCACGCTCATCGTCGGCGACAACAACGTGATCCGTGAGAACGTGGTCATCAGCCGTGCCTCCCGCAGCGACGTCTCCACCGTCATCGGCAGTGGGAAACATCCTTATGGAAGGCACCCACATCTCGCACAACTGTCAGGTGGGCAATCAGAATGTCTTCGGCTATGCCGTCAAGATCGCCTGCGACTGCACCATCGGCAGCCGCTCGATCTTCAGCAGCGGCGTCACGGCCAAGCCCCGCTGTCGCATCGGTGATCTGGCGTTCATCCTCACGGGCTGCCGCTTCGGCGAAGACGTACCGCCCTTCATCACCGTCAAGGACAACCCTGCCGTCTACGCTGGGATCCATGCGGGTATGCTCTCCAAGGCTGGTATCGACGAGCGCACACAGCGCCATCTCGCTATGGCTTACCGCTTGGTCTTCAATGGTAAGATCAGCCTCTACGACGCCATCCTGCAGATCGAAGAGCAGGTACCTGACGGCCCCGAAGTCCGGCAGGTCATCGCCTTCCTCCGCTCTTCCGAGGGCCTTATCATGAAGTAAGGCCCTCGCTGCTCTCCCACCCGTGGGTGAGGCTGAGATACGCCCCTACCCCATACAGTCAGAGGCCCTGCCGTGCGATGCACAGCAGGGCCTCGGACTATCTATGTAGCCGTGTGTAGGGACGGAAATTCACCTGCCGACCAATATAGCTTCGCACTACCCTCCTCTATGGAGACTGTTGCTCCGCGTAGGGATAAAAGTTGTGGACGAGTGGCAAATAAGTTTGGGCTACGTACGTGGCTCTAATATCTACGTACGTGGACATTTGGATTTACGTGCCTAGTCTTTAAGACTACGTGCGTGAACAGAGGAAAACCACTACATGAAGGCGCTTTTTCCTTCACGAGAAGGACACTTTTCCCTTCGCAGGATAAGAGGAATATATGTGATAAGGCGAAGGGCTTGCTCGGTCTCTTCGGAGAGGTGTATCGGGGAGCTGGGCGCACGATGCCTTAGCACTCTAAATGGAGGGCAGGACTCTACCGCAACTGTCTCCTATGGATACGGTCAACACCTTTCAGAGAAACAAAGAAGCCTCCCCGCACCGAAGTACGGAGAGGCTGTAATGCGATCGCCCGTCCTCAGGAGCCGTGGGCTCAGGAGGGCGGGCGATACTACACCAATCTAACCTATTCAATCCAGGGAGGTGAATCCTGAAGAGAGCGATGGTAGTCGGCTCCGTAGGGACTTCTCCCACGAAGGGGAGAAGCCGCCACAGGAGGCCGAAGAGGGATTCGTCTTGGGGCTTAGTCCTTGAACTTAGCAGCGAGGAACTCGCGGTTCAGACGAGCGATATTAGAGATCGAGATGTTCTTGGGGCATTCGACTTCGCAAGCACGAGTGTTCGTACAGTTACCGAAGCCCAGCTCATCCATCTTAGCGACCATAGCCTTAGCACGGCGGGCAGCTTCGACACGACCCTGTGGGAGGAGAGCCAGCTGGCTGACCTTAGCAGAGACGAAGAGCATAGCCGAGCCGTTCTTACAAGCTGCAGCGCAGGCACCACAACCGATACAAGCAGCAGCGTCCATAGCCATATCGGCGTTAGCCTTAGGAATGGGGATAGCGTTAGCATCGGGTACACCACCGGTATTGACCGACACGAAGCCACCAGCCTGGATGATCTTGTCGTAGGCCGAGCGGTCTACCATGAGGTCACGGATGATGGGGAAGCCAGCCGAGCGCCAAGGCTCGATGGTGATCGTGTCACCATCGTTGAAGCGACGCATGTGCAGCTGACAGGTCGTGATGCTATCATCGGGCCCGTGGGGGTGCCCATTGATGTAGAAAGCGAGCACATACCGCAGATACCTTCGCGGCAGTCGTGGTCGAAGACAACGGGCTCCTTGCCTTCGCGTACGAGCTGCTCGTTGAGGATATCGAGCATCTCCAGGAAGGAGCTACCCTGAGAGATATTCTGCAGGGTCGTGGGTTTCGAACGCACCCTTTACCTCGGGGCCACGCTGACGCCAGACCTTAACCTTGATATTTATATTCTTGTCCATTGTGGATGTTGGCTTGGGGTTAGTTCTTATAGTTACGCTGCTGACGTACGACGAACTCGTAGTCCAGAGGTTCCTTCAGAAGGACGGGATCCTGATCTTCGCCCTGGTACTCCCAGCAGGAGACGTAAGCGAACTGATCATCGTGGCGCAGGGCTTCACCTTCGGGCGTTTGGTGCTCGAGGCGGAAGTGACCACCGCAGCTCTCTTCACGGTCGTGAGCGTCACGAGCCATGAGTTCGCCGATCTCGATGAAGTCAGCCAGACGAAGAGCCTTCTCGAGCTCCACGTTGAGGTCGTCAGCCTTACCAGGGGATACGGACGTCGCTCCAGAACTCCTTCTTCAGAGCCTTGAGCTCGACGATAGCCTTCTCGAGGCCTTCGCGCTCGCGACCCATACCTACGAAGTCCCACATGATGTGACCGAGCTTCTTGTGGAGGCTGTCGACGGACTGCTTACCCTTGATGCTCATCAGGCGAGCGATACGATCCTGGATACCCTTTTTCTGCTTCGTCGAACTCAGGACGGTCCGTGCTGAAGCGGGGCACCTGAATCTGGTCAGCCAGATAGTTCTGGATCGTGTAGGGCAGTACGAAGTAGCCGTCAGCGAGACCCCTGCATCAGAGCCGAAGCACCGAGGCGGTTAGCACCGTGGTCGGAGAAGTTAGCTTCACCGATAGCGAAGAGGCCAGGGGATAGAGGTCATGAGCTCGTAGTCCACCCAGATACCACCCATCGTGTAGTGGATAGCGGGATAGATCATCATCGGCGTCTCGTAGGGATTGTCGTTGGTGATCTTTTTCGTACATCTGGAAGAGGTTACCATAGCGAGCTTCTACGACATCCTTACCCAAGACGCTTGATAGCGCTGGAGAAGTCGAGGAAGACAGCCAGCCCCGTGTTGTTGACACCGTAGCCAGCGTCGCAGCGTTCCTTTAGCAGCACGGCTGGCGACGTCACGAGGCACGAGGTTACCGAAAGGCGGGATAGCGGCGCTCGAGGTAGTAGTCACGATCCTCCTCCTTGATATCGGTAGGACGAAGCGTACCAGCCTGGAGCTTCTTAGCGTCTTCGATATTCTTGGGCACCCAGATACGGCCGTCGTTACGGAGCGACTCAGACATCAGCGTGAGCTTAGACTGGAATTCGCCGTGGACGGGGATACACGTGGGGTGGATCTGTGCCATACAGGGGTTAGCGAAGTAAGCACCCTTCTTATAGCACTGCCAAGCTGCTGAGCCGTTAGAGGCCATAGCGTTCGTGGAGAGGAAGAAGGCGTTACCATAGCCACCGGTACCGATGACGACAGCGTGAGCGGCGAAGCGCTCGATCTTACCCGTGACGAGGTTACGGGCGATGATACCACGAGCACGGCCGTCGATGATGACGACGTCGAGCATCTCGTGGCGGGTGTACATCTTCACCGTGCCCTTACCGACCTGGCGGCTCAGTGCAGAGTAAGCACCGAGGAGGAGCTGCTGCCCCGTCTGACCACGAGCGTAGAATGTACGAGAGACCTGTGCACCCCCGAAGGAGCGGTTGTCGAGAAGGCCGCCGTATTCGCGAGCGAAAGGCACACCCTGAGCGACGCACTGGTCGATGATGCTATTAGCCACTTCGGCCAGACGATAGACGTTTGCTTCGCGAGCACGGTAGTCACCACCCTTGATCGTATCGTAGAAGAGGCGGTAGACGGAGTCACCATCGTTCTGGTAGTTCTTAGCGGCATTGATACCCCCCTGAGCAGCGATCGAGTGTGCACGACGGGGAGAGTCCTGGATACAGAAGTTCAAGACGTTGAAGCCCATCTCAGCGAGCGAGGCGGCAGCGGAGGCACCCAGCCAAGCCCGTACCGACGACGATGATGTCGAGGCGGCGCTTGTTTAGCAGGGTTGACGAGCTTCTGATGGTCCTTATAGGAGGTCCACTTCTCGGCCAATGGGCCGGCGGGGATCTTCGAATCTATCTTAGACATAATCTTAGAGGTATGGATAGCTTACTTGTGGGATGAACTGTGGTTAGCAATACCACAAGGAGCCCCCGCAGAGGGCTTGGATGAAGTAATAGATCACGACGACAGCGAAGCCGAGGACGATGATCGTCGTATAGATGTTGGAGATGCAACGCAGACGCTCGAACCAGACACGGTTGTTGAAGCCGATGGTGTGCAGTGAGCTCCAGAAGCCGTGAGACAGGTGGAACCACAGTGAGCCCAGCCAGATGAGGTAGAGGACTACGAAGATGGGATTAGAGAAGGTGTAGCGGATCAGGCCAGCACCGTCCGTAGGACCAGTGACGCCATCGATACCGAGGTCATGCTGACCGATGATCTCTGCGAGCTGCATCTTAGCCCAGAAGTTGAAGAGGTGCAGGAAGATCCCGAGGACGATGATGACACCGAGAGCCATCATGTTCTGCGACGCCCACTCGACACCCTTAGGCTTGTCGACGACATCATAGCGGTCGTTACCGCGAGCCTTGCGATTCTGAAGCGTCAGGATGAAGGCATAGACGATGTGGACGATGAAGAGGACTGCCAGCCCCATCGAAGCGACCAGGGCATACCAGTTAGCTCCGAGGAACTCACACACGGCGTTGTAGGCTTCTTCAGAGAAGAGCGCCACAAGATTCATCGACATGTGGAAGGTCAGGAACAGGATAAGCGCGAGGCCTGAGATGCTCGTGACCAGCTTACGCCCGATCGAAGATTTAATTAACCACGACATAAAGTTGCTATTTAATTGATTCTATGTTATTGCCTTCTTGTGGAGATATATTACTATCGTGCAGAGCATTGGAGCACCCCATAGCTATGTCGGGATGCACCTCTCAGCGCACTGCACGGTACAAAGATAGCTTAATTAGGTATATGCCGTACTAACATTAGCGAAAAAAAGGCATAATCCTACCACTGCATATACCATATAGTAGGTACATGCAGCACAAAAACGACGCACCACAGCGTGGCTACCTACCTATATATAGCTAACCACATCGCTGTATCAGCGAGGAGAAAAGAGGGGGAGAAAGTAAAAACGAGACTACCTCAAGCGCGCACCAAAACGCGGAGATAGCGAGCAATGAGATAGGCGCCGAATATAGAGGCAGTATAAACCACTACAAGGTAAGAGTAGTGGCGACTGAATATAGATGATCTGGGCTCCTAAAGAAGTTCACGAAGGACATATGCAGAAGGTAGGTCTCAAGCGATATGCCACCGAGCCACATCAGAGCACTCCCAACGGGGCCGTACGCACGTCGCATAAAGAGATCTGTCGCCCCCCAAGCTTTGCTAAGAGCCGTGAGCATCACAGGGTAGGGCGAAGTAAGCAAGATGGCTGATGAAGATCAGCACTATAGGCTGATTCGGGAAGGTCTGCACACTCCATATATATACCCCCATCAAAAGTAGTACTGCAGGAAGGCAGAGGATGCGATACGACTTTATCTGCTTATATATACTCCTCTCGTAGATAGCATAGGCCACACCCACCGAGAAGCAAAGAGGATAGCGGAGCCAGTAGTATCCGAAGCTGGCCTGCCATGCGGCTAACATAAGGAGGAGCGTAAGCAAGATGAGCACGAGTACAGCCCTACCCCAACGTCGGACATATCGGAAGGAGAAGTAGAAGAACACATAGAGCAGTATCAATTCCAAGAGATACCACGCAGCCGTCTCAGGGCCAGGAATGCCAAACTTCCAAATCAAGAGGTTAAACTTAAGTCGCTCCAGCGCTTGAGGAATATGATTAAATCCCTCTCCGGCAAAGAGGAAGAAGAGTGCCACAGCATAGAAGAAGAGGAATGGCTTAATGAGCCCCCAGAGCCTCCGAGGGAGCCAACCCGTCCAAAGAGCAGACGGTGTAGGAGTAGGTGTACGAAGGGTACGCAGACGCAGCTGGGTCATCAGCCCATAGCCCGAGAGGAAGAAGAAGAAGACCAGGGCAAGCGGTGTGAGGAGATTACACACACGTAGCCACAGGAGCGCCTCATCAGGCTGACACAGCGAGCTGATATGCGTCCCTACGATAAGTAAGGAGAGCGCCCCCTTTAGGGCTACCGAAAATTCCTTGGGCAAAGTCGAATCTACCACGTCGATGATTACTTATTAGACATCTGCTATAGTACAAAGATATAGCATCTTGCGGCATCACAACGAATAAGCCTCAGGCAGGAGTCCTGACCCGCGAGTTTCCCCACCGTCCTGGACGCCACCTGAGGCATATCCACTAAATCATTACGGCAAAAGTACCACTGCCCACTTTATTCAAAAGAGCGGACATCCTCTTTGGGGAATAAATTCCAAGCATAGAGACCCACACTTGTAGCTTTCCTCGAAGCATTTTGAATGAGCGTTGCAGGTCTTCTGACTCGTGCACCTTGTCTCCCAGCCACCCTTCCCAGAGACACAGAACCTCCAGTGGTCAGGGCTTCGACATAGCCCTCGGCAGGAGCAGTATGATGCACATACAGCAGCGGGACTGTTCGAGATTCTCACTCGATTCCCTTTTAAAGCCCGACACACAGCACACAGATCTTCGCGTGTCAGGCACAACGCCTTTACAAAGATACGATATTATCTCTGATCACCATCCACCTGCGCACTCAGATTGCGCTGTGGCTGTTTGTCGCTGGTCAGCAGCTCGCGCTTGCCCTCTGGACGGTAGCAGCGGGTGAGCAACGTGAAGCGATCGGGTATATACACCGTGACCGATTCGCCAGCATTACGCAGGACCACGAGGCCCATGTGCCGGATGAGTTTTTCTTCCATACGAGCATCAGGGCAGCCCATGCGCGTGGACATGGTCTTGCCATCACTCTTGAAGATGTAGGGGAGGTTCAGCCCTTCGGCTTCCATATCGAGCTCGAAACTTTTCCGCTCAGCACATGGATATTGCAGTCGACCTTCTTCCGTATGCACGGGATCAGCTCGATATAGTAGTCGGGGCTATTGCCCTTATGGCGCTCGGGAGCGGTGATGACGTAGGCCGTATAACCTCGCTTACGGGGGAGCTTACGGGCTACGGAGTCTGGGCTGACCTTCGTCGCCTTGCCCATAGCACGCCAGATACGGTAGACGACGCGCACACTATCATTGGTCGTGATAGCCAGCTCCTTATTTCCACGGAAGGGCAGAAGGAGGGGCTCACCATAGAGGAAGGGCTTAGGATCCAGACCCTCGATAGGCTTGTCGAAGGCTGAGATAATCCCCTCGCCATGCTGATAGCGGTAGGAGGAGAAGACATCCACCTGGGTACTGGGTATGAAGCGCCCATCGAGGCTGGTGTGCGTCGGGTCGGTATTGGGAAGAGCCGGTACGATCTCCACTCGGAAGTCCTCGAGGGGGCTGGCATGTGGGAGCGTCAGGCGGTAGAGTATGCGGGGGGAGCGGGACCTTAGAGTAGTCTTCGGCATAGCTGACGACTCCCTCGCGAGCCTGATCACCTCCCTCACCATTCTGCCCATCGTGGGCAGCTCGGCAGCTGGGGCTAAGCAGGACAAGAGCAATAAAAGCTAAGAGGGAGGTTAGGTGGGCGCTTGAAGTAGTCATACATCGTCGATAGATGAGCTATCTACTAAGATCAACGGGTATCCCCGAATTTATTATTCGATAGGATACCCGTAATAATCTTTTCTTGGTCCGAGTGGCGCTGTCTCTAAGCCTGAGGATGGAGCGGAATGTCCAGGGCCTTGAAGACCTTGACGAGCGCCTCGATAGCGCGGTCAAGCTGCTCATAGGTATGGGTAGCCATGAGCGAGAAGCGGATCAGCGTATCGCCAGGAGCGACAGCAGGAGCCACGACGGGATTGACGAAGACACCTTCCTCGAAGAGCATAGCCGTCACGCGGAAGGTCTTCTCATTATCACGGATAAAGAGGGGGATGATAGGCGTCGAGGTGTTACCGATCTCGAAGCCCAGCTTGCGGAAGCGATCCAGGCAGTAAGCCGTCTTCTCACGAAGCGACTCCACACGCTCGGGCTCACGAAGCATGATCTCCAGAGCCTTAGAGGCAGCAGCCGTCGAGGCTGGCGTACAGCTGGCGCTGAAGATATAGGAGCGAGCGTGGTGGCGGAGGTAGTTGATGAGCACCTTGCTACCAGCGATGAAGCCACCGAGAGAAGCGAAGCTCTTACTGAAGGTACCCATGAGGAGGTCGACCTGATCGGTCAGACCGAAGTGGTTACACGTACCGCGACCGTGGTCACCGAGTACGCCGAAGCCGTGAGCTTCGTCGACCATCACCGAGGCGTTGTACTTCTTCGCCAGACGCACGATCTCGGGGAGGTTGCACAGGTCACCCTCCATGCTGAAGACACCGTCGACGACGACGAGCTTGATGCGATCGGGGTCGCACTGCTTGAGGCGACGCTCGAGAGCTTCCATATCGTTGTGCTTGTAGCGGAGGCTCTTAGCGGAGAGAGGCGGATACCCTCGATGATCGAAGCGTGATCGAGTGCATCCCAGATGATATAGTCTTCACGGCCAAGGAGGCAGGAGATGACCCCGAGGTTGACCTGGAAGCCCGTGGAGAAGATGATGGCATCTTCCTTGCCGACGAAGGCAGCCAGCTGCTTTTCCAGCTCAAGGTGCGTATCAAGGGTACCGTTGAGGAAGCGGCTCCCTGCACATCCCGTACCATACTTCTCCGTAGCGGCGATAGCAGCAGCCTTGATCTCGGGATGGTTCGTCAGTCCGAGGTACGAGTTCGACCCGAACATGAGGGACCTTACGGCCATCGATGACGACCTCGGTATCCTGGTCGCTTTCTATCTTTCGGAAGTAGGGATAAATCCCCTGCAGCCTGAGCCTTCTGGGGCTCGGTAAAGGATGCTAATTTCTGCTCAAGTAAGTTCATCTTATATCTGTCAAGCATCCGCCCATAATGCTAAACGGGCACCTCACGGGCGCTCTCATCGTGGAGTGCGCGATGGGCGGACTGGGTCGGGGAGCTGCGATCGCAAGGAGCGCCACAGCCCGGACACCTATAGTAATAGAGCTCTTATTAGAGGTGGAGGAAAGGCCTCCACACGAGCGTTATAAATACGGGCAAAAGTACACATTTTCCCCTAATTCGTGCAACGCACATTCACCTAAGCCGCTTTTCCAGTGCAAATGCGGGACAAACAGCACCCTCCAAACGGTATGAAAAGCCATAACCTCTCCCCTACTTCCGTAGCCGAAATCACGACGCCTTGGCACCACTGCTTAGGCCACTATCACACAAGCAAATCGCCACGCTCGCTGCCCGCTGCTCACCGAGGAGGAAAATGAAGTAGTACTGGTCGCTGCATCGACCAGTACTGGTAGACATTAGTGACCAGTACTGATCCGCGGTGTGACCAGTACTGGTCCGATCACCGACCAGTACTGGTTACTTTTACCCCCTCCACGAGCCCACTCTCCACGCGCTTCGGCAGAGTGTTCTTTGCCCACCACTTGGGATGTGCACCATAGACACATTCGCCTCCTTTACGCCTTCCCTCTATTTATCGTATCTTTGAGCATATACATGGTCTCGAACCACATACACAATCATCACTATAAGCAATGGATATAAAGAAACCCCTTCTCTGTGGGCTTCTCCTCGGTGCGGCGGCACTCTCCGCCTCCGCACAGGAACGCCCACTCTGGCTGCGCTATCCAGCTATCTCCCCTGATGGCAAGACGATCGCCTTCGCGTACCAAGGCGATATCTACACCGTACCCACCGTGGGTGGTGAAGCCCGTCGCCTGACCTCGACCGAAGCCTATGAGTGCTACCCCGTCTGGTCACCCGATGGCAAGCAGATCGCCTACACCTCCGACCGCAATTCCTCTGGCGTCAACATCTACATCATGCCAGCGGGTGGCGGTAAGGCTCGTCAGCTGACGACCCACTCGGGGCGTGAGATTCCCCAGGCCTTCACTCCCGACGGCCGCTATCTCATCTTCAAGGCACACATCCAGGATCCTGCCAGCTCCGCCCTCTTCCCCAACTCCCTGCTCACTGAGCTCTACCGTGTGCCCGTCACCGGCGGTCGCCCCGAGCAGATCCTCGCTACTCCCGCCGAAGCTGTGAATGTCAGCCGTGATGGCCGACGCATCCTCTATCAGGAGATCAAGAGCTTTCGAGAACGAGTGGCGTAAGCACCACACCTCCTCTGCCTCACGCGACCTCCTCGAGTACGACTTCGACAAGAAGACCTACCGCTTCGTCGCCCGCCACGATGGCGAAGACCGCGATCCCGTCTACTCCCCCACAGGTAAGTCCTTCTACTTCCTCAGCGAGCGCAATGGTGGCTCGATGAACGTCTACGAAGGCAACCTCGCTGGCCCCGCTACCGAAGCCAAGGCACTCACCCAGCTCAAGGGTGACCCCGTGCGCTTCCTCTCCAGCTCAGCCGACGGCCTGCTCTGCTTCGGCTATGCTGGTGAGATCTACACCCTCGTCCCTGGTCGCAGCGAGCAGCGTGTACCCATCCGCATCTCCAAGGACCAGGCTCCCGACGAAGAGCTGCACCTCTCGATGAGCCGCAGCCTCGGCTCCTCTGCTGTCTCTCCCGATGGCAAGCAGATCGCCTTCCTCTCGCGTGGTGATGTCTTCGTCACCGCTACCGACTACACCACGACCCGTCAGATCACGAAGGGCTCACAGGCCGAGCGTGGTGTCAGCTTCGGCGCGGACAACAAGTCCGTCGTCTACGCCAGCACCAAGGACGGCTCATGGGATCTCTACATCGCTAAGGTCGAGCGTGGCGAAGATCAGAACTTCCCCAACGCCATGGCTATCAGTGACGAGAAGCTCATCCCCTCGCTCAAGGGCGAGAAGATGTACCCTTCCTTCTCCCCCGATGGCAATGAGGTAGCCTTCCTCTACCAGCGTGAGAAGCTCATGGTCTACAACCTCAAGACCCGCCAGACTCGTCAGATCACCGACGGCAAGCAGACGCTTGACCCCGACTTCGTATGGTCACCCAACGGGAAGTGGATCGCCTTCTCCTATGTCTCCCGTGGCCGTGGTCCTTACACTGACGTAGGTATCGTCAGCGCTCAGGGCGACCAGCCCATCCAGAACCTCACGAACAGCGGTTACTTCAGCAGCAACCCTCGCTGGTCTACCGATGGAACATCCTCCTCTACGCTACCGATAAGTATGGTATGCGCAACCACGCTTCGTGGGGCTCTATGAACGATATCATGGCGGTCTTCCTCAATCGTGCGGCCTATGAGAAGTTCCGCATGAACGACGAAGACCTCGCCCTCCTCGAGGAAGCCGAGAAGCAAGCCAAGGCCGACACTACGAAGACGAAGAAGGCTCAGCCCGCTAAGAGCACCAACGGCGTCATCGAATGGGACAACCTCGACCTGCGCACCGTACGCATCACCCCCGCCTCTTCGCGCCTCGGTGACTACATCCTCTCGCCTGACAACAAGAAGCTCTTCTACTTCTCCGCTACCGAAGCTGGGCAAGACCTCTGGGTCTACGATATGCGCAAAGCACACGACGCAGCTGCAGAAGAAGATGAACCTCTCCTCTCCCTTCTTCGCTTCGGACAAGAAGGGCACGAAAGTTCTTCATCCTCGGCGCTTCGCCCATGACGCTCGATCCCAAGACGGATGCCACGAAGCCCATCACGATGGCTGGCCACCGCCACATCGACCGCATCCGCGAGCGTGAGGTCATGTACGAAAGAAGTCGTCCGCGAAGAAGAAGCACGCTTCTACCGCAAGGACATGCACGGCGTGAACTGGAAGAAGCTCACCGACCACTACCGCACCTTCCTCCCCTACATCGACAACAACCAGGACTTCGCCGAGATGCTGAGCGAACTCCTCGGCGAGCTGAACGTATCCCACACGGGCTCCGGTGCTCGCAGCTCATCGTCGGCCTTCCCCACGGCTGAGCTCGGCGTCTTTCGTCTCGCCTGTAGCTGGCTCTGGTGCCCTGCACGTCGACGAAGTCGTGGCAGGTGGTCCCTTCGACAACTCCCGCACGAAGCTGCAGAAGGGCAGTCTCATCACCGCTATCGACGGCGAGAAGCTCGAGGCAGGCAAGGACTACTTCCCCCTGCTGAATGATAAGGTAGGCAAGCGCCTCCTCGTCTCCTTCCGCACCGCATCGGGCGAGCAGGTCGACGAAGTCATCCGCCCCATCTCCTCCTCTGCCCTCAATGACCTCCTCTACAAGCGCTGGGTCAAGCAGCGCGCCGAAGAGGTAGAGCACGTATCGAAGGGTACACTCGGCTACGTCCACATCCCCTCGATGGGTGACCCCAGCTTCCGCACGGTCTACTCCGACGTCATGGGTAAGTACTACCAGAAGAAGGGTATCGTCATCGACATCCGCTACAACGGCGGTGGTCGTCTCCATGAGGATATCGAAGCCTTCTTCACAGGTAAGCACTACGCTGACCAGGTCGTCCGTGACCGCCAGTACTCGGAGATGTCCTCCCGTCGCTGGAATCGCCCCTCCGTCCTCGTCACCTGCGAAGCTGACTACAGCAATGCCCACGGTACGCCTTGGGTCTATCAGCACCTCAAGGTCGGTAAGGTCGTCGGTATGCCCGTAGCTGGTACGATGACCAGCGTGAACTGGGTGACGCTCCTCGACCCCAGCGTCTACTTCGGTATCCCCGCCGTAGGCTTCCGTCTCTTCGATGGTCGCTATCTGGAGAACACCCAGATGGAGCCCGACGTCGTCGTGCCTCTTGATCCCCACGAAGGTCCTGCAGGGCGTCGACACGCAGATCGAGAAGGCCGTCGAGGTCCTCCGCGCTGAGACGAAGTAATCCCCGCACTTCACTAATCGTATTTATATAAGCGTAGCCCCTGCATCCCGTGTGATGCAGGGGCTACGTGCGTAATGGCGTATCTTTGCGCCCGATGAAGAAGACCCATCCCACCCCATCCACCGAAGGCGTCGACCTTCGTGATGTGCAGCGCCGCCTCGGCAGCTGGTACGACGAGCATGCCCGTGCCCTCCCCTGGCGCGAAGATGTATCGGCCTACCACGTCATGCTCTCCGAGATCATCCTCCAGCAGACACGCGTGGACCAAGGGATGGCTTATTATCATCGCTTCACCGAGCGCTTCCCCACCGTACAGGACTTAGCCGCAGCGAGCGAAGACGAGGTACTCCTCCTCTGGCAGGGGCCTCGGCTACTACTCCCGTGGGCGCAATCTCCTGCGTGCCGCACAGATCATCGTCTCGGACTTCGGCGGAGAGATCCCCCACACCCCCGAGGGGCTGAGCCGCTTACCAGGTGTCGGGCCCTTATACGCGCGGTGCGATCCTCTCCTTCGCCTACAACCTCCCTTACCCCACTGTGGACGGCAATGTCTACCGCGTGCTGAGTCGCCTCTTCGGCTCTACCGAGCCCATCGACACGACACGTGGCGTACGCTCCTACTGGGGATCTGGCGGAGGCCCTCCTCGACAAGGCGCATCCCAGCCGCCACAACCAAGCCGTCATCGAGCTGGGTGCCCTCTGCTGTACGCCCCGCCGTCCGCACTGCGACGAGTGCCCCATCGCTATGCACTGCCTCGCCCATCGTGCCGGCATCGAGGAGCAGCTCCCTATCAAGCAGGGCAAGACGAAGGTCCTCCCCCGCCACATGGACTACTTCCTCATCCGCCTTCCCCACGCATCAGGGGGCGAAGGCCTACTCATTCGCCGTCGTGGTGCTGGCGATATCTGGCAGGGGCTGTATGAATTCCCCCTCATCGAGACGGGAGAGACGGGTGTCACCGTCGAAGAGCTGACGAAGCTCCCCGCCTTCGGTGACCTCATCGCCGCACTCGAGCGCCCGACCTTCCACCCCACGCCCATAGCACAGTGCTCGCACAAGCTCTCCCACCGTGCTATCTATGCTCGCCTCTTCCTCATCGAAGCTGAGGGGCTCAGTGCGGAGCTTCCCTACCAGCACATCCCGAGCGCAGAGCGCAGTAGCTACGCCTTCCCCGTACTCATCGAGCGCCTCTTAGAGCAAGTGTCCCTAGCGGAGGGAGTACGACGTACCCATAGTCCTACCTAAGTCAACCTATATTGGTCGGCGGGCGAAGCTATATTGGTCCATCGTGACCTATACTGGTCGCACGACGACCTATAGCTTTTAGTGACCTCTATTAGGTTGCTGCCCGCGTAGGGATAAAAAGTTGTGGACGAGTGGTAGATAAGCTTGGACTACGTACGTGGATCTAATATCTACGTACGTGGATATTTGGATTTACGTACGTGGTCTTTAAGACTACGTACATAGATAGAAGAAAAACCACTACGCGAAGGCGCTTTTTTTCCTTCACGAGAAGGGACACTTTTCCCTCCGCTGGATAAGAGGAATACGCGCGATAAGGCGAAGGGCTTGCGTGTCTCTTCGAAGAGGCATATCGGGGAGCTGGGCGTGCGATGCCTTAGCAAGGCAAATAAAGAACAGGACTCGCGGCAGCAGTCTCTATATAGGTTGGCTCGATGACCCATATAGGTCACTACCACCCCCTAATATTGTGGGTCAGACGCCCCCCGCGAATTATGGTTGGATAAAAATTCCCTATCTTTGTGGCTCAAATTGCAGAACATAGCAAAGTATAAGCAACTAATATATTAGACAAACGAGATGAAAAAGAACGTTCCAACCATCGAACCGCAAGAGAAAGAACAAGCACGGTTTCCGTGCACGTATGGCTACGGCTAACGGTCGTCGCGTACTGGCTGCTCGCCGTGCCAAGGGCCGTGCTAAGCTGAGTGTCTCTGACGAGTACTAAGCCAAGCCTCTTGCATTTAGGTCACTGACCTACCCTTTAGAGGGCTCCCGTAGTGCGCACTACGGGAGCCCTTTTCTTTGCCTTGATACGATGAACACACCGAGAGACACGCACACATCTGAGCGAAGTGTGCATATTTCTCTATCTTTGTCCTACCTCCCATAAGGCAAGCGCCCCACTACGGGGCGACAAATCATCCTATATAGCAATGAAGAAAACGCTACTCCTGGGCCTCATCGCCCTCACCGCCGCCCCCGCAGCACACGCTGGGGGTCTGCTGAACAATACCAGCCTCCACGCCCTCTACCTGCGTAGCCTCGCGCGTAATGCCTCGCTCGCTATCGACGCGACCTACTACAATCCCGCAGGTCTTGTCTTCACGCCCGACGGCTGGCGCTTCTCGGTCAACAGCCAGACCGTACTCCAGCGCCGTGATATCGACGCTACCTTCGCCCCATTCGCTTACTCTACGGCAGGCACTACTACCAAGCGCTTCGAGGGGAAGGCTACCGCGCCCATCGTCCCCACGCTCATGGCTTCGTATAAGAAGGGTGACTGGGCATTCTCAGCTGTCGCAGGCGTCTTCGGCGGTGGTGGTAAGGCCAGCTTCACGAGCGGTCTCCCTCAGTTCGAGGCCAACGTAGCACTCGTCCCCACGGTCACGCAGGCCATCGCTCAGAAGGCTACCGCTATGATCGCTACCCTCCCCGCAGGGAGCACTTCCCCCAGCAGCTCAGGCTGGCTTCGCTAAGCTCATCGACCCGATCAAGGCTGCCAACAAGTACTCCGTAGATAGCAAGCTCGAGGGGCTCCAGTACGTCTTCGGTCTGCAGGCTGGTGCGAGCTACAAGATCAATCAGCACCTGAGCGCCTACCTCGGTGCACGTCTGAGCTATGCCTACAACACCTACACGGGCTACATCCGCAACATCCAGGTCAGCGGTGCTGACGGCGCTATGCACCACGCCCCCTACCTACTTCGGCGCTGATCGCCGTAGGGGGCTAAGGCTGCCGAGCCTATCGTCAACAACCTGCCCGACGCCCTCAAGCAGCAGGTACAGCCTATCCTCGCCGTCCCCTGGTCAGCTGGCACAGAAGACCCTCGACAAGCGCATCGAGGTCAAGCAGACGGGTATCGGTCTGGCGCCTATCGTCGGGCTGAACTTCAACTACGAAGGGCTGAACGTAGGGGCACGCTATGAGTTCCGCACCGCCATCCGCGTGAAGAACACGACTGAGGCCAATGACTCCGGTATGGAGCAGTTCGCCGACGGTGCTAAGGTCGCCAACGACCCTGCCCGCTGTACTCGGTGTAGGGGCTTCGTACCGCATCCTCCCCACGCTGACGGCTGCAGTCAGCTACAATCACTTCTTCGAGAAGTCTGCGAACATGGCTGGCGACAAGCAGAAGACCCTCAAGGGCAACACGAACGAATACCTCTTCGGCCTCGAGTGGAACGCCCTCGACTGGCTCGACGTCAGCGGCGGTGTGCAGATCACGCGCAAGGGGGTGAGCGATGCTTATCAGAGCAACATCCACTTCGACATGAGCTCCACGTCCTACGGTCTCGGCGTCGGCCTGCACCTCACGAAGGAAGCCCAGCTGAACCTCGCCTACATGATCTCCAGCTACGGCGATCACAAGAAGGCCATCAGCACCTACGCTGCTCAGCCTGCCCTTGGCATCGCACTCCCTGGTAGTGAGGTCTATTCGCGCAAGAATCAGATCTTCTCCATCGGCCTCGACTACACGCTCTAAGGCCGAGTGAGTCCCACGAAACGACCGAGCCCCGACCTCCCACATGGGAGATCGGGGCTCGATCATTTGGTAGCTACCGTAGCCTAACGGCGGTGCTCACAGCACCAGTCGTAGGCATTGCGGAAGGCCTTCATCCATGGAGTCACCTCGTGCTCACGGCGGTCAGCCTCGGGGTAGTAAGCGCACTGCCGGGGAAGATCGCACGCTCGGGGTGAGGCATGAGAGCCAGATGACGACCATCAGCGCTGCAGAGCCCAGCGATAGCGTCGGGTGAGCCGTTGGGGTTCGCGGGATACGCATCATAGGCGTAGCGAGCGATGACGTGGTAGCGGTCGCTGTCGTAGGGGAGGTCGAACTTCCCCTCGCCGTGAGCGACCCACACACCGAGTGACGCACCAGCCAGATCACGGAGCATCACCGAGTGGTTCTCGGGGATCGTGAGGCTGACGAACGCGCTCTCGAACTTGTGCGAGTCGTTGTGCGCCATCTTATGCTTCAGCTCGTGCTCAGGATAGAGGAGCTCCAGCTCGGCCATCAGCTGACAGCCATTACAGATACCGAGGCTCAGCGTGTCGGGGGCGAGCGTAGAAGCGGTCGAGCGTAGCCTTCGCCTGCTCGTTGAAGAGGATACCTGCTGCCCAGCCCTTAGCCGAGCCGAGGGACGTCAGAGTTCGAGAAGCCACCGCAGAAGACGATGAGCTGTACATCATCGAGCGTCTCACGACCCGAGATGAGGTCGGTCAGATGCACGTCCTTGACGTCGAAGCCAGCGAGATAGAGGGCATAAGCCATCTCACGCTCACCATTCGTCCCCTTGTCGCGGAGGATGGCAGCACGGACAGGCGCCTTCGCTGTGCGGTCGGGATCGAGACCGAGGTCAGCGAGCTTACCCGTGAAGCCCTTAGGAGCCGTGAGGCGGAGGGGCTGATTCTTATAGCCTTCGTAGCGAGCCTTAGCCAGCTCTTCGCCGCTCTGATACTTGTCCATCAGATAAGAGGAGCGGTACCAGAGGTCGCGCTTAGCATCGATGTCGAGCGTGAGCGTGGACTTCTTGCCGTAGCTTACCGAGAGCGTACGACCGTCAGGCCGTAGGCGTAGCGATGCGAGCGAAGCCGATGCTGGCATCACGCAGTACCTCTTCGAGGACTTCGGGATGCGAGGTCTGCACGAGCACGCCGGGGTTCTCGGCAAAGAGGAGCTTGACGATATCGTCCTCGGGGAAGGCCGTGAGGTCGACCGACAGCCCACCCTTCGTAGAGGGGAAGCACATCTCCAGCAGCGCCGTGATGAGACCACCGCCCGAGATATCGTGACCAGCCGTCAGCACACCGCGCTGGATGAGCTCCTGCACAGCGGTGAAGGCTTCGCGGAAGTACTCAGGCTCCTCGATGCGGGGCGTCTCGTCACCGAGCTGACCGAGGGCCTGCGCGAAGGCTGAGCCACCGAGCGCCAGCGGAGAGAAGCTGAAGTCGATATGATAGACAGGGTATGCGGGGATTCGCGACGAGCACAGGGGAGAGGATCTTCTTCACGTCAGAGACCTCACCGATAGCGCTGATGATGACGGTGCCAGGGCTCAGGACCTTCTCGCCGTTGGGGTACTTCTGCGTCATGGAGAGCGAGTCCTTACCCGTGGGGATATTGATGCCGAGCGAGATCGCGAGGTCCGAAGCAGCCTCTACGGCGTCGTAGAGACGAGCATCTTCGCCCTCATTGCGGCAGGGCCACATCCAGTTGGCGCTGAGGGAAACGCCCTCGAGGCCGTAGGTAAGGGGCGCAAAGACAATGTTCGTCAGCGCCTCAGCGATGGCGAGCTGGCTACCAGCGACGGGGTCTACCAGTGCCGCTACGGGAGCGTGACCGATAGAGGTAGCGATACCAGCACGGCCACGGAAGTCGACGGCCATAGCACCGCAGTCGCTCAAGGGCAGCTGGATCTCACCCTGACACTGCTGGCGAGCTACACGGCCCGTGACGGAGCGGTCGACCTTGTTCGTCAGCCAGTCCTTACAAGCGACCCCCTCCTGCTGCAGCACCTCATCGAGGTAGTGCTCGACGCGAGCAGCGTCATAGCTGAGGGCGGGATAAGTCTTGTCGATATGCTTGTCGACCATGTAGGTCTTGGGCGCCGAGCCGAACATATCCGACAGCGCCAGATCAATGGGCTTGTCACCTCCTGCCTCTTCGAAGGTCAGGTGCATATCGTCCGTGGTGCGACCGACGACGTACATCGGAGCGCGCTCACGCTCGGCGATACGGGCGATGCGCTCTACGGCGTCGCCCTTGACCAGAAGGCCCATACGCTCCTGGCTCTCGTTGCCGATGATTTCCTTCGACGAAAGGGTCTCATCACCGATGGGGAAGGCGCTGAGGTCGAAGTGTCCACCCGTCGTCTCGACGAGCTCGGAGAGGCAGTTCAGGTGCCCCCCTGCCCCGTGGTCGTGGATGGAGATGATGGGATTGTCTTCACTCTCTGAGAGTGTGCGGATGACGTTCTCGACGCGCTTCTGCATCTCGGGGTTAGAGCGCTGTACAGCGTTGAGCTCGATAGCGCCGGCATACTGCCCCGTGTTCACAGAGCTGACGGCACCACCGCCCATACCGATGCGGTAGTTGTCACCACCGAGGAGGACGACCTCTTCGCCGGGCTCAGGGAGTGCCCTTCTGTGCATCGCTGCGGCGGGCGTAGCCGACACCACCAGCGAGCATGATGACCTTGTCAAAGCCGTAGGTAGGTTCGTCGCCCTTGCCTTCGTGCTCGAAGGTCAGCACCGAGCCACAGATGAGCGGCTGACCGAACTTATTCCCCGAAGTCGCTCGCACCATTGGATGCCTTCGTGAGGATCTGACGGGGCGTCTGGTAGAGCCAAGGGCGGGCAGCGCTGTGCTGCTCCCAAGGGCGATCGGCTGCCGTGCGGGGGTAGCTCGTCATATAGACGGCCGTCCCTGCCAGGGGCACGCTGGCACGACCACCAGCCATACGGTCACGGATCTCACCACCGGTACCGGTAGCAGCGCCGTTGAAGGGCTCGACGGTCGTGGGGAAGTTGTGCGTCTCAGCCTTGAGGCTCAGCACGCTGTCGATGGACTTACGGACGAAGAAGTCGGGCTTGTCACCCGTGGCGGGAGCGAACTGCTCAAGGTCGCTGGGGCCGTCGATGAAGGCCACATTGTCCTTATAAGCCGAGACTAAGTGATTGGGGTTCGCGGCGCTCGTGTCCTTGATCATCGAGAAGAGGCTACGCTCTTCTTCCTCCCCGTCGAGGACGAAGGTACCACCGAAGATCTTGTGACGGCAGTGCTCGCTATTGACCTGCGAGAAGCCGAAGAGCTCGCTGTCGGTGAGCGGACGCCCGAGACGCTCGCTGAGCCCCTCGAGGTAGGAGATCTCCTCATCGCTGAGAGCCAGACCGTGAGCGTCATTGTAGGCCCGCACGTCCGTGATATGCTCGATAGGCGCTGCCGTGATGTGCGTGTCGAAGACCGTAGCATCGATCCCTCATAGAGGGCCTGCAGCATGGGGTCGAAGGACGCATCGGGGCCCCGAGACCTCGCTGAACTCCTCGATACGCGTGACGCTGGGGATGTTCATATTGCGCACGATCTCCACCGCATTGGTGCTCCAGGGCGTGACGAGCTCGCGGCGCGTCCCGACGAAGAAGCCCTTGAGGGGCGGGGGTATCAACAAAGTAGCCCCACCAAAGAGCCAGGTGAGGCGATCGAGGGCTTCGGCAGCCAAGGGCGCCGTGCTCTCCACGACATAAAGCACGGGGGAGCTGTAGCTTCCTAAAGAGAGTAATCATTCGGAGACTATAAATATTGTCGTAAGAGGGATGTGATCACGAGGAGATCGAAGCAGAGGGAGCTGGGTACGGAGCCCCATTCCTATGAGCAAAGATACGGAAAAGAGGCAAGGCCTCACTGCCCAGAGCCGAGGGGCTCTAAGCGGTGAGGCCTTGTAGTGTGTCGGCGAGCATAGCTTACGACGGTGCGGTAGGCTTTAGCTCGGGATGCGGAGAGTACGCCCTGTGGAGAGCTTGGCGCGGGCGGAGATGCCGTTGGTGCGGCAGAGCTTGCTTACCGAGACGCCGTACTGAGCTGCGATAGCGCGGACGGTCTCGCCCTTCTGGATACGGTGCGTCTTGAACTGCTCTTCGTTCGACTCGCCACTCTTCTTAGGGCTTGGCTGCTGCCTTAGCTACTGCGAAAGGAGCGAGGGCGTGCGATAGGCACCCTTGACGAAGGCGAAGACGTCGTAGCGGGGACACCTGCCTGGAAGTCGAAGAGATCCGATGGGTCGATGGGGATACCCATGAAGCGTGCTTCGAAGTGGAGGTGGGGCCCAGTAGAGCGGCCCGTGCTACCGCCGAGACCGATGGGGTCACCAGCGCGGACGACCGTCCCTTCGCGGACGATGGAGCGGCTCATGTGGCCCAGTAGACCGTCTCCAGACCATTGGGGTGGCGGATGACGACGTAGTTGCCGTAGCCTCCACCTTCGTAGGACTTGATACGCACCTTCCCAGAGAAGGCTGCACGTACCGTGTCCCCGTGGCTCAGCTTGAGGTCCGTCCCGTAGTGCATACGCCCGAAGCTATGGCGATAGCCGTAGTTCGAGGTGACTTTGGCGGGTGGCGATGGGCATCACGAACTCCTGCAGGTCGATGTCTTGGCGGTCGGGGATGTTGACCGACATACCTGCGAAAGGGTTTACGTGACTTCCCCAGGACTCTTCGCCGTAGAGCTCAGAGGCCGGTGCCTCGAGATCTTCGTTTTGCTTCTTAGCTTTCAGATCAGCCTCGCGACGCTGCTTCTCCTTGGAGAGACGATTCTTGATCTCGAGTCGGTCGGCCAGAGCAGGTGTTCACCACCAGTGGTGCTTGCCTGCTGACCGGCTGTCGTGCGTGTCTCCTTCTTCGGGTGTCTGGGCCTTCCCTGAGGGGGCGTTGCAGCCCAGGCAGGGAGTGTCGTGGCAGCCAGACACAGAGATGCGCATAACAGTCGCATTCTTTTTCTTGTCATACCAGCTTTTGATACTACATTAATGATAATACCAGGCGGGAGCGCGCCTCCCGTCGGTGTGCACGGATGCAAAAGCATATACCATGCGACAAATGCAAAGATAACCAAATAGTTACAAATGCCAACACTGCACAAGCGTGCAGTATCTGTGCAGTCCCCGACCTACCTTCTGCCCTTCCGAGCCTCAGGTGTTAGGGTGCATTCACCTTAATAACGTGGGGCTTTTTACTCAAGGTATATCCCTCGTCACTCGCATCACCTCCGACAGCTCACGGGACCGCTTCGTGAGGGCGTTTGCGGATTTACTCTCTGACGGTCGGTCTGCCTGCCTGCCTGCCTGCGCCTGCCTGCCTGCGCCTGCCTGCCTGCCTGCCTGCCTGCACTGCCTGCCTGCCTGCACTGCCTGCCTGCCTGCCTGCACCTGCACTGCCTGCCTGCCTGCCGCCTGCCTGCGCTGCCTGCCTGCCTGCACGCCTGCTGCACCTGCGCCGCCTGCGCCTGCCGCCTGCCTGCCCTGCCTGCGCCTGCCTGCACGCGCCTGCCTGC
>BNJV01003079.1_pt1 | contig 31290 bp, 54 predicted proteins | sample 8540591 | NCBI WGS metagenome assembly BNJV01 (sample SAMD00202457, study PRJDB9452) | human saliva metagenome | host: Homo sapiens | reverse complement strand
TTTGATGAATGCTTCTCATGTTTCCTTGAGCATGATTGTAGTAACTGGCTTGGAATTAGATACCCCTTGTTCATAGCAGCTTGGGCTCAAGAAGGTGTTCTTGGTGCTCGTATGACAGGAGCAGGTTTTAGTGGTTGTGCGATTGCCTTGGTTCAAAAGGATGCTGTTGAGTCCTTTAAAGAAGCTGTAGGCAAGCACTATGAAGAAAATCGTTGGCTACGCTCCAAGCTTCTATATCGCTGAAGTGGCAGGTGGAACTCGCGTTCTTGAATAGTCAGAGGAGGTTATTTAGTGACCTTAGTAGAAAAAAATTTGCTGACCAAAGTCATTGCAGAAAGTAGCTTTGAAGAGTTGGATCGTATCTATCTGACCAATCGTGTTTTAGCATTGGTGGGAGATGGAGTTCTTGAAGTTGAGACTGACCAAGATGATTTGATTGACCTCAAAGATCAGCTTGTCGAGGAAGCAGTTCGATTAGGGAAACGATTGAAGATAGTCTGGCTGCGCGTGAGATTCTCGAGTGCTGACCTCATGGACTTGGTAACCCCTTTGTCCAAGTCAGGTCAATCGTGACTTTTGGGATACTTATGCCCAGTCACCAGAGCAGGCGATTGCGGACTCTACCAACTCAGTCAGAAGAATGACTACATCAAACTAAAGGCTATCGCAAAGAATATTGCTTATCGTGTACCGTCTGACTACGGTGAACTGGAGATTACCATCAATCTCTCTAAGCCTGAAAAGGATCCAAAGGAGATTGCGGCAGCTAAGTTGGTTAAATCCAGCAACTATCCTCAATGTCAGCTCTGTATGGAAAATGAAGGCTATCATGGTCGTGTCAATCATCCAGCTAGAAGCAATCATCGGATTATTCGTTTTGATATTTCTGGGCAGGAGTGGGGCTTCCAATATTCGCCTTATGCGTACTTTAATGAGCACTGTATTTTCCTAGATAGTCAACATCGTCCTATGGCCATCAGTCGCCAAAGTTTTGAACGTTTGTTAGCAATTGTGGAGCAGTTTCCAGGCTACTTTGCTGGTTCGAATGCTGATTTGCCAATCGTGGGTGGCTCCATCCTGACCCATGATCATTATCAAGGTGGTCGTCATGTCTTTCCCAATGGAAGTGGCTCCTATTCAGAAAAAGCTTTACCTTTTGAAGGTTTTTGAAAATCTGTCAAGCAGGGATTGTTCAATGGCCTATGTCTGTGATTCGACTAACTTCAGATTCTAAAGAGGATTTGACCGAACTTGCTGATAAAAATCTTACTGGCTTGGCGTCAATACTCAGATCCCAAGTGTACAGGTCTTGGCGAAAGTAATGGAACACCGCATCACACTATCACACCGATTGCGCGTAAACGAGATGGGCAGTTTGAGTTGGACTTGGTCTTGAGAGACAATCAAACATCTCCAGAGCATCCAGATGGCATCTATCATCCCCACAAGGATGTCCAACATATCAAGAAGGAAAATATCGGCTTGATTGAGGTTATGGGCTTAGCTATCTTGCCACCACGCTTGAAGGAAGAAGTGGAGCAGGTAGCAGCTTACCTGGTCGGAGAGGATGTTTTTAGTAGCAGATTATCACCAAGAATGGGCAGATGAGTTGAAAGAATCCATCCTGGATTGACTGATAAAGACCAAGCTCTTGAAATCGTCCAAGAATCTGTTGGGTAAAAATCTTTCGCTCGGGTATTGGAAGATGCAGGAGTTTACAAGCAAACAGAAGAAGGACAGGCAGCCTTTATGCGCTTTGTGAGCATGGTTGGTATTTTTGCCCTGAATAAGTGCTTGCTCTTGCGTAGAGTCTTGAAAAAAGTAGTATCATAGTGTCGTTTGAAATATCAGGAGGAACGTATGAAAGATTTTCACTTTGACGCTATATCTGCCTTTGAAAACTACGAAATTGAAAAATGAGAGATGGTCACGTTGTAGTGACGACAAAAGTAGTGAACTCTTCACTCAACTACTATGGAAATGCCCATGGAGGCTATCTATTTACCCTTTGTGACCAAATCAGTGGTCTTGTGGTGATTTCTCTGGATTTAGACGGAGTGACACTCAGTCTTCCATCAACTACTTGAAAAAGCCGGAAATCTAGGGATGATTTCTCACTATCAAGGGAGAATGTGTCCATCAAAGGACGCACCACTTGTGTCGTCGATGTTGACATCATCAACCAAGATGGGCAGAAAATGTCTGCAAAGGCAACCTTTCACCATGTTTGTCACAGGACAACGCTCTGAAGATAGACAGGTGAGGATATAGAAATACAAGAGGCATGCCTCTTTTTATATTTACTTTTTCCACTCTAGTGCTAATTATCCTATTCACTAAATCTTAAAAAAATAGCCATCTGGGTCTAAAACTGCAAATTCATGAGGGATAGATATATTGTTCACCAACACGAAATTCTCTTTTGGTCAAAGGACGATGAATAGGATAGTTAGACTCGATTACTTTCTGATAGAGCCTAGGGACATCCTTGATGCCAAAGGAGATGTTGACTCCACGACCAAAGGGGTAGTTTAGTTCAGCTAATTCATCCTTTGTCCCTCTTCTAGCATTAGCTGGCAATCTTCAAGAGATAAGGAAGAGAAAGTTTTTCTTCTGGGTCGCTCGTATTCGATCGTAAAAACCCAGTAAATCGCAGTAGAAGGAACGAGACTGTTCTATATTTGATACCATAAACTCGGGAATAACTGCATTGTAGTCCATAAATAAAATCCTTACAATTTAATCTCCATGACAATCGGTGTGTGGTCTTGGCGTGCGCCTGAGTCAATCATGTCTGACTTGGTAACCTTGTCTGCTACACGGTTACTTGTGAGCCAGTAGTCGATTCTCCAGCCTGTGTTGTTGATTTTTGAAGTCTTGCTGCGTTGTGCCCACCAAGTATAGCGTTCTGGCACATCGCCATGGATATGGCGGAAGGTATCTGTAAATCCTTTGGCTAAAAGGTTTGTAAATCCTTCACGTTCTTCGTCTGTAAATCCTGGTGAACGACGGTTGCTGGCTGGGTTGGCAAGGTCAATTTCCTTGTGGGCAACGTTGTAGTCTCCGGTTGCTAGGACAGGTTTTTGCTTGTCTAGTTGAGCCAAGTATTCCGCATATTTGACATCCCAGACTTGACGTTCTTCCAAGCGTTTGAGTCCATCACCAGCGTTTGGTGTGTAGACCTGAGTCACGAAAAATGTATCAAATTCTAAAGTAATGATGCGGCCTTCCAAGTCCATGGTAGAAGGTGCGCCAATTTCTGGGAAGCTGATAGTTGGAGTCAGTTCTTTCTTATAGAGGAACATAGTTCCAGCATAGCCTTTACGAGCAGGTTCTTGAGAGGAACGCCAAGTATTTTCATATCCAGGGAAGAGTTCTTCCAACACCTCAAGGTGTTTTTTAGTAGGACCTTTAGCTGAAAGCTTGGTTTCTTGGATGGCGATGATATCAGCGTCTTCGGCTACCAAGGTTTGTAGGACATCTTGTGATAATTTCGCACGCGCAGAATCACTTGTCAACGCTGCATTGAGGGAATCAATATTCCATGAGATCAATTTCATAATGTTTACCTTTTCATTCAGATTATAGACAATATTATACCAGAAAAAGAAGGAATTCCCCAGCGTATGGTTTGAAAAATCCAGGTCATTCCTATATAATAAAGAATGATTTATGTAAAGGATTGAAAATAAATGAAATGTTACTCCTTTGAGTATCTTTATCGCTGAATATGACAAAGTTTAAGTTAGTGTCATCACCTATGAATAGGAAAAACCTGAGGTAGTCGCCTCAGGTTTCCATTTGTCATTAGAAAGGAATTTTATGTCCATCATCCAAAAACTCTGGTGGTTTTTTAAATTAGAAAAACGCCGTTACCTAGTTGGAATTGTAGCTTTGGTTTTGGTTTCTGTACTAAACCTTATCCCACCTATGGTCATGGGGCGCGTGATCGATGCCATCACTTCGGGACGATTAACACAAGATGAGCTCCTGCTTCATCTCTTTTATCTCCTGCTGGCAGCTTTCGGGATGTATTATCTGCGTTACGTTTGGCGCATGTATATCCTAGGGACCTCCTACCGACTTGGACAAATTATGCGTTCAAGACTATTTGAGCATTTTACAAAAATGTCGCCTGCTTTTTATCAGAATTATCGAACTGGGGATTTGATGGCTCACGCAACCAATGATATCAATGCTCTGACTCGTTTAGCAGGTGGTGGTGTCATGTCGGCAGTGGATGCCTCTATCACAGCCTTGGTGACTCTCTTGACCATGCTCTTTAGCATTTCTTGGCAGATGACCTTGGTTGCCATTCTGCCCTTGCCATTTATGGCCTATGCGACTAGTCGTCTGGGGAGAAAGACCCATAAAGCTTTTGGCGAATCGCAAGCAGCCTTTTCTGAACTCAACAATAAGGTTCAGGAGTCTGTATCAGGTATCAAGGTAACCAAGTCCTTTGGCTATCAATCTGATGAATTGGCATCTTTCCAGGAAGTCAATGATTTGACCTTCCAAAAGAATCTGCAAACCATGAAATATGATAGTCTCTTTGACCCCATGGTTCTACTCTTTGTTGGTTCTTCCTATGCCTTAACTCTCTTAGTCGGTGCCTTTATGGTGCAAGCAGGACAAGTAACTATCGGAAATCTGGTTACCTTTATCTCTTACTTGGATATGTTGGTCTGGCCTTTGATGGCTATTGGATTCCTCTTTAATATTACTCAAAGAGGGAAGGTTTCTTATCAACGAATTGAAAGTCTTTTGTCTCAAGAATCACCTGTCAAAGATCCAGAATCTCCACTTGACGGGATTGAAAATGGGCGCTTAGACTATGCCATTGATCGTTTTTGCCTTTTGAAGACGAAGAGACGCTGAGAGATATCCATTTTAGTCTCGAAAAAGGGCAAACCTTGGGCTTGGTTGGGCAAACTGGTTCAGGAAAAACAGCTTTGATTAAGTTGCTCCTACGTGAGTATGACGTTGACCAAGGAGCTATTTATCTAAATGGTCATGACATTCGTGACTATCGACTAGCTGACTTACGTAGTTTGATGGGATACGTCCCACAGGACCAATTTCTCTTTGCTAGTTCTATCATAGATAATATTTGTTTTGGAAATCCTGACCTACCTTTCTCTGCAGTAGAGAAAGCAACAAAGCTGGCTCAAGTCTATCAAGACATTCAAGCCATGCCTGAGGGATTTGATACAGTTATCGGGGAAAAAGGTGTCAGTCTATCTGGTGGACAAAAGCAACGTCTGGCTATGAGTCGGGCTATGATCTTAAATCCTGATATCTTGATTTTAGATGATTCCTTGTCAGCTGTGGATGCTAAGACAGAGTTCGCGATCATCGATAATCTCAAGGAAACTCGCAAAGATAAAACGACTATCATCACTGCCCATCGTCTCAGTGCAGTTGTTCATGCAGATTTGATTTTGGTCATGCAGGATGGTCGCATCATTGAACGAGGTAGGCATGAAGACTTACTAGCCTTGGATGGTTGGTATGCCCAAACCTACCAGTCTCAACAGTTAGAAATGAAAGGAGAAGAAGATGCGGAATAAACAAGAACAATGGTCTGTATTGAAGCGTTTGTTGTCTTATCTTAAGCCCTATAGTCTCCTCACCTTTTTAGCCCTTGCTTTTCTCCTCGCGACGACTGTTATTAAGAGTATTATCCCATTTGTAGCTTCACACTTTATCGACCAGTATCTAAACAATCTCAATCAGCTTGCTGTTACAGTTTTGCTAGTTTACTATGGTCTCTACATTCTTCAAACGATTGTCCAATATGTGGGAAATCTCCTCTTTGCGCGCGTGTCCTACAGCATCGTTAGAGATATCCGACGTGATGCCTTTGCCAATATGGAGAAGCTAGGCATGTCTTACTTTGATAAAACGCCTGCAGGTTCCATTGTTTCTCGTTTGACCAAATGACACCGAGACTATCAGTGATATGTTTTCAGGGATCTTATCTAGCTTTATCTCGGCAGTCTTTATATTCGTGACGACCCTTTATACCATGTTAGTTCTGGACTATCGTCTGACTGCTTTAGTCTTGCTCTTTCTGCCTTTGATTTTCCTTTTGGTCAATCTCTACCGTAAAAAATCTGTCAAGGTCATTGAAAAACCAGAAGTCTACTGTCAGATATTAACAGTAAGCTGGCAGAAAATATCGAAGGAATTCGTATTATTCAAGCCTTTAACCAAGAAAAACGCCTGCAAGAAGAGTTTGATGAGATAAACCAGGAACACCTAGTCTACGCTAACCGTTCAGTAGCCTTGGATTCTCTCTTTTTACGTCCAGCTATGAGTTTGTTGAAGCTGTTGGGATATGCGGTTTTGATGGCTTACTTTGGCTATCGTGGTCTCTATCTAGGCATAACGGCAGGAACCATGTATGCCTTTATCCAGTACATCAACCGTCTCTTTGATCCCCTCATCGAGGTAACGCAAAACTTTTCTACTCTTCAGACATCCATGGTGTCAGCAGGTCGTGTCTTTGCACTGATTGATGAGACCAACTATGAACCGGTCCCAAGAAAATGGACAAGCCGAGATTCAAGAAGGAAATATCCGTTTTCGAACATGTGTCCTTCTCTTTATGATGGAAAACACCAAATTCTCGATGATATTTCCTTTACTGTCAATAAAGGTGAAACCATCGCCTTTGTCGGGCATACTGGCTCTGGGAAAATCTTCTATCATCAATGTTCTCATGCGCTTTTATGAATTCCAGTCAGGTCGAGTTCTCCTTGATGGTGTGGATATTCGTAAGTATAGCCAAGAGGAATTGAGAAAAAATATCGGTCTGGTTCTACAGGAACCTTTCCTCTATCATGGGACCATCAAGTCCAATATTGCTATGTACCAAGATATCAGCGATGACCAGGTTAAGGCAGCAGCAGAGTTTGTGGATGCAGATTCTTTTATTCAGGATCTTCCATTAGGCTATGATGCTCCTGTGTCTGAGCGTGGTTCGAGTTTTTCAACCGGTCAGCGTCAACTTCTTGCCTTTCGCAAGAACTGTTGCCAGTCAACCTAAAATCCTGATTTTGGATGAAGCGACAGCCAATATTGACTCTGAAACAGAAGCCTTGGTCCAAAATTCTCTAGCCAAGATGAGACAAGGTCGGACAACCATTGCCATCGCCCATCGCCTTTCTACCATTCAGGATGCAAATTGTATCTATGTCCTAGATAAGGGAAGAATCATCGAGAGTGGCACACACGAGGAACTTTTGGCCTTGGGAGGAACCTATCACAAGATGTATAGTTTGCAAGCAGGCTCTTTCCTAGGGAAGAATTCCTTTAAAAATACAGATTTCTTGCACTGCCTCTTTCATTTTGTGGTATAATGTAGAATGTTAATAAAGATTATATAATAAAAAAACAGAGGGAGAATGTGCATGCTGAAATGGGATGAACTACCTCAGGAGATGCAATTGAGCGAGGTAAAAAACCCATACTACCAGCTTGTTTCTAGACGAAAAGGGCTCTCTGATTCTCAAGCGCTGTCTAGATTTGTTTCTAGCCTCGATCTTGCTAATCTTGACCTCACCCTATTTCTGATTCTAAGCATTTGGACTCAAGCTAGATAGCAAGGGTCCAGTTATTTACAAGCAGGTGCGGGTAACCCAGTACAACCGACATTTCAAGATTTGGAAATTCGGACCATGGTGACCGATGCGGATAAGAAAGGAAGTCTAGTAACTTCTGCAAATGATAGTCGTATCACCAAGGTTGGAAATTTCATTCGCCGTGTTCGTTTGGATGAATTGCCGCAATTGGTCAATGTTCTCAAAGGAGAGATGTCCTTTGTAGGAACTCGTCCAGAAGTACCACGCTACACAGAGCAGTATAGCCCTGAAATGATGGCTACCTTGCTCTTACCAGCAGGGATTACATCGCTTGCCAGCATTAACTATGCGACGAGGATGCCATCATCAGTCAAATGACTGCGAAAAAGGGTATGTGACGGTCGACCAGGCTTATGTCGAAAGAGTCCTTCCAGAAAAGATGCACTATAATCTAGCCTACCTACGTGATTTTAATTTCTTCGGAGATATCAAGATCATGTTCCAGACTGTATTTGAAGTTTTAAAATAAGTAGTCACAAGAGTGAATACAGTAAAAGGAGTAAAACAATGACAAAGTATAATATTCCATTTTCACCACCTGATATTACCGAAGCTGAAATTGCTGAAGTAGCAGATACCTCCGTTCTGGTTGGATTACAACAGGTCCAAAGACAAAAAGAATTGGAGCGTCGTCTATCTGCCTATACTCAGACACCTAAGACAGTCTGCCTCAACTCTGCAACAGCAGCTCTTGAATTGATCTTGCGCGTGCTTGAAGTAGGCCCTGGCGATGAGGTTATCGTTCCAGCTATGACTTATACAGCATCATGTAGTGTTATCACTCACGTAGGTGCGACACCAGTGATGGTTGATATCCAAGATGATACCTTTGAAATGGACTATGACAAGCTTGAGCAAGCGATCACTGAGAATACAAAAAGTTATTATTCCAGCTGAACTTGCAGGGATTATCTGTGACTATGACCGTTTGTTCCAAGTTGTCGAGAAAAACGTGACCTCTTTACAGCTACTAGCAAGTGGCAAAAAGGTCTTTAATCGTATTGTTGTAGTATCTGATAGTGCCCATGCTTTGGGTTCAACCTACAAAGGACAAGCAGCTGGTTCTATTGCAGACTTTACGTCCTTCTCTTTCCACGCTGTTAAGAACTTCACAACTGCTGAAGGAGGAAGTGCTACTTGGAAAGCTAATCCAGCGATTGACGATGAAGAAATGTACAAGGAATTCCAAATCCTGTCTCTTCATGGTCAAACAAAAGATGCTCTTGCCAAGATGCAACTGGGTTCATGGGAATACGATATCGTAACTCCTGCCTACAAGTGCAACATGACGGATATCATGGCTTCACTTGGTCTGGTTCAGTTGGACCGTTATCCTGCTTTGATTACAACGTCGTAAGGACATCGTGGAACGCTACGACCATGGATTTTGCGGAACTCGTATCCATCCATTGGCGCATGAGACAGGATGCAGTTGAATCTTGTCGTCACCTCCATCACCCATGTAGAAGGAGCAACTTTCGAACAACGCAACCAAATCATCCAAGAATTGGCCAAAGGCAGGAATTGCAAGTAATGTTCACTACAAAACCGCTTCCTCTTTTGACAGCCTATAAGAATCTAGGATTTGACATGGCTGATTATCCACGAGCTTATGCTGTTTGTAAATGAAATTACACTACCACTTCACACGAAATTAACGGATGAAGAAGTAGACTATATCATTGAGACTTTTGTCAGAGTTTCTGAAGAAGTTCTTGCTCTTCAAAAAACTAATAAAAAATTAGTAAAAATGAATAAAACGGTTGACAAAGAAAAACCAATAACATATAATTAACTCAACAAATCAGAAAAGTAATTATTTTTAATCTTCAGGAGCCTGTGGTTGCTGAGAACAGGTGGTTGAAAGTAGTGAAATTGGGCTGATTTGAAAAATGAATTTGAAAACAATGAAAAATTCGGTAGGCACACCTTACAGTGCAACTTGTTGTTAGACAAGGCAGAGATGTAAAGGGGATATTCTCTTTACAATTGAGGTGGTACCGCAGTTAGGAACGCCCTCACATGGAAGTAAATTCCGTGTGTGGGGTTTTCTATCCGTCATTTTATTTATCTTTTATTAGGGCGTTAACTTAGAGTAATATCAAGTTTCACTTGTTCTTTTGAGTAAAGGCTGAAATGGTCCCCAGACCATTTCACTACCAAAAAGCAAATAAAAAAGCCGGATTCATACAGAAGGAGGAAAAATTTTATGACAACAAAAGGATATTTTTGGACAATTTGGTGTAGTTTTGTACCAGAACCAATTCAGGCTTTATTAGATGAGTTGGAAGTGACTTTTGATAAATACAAGGATGATCCAGAATTTTGGCAGAATATCGTCATTACTTGAAAGATTATTCAGGTCGTGAGACTCGCTCTATTTTTGCAGAAAGTTTGACGGATTATCTAGGTGGGGCTAAGATTTTATCTCAAACGTGAAGACTCTTAACCACCTTGGTTCACACAAACTTAATAATGTTTTGGGTCAAATCCTTCTAGCAAAACGAATGGGTAAAAAGCGTGTCATTGCAGGAAACAGGGAGCTGGCCAGCACGGTAGTTGACGACAGCAGCGGCTGCAGCCAAGTTTGGTATGGCCTGTGATGTCTACATGGGAGCAGAGGATGTGGAACGTCAACGTCTCAATGTTTTCCGTATGGAGATGATGGGAGCAACTGTTCACGCAGTTGAAACAGGGACTCGTACCCTCAAAGATGCTGTTGATGCAGCCTTTTGGAGCATGGATGAATGACCTTGAGGCTTTTATGTTCTGGGATCTGCTGTGGGACCTCACCCATATCCAACTATTGTTCATGAATTCCAAAAAGTGATTAGTGAAGAATCTCGTCGTCAAATCTTGGAAAAAGAAGGACGACTGCCAGACTATGTCATTGCCTGTGTGGGCGGTGGTTCTAATGCCATCGGTGCCTTTTCACAGTAGTGTAGCTGATGAAGAAGTAAAATTGGTTGGGGTAGAAGCTGCTGGTCATGGTTTTGAGATACCGACAAACACGCAGCAACTATGACCAAGGGTAGTGTCAGGAATTGTCGATGGAATGAAGACCTATGCAGTCTTTAAGGAAGATGGAGAGCTCGTGCCAGTTTACTCTATCTCAGCAGGTTTGGACTATCCAGGGGTTGGTCCAGAACATGCCTTCTTTAAAAGACTCTGGTCGAGTAGAATATGTAGCAGCGACAGACGAAGAAGCTGTCCAAGCCTTGCTTTTTATTAAGCAAAACAGAAGGAATCATCCTGCAATTGAAAGCTCACATGCTATCGCTGAAGCGAGTCAAACGCGCACCAAAACTAAGTAAAGATGAGATTATCATCATCAATGTCTCAGGCCGTGGAGACAAGGACGTAGCTGCGATTGCAGATTACCTTGAAGCTAAAAAATAAAAGATGGAAAATATACAGATATTTCTCTCACAGAGAGCTTGTGGTTGCTGAAAACAAGCAGAGAAAACTGTAAGATTGGGTCCATCTGAAATGAGAGAAGAAAACATAATTCTCAAGGGAGTGCCCTTTATCGCACAACCTGTTACAGGAGCTATCTGAGACAGGAATGAGAGATAGGAGAAATCCTATAATTGAGGTGGCACCGCGAATTTCGTCCTCACGCAAGTTATTTTGCGTGGGGATTTTTCTATATTTTTCGTAGATATGGCTATCAGTTTTAAATTATGCTTCATCACTAGATAGATTTCTATAAAATATTTGCGAGCGAAGTGAGCATTGAACCGCTATTTCCGCTATAGTGGTATCCTAGAGCATAGCTGCTTCTCTAGGACGGAATTTTCTGAGACATATGGGCTCAAAAATTAGGGATGAAATTTCGGAGAAAGTTGCTCCCGTCCGCACTATTTAAGGGAAATAGAAAAAAGATAAAAAATTAACACTAAAAGACCATAAAATAAGGAACTGAAAGGGAAATTACAATGGAACGAATCATTCATGGAGATGTTTTATCACCAATCTTGGCGTATATGCGCTTAAATGGACAACACAAGGTCATACTTGAAAGTATCCCAAGAGAAAAGGAAAATGCTCGATTTTCTATTTTGGCTTATAATCCAGTTTTTTTGAGATTAAGTTCGAAAATGGAGTCCTATATCAAAATGGGCAGGTGATTGATCGTGACCCCTTGGATTTCCTTTATGAGGTGACTTATAAGAGCCAGCACCATTCAGACCTACCTTTTGGTGGTGGAGCGATTGGCTTTGTTGGTTACGACATGATTTCTCTTTACGAAGAGGTTGGCCAGCTTCCTGAGGATACGATTGGGACGCCAGATATGCATTTCTTTGTTTACGAGAGTTATATGGTATTTGACCACAAGAAAGAAAAATTCATATCATCGAGGATACTCTTTTACAGTGAACGTAGTAATGAAGAACTAGAAGTTGCTTTAAATCAGGTTTTAGAGGAGTTGAAAATCCCTGCTCCAAATGAATTTGAAGATTTGGACCTTTCTCCACTTCAGTTTAGACCACATATTGCACCTCAGAAATTTGAAGAAATGGTAGAAACAGCTCGCGACTTGATTCGCAATGGAGATATGTTCCAATGCGTGCTCAGTCAGCGTTTCTCAGCAGAAGTAACTGGAAATCCTTTTTGACTTCTACAGAAATCTCCGAGTAACAAATCCATCAAATTACCTCTACTTTTATGACTTTGGAGATTATCAAAATCATCGGTGCCAGTCTGAGAGCTTTGGTTTTCCGTAAAAACGGCATTGTAACAACAAATCCGATTGCAGGTACGCGATCTAGAGGTTCCAATGACGAGGAAGATGCAGCACTTGCAAGTGATCTACTTTCTGATGAAAAGGAAACGGCAGAACATCGAATGTTGGTAGACTTGGGACGAAATGATATCGGTCGAATTGCTGAAACAGCAAGTGTCCAAGTAACCAAGTATATGGAAGTGGAACTTTTCCGCTATGTCATGCATTTGACTAGCGTAGTAAAAGGACGTTTGTTACCAGAACTGACTGCCATGGATGCCTTGAAAGCGACTCTTCCAGCAGGAACAGTATCAGGGGCACCAAAGATTCGGGCCATGAAACGCATCTATGAACTAGAAACAGAGAAGCGAGGCGTCTATGCCGGAGCTATCGGTTACCTTTCAGCAACTGGAGATATGGACTTTGCCATTGCAATTCGAACCATGATTCTTAAAAATAAAAAAGCCTACGTACAGGCTGGAGCAGGAATTGTTTATGATTCTATCGCTCAAAACGAATACCAAGAAACGATTAATAAAGCTAAATCTATGACTAGAATGGGAGAACTAAGACCATGATTTTACTGATTGATAATTATGATTCATTTACTTATAACTTAGCTCAATACATTGGAATTTCATGAAGTTCAGGTTTTTGAGAAATGATGACCCAAACACTTTATGAAGAAGCGACAAAGGCAGATGGATTGGTCTTTTCTCCTGGACCAGGTTGGCCAGCTGATGCTGGGAAAATGGAAGAAATGATTCGTGACTTTGCAGGTAAGAAACCGATTCTAGGGATTTGTTTAGGGCACCAAGCCATCGCAGAAGTCTTTGGTGGCAAATTAGGGCTTGGCTCCCAAAGTTATGCACGGTAAAGCAGAGTCAGATTCGATTTGAGACTCCTTCAGTTCTCTATCAAGGGAATCGAGGACAATCGTCCGGTCATGCGTTACCACAGTATTTTAATTGAAGAGATGCCAGAAGAGTTTGAAGTGACAGCTCGTTCGACAGATGACCAAGCCATTATGGGGAATTCAACACAAAACCTGCCTATTTATGGCTTGCAGTACCATCCAGAAAGTATAGGAACGCCAGATGGCCTGTCTTCTATTCAGAATTTTATCGAGAAAGTTGTAAAGTGAGGAACACAAAATGAAAGAAATTATTGAAAAAAATTAGCGAACTTTGAAGACCTATCAAGTGTTGAAATGACAGATGTGATCGAACGCATCGTAACAGGGCGAGTGACAGAAGCACAAATCGCTTCTCTACTGTTTAGCTCTCAGATATGAAGGAGAAACACCTGAAGAAAGAACAGCCCTCGCTCAAGTCATGAGAGGACATGCTCAACACATTCCAACAAACATTCAAGATGCTATGGATAACTGTGGTACAGGTGGAGACAAGTCATTTAGCTTCAACATCTCAACAACTGCAGCCTTTTGTCTTGGCAGGTGGTGGCATCCACATGGCTAAGCATGGAAATCGTTCTATTTCTTCTAAATCTGGTTCAGCAGATGTCTTGCAAGCTTTGGGAATCAATATTGACCTCAAACCAGCACAATTGGGTAAGGTATTTGACCAAACAGGAATCGTCTTTCTCTTTGCCAAAAACATGCACCCAGCCATGAAATATATTATGCCAGCACGCTTGGAATTGGGAATTCCAACCATCATGAATTTGACAGGTCCACTCATTCACCCAATGGTCTTAGAAACACAGCTTCTAGGAATTAGTCGTCCAGAACTTCTAGAAAGTACTGCTCAGGTTTTGAAAAACATGGGTCGCAAACGTGCTATCGTAGTAGCTGGTCCAGAAGGATTGGATGAAGCTGGTTTGAATGGTACTACCAGCATTGCCCTTCTTGAAAATGGTGAAATCACTTTGTCAACCTTTACTCCAGAAGATTTGGGAATGGAACGCATTGCTATTGAGGACATTCGTGGTGGAAATGCTCATGAGAATGCAGCCATCCTTGTCAGCGTTCTTAATAACGAACCAAGTCCATTCTTGGAAACAACCGTTTTTAAATGCTGGTCTTGGTTTCTACGCTAATGGTAAAGCGTAGCTAGTATCAAGGACGGAGTTGCTTTGGCTCGTCAAGTGATTGCTAGTGGCAAGGCCCTTGAAAAAGCTCAGACTGTTACAGGAGAACCAAAAATGAGTCAGGAATTTTTAGCACGATATTTCTGGAGCAGAAAGGCGCGTGAGGTTGAGCAGATGGAGCTGGAGAAAACTCCAGCCTCTGCGCGCAGACCTATCGCTTTGGCTGAATATTTGAAAGAATCATCAGGAACGTCTTGCAGGTAATCATTGCAGAGTCAAGAAGGCGAGCTCCAGTATGGGTGATATCAATCTGGATGTGGATATCGTGCAACAGGCCCAGACTTACGAAGGGCTAACGGCAGCTGTTATGATTTCTGTACTGACAGATGAAGTTTTCTTCAAAGGTCATTTGGATTATCTTCGTGAGATTTCCAGTCAGGTACAGATTCCGACGCTGAACAAGGATTTTATTATCGATGAAAAGCAAATCATCCGAGCTCGCAATGCAGGTGCGACAGTTATCTTGCTCATCGTAGCGGCTTTATCAGAGAGAACGTCTCAAGGAACTGTATGACTATGCGACAGAGCTTGGACTAGAAGTGTTGGTGGAAACTCATAATCTGGCTGAGCTAGAAGTGGCTCACCGCCTTGGCGCTCAAATTATTGGTGTGAATAATCGTAATTTGACTACCTTTGAAGTCGACTTACAGACCAGTGTAGACTTGGCCAGACACTTTGAAGAAGGTCGCTATTACATTTTCTGAATCTGCTATTTTACAGGACAGGATGCGAAACGTGTAGCACCCATCCTTTAACGGAATTTTGGTAGGAACAGCCCTCATGCAAGCAGAAGACGTAGCCCAGAGAATCAAGGAGTTGCAGATTGACAAAGGTTAAGATTTGTGGACTATCGACCAAAGAAGCGGTGGGAACAGCCGTTTCAGCAGGGACGGATTACATCGGTTTTGTCTTTGCACCCTAGTAAAAGACAGGTGACCTTGGAACAAGCTGCAGAACTGGCTGAGATTATTCCTACATATGTAAAAAAGGTTGGCGTATTTGTTTCACCAAGTCGGGAAGAATTACTAGAAGCGATTGAAAAAGGTTGGCTTGGACTTGGTGCAGGTTCATGGTCAGGTGGCGAATGATTTTTTTGAGGATTTGCCTTGTGCCGGCATTCAGGCTGTGCAAGTAGATGGGGATGGTCATGTGCCAAGTTCTCAGGCAGATTATCTACTCTTTGATGCACCCTGTCGCTGGGGAGTGGTCAAGACCTTTGATTGGGGGTCAACTGGATACAACAGAACTAGCCCAGCCTTTCTTCATCGCAGGCGGGCTCAATGAGGATAATGTAGAAGAAGCTATTCAACACTTTACTCCCTTTGCAGTAGATGTATCAAGTGGGGTAGAAACAGACGGACAAAAAGATCATGAAAAGATTAGAAGATTTATAGAGAGGGTTAAAGCATGGCATATCAAGAACCAAAATAAAGATGGATTTTACGGGAAAATTCGGTGGACGTTTCGTCCCAGAAACATTGATGACAGCAGTATTTGGAGTTGGAGAGAGGCTTATCGTGAAAGTCAGGCAGATCCCAAGTTTCCAAGAGGAATTAAACCAACTTTTGCGCCAGTATGTAGGTCGTGAAACACCTCTTTACTACGCAAAAAACTTGACCCAGCATATCGGCGGAGCCAAGATTTACCTCAAACGTGAAGACCTCAACCATACAGGGGCACACAAGATTAATAATGCCTTGGGACAAGTTCTTCTTGCTAAACGCATGGGGAAAAGAAAAATTATCGCTGAAACAGGTGCTGGTCAACATGGTGTGGCAACTGCAACAGCTGCAGCTCTTTTCAATATGGAATGTACTATCTACATGGGGTGAGGAAGATGTCAAACGCCAAGCCCTCAATGTCTTCCGTATGGAGCTTTTAGGGAGCCAAGGTGAAAGCTGTGACAGATGGTTCACGCGTGCTCAAGGATGCGGTCAATGCAGCCCTTCGTTCTTGGGTAGCAAATATCGATGATACCCACTATATCTTTGGTTCTGCCTTGGGACCCTCATCCTTTCCCAGAAATGTTCGTGATTTCCAAAGTGTTATCGGTAGCGAAGCTAAACAACAGTACCGTGACTTGACTGGGAAAGACTTTGCCAGATGCCCTAGTAGCCTGTGTTGGTGGTGGTTCGAATGCTATTGGGCTCTTCCATCCATTTGTGGAAGATGAGTCAGTGGCTATGTATGGAGCTGAAGCAGCAGGACTAGGTGTGGATACAGAGCATCATGCAGCAACCTTGACCAAAGGGTCGACCAGGCGTTCTCCACGGTTCGCTCATGGATGTGCTCCAAGATGCTCATGGGTCAAATCTTTAGAAGCCTTCTCTATCTCAGCAGGTTTGGACTACCCAGGTATCGGTCCAGAACATTCTCACTACCACGATATCAAGCGTGCGACCTATGTTCCTGTGACAGATGAGGAAGCTTTGGAAGGATTTCAACTCTTGTCTCGTGTGGAAGGGATTATCCCAGCTTTGGAGTCTAGTCACGCTATCGCCTTTGCGGTGAAATTAGCCAAAGAACTTGGTCCAGACAAGTCTATGATTGTCTGTCTATCAGAGTCATGGGGACAAGGATGTAGTTCAAGTCAAGGGACCGTTTGGAAGCAGATGCAGCAAAAGAAGGGAGAAGCTCATGCCTAAGACACTAACAGAAAAAATTGAATGCTATCAAATCAACAGGGAAAGGGGAATTTTTGTCCCTATATCATGGCTGGAGATCACGAAAAAGGGTTGGCTGGTCTCGGTGAAACAATTCACTTTTTAGAAGATTTGGGTGTGTCTGCCATTGAGGTAGGAGTTCCCTTTTCAGACCCTGTTGCAGATGGTCCTGTTATCGAAGAAGCTGGCTTGCGTAGCCTAGCTTACGGGACTTCTACAAGGCTCTAGTTGAAACCTTGAAAAACCATTGAAACAGAAAGTTCCACTTGTTATCATGACCTACTTTAACCCCCTCTTTCAGTATGGTGTTGAGAAATTGGTTAAAGATTTGGCAGATACAGCTGTGAAAGGTTTGATTATTCCAGACCTCCCTCATGAACATGCCAACTTTGTAGAGCCCTTTTTGGCAGGTACAGACATTGCTTTGATTCCTTTAGTCAGCTTGACGACAGGAATTGACCGTCAAAAGGAACTCATTGAAGGGGCAGAAGGTTTTGTCTATGCCGTTGCTATCAATGGAGTGACAGGAAAATCAGGAAATTACCGAGATGATTTGGACAAGCACTTGGCTCAACTTCATCAAGTGACTGACATTCCAGTTTTGACAGGATTTGGTGTATCCACTCAGGGCTGATGTGGAACGCTTCAATGCAGTATCAGACGGTGTTATCGTCGGTTCCAAGATTGTTAAGGCTCTACATGAAGGACAAGTAGCAGAAATCGCTGACTTTATCCGAGAAGCAGTAGCTTACCAAAAATAATCACACAAGCAGCAAGCAAGAGGAAAGGTCACAAAAGGAAGTCTTTCCTTTTTCTTTAGTAGGAGAAAAGGCTAGAATGCCAGTTGTGGAAGCAAATTGAATTAAAAATCAGAATTTCTGTAAGTGTAAAGGCAGGGCACAAGAGGCTAGAAAGAGAAAATCACCTGCTCCTATGCGAATATTGATGAAATGAGCAATGATTCCCAAGAATCAAGAAGAAAAGTCATGGCCAGATTCCAATTACAGCAAACCATGAGGATTAAGTGAAAAATTAGCCAGACGATCAAGGGATATTCTTGATGCCGAAGGTCATAGATGCTCAAAGTCAAGCCGGCAGTTATCAAGATGACTTGACTCAAAGCTAGAAATCCCACAGACCAAGCTAGAAAAGAGCAGTCCCTAAGCACAACTCAAAGAGGGCATACCAAACAGGATAGCTGAGCCTTGCAATAGCGACAGCGAAAGCGATAGACTACTTGAGAAACAATCGGAATCAAATCCAGTGGTTTCAAATGAGTCTGACAAGAATCACAGTGGCTAGCAGGAAAGACGATGGATTGTTCAGGGAAAGCGATCAATGACCAAACCAAGAAAAGAAGCAAGAATCGTTCCAACAAGAAAAAAATAAAGATCAATCATACTTATTTATTCGGAAAAAAATAAGAGAAAGAGTATAATAGTTGGATATAGGAGAAGTTTTAGGAACAAATATGAAAATTTCACTTTTGAAAAAGGACTTCAGTTAGAAAATGCCCAACTCATTTGTCAGTGGTCTAATGCTTTGGGAGAAAGTTTTCAGAAGCAATGGATGGGACCCAAAATTTCTTATCCCTTGATTGTCCCAATCCTTACAAAAAGCTGGAAGGAATTTTTTTCCATTTTTGTTGGAGAAGAGTTTGTAGGCATCATCCAAAAAAATCAGACTAGAAGATAAGAATCTTCATATCGGGAAGATTTCTCATAGCTCCACATAAGCAGGGGAAAAGGATTAGGTAGAAAAGTTTTTCAATACTTTCTTCAAGAAAATGTTTGAAAATGAAGAAATAGAAAGTATTTCCCTAACGGTCTTTTGAGTCAAATCAAATAGCTAGAGACCTCTACCAAAAGAGGGATTTGAAATCGTTCAAACCATTGAAGTTCCAGAACGTAAAATACATAATGAGAAAATCTAGGTAAGAACTAGATTACACTGAAAACTGTACCCGTACAATTTTTGGTTTTCAAACTTGTTGCAGAGAAATTTTCTTGATAAAATAGATACATGACTAGATATAAAGCTATCATTTCCTATGATGGTTACGCCTTTGCTGGTTTTCAACGGCAACCACACGCGCGTAGTGTCCAAGAGGAAATTGAAAAAAACTCTAACCAAATTAAATAAAGGACAGGCCATTACAATACATGGTGCTGGGCGAACGGACAGTGGTGTTCATGCATTAGGTCAGGTCATCCACTTCGATCTCCCCTATCAGATGGATGAGGAAAAACTTCGCTTTGCTCTTGATACCCAAAGTCCTGAAGACATCGATGTGATTTCGATTGAGATTGTGGCTGATGATTTTTCATTGCCGTTATGCCAAGCATAGCAAGACCTACGAGTTTATCGTGGATAGAGGACGTCCTAAAAATCCTATGAGACGTCATTATGCGACCCACTATCCTTATCCACTAGATGTGGAGAGGGTGCAACTTGCTATAAAAAAACTAGAGGGCACACATGACTTTACTGGTTTTACAGCATCAGGGACTAGTGTGGAGGACAAGGTCAGGACGATCACGGAAGCTAGTCTTAGGGTTGATGAAACAGGACAATTTTTAACCTTTACTTTCTCTGGCAATGGCTTCCTCTATAAGCAGATTCGAAATATGGTTGGAACCCTGTTGAAAAATTGGTAACAACTGTATGCCGATTGAACAGATTGACCTGATTTTGGAGAAAAAGACAGACAGTTGGCAGGGACCAACTGCAGCACCCAATGGTTTGTATTTGAAGGAGATTCGTTATGAAGAATAATCGTATTTTTAGCACTTTCAGGAAATGATATTTTTAGTGGTGGTGGATTGGCAGCTGACCTTGCCACCTATACTTTGAATGGTTTGCATGGTTTTGTAGCCATGACTTGCTTGACTGCCTTGACAGAAAATGGTTTTGAAGTCTTCCCGACGGATGAGACTATTTTTCAACAACAGTTGGATAGTCTTAAAAGCGTAGACTTTGGAGGGATTAAAATTGGTCTTTTACCGACTGTTGGTGTTGCTGAGAAAGCTTTGAATTTAATTAAGGAACGATCAGGAGTTCCTGTCGTCTTGGACCCTGTTCTCGTTTGTAAGGAAACGCACGACGTTGCAGTTAGTGAGCTCTGTCAAGAGTTGATTCGCTTTTTCCCTTATGTATCAGTGATTACTCCGAATCTTCCTGAGGCAGAGTTGCTTGCAGACCAAAAGATTGAAAGTCTGAAGATATGAAGGCTGCAGCGCAGAAATTACATGACTTGGGTGCGCCAGCAGTGATTATCAAGGGTGGAAATCGTCTCAGTCAGGATAAGGCTGTGGATGTCTTTTATGATGGGGAGAATTTCACTATTCTTGAAAATCCAGTTATCCAAGGGACAAAAATGCTGGTGCAGGATGTACCTTTGCATCAAGTATTGCTAGTCAGTTAGTCAAGGAGAGGAACTATTACCAGCAATTGAAACTTCCAAAGCCTTTGTTTACCGTGCCATTGCACAAGCAGATCAATATGGAGTGAGACAATATGAAGCAAACCAAAACAACTAAAATTGCACTATTATCTATACTTACTGCTCTATCAGTAGTTTTAGGTTATATTGTCAAAATCCCAACCCAAACAGGAATTTTAACTCTTTTAGATGCTGGTGTTTTCTTCACTGCTTTTTATTATGGAAAACGGGAAGGAGCTATTGTCGGAGGTCTAGGAGGTTTCATTATTGACCTAATCTCAGGTTATCCTCATTGGATGTTCTTCAGCTTGCTTTTCCATGGCTTGCAGGGTTACTTTGCAGGTTTTAAAGGAAAATGGCAGTGGCTTGGATTAGTTTTGGCAACTTTTCTCATGGTAGCTGGATATGCATGTGCGACTTCTTGGATGAAAGGTTGGGGGGCAGCCCTAACAGATATTCCTCACAATTTGTTGCAGAATTTTGTTGGAATGATTGTTGGGTATCTTCTATATCGGAGTATCAAGAAAATTAGTAAGCAGTAAAAATAGTCTTCCATGGGAACTATTGAAAAAACTCTGATTATTTGCTAAAATGAAAGCTATGAAAACACTCTACGATGTGCAACAATTTCTCAAACAGTTTGGTATCATTGTCTATATGGGAAAACGTCTCTATGACATTGAACTGATGAAGATCGAGCTATCTCGAATCTATGATGCAGGCTTGATGGACAAGCTAGATTATTTAGAAGCGGAAGCTGTTCTGCGCAGAGAGCACAAACTAGAATTAGACTATTTAGAAAAAAATGGAGATTAGGTAATATGGTAACTTGGGTATTATGGGGACTTATTGTAGCGATGTTGGCTTGGATGGGATACAACTATCTTCGCATTCGTCATGCAGCGAAAATCGTAGACAATGCAGAGTTTGAGTCTTTGATTCGTACAGGTCAGTTGATTGATTTGCGTGATCCAGCTGATTTTCACAGAAAACATATCCTCGGAGCTCGTAATATCCCTTCAAATCAATTGAAGACAAGTCTTGCAGCTCTTCGCAAGGATAAACCTGTCCTTCTATGAAAACCAACGTGCGCAACGTGTCACAAATGCAGCACTTTTCTTGAAAAAAACAAGGTTTCTCAGAAATCTATATCCTCTCTTACGGATTGGATTCTTGGACAGGGAAAGTGAAAAGTTGAAAAATAAGAATGGCGGTGGGACAGAAATCGATAGACAAAGTCTCGATTTCGTAGTCCCAGCCCCGCGAGGATGATTAGGAGCTTTTTGGAGTCTAAAAGACGAACAAAAAGTTCAATCAGCAACCGCGTCAAAGTTTGATTGCTAATAAAAAGTGAGGTCGGGATCTTTTGTCCCAACCTCATTTTTTTAACCACTTTTTCTAAGAAAGTCAAGAATGATTGCCAATTCTTGTGAGTTTAGATGTCGATAGTCGCCTTCTTGGAGATTGTCATCAAGACTCAAGGGCCAAAATGGGTGCGTTTGAGAGCGGTAACCTTGACACCAACAGAGAGGAACATTTTTTGACCTGATGAAATTTCCCCTCAGAGATGGTAATGGTGGCTTGGCTGAGACTAGGACTTGAGGATAAAATCTCAAGTTGAGCAGGTTTACAGATAGTTCCATCAAGAAAGACAATCCCATCTTTAAACTCTTGGATATGGTCGGGAGTCAGTGGCCCATTGACCTCTACTTGGTAAGTTTTATCGACATGATACTGAGGATGGAGGAGTTGAAAACCTAGGGGACCATTATCCGTTAAGAGGAGGAGACCCGTCGTATCCCGATCCAGACGGCCGATGGCGTAGAGTTGGTCAGACTGGAGATGCTGAGGAAGAAGGTCCATGACAGTTGGGAGTTTTTTATCCTTGCTTGCAGTTACGACTCCGTTTGGCTTGTGTAGCATGAGGTAGGTGTGTTCATATCCTTGGATTTTTCTACCCTGAAAAATCAACTCTTGTAATCCAGTATCAACATTCTGTGCAAGGGAAGTAGCAGGGACTCTATCTACTAAGATTTCTTTTTAGAAGAGCCTGTTTCATGGCTTTTCGACTGATTTTTTTCCTGGGCTAATAAATTATCTAAACGCATACCAGCTTATCTTATCACAAGTTGGTTCTTTTTGAAAAGAAAAAGAGAAGGAATGAATTTTCTTTTTGAAAAACATTTACACTTACTTGAATTAAGTCATTTGCTTTAAAAATTGTGGTATAATCGTTCAGTTAGAAAAATAAATTTTTGAATACAATAGAGGAAATCATGACAAAATTAAGAGAAGATATCCGTAATATCGCGATTATCGCCCACGTCGACCACGGGAAAACGACCCTCGTTGACGAATTGTTGAAACAATCTGAAACTCTTGACGCGCGTACAGAGTTAGCTGAGCGTGCAATGGACTCAAACGATATTGAAAAAGAGCGTGGAATCACTATCCTTGCGAAAAAAATACAGCCGTTGCCTACAATGGAACTCGTATCAACATCATGGACACACCAGGACACGCGGACTTCGGTGGAGAAGTTGAACGTATCATGAAAAATGGTTGACGGTGTTGTTTTTGGTCGTAGATGCTTACGAAGGAACTATGCCACAGACTCGTTTCGTATTGAAAAAGCCTTGGAACAAGACCTTGTACCAATCGTTGTGGTTAACAAAATTGATAAGCCATCAGCTCGTCCAGCAGAAGTAGTGGATGAAGTCTTGGAACTTTTCATCGAGCTTGGTGCGGATGATGACCAACTTGACTTCCCAGTCGTTTATGCGTCAGCGATCAACGGAACATCTTCATTGTCAGATGATCCAGCAGATCAAGAAAAAGACTATGGCGCCAATCTTTGATACCATTATCGACCACATTCCAGCTCCAGTTGATAACTCAGATGAGCCCCTTCAATTCCAAGTGTCACTTCTTGACTACAACGACTTCGTAGGTCGTATCGGTATCGGACGTGTCTTCCGTGGTAGTGTAAAGGTTGGAGATCAAGTTACCCTTTCTAAATTGGATGGTACAACTAAGAACTTCCGTGTCACAAAACTCTTTGGTTTCTTTTGGTTTGGAACGTCGTGAAATCCAAGAAGCCAAAGCTGGAGACTTTGATTGCGGTTTCTGGTATGGAAGATATCTTCGTCGGAGAAACCATTACTCCTACAGACGCAGTTGAAGCTCTTCCAGTTCTTCACATTGATGAGCCAACACTTCAAATGACCTTCTTGGTCAACAACTCACCATTTGCTGGTAAGGAAGGTAAATGGGTCACTTTCGTAAGGTAGAAGAGCGCCTTCAAGCAGAATTGCAAAACAGACGTTTCTCTTCGTGTAGACCCAACTGACTCACCAGATAAATGGACCGTTTCAGGACGTGGGGAATTGCACTTGTCAATCCTTATCGAAACCATGCGTCGTGAAGGATATGAGCTTCAAGTATCTCGTCCAGAAGTTATCGTAAAAAGAAATCGATGGTGTGAAGTGTGAGCCGTTTGAACGCGTGCAAATTGACACACCAGAAGAATACCAAGGATCTGTTATCCAAAGTCTTTCTGAACGTAAAGGTGAAATGTTGGATATGATTTCAACTGGTAATGGTCAAACCTCGTTTGGTCTTCCTTGTTCCAGCCCGTGGTTTGATTGGATACTCAACTGAGTTCTTGTCAATGACTCGTGGTTACGGTATCATGAACCATACCTTCGACCAATACTTGCCATTGATTCCAGGTGAAATCGGTGGACGTCACCGTGGTGCCCTTGTTTCTATCGATACTGGTAAGGCAACAACATACTCTATCATGTCTATCGAAGAGCGTGGAACAATCTTTGTTAACCCAGGTACTGAGGTTTACGAAGGAATGATCATCGGTGAAAACTCTCGTGAAAATGACTTGACTGTTAATATTACGAAAGCAAAACAAATGACTAACGTTCGTTCAGCTACTAAGGACCAAACAGCGGTTATCAAGACTCCTCGTATCTTGACTCTTGAAGAATCACTTGAGTTCTTGAACGACGATGAATACATGGAAGTAACGCCTGAATCTATTCGTTTGCGTAAACAAATCCTTAACAAGGCAGAGCGTGAGAAAGCAAACAAAAAGAAAAAATCAGCTGAATAAGAGCTAGAAAGAGCAGAAAATGGTCTATTTAATCATAGGGATTTTATTACTCTTACTCTATGTATTTTGCGACACCTCAAAAGTATCAAGGGGACGGTTAATATTGTAATTCTTGTTTTTGGTCTCGTTTCCCTCGTGATTTTTGCTTATGTTGTCCATCCTGCAAATCTTTCAGCTACCAACAGAATTTTTTATCACAGTAGCCATGCTGGTCCTCACTTACTTTTAGTTTACGAGATATCTCCTAATGTCGGTGAAAAAGAGATAGGTATGTGGCTTTGGGAGTTCTATTAGGATTCGGTAAATATTTTGATAAAACATAACTACCACAAGTGAAGTCAGTAAAACTGAGTTTACTTTGTGGTTTTTTTGCTTTGTATAATCTAGAAATTTAGGCTCTTTAGCTTCATCGGCTTCCTACTTTCATTCACTAGATTTTTTTATTAAGTAGCAGATAATAGAAGAACTTGGGAGGAAATTACGTTCTTACTGTGAATGTTTACAAAGAATAAGGATACTTTTTCTTTAAAAATTGGATAAAAGAAGCTAACCATAGCAATTTTATTATTCAAAATCCTTTGTAGACGTTTACTATTTTTGATATACTGGGAAAAGGAATAGATACGAAATTGGAGTTTGTCATGAAGAAACATCATTTTAAAGCAAAACAACGCTTTTCTTTGAGAAAGTATGCAGTAGGAACTTGTTCCGTCTTATTGGGAACGAGTTTGTTTTTGTAGGCACAGGTGGAAATGCTGTGCTTGCAGAGGAAAGAATTCCTCAGCTAGTGTCACACTATGTGGAAGATAAAGATCTTCCTGAATCTTTGAAGGCTGAACTACGTTGGTTTGAAGAGAATGCTATCCAAGTGGAGGAAGGTAAGGATTATTACTTCGTCTACCGTAAGTCTGCTATTAAGTTACCTGATACTGGCTTGTTTTCAAATGCTATCCTACCTGTCTTAGGTACAGGTATCTTGTTAGTTTCGCTCACTCTCATTAAAAAGAGAAAAAGGGCCTCTCTCTTTCTAGTGACAGTTTTGGCTGTAGGTGGTACTGCACTATCAGTTTCTGCCTTGGAGAACTTAGTAGAGCTTCGTCCAGCTCTTGTCAAAACAGTTGCAGGAGAATTTTTGCCTAGACCAGAAAAGGATCGAGGGGTATGAATTTACAGGTTATTATTTTTGTAAGGGGAAATGGAGAAGTTTCTAGAAATGAAAATACAAAACCTCATTCTCCACAAGCAGATAAGGTAGAATCCACCTCAACCCCAAGCGAAGGTACTCGAGCTTGGTCGAGGTGAAAGCCAGAGCTTGAAGTTACGACAGAAGCCATTGCTTATGATACTATTTATCAGGACGATCCGGACTTGCTCAAGGGTCAAACCCGTGTCATTCAAGCAGGAGTAGCAGGCGAGCGCACTATCTTAACAGAAGTGATGACTGTAGATGGCAAGGAATACCGCCAAGTCAAATCCAACACTGTAACTGTGGAACCAATTTCAGAAATCATAGCAGTAGGCACCAAGGTAGAATCCACCTCGATTCCAAGCGAAGGTACTCCAAGCTTGGTCGAGGTAAAACCAGAGCTTGAAGTGACGACAGAAGCGGTTGCCTATGACACCGTTTATCAGGACGATCCAGACTTGCATAAGGGTCAAACCCGTGTCATCCGAGCAGGTGTTGCAGGCGAGCGCACGATCTTTAACGGCAGTCACGACTGTGGATGGCAAGGAAGCCCGCCAAGTCAAATCCAATACTGTAACATTAAAACCAGTTACCGAAATCATAGCAGTAGGCACTAAGGTAGAATCCACCCTCAATTCCAAGTGAAGGAACTCCAAGCTTGGTCGAGGGTGAAAGCCAGAGCTGAAGTTACGACAGAATCCGTTGCTTATGATACTATTCATCAGGGATGATCCAGACTTGCTTAAGGGGCAAACCCGCCTTATCCGAGCAGGCGTCGCAGGTGAGCGCACTATTTTAACGGAAGTGACGACTGTAGATGGCAAGGAAGACCGCCAAGTCAAATCCAACACTGTAACCTTGGCGCCAGTTACCGAAATCATAGCAGTAGGCACTAAGGTAGAATCCACCTCAATTCCAAGCGAAGGTACACCAAGCTTGGTCGAGGTGAAACCAGAGCTTGAAGTAACGACAGAAGCCGTTGCTTATGATACTATTCATCAAGACGATCCAGACTTACTCAAGGGGCAAACCCGTGTCATTCGAGCAGGCGTAACAGGTGAGCGCACTATTTTAACGGAAGTGACGACTGTAGATGGCAAGGAAGTCCGCCAAGTCAAATCCAACACTGTAACCTTGGCGCCAGTTACCGAAATCATCGCAGTAGGCACTAAGGTAGAGTCCACTTCTATTCCAAGCGAAGGCACTCCAAGCTTGGTCGAGGTGAAACCAGAACTTGAAGTGACGACAGAAGCCATTGCTTATGACACAATTCATCAGGAAAATCCAGACTTGCTTAAGGGTGAAACCCGCCTTGTCCGAGCAGGGGTTGTAGGCGAGCGCACTATTTTAACGGAAGTGACGACTGTAGATGGCAAAGAAGTCCGCCAAGTCAAATCCAATACTGTAACCTTGGAGCCAATTTCCGAAATCATAGCAGTAGGCACTAAGGTAGAATCTACTTCAATTCCAAGCGAAGGTACACCAAGCTTGGTCGAGGTGAAACCAGAGCTTGAAGTAACGACAGAAGCCGTTGCTTATGATACTATTCATCAAGATGATCCAGACTTACTCAAGGGGCAAACCCGCCTTATCCAAGCAGGCGTAGCAGGTGAGCGCACGATCTTAACGGAAGTGACGACTGTAGATGGCAAGGAAGACCGCCAAGTCAAATCCAACACTGTAACCTTAGAACCAGTTACCGAAATCATCGCAGTAGGTACTAAGGTAGAATCCACTTCAATTCCAAGTGAAGGTGCTCCAATCTTGGTCGAGGTGAAACCAGAGCTAGAGGTCACGACAGAAGCGGTTGCTTACGATACTATTCATCAGGACGATCCAGACTTACTCAAGGGGCAAACCCGCCTTATTCGAGCAGGCGTAACAGGTGAGCGCACTATCTTAATGGAAGTGACGACTGTAGATGGTAAGGAGGTCCGCCAAATCAAATCCAACACTGTAACCTTAGAACCAGTTACCGAAATCATCGCAGTAGGGCACTAAGGTAGAATCGGTCCCCTAGTTCCAGAACCTAAGATTGAAACCCAAACAATCTCATATAAAACAATCTATCAAGCAGATGACAGCCAAGAAGTCGGTTCTAGAAAAACGAAAACACATGGGGTCAATGGAAAAGTAGAAACCACTACACGATATACAAGAGATCAAACCAGTGGTCAGATTACAGAGGCTAGTACATCAAAAACTCTGGTGGAAAAAGGTAGATGAGGTTGTTCTAGTTGGGACCAAAACCAAGTGTAGAAACAAGGGTCATCGCAAATAATACGATATATGAAGCGGACCCTGCACTTCCTTATCAAACAGAAAAAGTTGCTGTTCCAGGTAAGGAAGGAAGCGAAAAAACGACTACTACCTACCAAGTAGATGCTCAGACAGGTCAGGTTACAGAAAGAGATCACCAAAAAGAAGTAACAGCTCCGATTGATAAGGTAGTGAAGGTCGGAAATGTCCAAACCATTGTGACCCCAATTCCAATCAAGGAGGAACGTCGTCAGGAACCAACACTTGATAAGGATCTTGAAAAAGTAGAAAGCCAGGGAGAGCCTGGGGAGACCACCACTACCAGAGTTTATGAAGTGAATCCTCAAACAGGTGAAATGCTATCACACACGGAAACAAGTACTGTGACAAAAGCAATGAAGCCAAAGGTCATCTTGGTGGGAACCAAAGAAAACAAACCTCATCTTCTTCCAGTGAATACGGAGTTAGAAAATGCCATTGATGTAAGACCAGCTAGCCAAGGAATGAAGGCTGTGGACCTGCTTTCCAATGCTTATGTGACACATGCCCTCAGGCCAAATATTCTGGGGCGAGATGTGATTAGTAAGAAGATTGAACTCAAAAGACAAATCCTAGCTATCACAGATGAAGAGGTTAAAGAAGTCCTTCGCAAAGAATATCTAGAAAGATTATCTATTAAAGACACACTTGAAGAAACGAAAAAGACCCTAGATACAGACCTTAAAAAGTTGTAGCCCATAGCTTGAGTGTGCTTTGGGAACACGGCGGAGCAGAGCTAAGGTTCAGGCAGATTTAGAAGCTAATAAGGAAAAGATTCTCCTAGGTTTAACCTATATCAATCGTTTCTACAACATTGACTTTGGTAAGACCAACATCCGTGATATTCTTGCCTACAATCCAAGCTCCTTTTGGCAAGAAGGTGACATCACTAGAATGGCTAACATCTCTAGGTTCAATGAGCTATGATGAGATGAAGCTGGTCAATAGTCCACGAACATTTGAAAAATACTTTGGAAAGGTAACCGATAAGTCAACCCTATTAGACTTTCTTGACTATAACCGAACAACCTTTACAAACGTGGATGGTGATACTTGGTTGAAGGGATGCTACAAAAAGCTATCGTTGTAGAGAAGAAAATCTAAAGAAAAAACAGACGAAAATGTAAGTCTCTACACGAAATTAACCTCTGACCCTGCCAAGTATGGGGCAGAACCTCAACAGATTGATAATCGCAAACAATATAACATGGCTACTCTTCTAGGCCTAGTAAACATCAAGGAACCAAGTATTTATGCCATTACAAATATGGCAACTGTTTCTTACGGGAAATATCGGAACTTATATGGATAGCTCACTAGCTCAGAGCAATCCTAGTCAATATAAGGCTGAATTGGAAAAAGTGAAGGCTCTGGTTGAATTGACGGCTGAGCGTCAGGCTGCTTATGTTGATACGCTTTATAGAATCACTAAAAAAGACAATCAATCAAAACTAGTAACCAACCGTTTGATTGTGGATACTATGAAAAAGTATACTAGCAAGCAAAATGCAGGCATCAAGGAAACCTGGTCTAAGGAGTTTGGACCAGAGGCGGATAAGGGAGTCAAGGACTTCATGTCTCCGCTAGGCATGTATTCTCCGCCTCAATCAGTTGGTGCTGAGGCAAATGGTGCTGGTGTGCGTTACTTTATTGATAGGGTTTTGGACGATCGAGGGTCAGCGACCTATTCTCATGAAATGACTCACTTGTTGGATCGTACAGTCCTCTTTAATAATTATGGTCGACGAGATGGTACTGGGGCAGAATTCTATGCACGTGGAATCTTTGAAAACTCCTACACTCCTGAAACAGATACCTACTTTTAACTTGAACTTTGTCTATGATGAGAGTGACAAAGATAGTTTCTACAACAAGACACCAGAGCGCTTTTAAATCAGCCACAGATTTGAAAGAATATATGCACGGTAGTTTCGATGTTCTCTATACTTTTGGATTATCTAGAAGCTGAGGCAAGTCGAGGATTGTCAGCAGCGGATAAAAAGCAGTCTACTTTTAAAGCAACTCTTGCCAAGTGCGACAAGTGGTTCAAGAACACCTGTTCCTTATCCAAATCCATCGGTCAAACCAACCCACCAGAGTGAGGGAAATCAAGGCCTTGACAGAGGCAGATGCTAGCATGCTAGGCGATGTTCATAGCTTGATTGACAATCACATCGTGGTAAATCGCTATATCATTAAAGGGATTTACGGCTACAGGGAAAGTAGATGCCAATGGTTATTATACCGTTGATATGTTTGATACGATTTATGGTGTCAACGAAAAATGATAAGGGAATGAGTGGTGATATCAGCTTTAGAAAACAAGCCTTTGAACTCATGGCAGGCCTTGGCTATTACGAAGGTTTCGTTCCTTATGTCTCTAATCAGTACAAGCAAGATGCAGAAAAAGAGAATCGTCCCTTGTCAGACCAATACATCTTTGAAAAGATCTTTAGCTGGTAAGACCTATGCCCAATTCAAGAAGGAACAAATGGATGAACGGATTGCAAATATCAGTAAGTTAAAACCGATTACGATTGACTATAAAAGGTAAGCAGGAAGTGATTTCCACTCCTGAACGAATGAAGCAATTGATGGAAGAAGCTGTAAAAGAAGAACTTGCTCAGATTAAATCAGGAAATACCAGCCAAAAACAATACCGATTCATTGAAACTCCTGTTCAGAAGTTGAAAAAGCTATATACAAGGCATATCTCAAGGAATCAGATGAGTTTAGAAATTCCATCTATACTTCTTAAGAGCAAGATAAGTATATCAGTAGGAGTTCATAGTAATTTTGCTACTCGGTAAGATTCACTAGTGAGCTAGGTTCGAGATCAGAAAAACACCTTTTGAATGGCAAGTTTTTGCGGTTCAAAAGGTGTTTTGTTTATTAAGATAGATCGTTATATTCTTTAGCATAACGTTGGTAGAAAATCAACTTTCAGTTGGATAAAGTTTTCCAATTCACGTAGGGAGTTGGAGCAAGGTTGCGTGTTTCAAATTCTTTCTTGTTTTTGGGAGCGTGCGATGACGAAAAACTTCAAGATAGCCTTCGATAGCAACTAGCAAATCATCGGCAGGATTGGTCTGGC
>BNJV01002067.1_pt1 | contig 31295 bp, 62 predicted proteins | sample 8540591 | NCBI WGS metagenome assembly BNJV01 (sample SAMD00202457, study PRJDB9452) | human saliva metagenome | host: Homo sapiens | reverse complement strand
CGACATCCTTGACATCGTTGCGGGGGCCGCCGGCTCCCGTTGTCCATACATCCGACGGCATCACAGGGAATTAACCCTCTTGACGGAAGCACCTTATGGACTTGTGCGCGAAAGGGCGCCACATACGAAACATTCCTCGACCCTATAAGTGAACAAGCGGGAAGAATTATCCTCGCACCCTCGCCGTCAGCCCCGACTACCACCATATCGCCTTTCGCATCTCCGGCCCCGGTAAGGTGAAGCACCTTCCATTCACCGATTTGATCAAACACAACACAGATGGAGGCATTACGTGGGCAGCTACGATCACCCCTTCTGTTGCTGATATGATCTCAGGAGAGATCACGACACCCCAAAAAGGCTGCTAAGTTCCAGCTTCTCGAGTCGACATCCGGATACGCAGTCGTCAGTCCTGACGGACGTCACGCGTCTTTTCCTTCTACGACCCGCAGACATGCTGAGATCCCTACGATGCACGGGAGGCGGGGCGGGACTTCACCATCGCAGACCAGCGCGCCTATGTCCTCGTCATCGAGACCGAGACCGGAAAGACTGTTCGCACTGAGGAGGTCAAGGGGCTGATCCTGGGCCAGGTGCTCACCAATGACACCCTGGCCGTGGAGACCTCCCAGGCCTACTATCCCGGCGGCAACGGACACGGGACCATCACCACGTACTCCCTGGCCAAGCCAACTGCTAAGGCGGCCACGATCCCCACGGACAAGTGGCTCGTCGGGGCCACCCAGGACTCCCTGCTACTGGCGCCGTCCAACATGAGCGGAGGGCATGACAGCGCTCAGCCGCTCACCCGCCTGAGCGAGGGCGGTGACATACTCGGAACAATCGGCGGCGTGACCGACGTCTACCGGGGCGGATGGGGTCGGACGGGTCACGGACACCAGCACACCGCCCCCGAAGGACACCTCGAGCCCTCCTCAGGCCGTCCCGACTGAGCTGGTCCACTTCGACTCCGGCGTCACCACCGACGTGGCGGGTCTCAAGGTGGAGGAGGTCGCGTTACCTACCGCATCCGGCCTCCCTCGTCTCCCGGGAGACCTCCACCGGCGAGGGCCAGAAACGCGAGACGACATCCACTCCGCAGTTCTGGCTCAGTGCCGCCGACGACGGTCACCGCCACACCGAGAACCTCGAGCAGTTCACCACCAAGTAGCGGCCCGGAAGACAGCACGATGACCGATCAACCCACGAGAGAGGACGCGGAGCCTCTCGCGGCTCCCACTCCCTCACCTCAGAGAATCCCTACTCCTCGCTATCAGCTCTTGCCCGCCGTCGGCGTCCCCGCACGCCCCAGGAGCGCCGTCAGGTCTGGTCGCGGCGGATCGAGGGCCTCTTCTGGGCGCTGAAGGTCGGCGCCCTGCTCACCGTCCTCATGGCGGCCGGTCTCTACCTGGCATGGCGCGCTGATCTGACGATGCGGTGGGTGCTCCTCTACCTCGGCCTCGCACCGCTGGTCACGGCGCTCGTCCTGTGGGGGATCGGCATTCTCGCCTGGCAGGAGCGTGCCGAGTACTGGGTCGACTGGCGGCATCGGGCGAGGACCTACTGGCGCATCATCAAGCGGCTCCTGCCCGTCGCCGGGGTGGCCACCTGCGGCCTGCTCAGCGCCGGAGGCGCTGCTGGGCCTGTGGCACGACATGTTCATGCCGCTGGACGCCAGCACCGGCGAGCTACTCGCCTTCGCGATGGCGGCCCTGGGGGCTGGGCTCCTTCTTCGCCTTCGACCTTCTTCACCGCGTCACCCGCTCCTTCTTCCCCGAGGTCGCACAGGCATCCTCGCTCCGTTCACGGCTGCGTGCCAGGTCCGCTCGTCTCTTCCTACCCGCCCACCTCCGGGGCACCGGCTCCTGGAGCTCACGCATCGTTCTGGTGGTGATCCTCCTGGCCCCGGCCCTCGTACTCAGCGCAAGCGCCTACCTCGCCCACAACTGGGACCGGCCCCGCCCGATCCCTGTGGCCGCCCCCGCCACCTTGCCCACCCTACCCGACCTCCTTCCCGTCTCAGGTGACCTGGACCCACGACATCCCCTCCGCGCTGGACGCGACCGCAGGGGCCGCCGGCCCCTCGTCCCTCACCGACGACAGCCTCATCAGCCTGGATCCCTCCACCGGGAAGATCCGCTGGGACTACCACCGTCAAGGCAAGAAGTTCGCCCAGTACGGGGGAAGTGTCAACGGCGTCCGTGGTGAGCCCCCGTATCTCATCACCAGCCCGGACAGGCGCCACGTCGCCCTGACGCTCGGGGGCTGGAGTCCCAGCGCAAGCGCTCTGACGGCGATCTCGGTCGGGAGCAGTCCCTCACCATCGTCCTGGACACCGTGACCGGACGGGTCACCAACGAGCACCTCCATGACGGCAAGGCCGTCCAGCTCCTCGACTCCCGTGCTCCTGGCCGGCAGCACCGTCTACTCGCTGGCTGACGACTCCGTCCTGTGGCGGCTGAGCGACGTCGACTTCGATCTCTCCGAGGAGGGCTCCCCGTACACAGGCACAGCGGGGCACGCAAGCCTCATTCTCGCGGAGAAAATCCCCGGTAGCCCCAATGGGATCGGCCTTTTCACACTCGTCCCGGATACCAACCCCGCGGTGTCGTCAGGGACGTTCCGGCCGCCTACGCCAATCGGGAGCTGCTCATCATCGAGGGCTGGACAGTCACCTACCCCGAGGCCACCCAGGATGAGTTCGACGATGTCGATTGGAACTACTCGAAGGCTCACCGCGCTCAGGCCGTCTCCCTTGACGCCCTGGCGAAGGTGCCCGGCGCCGACACCCATGCCTACGACCTGGGCCAGACCCTCGGCATCGCCCCAATGGCGTCCTTTCTCCGGGAGGCTGGCCGTCCTACCGGCCACCGCGCCCACCCCGGTCGAGCCGAACGCAACCCCGGCCCCGATGGCTGGAAGGACCGGTCCACGGTCGCCACCACCTTCAACCCCAGGACACGCGCCGTGCTGGCAGCCCCCAGGATCCGGGGCTCGTCACCGCGGTCGGGATCACCCGCGCCGACGACGGACGGGACGCATCAGCCTTCAGTCGGGAGACAAATCGAAAGCCACCTCCATCCCCTGGAGAACGGCACAGTCCCCTTCGTTCCAGGAGCACGCGGCCGCAACGGCGGCGTTCACGACTTCCCCGTCAGTATGCTGGGAGGCAACGACGGCATCAGCGCACTCAGCGCGCCGGGCGTCACCATCGTGCTTCTGCGCCCCACCTACGAGAGTCAGCCCACCGGCACACGCATTCGTCTCTACGGACTGGTAGGAGCCTCGTCATGAGCCAGCAAGCCGCCCGGCACCCCACCACACGTCCACGGCACCTGCGCACCATCGACATCGATCCTCCCGGCTGCTCCTTGCCGCAGCACTGCTGGCCCTCCCGTTGAGCGCCTGTACCGGTCAGCTGACCTCAGCCCCGATCCAGACCACACAGGAGGTCACCGTCAAGGCCACTGCACTCACCGCCGAGCAGGGTCACGAGCCTCGAGGCCGACGCCAACACGGGCCCGGACATGGAGTTCCCAACGCTTCCCACTGAGAACAGCACCATCACGGTGCTCATCAACTGGGAGAAGAACCATCGCAAGCCCGTGGGAACCACCCTCGTCAGCCGGAACCGATCAGACGGCGCCCTGAAGTGGGCGGTGGCGATCACGCCGCCGGGTGCCTCGCGCAACGCGCTGGAGGTTACAGAGGCCCCGCAGCAGAACGTCTCAGACCTACTGAAGTCACGCACCAGCGGAGAGATCGTCGTCAGCCCCGACGGGCGCCGCGTCTCCCTCATCCTCACGCCTCATCGCGGGCAGCTCGGTGAGAGGCTCGCCGAGCAGGAGTCCCGACGTCGTTGTTCTGGACGCCAGCAGAGGCACCGTGGTGCGCACTGAGTCGCTCAACGGAGTGATCTTGGGGCAGGGTCTGACGAACGGCTCGCTGGCTGTGGAGACCGCCAATGACTACTTCCCCGGAGGTACGGGGGAAGGCCAGGTCCATGTCTTCGGGCTGGACGACCCATCCTCCCCACCCTCGTCATTCGCCACTGATCAGTGGCTGGCGGGGAGCCGGGACCGACTCGTTGCTGCTGTCACTGCAGCCGCCTTCCCGTACGGGCCGGAAAAGCAACTCCGGCGCATCGACCTTCACCCAGGTGGATACCTCCGGGAAGGTCCGCGCAACCATCAACGGTGTTGAGGCCGTGCCCCAGGCGGCTGGGTCACGCAGGTCAGTGACCCGGCGGCCGTCAATGCTTCGGCCAACCTCGCAGCGGCGGGCGAGAAGGAGGAACCGGCCTCTCTCAAAGCCGCCCTGCAGGGCCTGACGCGGCAGGTCGTCAACGTCTCCACGGGAAGCAGCGTGGATGTCACCGGAACGATCGTCGACGATCGGGGAGTCCCCACCGGACCCGGGCTGGTGGTCGGCCGGACGAGCACTGACGCGAGCGGTGAGACGACCTTCACCCCGGTCTTCTGGTTCAGCTCTGCCGATGACGGCCACCCCCACACCGAGAACCTCGAGCAGTTCACCAGCAAGTAGCGGCACGGGAGACAGCACGATGACCGATGAGCACAGTGACCAGTCCCAGGACACCGAGTCACCTGCACCCGCCGGCTCGGCGGAGGCAGCCGAGGCCACCGAGGCCGTTGAGGCCGAAGAGTCCACCGAGGCCGCTGACTCCGTTGGCGCCTCAGACGGGTCGGTGCCCGATCCTCCGCGACGCGTCCTCACGATGCTGCGGGCTCTGCGGGCCCTGCGCCTCGGCTGGCTCCTGGCGGTCGGGGCGATGGCCGTGCTGTTCCTCGTCTACCAGAGCGGGCTGAGGGATCCCGGTCACGCGATGAAGGCGGTCGGGGGCTTTATCGGCGGCCTGGCCGCGCTCATATGGATCGCCGGCTATTTCAAGTGGAGAGAGACGCGCGTTCTGCCTTGAAGAGCTATCCCGCCTCACTGCGAGCGCTCGTCAGGAAGACGGTTCTCTTCCAACCGCTGTGCTTCCTGGTGTTCTCAGGCGGCTTCGCCGTCGTCCTTCTTCGCCTGTGGCACGCCCAGCTGCGCAGCACTCGGTCAGCATCGGCCCGCTGCTTACTCTGAGTGCAGGAGTACTGGGGCTGGGCCTGCTGGCGGCTACCGATCTCCTGGTTCGTGCCACCCGGTCCACCCTATGTCCCGCCGCCGCAGAAGCAGCACCTGAGGGCGCGACTGGGACGCCTGCGGAGGACTCGGCTGCCCCGGCCCTCGTGGCGCTCCGTCCTCGGCGCGGTCATTCTCATCGTCATTCCGCCGCTCGCCCTCGGGGCAGCGGTCACGGTCCCGCACCTGGTCGCGAGCCGGGTCACGCCGTCGACCGCTGCGAGCATCGACACCTCTGCGCTTCCGGCACTGCCCCGGTCCTTCGCCTCGACGGCGGCCTGGTCGCAGGACGTCCACGACATGATGGACGTAGTGGCAGGTGCGGCCGGGCCGGTCGTCCTGAGCGGCGACGGCGTCGCCGGCCTCGATCCCGCCGACGGCTCGACGCGGTGGACCTATCCGCGCAAGCACGCGCGTTTCATCCACTGTTACCCGAGCCCGGACCGTCGTCACCTCGCGGTGACCCTCGATTCCACCGACGGCGAGCAGCCAGAGGGTATGAGCATCGAATCCCTGGTGGTGGTCCTCGATACGGTGACCGGACGCGTCACCTATGAGGGCTTCATGCAGGGAGACGTCCTCCAGCTCACCGACTCCGTCCTGCTCAACGGCGCCACCGGCTACTCGCTCACCGACGGCTCCCGACTGTGGTCCATTGACGAGGAGGATGTCTCCGTCTCACCTGATACCTGGCCCTACTCGGGAACGGCCGGTCACTCCACCTTCCTCCTCGGGGGCATACCGCGCAGTCCCGAGGGGGAACCAGACCGGCGCGGGCCGTATGCGACCTACACGCTCATGACGGACACCTCCTCCGCTACACGCCGTGAGAGCGCCCCTGCTCCTCACTGACGGCCGGGGCAGTCCTCTCGTCGTCGGCGGGTGGGTGGCAGCCTTCACGCAGACACCCACACCGATCGACTCCCCAGACCCTCCCCACGGGCTGGGCGGCGCAGGCCGTCAACCTGATGCCATGGCCGGCGTCACCGGTGCCGACACCACCACCCTACGACCTGGGCCTGACCTCCGGCGTCAACACCACGGCCTCCAGCGCCACGGACACGCTGACGACTCTGCCTCGGCGGACCGTGGGTCACGGAGCCGGCAGCATGCCGACATCTCCCAAAGAACTCGAGGGAGGTACAGCCGTCGCCGCGATCTTCGACCCGCAGACCCGTACCGTCTCCCACTCGGCTCAGGAGGCCGGGGTCTTGTCCCTACGCCGGTCTCGCCCGCGCCGAGTCCGGTGGTGGCGGCGTCCTGAGCGTCAGCAGTGGGGAGCGCACCCCGACGACGGTGGACGTCCCCGCAGGCTCCACCTACTACCCGCCCGGGACACGTCACGTGTGGACCAGTGATGATCCGTCGCCATCGTCGAATCCGCTGCTCACCACCCTGAGCACGCCGGGAACGACGCTCGTCATCATGGCTACAGGCCCGGACAAGGGCTCCCACTCCTTCCGCATCTTCGGCATCTCAGGAGCCTCGTCATGACCAGCACACGCCTCACCTCCGTCGCCGGCGAGTCGTCGGCTCAGCCCTGGCTGCGGCGGTCCTGTTCGCGGGGGCCATGAGCGCCTGCAGCCCGACACCTCGCAGCTGCAACAGGCGGAGACCACCGCCCTGAGCGCCCTCGCAGGTCAAAGAGCGCATCTCCGAGACTCCCACCAGCAAGGACGAGGACTCCGTACCCGTCGGCGAGGACTTCCTCCACGTCTCCGTCCCGGAGTTGACGGAGACGGAAGGCGCAACGCGACGGACGGGACCGGTCGGGGGCGAACAGCTCCATCGTCGCCAGGTACCGCGGCGCAGACGGTTCGGTGCTGTGGGCGCGTGAGATCACGCCGGCCGTCGTCAACTGGCTCGACGACGACGGCAGCTCCGCCCAGGACGTTGCCCACGACCTCCTCGCCTGGCGGCCGGCCGGCTACGCCGTCGTCAGCCCCGATGGCCGCTATGTCTCGCTCGTCCTGCGTCCACCGCAGATAAGGCCCGTGCTTCACGACTCGGACGACGACCACAACCCGCTCGACGTCGCCGCTCAGCGCACCCACGTCCTCGTCCTCAATGCCGCCACCGGGGAGACGGTCCGCACCGTGGAGGCCTCAGGGGGCTCATCCTGGGGCAGGTGCTGACCAACGACTCCCTGGCCGTAGAGACAGCCCGGACCTACTACCCGGCCGGGGACGGGAAGGGACAGTCGCCGTCACTCCCTGACCGACACGTCCGCCGCTCCAGCATCCTTCGCCACCGACCAGTGGCTCACCGGAATCGACGACGGCGCCCTGCTCCTGTCCCCGCAGTCGCTGGCCACCGAACGGCGCGACGACATGTCGGTGACACTCACCCGCGTCGATACCCGGGGACGAAAGCTCGGCACCATTGAGGGCGTCACCGCACCCGACCTGAAGCACTGGGAGCGACCGAAGCAGCACCAGTAGCCCGGTCCCTCCGGAGGCGGTTTCCCTTGTCCGTTCAACCGGCCGAATACCGTGCAAACACCAGACATCGTCACGAATGGGTCACCACAATAGGCTCATGCCTCCCACGCCCGACGCCGACGAGAACAGCACCGACCAGCCCGACACTGGCCCCGGCACCCAGCCAAACGATGCCGCCTCCAAAGACGAGCCCTCGACGGAGCCGGACACGGGTGAGGTCGAGGCGATCCCAGCCGTCATGCCGATGAGGCCGACCAGGCTGCGGCCGACACCAGCGGAAGCGAGCGTGAGGACGAGCCCTTCCCAGCACGTGGCGTCCTCACTCTGCGCGCCCTGCGCTGGGGCGGACTCCTCGGCGGCGTCGTCCTCGCAGCAACCGCACCGGCACTGCACCGAGGGCTCGTTGGCGCCGGCAGCCTCATCCCGGACAAGGTCTCCGCACTGACGATCTGCATGATCGTCGGAGGAGCGCTGGCCTGGCCGTTCCTCAACTTGAGGGACAAGAAACGCCCCGTCCTGGTGACGATCATGACCACGATCATGGCGGCCCTGGGGTGACGGCCTCAGCATCTCTGATAATGGCGTGGTGGGACACCTACCAGGAGACCGGATTCTCCGTCCTGTTCCTCCTGGCCCTGGCAGGAGCAGCACTCTCAGCCGCGATCTTCCTGAGCGTCGGACCGCTCCTGCACTATCTGCGCAGTACCGCGGTAGGTCTCGGCGATGACGATGACCCGAGCCGTTGGGGCCGCCTCCGACGGAAGACCGGAGAGAAGACCGACCAGGGATTCCCCCGCTACGAGCGTATTCAGGTACCTCGCCGCACGCGCACCTACCTCACGGCTATAGTCATTGCCCCTGCGCTGACGCTCGGTTCCGCGATCGCGGGAACATGGGCACTCATCAACCCGGTCCACCACGTCATCGCCAAGGCCTCCGCCGACGCCTCGCTGACGCCGCCCGCCTCGCTGGCGCCGAAGGCCTCCTGGAGCAGGAGATCCTCCACCGAGCTGACCACCGCTGCGGGCGCCGGCGGCCCCATCCTCCCTCACCGACGACGGCATCATGGCGCTCAACCCCAAGGACGGCAGCGCCTTGGGGAGCTACGAGCGCAAGCACGCCAACTTCGATCACAACTTTCTTGCCTTCACCAACACCACCGCCCCACTGGTCACCAGCCCGAACGGGAAGTACGTCGCACCGAGAGTCCTGTCACCCAAGTTCGTACAATCCACCGGCGATACCTTGGTTTTCGATGCTCTGACCGGCAGGATCGTCTTCAAGAATCTGAGCACCGGCGGCCCACTTCAGCTGACAGACTCCGCGGTCCTCGACGGCAACAGCGCCTTCTCCCTGACCGATGGGAAGAAGCTCTGGACTCTATCCGATGGTGACCGTGTCGATTACTCCGGAACTGCTGGGCACTCGTCGTTCATTCTGGACCAGTACAGCGAGGATCGACGTCATGAAAATTCCCCCCAGTCCTACAAGTCAACGATCATTCTCCGCGTCACTCCACAGCAGGACCTCTCGGCTGCCGTAGAGGTCGATGATGTGCTTGCCAATCCTCCCGATTACCCCTGATGACCCCACCAACCTAGTCAATTTCATTCGAGGGTGGGCTGCACGCTACACCGGCGAGTTCGATTCGTCGGGTAACCCTATGGCTGAGGCGATCAGCCTGGACGCACTGGCCAAGGTCGACGGCGCCGACACAAGGACTTTCCCCCTGGGGGCCACCTCAGGGGATCAACACCGCTGCATCCTTGAGCTCCGGAAGCATCGTCACCCTACTCCCTATCAGATTGGACAACGGTCCGCGAGATTTCCGTCAGAGCCACGCACGGAGAAGGTGTTCGACCCATCCACCCTCACTGTCACCCTCTATCGCCCAGTACCCTGCTTCACCGGCTCGCCGGTCGAGTTCGTCGACGATACCAGCAGACGATGGCTCACTGTCGGCCGCCATCACTGTTCGTCCCGGAGACGGCTCCACCGGAACCACGATCCCATCACTCCCGGCTCCCACCGACCCTCCGACCCTCCTGGCGAGCAGCACTCAGGCGGCACCGCCGAACGAGGCACAAGCGATGAGAACTCCCGGAGCCGTCATCGCCATCTTCAATGCCACCGGCGACACCGAAAGAGACTGCACCCGCGGGAAGTACGACGAGAGCGAACGATGCCCGCACACATATCGGATATACGGAATCACGGGGAGCACAGATGAGATCTCACTCACTCCAGGGCATCGTGACCCACTCCGTATCGCCGCGTGCTGGCGGTGGCCGCATCCGTCTCCTTGACCCTCTCGATAGCCTCATGCAACATCAGCGCATACGGTCAAGAGCCGACGCTCACGTCTCTCTCCTCCCAGTCCGTGGAGGACCTCAAGCAGGGCGTTTCGGCGCAGGAACTGCATGATGCTTCGCTGACGAGGGCTGACAACCAAAAACAGGAAACTCTTCATCAGCACCAACTACAGCACTGGCACAGCCACCAAGAAACCGGATGCGGACGTCACCAGGATCGTCAGCGAGATCCCTCAACCGATCAGTTCCAGTGGGCGGTGTCCATTACGCCATCAGCCGCCGACCGCCAGATGCCGAACAGTATCTCGGATACGGAATACGGACACGACCACACAACGAGCCAGTCACATGCTGGCGACATGATCGTCAGCCCCGACGGCCGTTACCTGTCTCTGGTCCTGACATCTGATGAGTCGCAAAGCGGAGTACCGGCGACCGACCGACACACGCACGTCGTCGTCCTCGACACGCAGACCGGCAAGGCTGTCCGAACCGCCGAGGTCTCCGGAATCGTCCTGGGGCAGGCCCTCACCAACAGCACCCTCGCCGTCGAGACTGCCCATAACTACTTCCCGGCCGGTTCCGGCAAGGGAACCATCCACGTGTTCTCGATCAAGAATTCCGGCGCGCAGCCATCCTCGTTCTCCACCGATCAGTGGCTCATCGGCGCCTCGGGGCAGGAGCCTCCTTCTGGCGCCGGACGTCGCCCCACGAGTGCACGTTGTGTGCGCCCCTGCACACCGTGACGCGGCGCGGTACCGATGGGCACACTATCGCCACCCTGCCTGGAGTCACCGCTGTTCATCCCGGAGGATGGGTGAGGTCAGTACCGGGACCCGAAAGCGGCCGCCGGTCTTGTCCACACAATGCATGCGTCTCCGGACAACAATGACGCAACTGAGGAGGCACGACAGAAGCTCGGAAGCTCCCGAAACAGCTCGTCCACATCGACACCGGCCAGACCACGGACACCACCGACATGTTCGTGGATGAACGCAGTGTGCCGAACGGCCTCAGACTGGTCCTCTACCGGGACGTCCCCGCCGAGAACGGCTCAACGGAGCGCAAGCCCGTCTTCTGGCTCAGTGCCGCCGACGACGGTCACCGCCACCGAGAGCCTCGAGCAGTTCAAGAACAACTGGAGGCGTGGGCCAGGGCACGCCGACCGGAAGCACTGGGAACGACCGAAGCAACGCTAGACCGCCCCCTGGGGCGCTTTCCCTGTCCGTTCAACCGGGCGATGGCCCCGCAAACACCTGACATAGTCACGGATGGGTCACCACAATAGGCTCATGCCTCCCACGCCTGACGCCGCCGAAAACAGCACCGATCAGCCTGACACCGATCCCGGCACCCAGCCAGGCACTGCCGACTCCGGCGACGATGCCTCGACGGCGCCGGACACGGGGAGGCCGAGGACAGCACCGACTGTGATGCCACTGAGCCTGGCGAGGCCGCAACCGGCACCGGCGACAGCGAGGGCAAGACCGAAGGCACGAGCGAGGGAGAGGCCTTCCCACCACGCGGCGTCCTTGCCCTGCGCGCCCTGCGCTGGGGCGGGGTGTTAGCGATGTTTGCCTCGTCGAGTATCGCAAATTACTGAGTTCGACCTACAAGATCGACATCGACGTCCTTCACATAAAATCAGTGCGTCCTTTCTCCGACTTGGAAGTACAGGCTACCGTCGCTATGTTCGCACTACAGCTCCTCTTATGGTCCTTTGCCGCGGTCGCCGATCAGTTGAGGCGAACGGCGACGATCGTCATCGTCAGCCTCATTGCACTACTTGGTGCCGCGACGGCAGGCGTCAATATTCACCACTGGATGACAGCATACGAGCGATCAGGAATCTCCATCCCCATTTTCCTGTGCTACGCAGCAGAGACCCTCGGCTTCACAACACTCATCTGTACGAGCATCATCCTGCATCGCGTGCGAACCCTACTTTCTATACACCCTAGGCAGCTCAGCAATCCGGCCCGCTGGCGCAAGCTGTATCTCCCGGCACGTCCTCAGCCAGGCGAGAACAGCGTCAAGGTAACCAAGCAAGCATCATTAAAACTCCAACCGATCACGAAGATAAAACTTGCTGCCATATCACTCACGCCAATCATCGCACTCTCATTGCTGACATCAACAGCACACTACCTCGTGACACCTTTCACACACAACATCTCTGCCGCGCCACACAAGACACCTCCCAATCCAATAACAATCGACACCAAAATGAGCTGGGTCAAAGATATGGTGGGAGTCGATCACGTCGTTGCCGGATCGACAGGACCTATTGTGATCGGCAGCGAGGAATCGCAACGATTGGAGCCGACCCACGGCAGCATCCTATGGAGTATGGGGCGCACCTGTCATGCTTCATTCGTTTTACAGAGTCCGAATAAAAACTACCTCGCCCTCAGGGCAAAGTCAGACAGACTTGAACATCAGCCAAAGGAAGAGACTTCAACATCTGAGCAACCAGAGACAACACTGGTGTTTGACACTCGAACAGGAGCTCCGGTAATACGCCATATAAGTCACGGTGGCACCTACAGCTCACAGATTCCGCCCTCTCGATGGGAACACGGCATACTCCTCGAAGGACGGGAGGAAAGTGTGGACCAACAGAGACGCCATTGATACCACATTCATGGGGGCAGCCGGCCACAGTACCTTCATTGTCTCAACCTTCAGAACAAGACAGTGAGGACGCAGATGAAGAAAAATGGGCAGGAACCTCAAGCATCGCCGTGGCTCCCGACACCACCCCATCCGCAAGCACCCGCGTCGATAATCTCCTCATTGATCCGATAGTCGTTGATAACTTACGGTCACGAAGCGACAGCGATTACATGGGAGCAAATCCGGTCATCATTTTCTGGATGGGCCGCCCAGTTCACCAATCAAAGCGACGATGACGAGGAACCCTGCCACGCCATCAACATTGACCAAGCCTCCAAGACTGATTCTCACGACATAGACAAAATTCCTCTTGGCGCAGCGTCAGGTATTAACGAAGTCGCATCCACCGCATCTCAAACTCTGTCGACATACCCTTACTACGGTTCCGATAAGTCCATATATGACGTCGCTGACGGCCTGGAACGCTCCACGAGTCGCCAGTATTCACACACACGAACAGGGACGGCCACCTGCAGGCACTGCGGGCCTAGCTTCTGCCTCGCAGGATCGCCCTCATCAGACAGTGACTCCATCATCGCGACCATCTCCCCACGTCCATCGGACATGCTCGACACTCACTGTCCCAGTCAAAGGTGACACTATCGACACGGTCCTCAGCCTCTCAGAGGTGCGTCAACTAGCAGATAAAGGAGGTCCAGGGAGACCCTACATGGTTCAAAAAGCACCCCGGATGCACACCATCCTCCTGAATATCAGTGGCCCCTAGCGAACATTCCTCGACCTATCAGCCTCTACGGGTTACAGGGCGGAACGCATGAATTCACAGCAGGCCTCTATATCTCACTCATTCGTACAACAGGAACTACGGAGATGCCAGAGTATTCACTGTTGTAGCCCTTACGATTGCAGTCATGCTGACAATCTAGCACCTACCATTACCATCGCTCATTAGATTCTACCAGTGGACTTAGATCACATCACTGGATCTCCACGGCTGGAGTCGATAGATTCGGCGAAAAATCCCAAAACCTCACATCGTGGAAGAACTCCATCGCCGGGAACGGGTACTACATTGCCGGATAAGCCAGTTGATAGAACGAGGGGAACCGGAGGTGAACCTCCCTCGCTCTCCGTGTTCGGGAAGGCGATCCGCGGACAAGAGCATAGTATGGGCAACACAGATCAGAGTGAACGATTTCACGCATCCTCTTGATGCGCCGACCCACCCAGATTCTTCGAGTGAACAGTCACCATCGACCAAGACCACCGCCCTTACGAACGACTGGACACTCAGCCCCAACGGGAAGTACGTAGTATTCAAGCTCAATAGTTCAACGAAAGCGACGGCCTATTTTGCGGTCGTTGAGACCTCCACCGGAGCAGTTGTCCGGACGACCCATATCACTCGCAGAATCATTGGTGTCGCACTGACTGACACACATCTTGCTGTCGAAACATCTGACCAACCGTTCCCCGGAAGGCCCGGAAACGCAACGTTGACAATTCTGTCTTTATTAAACCAAGGCGCACCTCCGGTCACGACGCCCACAACACAATGGCTTATTGGCGCCAGCCACAACTCTTTTCTTTTGAGTAACTACAAATATGGCGATCCTGCAATAGCGACTCTGCACCCTATGACGGTTTCTCGCATCGACGGCAGAGGTCAAACGATCGACACCGTCTCCGGCGTCATCGATGTCTACTCCGGGGGCTGGATGTCAAGATTTTCCGATCCAGCTGCCGCGTCATCATTGCTAGCTCAAATCTACAACCCCATCGGCATACAAGAACGTCAAGCCGAGAATGAGCAATTGAGAAGCATACGGCGGGAACTCGTGGATCCCGATTCAGGTCAACACACCGACATCACAGATCTCCTGATGAAAGAAGTCAGCCTCCCCACAGGGGCCAGGTCTCCTTGCGCTCAAGCAGATTCCTTCAGACGATGCCTACGCCAAGTACGCCCTGTCTTCTGGCTCAGCTCGACCGATGACGGCCACCCGCACACCGAGAACCTCGAGCAGTTCACGGACGAGCTGAGGCGCGGGCCGGCAGGCCCGTGTTCTCACCCTCCCCCAAGGCTCACAGGCCTCCGCGGCGGCTGCAGAGCCGCCTCGACTCTCTCGCCTCGCTCGTCGAGCCGCGCTTATCGAAGTGCCGCTCGACTGCGGCGATGTCCCCGTAGAGGCCTGCGCTCCCACAGAGGTCGTCGCGAAGGCGGAGACGGCCGAGGCCGCACCTGCCGCCTCCTTGAGTCCGGCGCCTGCGGCGAGCACCGCCAGCAGCGTGCCCAGGAAGGAGTCTCCGGCACCGGTGGTGTCCACGACATCCGCCGGGAAAGGATCGATCAGGGTGATCTCCTCCCCTCGATCACTATCGACCCGCGTCCCCCAGGGTCACCACCGCGGAGGGGATGCCCATCGCGGCCAGCCTCTTCCGCAATCGCCCCAGTCCGTGGCGTCGTCGGCCCTGGTCACCCTCGGCTCGGCCGCAGTGTCACTCGCACCGGCTTCAGCATGTCGGCGAGCTCATGCTCATTGACGACCAGGACGTCAATGGCCTCCAGGAGCCCGGCGGACAGCACCGGGTGGAACGGAGAGTTGTTGAAGACCACGCGGGTGCCCGCGTCGTGAGCGATGCGGGCAGCGGCCTCGACCGCCTCGGGACTCACTTCCATGCACAAGCCCAGCACGCGGGCCTTGCCGATGACGTCGCGGCGGCGCTGCGCCGTTGAGACATCCACTGTCCCGTTCGCACCGGGAGACACCACGATGGTGTTGTCCCCCGTGGAGTCCACGGTGATGATGGCGGTGCCGGTGGCCACGTCCTCGCGCTGAACCGCGAGGTGTCCACGCCGGCGCGCTGGAGGGAACTCGATGAGCAGGTCGCCGTGACCGTCCGCCCCAACTGCCCCGATCATCCTCACGTGAGCACCGAGAAGACCGGCCTGAACCGCCTGGTTCGCGGACTTGCCTCCCGGCAGGATCACCAGGTCCTCCCGCTGATCGTCTCACCGGGCTTGGGAAAGCGCTCTGTTCGGACCGTCAGGTCAGCATTGAGGGACCGAGACGGCGACCTCGCCGGATACGTCACCAGGACAGCTCGCACACCAGCTCCCATCTCCGGTTCCTCTCTGTGATGCAGCACGGACACAGTCCCATCACCACCTCACCGTGAGGCAGCACTCCCTGCCGGTCCTGACCGCGGGGCGGTGCAGGCTCGTGCGGCGGGCCGCCGCCTGGCAGGCCTCCACCAGGACGTCGATGGCCAGCGGGCGGGGCTGCTCGGCGCGCGTGACCACCTCGACGCGCCGCTGCTCGCGGGCAAGCGGCCGCACCTGAACCCCCTCGTGCCGGTAGGCGCTCAGCGCCATCCCGGCAGCGGGGCCGCCACTCCGGCGGCGACGAGCGCCTGCACGGCCACGCCTAGTCGTCGGAGGCGTAGGCGTCTCGGGCGTGAAAGCCGTTGGCCCGCCCACGGCGAGAGCTCCTCGTGGCAGCGCGCGCAGCCGGTCACCCACCGGCACTGGGCGCCGTCGGCGATGCGCGTGATGCCGCCGGGGTGGGTGACGAGGTAGAGGACGTCGTCGAGCAGGTGCTCGGCCTGAAGGCCCTCGCCGGCGTCGTCGTCGACGTGAGGAAGGACAGGGCCGCGTCCACCCGCCCGCGCCGCAGCGCGTCGAGGCCTCGGGCGGCTCGGCGTCGACGGCTCGACCTCAGGCCCGGGTACTGCCGACCGACGATCGAGCACCCCGGCATCCAGGGAGGCCACCGCGGAGGGAAGGCCGCCAGGCACGCGCCCGCCGCCTCGGCGCGTGCCATGGAGACGACCTCGCGCTCGGTGCGGTCCAGCAGGTCGAGAACCTCCTGGCCGCACCGCCAGCGCCCGACCCTCCTCGGTGAGCCGCACGCCGCGTCCGGCCCGCGTCAGCAGGACCGCGCCGGTCGCCCGCGACAGGGCGGCGAGCTGGTGGGAGACGGTGGACTGGCTGAAGCCCAGCGAGTCGGCGGCGGCCGAGACGGTGCCGAGGCAGGGAGAGCTCAACGAGGCCACACTGCTGCACATCGATCACGCCACCAAGTATGTCCTGTATCGATGGGTATTCGTCAAAGATTCATTGGACCGATACTCCGGCCGTCCGCATCGTGCAAAGCCATGACCGTCACCGACGCCCTGCCCCAGGCTCCTGCCGACCCCCAGTCCGGCCTCGACTTCGACGCCGTCCTCGCACCTACAGAGGCCGTCTCGCGCATCCTGCCCGAGACTCCGCCTGGTCTACCCGCTGCTCAACGCCGAGGCCGGGGTCGAGGTCGTGGTCAAGCACGAGAACATTCAGCCCACCGGCGCCTTCCAAGGTCCGCGGCGGGGTGGCGCTCATGGCGGCACTCGGCCCCGAGGCGGCGCCGCAGTCGTGACCGCCTCCACCGGCAACCACGCCCAGTCCCTGGCCTGGGCAGGCGCCCGCAACGAGGTCCCCGTCACCGTCGTCGTCCCGGTGGGCGCGCCCCGCAAGGTAGCCGCGGTGCGCCGCGCTGGGCGCCCAGGTCGTCGTCGAGGGGAGACGATGTGCGACTCGCTGGCCCACGCCGAGGGCCCTCGCTGGTTGAGGGGATGCATGGTCTCCCCAGGGGACGAGCCGGCCATCGTGCTCAGGCACGCCACCGTCTACCTCGAGCTCTTCCGCCGCCGACCCGGCCTGGAGTCGTCTACGCGCCGGTCGGCTCGGGCTCCGGGGCAGCCGGCGCCTGCCTCGTGCGCGATCACGCTGGCCCCGGGTGCCGGGTCATCGGTGTCCAGTCCAGCGCCGCCCCGGCCGCGTACCGCGCCTGGACGTCCGGGGGCTGACCACCGCCCGCAGCCGCACGCGCGTGGCGGGCTGGCCGTCGGGCGAGCTTCGCCCTCACCCAGTCGGTGCTGCGGGCCTCAGCCTCCAACGACTTCATCCTGGTCGACGACGACACGTCCAGGGCGCCGTCGCTCATGCCACCCGCGCCCACCCTGGCCGAGGGCGCCGGGGCCCGCGAGCCTGGCGGGCTCATGCTGACCCCACCCGCCAGGGGTCGCTGCGCGATCATCTGCACCAGCGGCAGCGCCGACGACCTGCAGCTCGCCGGCATCTCCGCCGGTTCGCCGTCGGCACCGACGCGACCCTCTCAACTGCTGAAGCCGGCCGCTCCGCTGACGGCGGTTGAAGCCACTCCCGGTGAGCCGATGCGGAGAATCAGGCGACTTGCCTCAAGTTGAGCCGGGAGCGCGTGATCAGGCGCCACCAGCCCTCTCCTCTGCCCCAGCCCACGCCGCCACCGGCTTGCTCCTTGCGTCTGCCCACCTGTGGCCTCGCGGCCCACGGTGTCCCACAGAAATGACATGGCCACTGACCACCGCACCACAGAACCACACGGAGTCACGCGGTTTCAGTCGCTACCAACGCGTCGGGCATCAATGTCTCATTTCTGTGGACGTCAACTGCGGAGACGGCTCTGCAGTCAACGCCGGAAGTTATCACAGGGACGCCACTTCCTGGCGCCTCAGCTCCGGCGATCGAAATTGTCTCATGGACGACAATGTGCGACCCCATCAACGTCGCGCTTGGCGCGTTGCACCGGTGATCTACATCTGAACCGTACCGGGCGCCGCCTCCCGAGGCCCTGAACGCGGGAGGCTCAAACGAACACCGCACGGAATGGCGGCGCTGCCGCACCGACCGGCATCCTCATCGCCCGCCTTCACCGGTCTTGTCACCTGCGAGCATGCGGCCACGCTACGGCCGCTTCCACTCCCTCCACCGCGCGGTCCATGTTCCTGACTCCGCAGACTCCGTTACTGCCCTCCGTTATGGGGCGAGCACAGACTGGGCTCGTGGGCGTTCCGTCCTTCGGCTGGAGACTTCGATTTGTCTCCCTCCTTTTGCATCGCGCCGATCTCCTGTGCTGCTGAAGGTGGACAGCTCTGCGGTGCGCCGCCGGCGCCGCCCTGCATCGGGGCAGAACGGCGCCGCCGGCAGGCGCATCCGCCATCTGCGCGGTCCTCACGCCGTGATGTGGCCGGGACCCTTACGGCGCAACGATCGCGCTCGCAGCCACACTGGAGACCGGCGGGTTCAGCTGCAGGACGCTCGGGCTAGATGTTCGACGACATGATCTCAGACGTTGAAAGTGGACCTGAAGTGGTGGCGGGTAGCTTGTCATCGAAGCTGGACAGCTACGATTTCCATTTCGACCGTTGGTCGCTTCCACCACGACCGGGAACGCGATCGAACTGGTCCGCGGGTTATACGCCCTCCGCTTCACGTCCAATGGCGTTCAGGAAGATCGTCACCGATGTCCAGCTTAGTTCTCTCCAACACCACCACCAGGCGATGCATGATCGACATACTCAACCGCGATGTAAATGACATTCGTTGACAAAGGTTGGTGCTACCGGCGAAAACCGCGTGATTCCGGTAGTTCTGGGTGAGCGGGTGGCTGGCCACGACAATATATTTCTGTGGACACACCGCGGGAGTCAGCGCCAGGTGGGCCACGTGCGGCAGGATCCAGTCGCCGCAGGACGGCTCTTCCAGCGCAGGTAGGCGACCGTCGCGGCCGCGCAATCCGCCACGAAATAGGGCATCCACAGACGGGCGCCTGTCGCGGAGGCGGCTCCCCTGACAAGATCGTCGGGATCCGCTTCCTTTCCCGGTAAGCAATCAGCCAAATACGCCAGGACTCCCAGGGCCAATAGCCAGCGGGCGCATCAACGCGGCACCCAGGCGTAAACGTCGGCGCGGGAGGCGAAAGCCGAACGACGAACTAACTACCACCAGCCGGAGACGAACGACCACGATGGTGGGTGGAGGCCTCTGGGCGAGCCACCGCCCCACCTCACCCTGGAGGACCATGTCGACCAACAGCCCACGAGGAACCCAGCGCCCGGACACTGATACGGCCGAAGGCCCCTGCAACATCGCGGCGACCACCGCCGCCCGCGACGCCTGTCATCTCAGCGTCTCCTTCTACGGCGTCCTCGGCTTACTCATACCCTCGGCTGATGAGGATCACCGGGCCGTCGGCGCCATGTCGATCTTCATGTCAGCGCCGAATCTGCGGTGGCCACCTCCAGGCCCGCGCCCGCCTCAGGTCTCAAGCCACGGCCTCCACCGGGGCTGCAGCTACACCTCGCCGAGACCCCGCCTTGTTCCAGATGGGCGCCAGCCCTTACCGGGTGTCGGCATTACGGGTGAACTATGAAACGACGGTACCAGCGCTCCAGCGACCGGTCACCGAAAACTGCCTCCAGGAGCCGCAGGTCACACCCGGTCTTGCAGGCCGTAGCCACCTGGGTGGGGCCGTCGTCTGTGTGGCGCCCACGAAGACCCTGTGAGGCGGGGCGGGTGATCTCTTGCCGACCACCCCGCCGTCGACGGACCACGCTGCGCGTTGACCCGCTGAACTGACGGCGCGCATCAGGCCAGCGCTCAGCGACCATCGCTGCCCCAGCCCGGCGCTGCGAGGCCACCCGGGATGCGGTCGAGGAGCGCACCCGCACCGCGCGCCTGCGGGGCGGGCGCGTCCACCAGTGAACAGCGCTGGCCCGACAGCAGGCAGACATCGGTGGCCCCAAAACGGGCCGACAACCGCCAGCGCACACGGTGACCACGTTCCATAAGTCGCGGTGTTCTTGCCGGCCTGGCGTAGTGCTCCGCGAGGCCGCATCAGGGATCGATCGGCGGCGCCCCGAGCCCCCCGCAGGGAGATGAACTGGGCGAAGCGATCCAGCTCCACCGACCGCCTCAGAGAAAAGAATGACACAGCATGGAACTGCTCACGCCCATTCGGTCTCGCCGGTCACCGATCAGAAGAGGCAGCCGCCCAGCGAAAAATGGTAACCTCACTTGCGGCGGCCGGCGGTCGTTCATCAACCACGGGCCGCCAGAGACTAGCCACGGTGACGCACCCGGACCGTCACCAGAGCGGGCGTCAGCTCGGGGTCCCCGGAAACAGCCAGGCCAGGGCATCAGGAGAACCAATCCGGGCGCGGACCGCTCAGAGCCACAGGCTGCGCAGTTCCGCCGGGCCGCTCGGCGAGCCTAGCTGGGCGCGCCCTCGGGGAGACCAGCACCTCCTGGGCAGCGCCCTCCCGGCAGGGGATGTATACTCGCGGTGGCCTCGACCTGTTGATCTCACGGTCAGCTGCCGCCCCGCGGGCACGGCGCAGCGCAACAGGAGGAGGCCAAGGGCGATGAGGCCCGGCTCGTGGTGGCGCCGCCACGGGGTCACAACCCGGCCCGCTCCCCATGCGCACGCTCGCCCCAGCTGCAGGTGCCGACGAGGCCGTCGAGCGCTGGAGCACCACGGTGAGGCGGCGCGAGGCCGGCGGCCGGTGCGCGCGATGTCTGGCCCGGGTAGCAGCCCTTCTGATCAGGTGCGGCCCATTACGCAGCCAGTCCAGCTCGTGCGGGATCGCGCGGCGTGACCTCCCAGGCCGGCGGGGGCGGCCAGCCGGCCTGTGCGCGGCTTTCCCAGGCCAGGGCGCCGGCCAGGCGCCGCCCCTCCCAGCGGCCGGAAGGTGCTCACCACAGCATTCACGCTGTGCGGGCGGCTGGGTTGAAAAACCGGCCGATGCGCAGGGGTGCGGCGGTCCGCCCCAGGCATCGTAGCTCACGACGCCCTCTGACGACGCCGTACGGGTCCCGCCACAGACCCGATGAAGCAACCCTGAGCTCAGCGTCTGGCCTCGGCGGTAGTCGAGGCGTCGCGCGGCCTCGCGCGCGCGCCGCCGGGTGAGGCATCAGGCCTCCCCAGGGCGCCCAGCGCCATGACGTCGAGGCCTTTCGGTCACCTCGACAGCGCCAGCAGAAGCGCATGCAGGTCAGGAAGGTCGCCAGCGCGCCTCGCGGTGCCGGCCTCCGTGACGGGCAGGCCGTAAAGCCGTCGTCGAGGGCCGCAGGCGCGTGGGTGATGTGGCTGGGCGTCGAGGGAGCATCTGCGCCGCCGTCACCGGCTCCAGGCCGGTGAGCACCTGGCTGGACGGCGTGGTCGGCCAGCTCAGGCCAGTCCGGCGGTGACGGTGAGCGACGCCGCGCTAGGGCGCAGACCCGCGCCTGGCCAGGGCGGCCTGCTCGCGGCCGGGGTCGCCGGGTGGGCGGGGAACGGCCTGGTCAGGGTCCTCCGGGGCAGAGCGACGCCGGGGCAGTTCAGCGGCGGCGGGGAACGCATCAGGCGGGTCGGCTCGGCGTCGTCGGAGGCAGGCATGAGTCAGAGGTGGAGACCGCCTCCAGCTCAGCCGGGTCGAGGCGGAACCGGGCTGTGGGGATCATCTGGGCGTCCTCGACGCGGCGAGAGAGAGCGACCCAGGCGTAGTGGTACCTCGCGCTCCGACCAAAGGCGGCATGTCCTGGGTCACATGAGGTCACGCACGAGCCTTGAACTGTCACGGGTCATCTCTCCTCCACAGGACAGCAGTGCGGGCCCGGCACGGCAGGTGCCGACCTGGGCGCGCGGCCCTGGATCCAGCCCTCCCAGACGGCGACGTGGCCGCGGGGTCTGCCGGCTCCCGAGCTGGGTGACGAGTAGGCAGCGTTGCCAGGCAACGGCGTTGGTGGTGTCGTGGTGGTAGTGCCGTCTGGGCGGGCTCAGTGGCGCGGCGGTGTCTCCGGCTTCGGCGCCGTCAGGTTACTCCTGGCCGACGGAGCGTACCGCCAGTGAAGGTCTCTGATGGACCAGATCTGGGCGAGGCCGGAGGAGGCGCAGAGCCCAGGCATCTCAGTCGAGTTCTTGGAGCGGGTGGCGTCGGAAGAGCCGTCGGATGGTGATGGTCTGGCTTTTGGGTAGGGCGCCGTCGTGGTCGAGGTCTCATCTCTGGTGAACGGCCTGCTCGGAACGATCTCTACCGTAGGTGAGGATGCCGTAACCGCGCCAGGTGCCGGTCAGCCAGGCCAGCGGGTAGAGCTCAGGAGACCAGGTCGTCAGGCGTGAATGCCATGCACGGCCACGACGTCCCCGGCCCGTATCACGCGCCACGCCCGTTGACCGCGCGGATCGCCGGCGCCCCTATGAGCCTCCGGCGCGCTCTGGAGCCGCAGATCCGGGCGGGATGGCAGCGCGGTGTCAAATGGATACAAGGCGGTGAGCTGAGTGCGCAAGGCGAGAACCACGCCCGATTCTGCGGTTCACCCGCGCGTGACCGCGGTCATCAGTCTCTTTATCCGGTTGGACGTCGGCCGCCGCCGTGGCGCGCGCGTTCTCGGGAGGCCTCGCGGGGCCGGTCGGCCGCCCTCAGCCGGCGATAGGCGCGGAGGTGAGCGATGGCGGCGACCGGTACCGCCGACCGACAGGATCAGCACAAGCGCGAGTACGCACGCCGCCGCCCGCCAGGCGGCACCACCAGGTGGGTCCACAGAACGCATGATTTGCCCGAAAGTACCGGACCCCACTGCCCGCGAAACCGACAGCCACGCGAGCCACGGCACTCTGCGGGCTGCGGTCACTGATGTGGGATAGGCCAGAAAAGCCGGCGAGGCCAACACGCGGCTAGCGAACAGGAGACCGGCAAAGCGGTGAGGGCCTCAGCATCCGGGCGCGCGTTGAGGGATTGGACGGCAAAACAGGCACCTGCTTGGCAGAGTCGGCGCGATGGCCAGGTCAGCAGTCCCTTCCAGGGCGCACCAGGCCGAGCCGGAACCGCTACGAGCAGCAGCCACCGTTGAGACAGTCCTCGACTTGAGTTGTACCAACCGTCGCGGCGCGCTTTTGCTCCTGGCCGACGAAAATAGCAGGATCGAAAACCGCGGCTGAGCCGTAACCCCATGTCGTCGAGAGGGCGGGCCTTTGGCGGCGGCCGTGTATTATGATCATCATGACGATCGACCGCCAGGTCGTGCCGGGCGCACACGAGCGCAGGCCACTTGTCGGCGGCCGGCACTGGGACGGCCACGAGGGCCGGCCTCACCTGTTACTGGGCAGCGCTGGACCGACACTGGCTGGCGGCAGCACCACGCACGCCGCAGCGGGCGGGTCCAGGTCCGATTCCACCAGGCCCGGCTCCTTGAAGGTGGAGGCTGCGACGGGTGGCGTATCGGGTCTCAGCGAGGTCGGCAGTGTCACCTGAGTCCGCCGAGCGGGCCGCCTCTGGAACGTCGGAGGCGGCCGTCTCGCCGGGCGCGTGAGCCGGCCGAGGCCGCGGCTGCGCTGACCCGACCAGCAGGCCCGGCCGAGGGCTGGCTATCGCCCGCGCCGATGACGCTGGCCGACGCACGGCGGCCGTGGAACAACGCGGCATGGAATATGGCGCGCTGCCGCGCGGGGAGGCTCTGCAGGTGCGCGCGGCGGTGGGCTCACGATCGGTGTGGTGGTCTCACCTTTTTGCATCGTCCCACACCAGGCAGCCTGAGACCACCACGAGCTTCTAAGCCCCACCCACACTCCTCGCGGACCCCGGTCTATCGGATCGCGCAGAATTCCGCCTGCGACCAGGTGTGGTTGACTTGTACCCAACAGTATCGCCGCTACTCGGCTCTCGACTGCCGGCGGTTCCTGGTCGCGAGCCACGGAAGGAGCAACCTTGCGGATCATCATGTTCACTCAATGAGGTGACGCCGCAATGATCACCGGCGCCTTCAAACTCCCCGGTAGTGCCTCCCCCGATGCCCTCCCTCCTGCACGGAGGTGGACGGCGACGTCGTCATGATCGACGCCCGCGAGTTCCCTGACCCGTGCCGCACCTGTGCCAGCTCTTCACCCGGCCCCTGGACTGCCGCCATCATCCTCATCGGAGGGCAGCGCCGCCACTGTACCTGTGAATCGACTGGGGCGCCGCCGACTTCTGTGGCCGCGCCAAGCCGCTGGGCTTCTGTCGGCGGCTGCGGCTGCTGCGCGCCCACGTCCCGGTCATGTGGACGAGACCGACGACGACCGCATCGACGTGGGCGACCTCGCATCGTCATCGACGTCGCCTACACGGCAGCTGACTGCGCGGCGATCTCACCGGACCTGACCTACAAGGGTTCGAACTGCTGCGAAGTTCCTGGCCACGCCAACCGAGGAGGCGGAATGCGAGCCCGGAACGCGCGCTCCTGCACGAGTGTGGGGCGAGGACCCATCGGCGGCTCGCGCACGATGGGCGATACTGCGGCATCATCGCCTGCCGCATGGCTGGGCACCGGCTGACCGCCTCGCCAGCACGGTGCGCACCTTTCCGGCTGCCGCCTGGACGCCCCCGAGGACACCCCAGGCTCGGCCCAGGGGAGCTGGGAAGCAGACCGACGCCAAGGCACTTGCCTGCCAACACGGGTGGATTACCGGGCAGACACCACTGCAGGGCCCGGGCCTGTGACTCGTCGGACGGCGTCGGGCGTATTCGAGCAGGCCCACGGGCTCCAACTCAAGCCGCCGCGAGCGGCATTCGCGCCGACGGCGCTCTCCGGCAAACATCTCCCTCTCTGACGCACTTTTGTCGCACCGCCGCGTCACGCCAGGCATAGAGGTGTCACTCCGGGCGACTTTACCTGCGCAGCACCGGTTCCCGGATCAATGCCGTCGCTGACCTGCGCGGGTGATGATCAGGGGACGCTCAGACAACCTCAGGCGGCCTGAAATCGCCATTCGTGACACTTGTCCCTCGATCCTCGGCGGCGACCGGAGATGCTATCGGTGGCCTGCTGGCTGGGGGCGGGAGAAGATCTTGTCAATTGAGTCGTACTCGTTGAGATATTGCCTGATGGCCTCCAGGTTGAAGAAGCCGGTCATATCGCTCGCGCGGGCCTGCTACATGTTATGGGTGACGGTGACGATCGTGTAAATCCGTCCCGAGCTCGGAGATGGGGTCACTCGATGGCGAGCGTGGGGCCGGTGGGGCGGAGCAGGGCTCCGTCCATGAGCAGGACGGCGACGGCCGCGATGGCGCGGGCGATGCACGAGCGCTGCACGCGCCAGCGGACGGTCGAGAGCCCGGCCGGTCAAGCGGTCTGGCCTCGTGGGACGCTTGCAGGAGGCTTCCGCAGGCCATCGGCGTCGAGACTGCCCGATGCGCCGGTTGTTGAAGACGCACGCCAGCCGGGACAGCGTTCTCGGCGACGGACGCTGGTGGGGAAGGGGTTGGGCCGCTGGAATTCATGCCGATGGCGCGGCACGCCTGTTGGACGGCATCGACACCGGGCCCGTGGGGTTGACGCCATCGACGATGACCTGGCCCTCGACGCGGGCGCCAGGGATGAATGCTGCATAGGACGAGGGTGCGTGGAAGTTGGACTTCCCGCAGCCGGAGGGCCGATGAGGCGGTAACCGGACTTGGGCTCGATGACGACGTTGACCCTTCACGGCCAGGAAGTCGCCAAAGCAATGAATCTTTCTCGCCGATGATGGCCGATGCGCTGAGCCGTCGGTTCCTTTACCTGAGGGTGGGACTACAGGGGCTCTGGGGTCGCTAGGTTCGCTGCAGCGAAGTGGTCCCAGCGGCGCCGGACAGGCTGCGCGCCAACCCTTGGGGCTGAAGTACTTTGGAGATGAGGCGGGCCCGCGGGTTGAGCAGCGACCGGATATTGGTCAGCGCCCCGGCGGGCCGCTCCATGGCGGCAACCTCCCGCGCAGGGTAGTGGTCGTGAACAGCCAGGCACCGGCAGGGTGGACATGGGCCCGTCCAGCGGGTTGGTGTTGGTGCGGATCGGTAAAGCCCACACTGGCGGTGATGATGAGCAGCGGGGCGGTCCTCACCGATGACACTGGGCGATGGCGATCGCGGCGGAGGTGACCTGACCAGCCACCACGGTGCCTGGCTGACGACGATGGTGAGCCACTTGGGAACGCACTGGCGCGTAGGAGACTCCTTTGCGGGTGGGAGGGACGACTTGAGCATCTCCTCACGCCACGGACCTGGCGTCATATGAGACGCGCTTAGGCGACGGCACTGACGATGCCGGCGGCCTGGTGGCGGGGTCCGGCCGCGTGAGGAAGATCGAATAGGCGACAGCCCGGCCACGTCGAGGATGCCGGTCGCGAGCGTCGACGAGAGGTGATGACCCGCGCGATCAGCCACCGTTGTACTCAGGAAGACGGTGGAACGTGGTCAGGGCACCGAGATGAGGGTGGCGATGCGTGTTGATCTGGAGGGTGCCGCGTGCCGTGGTAGAAGCCGCCGTTGGGCGTCGGCGTATTCGTCAAAAGTCGGTCGTAGCCGAAGCGGGCCGAGCCGCCGACAGGCCATCCACCAGGGAGACCAGCGGCACCGCTGACGACGGCTGAGGACAGGTAGATGAGGGAGGGTCACCAGGTGTTGTTGCGGCCCAGCGCTCGCCCTCGCGCACCCAGAGACGGCGGTGGCTTTGCCCTGGGGCGGTCAGGCGATGACGGCGGCGTTGCTCACCAACCAGCAGGCCGATCCGCCGGTTTTGACGACGACAGAAGGCGGCTCCAGCGCTGCACTGAATGAATGATCGGGCAGCGGGCGGTAGGAGGTCAAGGCGGCGCACCCTCGATAGTGGGCGGGTCAGCCAGCGGGTCGACAGGGCGGCCAGAAGGTGCCCTCGGCAGCCCGACGCGGCGCCCAGGGGTTTCAGGCGCGGGGCGCCGGTCGCCGGCGGAACCGGCCTCTCGCCAAGCTGCAGCATGGCGGATCGGGGCGGGGAGGCCGCGCGCCGTCAGGAAACGTAACGCCAGCGGTGGGCTCGGGGGTGTTCGTGGGCGTCATCGCTGGCTCACGGGAGCGCTCGGGCGGCGCGATGATCCACCGCGCGCCAACCAGGGTTGTGCGCGAAGGTGATGATGGGATGGCAGGCCGGTGGCATTAGGCACGTTGACCTTTCAATCGCGGGCCTCGCGGAACTGCAGGCGGTGTTGGCAACGATGGTCTGGTACTGCGGCCAACTGGAGGACACAGGTTCAGCTGTCAGGCGAGGATCTCGCCAGGACAACCTGGTCTCCCCAGGGCGCGGAAGCCCCAGCATGGAGGCGGAGATGATGCCGGAGCGGCCGAGGGCAGGACAGCCTGGCAGGATCGCTCTCGTAGCGGGTACTTAGGGCCAGGAAGCCTCCTCTGGAGGTGGGTGTCTGGAGAAAGATCTGGATGGTGGCGGTGATGATCAGCAGGATCATGACCAGCCAGAGACAAGGAGGCAGTGGTGATGTTCTTGGCAGGGGCCGTGGTCGGCGAACGGGATGAAGCCAGGAATTTTCAACTCAGCCAGGTGGGGTCGAGCAGGGCACCAGCGAAGCCCAGGCAGACCACGGAGGGATCTGGCCGGCAGGGTCCCCACCATGTGGCAGGGCCTGGGCCCAGGCGGCGCAGGGCGGGAGATGAGCAGGGCTTCCCGATGCTCAGTGTACGTGCCCAGGGCGATGGTCGGTTAGCAACGTGCCGAACGAGCAGAGACCTATGTACACGGAGCTGCGGTCGCGCATGAAGGAGGCCGACTCAGGGTCGCGCGAGGGTACCGTCAGGGCAGGTAGCACTTACTCCCGGATGAGAGAGGCGGCCACGAGGCGAGGACCACCATGATGAAGGTGCCGCCGAAAGGACAGGCCGGTGAAGATGGGTTGCCGTTGCCGGGGGTTGCGGGCTGGACGTGGTCCTCTGGGCGCACGGAAGCGGTAAACCCGCTGGGGGCGGCGAGCGACGTGCGCAGTGGTGCTGTCACGGCTGACCCTCCTCGCGGAATTGTCCTGGGTGGCAAGCTGGGCGGGTGGGTGCTGGTTGTCGTATGGTTTGGCGCATCGGGCCTGGCGGCCTCGGGCGGCGATCTTAACCGATGGCGTTGATCTTCTCAACGCATCTGGTGATGAACAGCCGTGTATGGTGGAATCTGTCCCGGGTGGGCAGCGAAGCCTGGGTAGTAACGACGGCGAACTCCGGGCGTCGTCAGCGCGCGGAAGCAGGCGGCGGCGAGTGGAGACCAGGACGATGGGGTAGGCGCCCTCTGGCGTCCGGTGGCTGAGCTGAAGGTAAACGGGCGAACCTCGCGTCGGCCTCAGGGCTGGGGAATGGCGCGTCGGCGGCCGCCGCGGAGACTGGGCACATGACCCCATTGGAGTCGACGGCGACGCGGTACTGCCCCAGGTGGCGGACCTTGGGGCGTCAGCGTGGCGTGCCGTGGCTGGGTTGGTCTGGATCAGCACCGCTTGTGCCGTCGCGGACTGGCCGCCTTGCCTTCGTCTCACCTCCGAACCATTGAGGAGGGCCAGGCTGACATGGCCTTGTGAGTGGGTGGTCGAAGGGCCTTGTTGGTGCGGGTGTCGGGCGGCCCATTGATGATTCGCAGGTCAGCGGGGCGGCGCCTTACTGCGGTTTGAAGCGGCGGGCCGGATCGTTCCAGCAGGTGATAGCCCAGGAGACCTTGGCGAGACCTCGCCGGTCATGTATTGACGTGGGACTCGCGGTGTTCAGAGCAGGCGGGTACAGAAGCCCACCGGCGATGGGCCGAGATGTGGGGGCAGCTCGGTGGCGCCGCCGATCAACTGATCGTCCGGCGGTCTGGCGGTGTCGGTGCCGGCGAGTCGACGACTCCTCGACAAGCGGTGCACTTGTTGCGGGTACTGCCAGCGGCGAGTCGACAGTGCTGCGGGTCGCGCAAAGGTGTTCATCCAGGCGCCTGCGCGTCGGGCGGACTGGGAGGTGGCGCCCACCGCCTCTCTTTCCCCACCAGGTCGCTGGAGGCGTTGGGGTCAGCGAAACAGCGTCGCGCCCGGCAGTCAGCGCTTGATCCGGGGTGGCCACGCTCAGGGCGCCGCAGGGCGCCACTGACAGGTCAGGGCACGGGCTCCTCACCGCTCAGTCAGAGGTCGGGGTCCAGTCGGATACCGGCGGGTGATTGTCAGGCAGCGATCCCGATGGGCGGATGAGGTTCAAGGTGACCGGGGTAAGCGGTTAGTAAAGCTTACCTCCCGTAAGGGACGATCATATTTCGATACCACGGTGGTGGGCGGGGCGGCAACTTCAGATGAAGGCCGACGTGACGCGACCACAACCTCACGATCTCCGCCTCGCGTTCTTACTCTATACTGGCGCTCAACGTCTCGGTCATCTTAACTAGCCGTGCGCCAGAACGGCCCGACACCGCGGCGATCAACCATCGAGCACGGTTTCGACTAACCAGTTGCTGCACCCGCCACCGTTCTGGTTCACGCCGCGCGCACCTCTGCTGGCCTCCTGGCCCTCGACGTCCCTTGCCTTCCTGCTGGCACCCGGGTCCCACCGCCGTGCCCCAACAACCGGATGCTCAACGGGGTATTGCACGTCATCACCCACCAATGTGATCCATCATCTCGGGGAACTCGCGGTACCGGAGAATCACAGTAACCGCGAGTCCACTATTCAACAAGAACATCGGTTCCGGAGTCACTTTTCAAAATCAGCAGCGCTGGACGGACGGGCGCTGCTTCGATCGCAACGGCGGGATCTTGCCGCCACGAGGCGGCGGCCATGTGGACCACACGGATCTCGCCGGTCTTGGCGAGGGTCCCGGTCGAGCTGGAGCGCAGGAGCTTTCGGGGGCGTACTGGGAGACCTCCATGATCGTGGGCGGGACGGGGCTGGAGGTGGTGCACCCAGCGCCGTCGCTCCTCACTTTTGCCAGGACGGCCTTCTTGCTGCTGACCACGGGCGCACCTGCCCAGGGTCTCACGCGTGGCTATCTCGGTCAGCGCCCCGGCCGTCTCCCAGGTCCAGGCCCGCGGCGCGCGGCGGGGGCGACCGTGTCCACCCAGCGCTTCAGGGAACGTGAGGACGCGCCACCCGTAGGCGGCGGGATCGGGACGAGGGCGCGGGCGCGGGTCTCGCCCTGGTCTCACTGGTGGGTCAGGGCGGGTAGCTCGGTCTCCTTGTCACGCTCCTTGGGGCGGTTACCTGCAGGCACGCTGACGGCGCGGCCGTGGCGCACGGAGACCAGCCAGGGTCAGGTGTCGAGCTTGCGTCCTCCCAGGTCGACAGGCTGCATGAGCAGGATCCCAGTCGTAGGGTAGGTCAGGCGCTTGCAGGCCACTGCCACGCACCCAGCCACTCGGCGGCGTGATCTCGCCTTGGCCCGGGGCGGGCGGCTGGCGCAGCCGGGCGCGGCAGCAGCCCGAGGCCTCAGGGGCGACGGGCGCTGGTGGACCTCCTTGCGGGGCCGTCAGCGTTTCCTGTGATGCACGCGCGGCTGGCTGGCCGAGAGGATCACCTGGACGCCGGTCTCACTCGCGACCTCGCGCTGCAACGCGAGTGCACTAAACTCCACGAGCTCGACCTTGCCCGCGGGGATGGACCAGTCGTCGTAGCGGGGACGGTGGACCATCGAATTAACGCCGTTCTCACGCCACCACGAAGACTTAACCTTCACGGTCTCCATTGGTTCTTCTTCTGGACGGGCTCATGGCGCAGCCGTCTCGGCTCGCCTTGACGCACCGAAACTTGCCGCGAGGAGGCTGTCCTGGATGCCCTCGAGGCGGTTGCCCTCAGCGGCGTCGAGGCGGCGCCAGGGCCGTCGGGCTGTGAGGTGCCAGGAGGCGACATCGTCAGGCGCAGTGGGTGACCAAAGCACTCGGGTCCTCGACCATGGCGAGATTATTGTCGGTGATGCGCGCGAGGCCTCGACACGGCAGCGGTCGGGGCGGTGCGCTGGCAGCGTCACCACCGGTGATGAACAACTCGGTCACGGCCGCCGCCGCCACGCGCGAAAGCAGCGTATCAGGCCGCGGTGCCAGGATTAAAGGCACCGCACGCACGCGCGCGCGCGCGCGCGCCGCCGGCGCGCCTTGCACTTGGCGGCCAGGCCTGTGTACAGCCGGATACAGCGCGCGCGGGTGATGATGATGATGAT
>BNJV01001482.1_pt1 | contig 31314 bp, 32 predicted proteins | sample 8540591 | NCBI WGS metagenome assembly BNJV01 (sample SAMD00202457, study PRJDB9452) | human saliva metagenome | host: Homo sapiens | reverse complement strand
GAAGATTACGATCATGGCATTGTCTTTGCCTTCAGTAGTTAATTGGTCTCAAGTCAGCAGCTGATACTAAGGTGTTAGCATCAACGTGTTGAGCGTCAGAAACCTTGGTGTCGAATGGACCACCGTTAAGTGCTACAGTATCAATCCCCATGTGGAGCAATACTTCTAAGGCACCAGACTTGAAGCCAACTGCGTGTTTAGTAGGGAAGACATTGACCACTTCACCTGCAACAGGCGCAGAAATTTCACCATTAGAAGGGACGATTGCGAAGCCATCACCCATCATTTTTGCGCGAAGACGATGTCGTTTACTTCTTCGATGTTGATCAATTGACCATCAGCGACAGCGTAGAGTGTTACTTCTTTTGAAACGGGAGCCGCTTCTTCTTTTTTCTTTTTGAAAAATCCAAACATGATCCTATCTCCTTTGTGTTTGAAATTTATTTCTTGTCCTTATCATACCACATTCTTTGCGATAAGTTCAATGCATTTAATGCCAAGATGGTGTATAATGGATGATAGCTTATAGAGAAAGGACCTAAAATATGAATGGAATTATAGAATTAGTGAAGGTAATCATCCTTGGGATTGTCGAGGGGATTACCGAATGGCTACCGATTTCTTCGACTGGCCATATGCGTTTAGTGGACGCTTTTATGCCACTACAACTGGAAAAAGCCTTTACCGATATGTTCTTCGTGGTCATTCAGCTGGGGGCTATCTTGGCAGTGATGGTGGTCTTCTTCCACAAACTTAATCCGCTGTCGCCAAGCAAGTCAGCAGCAGAAAAGAAAAACACCTGGATTTTATGGTCTAAGGTGATTGTGGCGACTATGCCAGCCTTTGTCCTGGGATTCCTCTTAGATGACTTAATGGACCAATACTTCGATAAGCCATGGGTTTATGCAATTACTTTTACCGTCTACGGTCTAGCCTTTATCTGGGTGGAATCAGGCAAGCGTAAATCTAAAGCAAGCCGCATCAATAGTTTAGAAGCTATTAGTTATAAAGATGCTGCCCTCATGGGGCTATGGCAATGCTTGGCCTTGGTGCCAGGGACTTCTCGTTCTGGGGCTACTATTATTGGGGCGCTCTTAATGGGGACCAAACGCTATGTAGCGACTGAATTCTCTTTCTTCATGAGTATCCCTGTCATGTTCGGGGCAAGTTTCCTCAAGTTAGTTAAGTTTGGCTTCCACTATACAGCGGCTGAAGCGACTTATCTAATCTTAGGGATGTTGATTGCCTTCGGGGTATCACTCTTAGTCATTAACTTCCTCTTGGGTTATATCAAGAAACACGACTTCAAAGTCTTCGGTTACTACCGTGTAGCCTTGGGGATCTTAGTAGCGGTACTTTACTTCTTAGGAGTATTTAAAGGCAAATAAAAAATGTCTGGAACCTATTAAGGGTTCCAGACATTTTTTTATTATCAAAGTTAGATAGGATAGATACAGACACATTCAGGCGCCTGGGTTTCTGCCTCGATGAAGCTGACAAGGCCGCTATCACCATCGCGACTGAAGACGGCGATATGGTCACTATCTTGGTGGGGCACAAGGAGATAAGTCTGGTCTTGGCTTAGGACGAAGTCCCGTGGAATCTGTCCGCCACTGGCAATTTCTTGAATTTTAAGAGGCTGCTTAGGGTCGGCCAGGGAAAAGACGCAGATGACATCATGGAAACGGCTGGAAGTATAGAGAAAACGACCGTCCTGGCTGATACGAATGGCAGCACTAGCGGCAGATTCTAAATATTCAGAATCTAGAAGGTCCTGCTGATGGACCAAGCTAAGATGGCCGCTTGAATCAAGGGCTAGGGTAAGAAGGCTATTAGCCAGCTCGCCAATGACATATACTAGTTTTTGACTCGGATGAAAGACTAGGTGACGAGGACCAGTTCCCGGTGGACAAGTAAAGGTCTGAACCAAGCTGAGAGCACCAGAGCTAGGGGTTACTTCATAGACATAAATTTTGTCACTGCCCAAATCACAGACATAGAGCAGGTCACCCTCAGGATCTAAGCCCACAAAATGGATATGAGCGCTGGCCTGATTAGGGTGGACGCTAGAGCCCACATGCTCGTGGCGTTCGAAAGGGCTTAAGACAGCCTGGTCATAATGGTAACTATCAATGGAGCCTTCATGGTAATTAGCGACATAGACGGTCTGACTAGCTTCATGGACTGCTAGGTGGCAGCCAGGGATTTTGGTGTTGAGTAGGCGGCTGACTTCCTGCCAGTCCTTACCTTGGCGTTTAAAGGCTACCAAACCGCTCTCTTCCTCACCGCGGTGAATGGCCAAGAGGGTGGCAGTTTCTTTGGCATAGGCTACAAAAGTCGGTTGATTGAGCTTGGCAATCAGCTGTGGCTGGGTTAAATGGCCAGTGACAGGGTCCAAGTCAAGGCTTGAAATCCCTAGATTGCGCCCCTTGGTGTAGCCACCTAGGATATAGGTTTCAGTCATGAAATCAGGTCCTTTCGCTAATAAATTGAGTTTTATTGCCTTGGCCGTGCATAAATCTAAGACAAGGCACCTATCCTTATGGTAGAATAAGATGACAGAAATTTCAAGGAGGGAGTTCTATGCAAGAACACACACCAAAACGCCAGTCGTCTTGGTTCACCCGTCAATTCCTAAATAGCCAGATGGTAGTCAGTCTCCTGATTTTACTCTTGGTTTTATTAATTATTTGGGTTTTTACTAGAATTACACATGTTTTCGCCCCAATTGGGGTGGTCATTGATGTGGCAGCTTTCCCAATTATTACCTCAGGGGTGCTCTATTATTTGCTATATCCTCTTGTGGATAAGCTAGAAGCGCGGGGGATGAAGCGCCAGTGGGCCATTTGGGCTATCTTTATTGGTTTAATTGTATTGTCGGCTTGGGGGATTGCCTCTCTTGTACCGACCTTACAGACCCAAATTCTGAGCTTTGCTCGTAGCCTGCCTAAATACTATGATGAAATCTATCATATGTTGTATCAGTCACCTTTTCTGACTGAGAATAAGGAAGTCACCCAACGTCTGCAGTCCTTCCTAGATGGTTTCGATTTCCGCAGTATGGCAGAGCAACTGAGTCGTTTCGCTTCTTCGACCTTCGGTAGTTTAGGATCCTTGGTTGGGGCAGTGACCTCCGTCATTATGGGGCTCTTAACCGTACCAATTATTCTCTATTATCTCTTGGCAGATGGTCAGCGTTTGGGCGATTATATTCTGAAATTCGTGCCGACTAAGCACCGTGCTATGGCGTCTCGTATGATGTATCAAGGACACTATCAAGTGGCCCAATATATTCGGGGCCAAATTATTGTGGCAATCTGCGTTGCCATTATGTTCTGTATTGGTTATAGTATTGTCGGTCTAGACTATGCTATTGCCCTTGGGGTAGTGTCTGGTTTCCTCAATATTATTCCCTTCCTAGGATCCTTCATCGCAGTGATTCCGGCCTTTATCATTGCCTTGATTACCAGTCCTGTTATGGTCCTCAAGGTGGCCATTGTCATGATGGTCGAGCAAACCATTGAAGGGCGTTTTATTGCCCCCACAAGTTCTGGGGAATAACCTCAAGATTCATCCGGTAACCATTCTGATTGTGCTCTTATCAGCTGGTAAGGCCTTCGGTTTAGTCGGGGTCATCCTAGGGGTGCCAGGTTACGCCGTTATCAAAGTAATCGTGGGTGAGTTTTATGAATTATATCGTGAGCGTTCTGGGGCATATGGTCCCAAAGAAGCTATCAAAGCTCCAACAGACCAAACTAGCCAAGAACTTGCTAGCAATGAAAGAAAGTAGTGATAGGATGTCAGTAAAACAAGTATTCAAACGTGTGACCCTATTGGGTCTAGCCCTAGCGACCGGCTTGAGCCAAGGAGCACTCTTAGTGAGTGCTCAGACTGAGTCGTCTTCCAGTGGCCAAGTCAAGATGGTAGACCCTACCGAGTCTAGCTCTTCCTTCCAAGAGGCGGATACCTCGGTTAGCCGTGAGGCCTACAATCAATTAGAAGAATTGCTTAAACAAAATAGCCAAGTTAAAATTAATCCCCAAGCCTTTTACCAAACAGATGATGATTTTAAGGCAGACCAACAGAACTTTGCCGTGACAGTGGATATGTTGCGACTCTACACAGTTAATAGTTTTGCCAAAGAATTAGAGAATGAGTTCAACTTTGAAGAAGGTGGCGGGGGATTAGTGGTCATGCACGTCTCTATCACCAACAAGACCAAAGAAACCGTGCATTATCCGATTGAGGAGCTTAAGCTATCTTATAACGAGGCCAGTTTAGAAGTATCGCCAAGTTATCAACTCTATCCAGCAGAAGATGGCAACCTAGCCCAAACCTTATCTGACAACAAGGGGACCATTGATGCCGGTCAAACAGTGTCTGGCTACCTGGTTTTTGGCTTAAGTGCTAGTTCAGTCAAACGTGTTCAGGAAGATGGCTACTTCTATATCAAGGTGGTGTCTCCTAAGCGTAGTGAATCTGATATTACCGGGATTAGCGTTAATAGCTTAGGTGACGAGCAGTTACTTTATCTGCCAGCCAAGGATGAAGCAGCTAAATCGCTCAAAGAATCTGCCACTCATGTGCCCGACCGTCTAACCACAGAATACTGGGGGACTAAGAATGTCTTGGCTGACGATAAGCCCAAGCTTAAGGAAAGTGACCAAGGCATCGATGTGACAGTTACGCGTCTGGAAGTCAGTGATTTCCACCCTAATAGTTATAACGAGGATTCCTTCCGTAACTTTAAATATGGGGCGGTGATTGTTTCCGTCGAATATGATGTGACCAACAAGTCCCAGAAGACGCTCATGCCAGTTGACGGCAATACAGTCCTAACTATTAATGGAGATCCGATTAATAGCGACTATGTCTTAACTAACCAGGTTTACGGTAAGGAATTGGCGCCTGGTCAAACCTATCATGTTATTAAGACTTTCGCCTTGGACAAGAGTCGCTACCAGGAACATTGGCAAGGTCATGACTATAGCCTAACTATTTCCGTTCCTGAAAAGAAACCAGTAGTGGATTCTGCTAGCTCAAGCCAAGAGGGGCAAGAAGGTGAAACTCAAGAGGCTCAAACGCAAGGACAGGCAGCTAACCCAGCGCCTGAAGTAACAACCTATAGTGTTACCTTCAATTTGGTGCCTAAGTTGATTCAGACGCTTAGCGAAGACCTGAAACTTCAACCGGCTAATAGCACAAGCAACAGTCAAAACCCATAGTAGGGAAGGGCTGGGACCTAGGTCTCAGCCTTTTTCTTATGGTTAAGATGGGTGGCCTGTTCTTTTTTTGTTTTTGCGTTAACCTTACCGTATCGATAGGTTGACATTAAGAGGCGAATTGCCTATACTCATAACATAGCTATTATTCTAGGGGACATATCCCCAAATAAAGGAGATTTACTAATGTTCAATGATTTTAAAGATGTTCGTGTCTTAACCCGCATGGCCTTAGGCTTGGCAGTCTTAATCGTCTGCTCCTATTTGTCCTTCCCCTTGTGGGGCTTCCCAGCACCTATTACCATGCAGACTTTTGCCCTCTGCTTGATTGGTTTAATCTATAAACCTAAACAAGCCTTGGCCATTATCTTACTCTACCTATTGCTAGGGGCTGTAGGCTTACCGGTATTTGCTGGTGGTCGCGGTGGATTTGCTTCTTTTGTAGGACCATCAGGGGGTTACCTCTTCTCCTTCCCAATTGCCTATACCTTGTTGTCTATCTTCAAGGGCAAGAAGCCAAGCTTTGTCTCCTACGCTTTGCGGACCCTTATCATCACCGTTCCAATTGTAACGGTCATGGGGATTTGGGGTTTCGTGCAATTCGCGCATATGGATTTGACCAAAGCAGTGACGGTTGCCTTGACCTTTGTACCAGGTGACATCCTCAAAGCAGTCGTATCGGGCTTCTTAGCAGATCGCCTTCAGGTGGTAACCCGTCATTTTAACTAAGCATCTTCCTGCCCGGGAAACAAGTGATTGAACTTGGTTCCCGGGCTTTTTTTGGTTATAATAAATGAGAATGTTAGTAGGAAGGAACGTCTCTATATGACTAATTCTAGAAGTAGCTGGCCTCAAGCTATGGCAGCTTGGGATCAGACCCGTGTCCAGGCCTTTCGGAAAGACCTCCTAGCCTGGTACGATAAAAATAAGCGTGATTTGCCCTGGCGTAAGAGTCAGGATCCCTATGCCATCTGGGTCAGCGAGATTATGTTGCAACAAACCCAGGTGGCTACTGTTATTCCCTATTATCAACGTTTTATGGCGGCCTTGCCCACAGTGTCCGACTTAGCTCAAGCACCAGAAGAGACCCTGCTCAATCTCTGGCAGGGGCTGGGCTACTATAGCCGTGTCCGCAATATGCAGGCGGCTGCCCAACAAGTTATGGCTGACTTTGGCGCGCAGATGCCTGACCAAGTTGACAGCCTCTTAAGTCTCAAAGGGATTGGCCCCTATACGGCAGCCGCCATCGCCTCCATGGCCTTTGGTCGGGTGGCGCCGGCCCTGGACGGCAACCTCTATCGAATAGTAGCTCGTCTCTTCCGACTTAAAGACGACATTGCCCTGCCTAAAAGTCGTAAGGTCTTTATGGAAATTCTGGATATTTGATTGACCCAGATCGGCCGGGAGATTTTAACCAGGCCATGATGGATTTGGGAGCCTGCGTCATGACGCCAAGCAATCCCCGGCCAGACAATCATCCCTTGGCGACCTATGATGCTTCCTATCAGGTTGGGGATTCTGACCAATATCCGGTCAAGAGCAAAAAAGTCAAACAAACCCGGCATGATTTGACCGCCTACTTTCTTGTGGATAGCCAAGGCAATTGGCTCCTGCGCCGTCATGGGGAGAATGAACTCCTGACAGGACTTTGGCACTTCCCCATGCTGGAACAAAGTATGGTCTATGAAGAAGTGACGGCGGCCGAATTGACTGAGCCAGTCTTAGATTGGTTAAGGGAAGATGCCTTGGTAGAGGGTGATAGCTCCATAAGTAGCCAAGTGGTCAGCCCAGCCCTAGGCCAAGTCAAACATGTCTTCAGCCACCGAATTTGGCAGGTGCAGTTGGTAGGTTTGCGGCTGGATACAAGCAGTCCCCTCCAAGAAGGCTGGTGCTGGGTGGCACCAGAGGCTGTTGGCCAGCTACCTCTGTCTACCTTGCAGGAAAAACTCATGCAAGTCCTAGTTCATGAAAGGGAGGTCGTCCGATGAAATCCTTATGGTCTTTTTTTAAGGGCTACCGCGGAGTCGCCCTTTTGGGGCCCTTGCTTAAGTTGGCGGAAGCCCTACTTGAATTAGCGGTACCCTTGGTAGTGGCCCAGATTATTGACCGCATCTTGACGGGTGACGGTGCTATTTGGGGATCCATTGTCTTCTTGTTGGGGCTGGCCCTGGCGGGTGTCCTCATGGCTATTACGGCTCAGTATTTTTCTGCCAAGGCGGCCATTGGCTATACCCAGCAATTGACCCAGGCCCTCTATCAAAAGATTAGTCGCCTGCCCGAGTCCCAGCGTCAGAGTCTAGGGGAATCCAGTCTGATTACGCGAGTGACCAATGACACCTATCAAGTGCAGACCGGGCTTAATATCTTCTTCCGCCTCTTCCTGCGGTCACCTTTTATTGTTTTCGGGGCTGCCTATATGGCCTGGCAACTCAATGCCCAGTTGGCCAGCTATCTCTTAGTCATGATTCTGGCTCTTTATCTGATTTTGGCGGTCTTGATGGGGCTGACAGCGCCTGGTTATGTCAAGATTCGCCAAAGCTACTGACCGGGTAGTCCAAGTCACGCAAGAAGGTATGGCGGGTTATCGGGTCATCCGGAGTTTTAATCAGGTAGATGGCTATTTGTCTACTTATGAACAGGTTAATCAAAACTTGCTTGGCCATCAATTAAAGACCGGCTTCCTAGCGGCTCTTACTAATCCCCTAACTTACCTAGTAGTCAATGTCACCACAGTCTTAGTCCTCTGGCAAGGGGACTGGGCTCTGGGCCAAGGATTGCTAGCCAAAGGGGCGCTGGTGGCTCTGGTCAACTATCTGACCTTGATTTTAGGCGAGTTGATTAAAACAACCATTGTCCTAGGAAACCTCAACAAGGCCTGGATTAGCGCTCAAAGAATTCAAGCAGTCCTAGCTATGCCAGAAGAGCTTTCAGACCAGAAAGCAAGCTGCCAAGTGACAGGGGCAAGCTCTGATTCAATCTGGCGGGCTCAGTCTCTGACCTACACCTACCCAGGCAGTCCCATGCCAACGATTAATCAGGTCAGCTTGCAGCTTCAAGAAGGCCAGTGGCTAGGCTTGACCGGGGTAACCGGGGCAGGTAAGACTAGCCTAATCAAACTCCTGCTGGGTATCTTACCAGCTGACCAGGGTAGCCTGGCGGGGCCTGACGCTGAAGATTTAGCCTGGGTGCCTCAACAAGCCCAACTCTTCAAAGGGACCATTCGCTCCAATCTGCTCTTGGCCCAAGACAAGGCCAGTGACCAGGACTTATGGCAGGCCTTGGCCCTGGCTCAAGCAGACGACTTTGTTGCCGAAAAGGGTGGGCTGGATGCCCAAGTCACGGCCTTTGGTCGTAATTTCTCAGGTGGCCAACGGCAAAGACTGACCGTGGCCCGAGCCTTACTCAAGGCCAAAAAAGGCCTGATCCTTGATGATGCGACTTCAGCCCTGGACTATGCTACCGAAAGTCGCCTCCTGTCCGGCCTAAAGGCGGCGCGGCCTGACCTCATGGTCATCATGGTTTCGCAGCGCTTAAATGCCTTGCGTTTTGCTGACCAAATCTTGGTCTTAGAAGATGGCCAGGCTACAGGATATGGGCCGGCCCAAGAATTAGCCCAATCCAATCCTTACTACCGGACGCTAGTCCAGACCCAAAGCCAGGGAGGTGACCGCCAATGACACAAGGTCAAGTCATGAAACGCCTACTTAAAGGCTTGGCTAGTCGACCATGGCTCATGTTCCTAGCCTTGCTATCCACCTTGGTCCAGGCCGGTCTCGTCCTCTATTTTACCCGTTCTGATTGGTCGAGCCATTGACTGGGTCGGGACAGGGCAGCAAGGAGTCTTGCAAGATTTGCTAGTCCAAATGTTAGTGCTTATTGCCCTAACCATTGCCTTCCAGTGGCTCAATCCTTGGCTCTACAATCAACTGGTCTATGGCCATATGGCAGGGCTAAGACAGAAGGTCATGGCCCAGCTTCAAGTTAGTCCGGTGCCTGCCCTTGATGGTTTTGGCCTGGGAGACTTAGTCAGCCGTCTGACCAACGACTTGGAGCAATTAACGGATGGCCTGATGATGCTCTTCACCCAACTCATGAGTGGCCTCTTCACGATTGGTGTGACCCTCTATCTCATGGCGGGCATGGACCTGGTCCTCTTTGGCTTGGTGGTCATTCTGACCCCAGTCTCCCTCTTCATTGCCCGTTTTATCGCCAAACAAAGCTATCACCGCTATCGGGATCAAGCTCAGACCCGGAGTGACCAGGCTCAGCGGGTAGAGGAGACCATTCGCCAAATGACCTTGTTGCAGGAACTAGATGCCCAGGAATTCTTAGCTGACGAGTTCCAAACCTTGAACCAGGCTTATAGCCAGGCAAGCTTAGGGGCTACCTTCTATTCTTCAACGGTTAATCCTATGACCCGCTTCGTCAATGCCTTGATTTATGCCCTCTTAATTGGGGTGGGAGCTAGTCGGGTAGTGGGCGGCCAGTTTACGGTAGGGGAATTGGTGACTTTCCTGGCCTATGCCACCCAGTACACCAAACCTTTCAATGATATCTCCTCCGTCTTATCGGAACTACAAGGTGCCATTGCCTGTGCCGAACGTCTCTATCAAATTCTGGATTTGCCAAGCTTAGTTGAAAAGTGCCACGCTTGACCTGGCAGGTGACCAGGTTCAAGGCGCTGTTGATTTTGTCGACATGGCCTTCTCCTATGACCCAGCCCAACCCCTGATTCAAGACTTCAACCTGCATGTGCCGCCTGGCAGTATGGTGGCCGTGGTGGGGCCAACTGGGGCCGGTAAATCCACCATGATTAACTTGCTCATGCGCTATTATGAGCCAAGCTCTGGTGCCATTGAGTTAGACGGCCAAGATATTGCGACCTATAGACGACAATCTTGGCGCGATCAACTTGGCTTGGTGCCCCAGGAAACCTGGCTCTTCACAGGGACGGTCCATGACAATATTGCTTTTGGCCGACCAGAGGCCAGTCGCCAGGAGGTAGTCGCTGCGGCCAAGGCGGCTAAGGCCCATCACTTTATTGAACTCCTGCCCCAGGGCTATGACACTATCCTGTCAGGACAGGGTGGGGGACTGTCGCAAGGGCAGGCCCAACTGCTAGCCTTGGCTCGAATTTTCATTAAGCCACCTAAGGTCCTATTGCTGGATGAGGCGACCTCGTCCATCGACGCTTATACAGAGCTCAAGGTCCAAGAAGCCTTCAACCAACTTATGGCAGGCCGGACTAGCTTTGTCATTGCCCACCGCTTGGCTACTATTCGTAGCGCGGACCTGATTATTGTCATGAATCATGGGGCCATTGTAGAGCAAGGGACTCACGACCAACTCATGGCCAAGCGCCAACTTTACTACCAAATGCAAGAAGAAGTCTAAGACTTTTCAGAAAAATTTGCCAAGACTGCATAAAGCCTTAGCATAATAGGTGAAATTGTGCTATAATATCGGAGTATTGGTTAACGGTCGAAGTACCGGTTCAATTTGGAACGGAAAGTAGGTTCAGTGATGAAACAACCCAAGGAAGGCGAGTTCATCACGATTAAAAGTTATAAGCATGATGGGTCTTTGCATCGGACCTGGCGCGATACCATGGTATTGAAGACCAGCGATCAATCCATCATTGGGTGTAACGATCATACTTTAGTAACGGAATCGGACGGTCGTCGCTGGGTAACCCGGGAAGCAGCCTTGCTCTATTATCACCAGCACTTCTGGTTTAATATTGTAGCCATGATTCGCAAACGCGGCGTTACTTTATTACTGTAACTCTGGCTTCTCCTTATCTGATTGATAATGAGGCGCTCAAGTATATCGACTATGATTTAGATATTAAGGTATTTCCTGATGGGGAAAAGCGGCTGCTGGACTTGGACGAGTACGAGCTCCACAGCAAGCGATACCGCTATCCGGAAGAAATCGATCGTATCCTCAAATATAATATCCAAGAACTGGTCCGCTGGATCGAAGAGAAGAAAGGTCCCTTTGCACCAGAATTCGTGGATATCTGGTATGAGCGGTATTGTCAACTGACTCATCGACGTAAATCTAAGCATAACTGATTAATCGTGATGCCAATTGATTAAAGAAGAGGCTGGGAAAAACTCCCAGCCTCTTCTTTTGTTTAGAGTTCAGCCCCAAATCTTTCAGATTTGGGGGCGGGCCTTTGCTTGTGCTAGCCTATGAACTTATTAGTTTTTGCCTATTTATAGGTTACACCTATAAATAGGGGTTTGAGCACGACTTTTTTACGGGGGAATTTGGCTGGATTTCACATAGTCGGGTCAATTTCACAAGAACGTTCGTGTTTTCGATGAAAAAGACTGATTTAAAGGGATTCTGCATGGCGCCCTTATGAAAATGCCCTTATATAACAAATGTATATTTGCCTATAAATTTTGTCAGCTTGAGCTTTTAAATGCGCGCAAGCCCGGTCTAATCAGGAGTTGAGAATTTTTGACATTACAAATACTTTATAGTAAAGTATAAGGAGCTTTTAGAAAATTCAAAGTCAAGGAGGATAGTGGTAGACCAATGGATAGCGCCAGCCCTTCACATGAGAAGGGGACGAGGAGCGGGTTTATCGAATTTTCGGCGGATGACCCGGGGCCGTGCAGTCCACAAGAGAGAGCATAAAACTGGGGATGCAAATCCCAGGACAGAGGCTCTGTCTAAGCACCTAAAAGCAACTTAATTTATGATAATAAAGGAGTTGTTACCCCCATGTGTGGAGTAGTAGGAATGATCGGCTCGGGCAAGGTTCAAGAAACCTTGATTACCGGCCTAGAAAAATTAGAGTATCGTGGTTATGATTCAGCAGGTATCTTTGTGCGCAACAATGAGACTGTTGGCTTCTTCAAGGAAGTAGGGCGCATTGCTCAACTCAAGGAAATTGTAGATTTTGATTTACCTGCCACTGTTGGGATTGGCCACACCCGTTGGGCTACCCACGGGCCAGCTACCCAATACAATGCTCACCCACATTTATCCGCTAGCGGCCGTTTTGCTTTAGTGCACAATGGTGTAATTGAGAACTTTGCTGACTCAAGGCTAACTATCTGCAAGACGTCGACTTCAAGTCTGATACGGACACAGAAGTCGTGGTTCAATTGATCGAGCACTTTGCCTTAAAAGATGGCTTGTCTGGTAAGGAAGCCTTCAAGAAGGCCCTGAGCTTGATTCATGGTTCTTATGCCTTCGGTTTAATCGATAGCGAGACCCCCGATACCCTCTATGCAGCGAAGAATAAATCACCGCTCTTAGTAGGCTTAGGCCAAGGCTATAACCTGATTGCGTCAGATGCCATGGCAACCATTCATTTAACTGCTGACTACCCTAGAGATCAAGGACAAGGAATTCGTGACCTTGACCCCATCAGCTGTAACCATCGAAACCTATGCTGGTCAAGTGGTAGAGCGTGCTGCCTTCAAAGCAGAATTAGACGCGGCAGATTTAGAGAAGGGCGCTTACCCTTACTACATGATCAAAGAAATCGACGAGCAACCAACCGTTATGCGTCGTCTGATTCAAGAATACCAAGGCGACAAGGACCACTTCCATGTATCTGAAGACCTTTTGGCTGCCTTAACAGAAGCGGACCGCCTCTATGTGGTAGCCTGCGGGACCAGCTACCATGCAGGTTGGGTCGGCAAGAACTTGATTGAGAAAATGGCTGGCAAACCAGTCGATGTCCTCTTGGCCAGCGAATTTGCCTATGACCTGCCAATCTTTAGCAGCAAACCACTCTTTATCTTCTTGACCCAGTCTGGGGAAACGGCAGACAGCCGTCAGGCCTTGGTTCGTGTCAATGAGCTGGGTTACCCATCCTTGACCATTACCAACGTTAAGGGCTCTACCTTATCTCGTGAAGCAAGTCATACCCTCTTGCTACACGCAGGGCCAGAAATCGCAGTAGCCTCTACCAAGGCCTATACCGCTCAAATCGCAGTTATGGCCATCTTGGCAGACTGCCTAGCCCGCCACTTAGGTAAGGAAACAGACTTCGACATGGCACATGAGCTGAGCCTAGTGGCTAGCGCCATGGAATCTATCTTGGCAGAGAAAGACCAGCTTGAAGCATGGTGTAACGCCAACTTGATGGAACCTCGCAATGCCTTCTATATCGGCCGTCTCTTGGACTACTATGTGTCCATGGAAGCTGCCCTCAAGCTCAAGGAAATTACCTATATTCAGACCGAAGCCTTTGCAGCCGGTGAATTGAAGCATGGGACCATTGCCTTGATTGAGGAAGGGACGCCTGTCTTAGCCCTGATTAGCGACCCAAGTGTAGCCGCTCATACTCGCGGTAACGTGGAAGAAGTTAAGGCGCGTGGCGCCCAAGCCGTTGTAATTGCAAGCCAAGAAGTAGCCAAGGAAGATGACTTCTTCGTGGTACCAAATGTAACCAAATTATTGAGCCCGCTGGCGATGGTGGTCGTGACTCAATTGATTGCTTACTATACTGCCCTAGGCCGTGGCCTAGACGTGGACAAACCACGTAACTTGGCTAAGTCTGTTACAGTTGAATAAGAGATTAAAAGGTTAAAAGGTTGGGATTGTCGTCCCAGCCTTTTTCTAATGATGGGTAAAATGAGTGGCCTATTGACAGGCAAGGTAGGGAGGCGTATACTATCTGCAAGCACTTACATGAAGTGGAAGGCAGGTATAAGTAGCCTAGCTCTAGACCAAGAAATAGCCGAATATTTGAAAGAAGAGAGCGTGAAAGTAAGCCAGTGATAGAACTTGATATGACTCGTCTAGTAGGAGGCCTTGCCTGTTAAAGACTCTATGTTGGTGCCTAATCGTCCTTTAGCCAGCGTCAGTCAATCTTAAGGAGAGACTGATAGACAGAATGTGGAGGTGTCCGAGATGAAAGCACTCAAACAATTTCTCATTCCTTTTCTAGCTATTTTACTTAGCTTGGTCACTTGGACTTCGGCGGCAGCCAGTCCGCGTCAAGTGGTTTTTCGCAATGATAGGGCCGACAGCGGTCTAGTAGCCATTGAAATCAAGGACACGACGGTACGACTCTATCTGCCAGAGACCTATCGCTTTAACCGCGACAGTCAGACCGACCAAGTGCTCGATGATTTTTACCAGCTGACCCAGAATCCCCAAAGGACTTCCTTGGCTGATCCAAGCAAAAAGCAGGAGGCTAGTCAGACAAGTCTGGATTATGTCGAGCATAGTGACCATGACCAAGACATCACACCGCGTTACTTTGAGTTTAAGAATGTGGAAATAGTAGAAGAGCCATCTTCTATTAAGGTCCTATATGATAAGACCACGGTCACGCGTTTAGTGGCTCAAATTCTGACCGGCAAGGCCCTGGATTTACAGGGTAACCAATTTTCTATTCAAGAAGTCAAGCCATAAGACCATAGCCGACTACTAGCAATCACTTGCCAAAGTAGTCGGCTTTTTCATTGCTATTTCATAAGGCTATGCTATAATAAGATTATGGAAACGCTTAACAAGGAGGTTCTTATATGGAAAAAGTTGTGTACACGAACTATTGGGTAGACCGCTATACAGATGCCCGCAAGGAGCACGGATCCTACCTCACAGAGGAAGAAGCCCTTAATGCTATTTACACCTGGTGGCGCATCCACAAGGAACACCATCGGGATGTCAAGGAGACGCGGACTAATACCGGGGCCTTGGAAATCACCTATGATGATGACCGTTATGTCTACCGGATTGAAAAACGCAAATTCCAAGGCAATTTGCCAAGTCGCAGCTATCAACTCTGGACTCAAGGACAAATTGACGCCCAACGTCAACAGCTGCAACTGTCTGATGATGAGTTCCTCTTCGACGAGTTGGCTGAGCCTTACCGCGACCGTCTCATTGAAGTCATGGCTGACGCTAGCAAAGTACGCAACTTCTGCTATACCCAAGATGGTCGTCTAGTGGTAAAACTGTCTGACCTTAAGGCAGCCCGTCAACGTTAAAAACAATAAAATAAGCCCCTGAAGCCATTTAAAATCCTGGCTTCAGGGGTCTTTTCTTGATAGCATAAATTAATAGCCTTCAGGCGCGAATAGGGCACTGCCCACACGCAGGAAGCTAGCACCTTCCTCGGTGGCGATGGTATAGTCTTGGCTCATGCCCATGCTGAGCTCACTACAAGGAGCGTGAGGATAGCCGGCCTCTTGGACTAGGAGTTGGAGATGTTTGAGAGTCTTGAAGAAGAAGTGGAGCTCGCCTTCTAGGGCATCGGCTGGCGCCATGGTCATCAGGCCTACGATTTCAATCTTGTCGTAAGGAGCTAGCTGCTCGATGGCCGCAAAGACTTGCTCGGGCTCATAGCCTGTCTTGCTCTCTTCGCCCGATACATTGACCTGGAGGAAGCACTTGATGGGATGGTCGGCCCGCTTTTGAATTTCCTTGGCTAAGTCAAAGCGGTCTAGGGCATGGAGATAGTCAATTTGATTGATAAACTCCTTGACCTGGCGGGTTTGGACCCGGCCGATGAAGTGCCAGACAATGTCTGGAGCAGTTTGGGCTAGGGCGGCCTGCTTTTCTAAGAGGGCAGGATAGCGATTCTCGCCAAAATGCCGTTGGCCTAAATCATAGAGAGCTTGAATTTGGTCGGCGTCCACGGTTTTGCTGACGGCGACTAGCTGTGGCTGCTTGCCTTCTGGGCTATGCTTTTGGATACGGTCTAAGACCGCCTGATAGCGATCCTGGATGAGCTTCTGAGTCATGGAATATTCCTCCTACTTAATGGCTGTAGTATAGCACGCTAGCTAACTTTTTGCAAAAGTCCCGCGTTCCCAAGTGGCGCGGGACATGCTATACTAAGGAGGTAGAATACGTCTTGAGGAGGATCTAAGATGCCAGCAGATTTTGGAGCTTTCTATCAGAAAGAAATCGGCCAGCGCCGGGCCATTTTGGCGACTTATTTGGAAGAGGAAGGGCAAGGCCAAGCCCTAGAAACAGCCCTTGTCTTGCCAGAGTCAGTGGCCAACCAGTTGATTGAGAACTATGTGGGCAATTATAGCCTGCCTTTTGGTCTGGCTCCGACCTTCAAAATTAATGGGCGAGACTATGTGGTGCCAATGGCTATTGAAGAGCCTAGTGTGGTGGCGGCCGCCAGCAACGGAGGCAAACGCCTGGGCAATATCCAGTCTCAGGTTTTGAGTCGCCAATTAATCGGGCAGATTGTGCTAACCGATATTGAAGACCTGGATAGCGGGCTTGAGCAAGTTTCGGCGCAAAAAGACCACTGGCTGGACCTAGCTCGGGCAGCCTGTCCTAGCATGGTGGCTCGTGGTGGCGGCCCTTGCGATTTATGGGCCGATAGCTACGGGGATGACCAGGACGATTTTCTCTGTGTCTATTTGAGCCTGGATCCCTGTGACGCCATGGGCGCCAATGTCATGAATACGGTCCTAGAGGCCCTCGCGCCTGAAGTTGAAGCCAGCCTGGGTGGTCAAGCCCTCCTGCGAATTCTTTCTAATCATGGTGACAAGCTCCTAGTTAAAGCTCAAGTGAGTCTGCCTGTCTCCCAGCTTCACGCCAATCCAGAGCAGGCCTTGAATCTGGCCAAACGTTTGAGTCAGGCCAGTCGTGTGGGCCCAGTTGGATCCGCGTCGGGCGGTGACCCATAATAAGGGTATTATGAATGGGGTAGATGCGGTCTTGCTTGCCACCGGCAATGACTGGCGCGCGGTGGAAGCTGGTGTCCACGCCCATGCGGCCCGGGATGGTCAATATCGGGGGCTCAGTCAATGGACCCTTTCCGCTGACCAAGCCAGACTAGAAGGGGAATTAACCTTGCCCTTGTCCCTTGCGACCGTTGGCGGGACTCTAGCAGTCCATCCAACTGCCCAATTGGCCCTAGCTATCTTAGGCAAGCCCAATGCTCGTGAACTGGCCCAAATCATTGCAGCAGTCGGCCTAGCCCAGAACTTTGCTGCCTTGAGAGCCCTAGTGACTGACGGCATTCAAAAGGGCCATATGGCCTTGCAAGCCCGGTCCTTGGCCCTTCAAGTCGGTGCCAGCCTAGAGGAAGTGCCGGCTCTTGTTAAGGCCTTGCGTCAGGCGCCTGCCATGAACCGTGCTTTGGCTGAACAACTCTTAGCTCAGCTACGCAGCCAAGAAGGAAGTTAAAAAATTTATTAAGTTAGCGCGCCTTTAAGTTAAAGGCGCCTTTTTCGTGGTACAATAAGCGTGACAAATTAGGAATATAGGTGATAAAAGATGACCGTAACTGTCGGCATAGACAAAATCGGGCTCTATGTGCCCCAATACTATATTGAAATGACCGAATTAGCTCAAGCCCGTGGCGTTGAGCCAAGTAAATACACGATTGGTATTGGCCAAGACAAGATGGCCGTGCCACCCCTAGACCAAGATGTGGTCGCCATGGCGGCCAATGCAGCAGCTAGCATCTTAGATGAGCATGACCTTTTAGCTATTGACCAAGTCATTGTAGGGACTGAATCGGCTTTTGACTATTCCAAGTCAGTAGCTAGCTACTTACACGAATTATTGGATTTACAGCCCTATTGTAAGGCCTATGAAATCAAGCAAGCTTGCTACGGGGCGACAGCAGGCCTCCAGTCGGCCTGTGACTACGTACGCCTACGACCAGACCGTAAGGTACTAGTGGTGGCCACCGACATCGCCCGCTACGGTCTCGGTACGCCAGGTGAGCCTACGCAAGGAGCTGGGGCATTAGCCCTCCTCATCTCTGCTAATCCGCGGATTTTGGGCTTGGGATAGCCAATCTATTTCTTATACTGATAACCAATTTGATTTCTGGCGTCCATCTTATTCTGACGTGGCGCTAGTAGATGGCAAATTCTCGACTGAACTCTACCAAGATTGCTTCTGTCAGGTCATGGCGTCAGCCAAACAAGCGGGGTTATCGCCTGAAAACTGGCGCAATGTGGTCTTCCACCTGCCATTTACCAAGATGGGCAAGAAGGCCTTGGATGCCTTGACTCAAAAAGGAAGCGTGGATGCCAGTCTAATTGAGCGTTGGCAGGCAGCCTATGAGCCGGCTACGCGTTTGGGGCGTCAGGTGGGCAATATCTACACCGGATCCCTCTATCTCAGCCTCCTGTCCTATTTGACAGAAGTAGAGGATTTAGTAGCAGGGGACAGTCTGGGACTCTTCTCCTATGGTTCAGGCGCGGTCGCCGAACTTTTTTCTGGGACGCTGCAAGAAGGCTTTAGACAGGCTCTGGATCTGGCAGCCTTAAAGGCTCACCTGGAGCGCCGCCAAGCCCTATCTGTCCAGGACTACGAGCGGATTTTTTCTCAGCGCTTGCCACAAGAAGCGGACTATCAAGTGCCACGCCAAAGCCAAGAAGCAGGCTTTGTCTTAGATAAAATCGACGGCCACCGCCGTTACTATCGCCAATACTAAAAAAACTGGGACCTAAGTCCCAGTTTCTTTCTTATATAGGAAGTCAGCTTAAAGGCTGTCCAAGCTAAAATGGAGGCTACCGTCTGGATTAAGCAAGACAGGAACCCCAACTCTAGCTCCATCCTTAACAGCTTGAAACTCTGGTCGGCTATCACGCAAGTGGAGAAAGGCCTTGAGTTCCCGCATGGAATTCGTAATATTGACTGCATCATAGCGGATACCACGAGCTTCAAGACCAGCTACAAAAGGTTGGGTATCGGGGCATTTGTCACTAAAAAATAGGGTAGGTTGGCTCATAAATTAATCCTCCTCTAATAAATGATCTTTAGGGTTATTGTAAGCCCTCTAATCCTAGGAAACAAGGGATTTGCTTGTAAGGTTTGAAACCAGTTCTAATGCCTGATATTCTGATACCGAGAACATCAGGCAAAAGGCATTGCACTTGCATTCCGTTTGCGTATAATTAGAGTTGTCAAAAAAGAAAATATGCAAAGGAGGTTTGGGTATGCAACGTACGAGTGGCGTACTCCTTCATATATCATCTCTCCCATCTAAGTTTGGGATTGGGTCTTTCGGGCAATCTGCCTATGATTTTGTCGATTTCCTGGCAAAAACAGGCCAACAATACTGGCAAATTTTGCCTCTAGGGACCACGTCTTATGGAGACTCCCCTTATCAATCATTCTCTGCCTTTGCCGGCAACACTCACTTCATCGACTTGGATCTCCTAGTTGAAGCAGGCTGGCTGACAGAAGCTGATTATGCTGGGGTAGACTTCGGTGACCATCCAGAATATGTGGACTATGCCAAGGTCTATACAGAACGTCGTCCAATCTTGGAGAAGGCAGTCGCTAACTTCTTGGCTAAAGCTGACAAGAAGGACTACCAACAATTCTTGGCGGACAACTATGAATGGTTGGAGCCATACTGTGAATACATGGCAATCAAGGAGCACTATGATCTCAAGCCATGGTTCCAATGGGATCCAAAAGCTACCTTACGCGATGAAGCGACCATCGTTCATTTGCGTCAACAATTAGCGGATGTCTTGACCTACCACCGGGTAGTGCAATACTTCTTCAACATCCAATGGCAAGCACTTAAGAAATATGCCAATGCTCAACACATTGAGATTATCGGGGACATGCCAATCTATGTTGCAGCGGATAGTGTTGAAATGTGGATGACCCCACATTACTTCAAGACATCTGAAGATCACCAACCAAGCGTTGTTGCTGGTTGCCCACCAGATGCCTTTACCGCTGACGGCCAACTCTGGGGTAACCCAATCTATAACTGGGACGCTATGAAGGCTGACGGTTATGCTTGGTGGATTACTCGCCTTAAGGAAAGCTTCAAGCTCTACGATGTAGTCCGGATTGACCACTTCCGTGGCTTCGAGTCCTACTGGGAAATTCCATTTGGCGACACCACTGCTATCAATGGCGAATGGGTCAAAGGCCCAGGTAGCGACCTCTTCCGTGCTATTCGCAAGGAATTAGGCGACGTTAAGATTATTGCTGAAGATTTAGGCTTCATGACCCAGGAAGTAATTGATATGCGGGATGAAACCGGCTTCCCAGGTATGAAGATCATGCAATTTGGTTTTGGCGGAGGGGATTCAGTTGATTTACCTCACAATTACGTCTATAATTCTGTATGTTATGTGGGAACCCACGATAACGAAACAGGCTTAGGCTGGTTCCAAGACTCAGCTGATGAGGCATCACGTGAATTCTTCAATGCCTACATGAGACGTGGAGAAAACGAAACAGTTTCTCACGCCCTCAACCGCGGGATTGCCGCTGCTGTCAGCAAGATGGCAATCTACACCATGCAAGACTTGTTGAACTTGGGTAACGAAGCGCGTATGAACGTGCCATCTACCTTAGGTAACAACTGGAAATGGCGTATGAAGTCAGATGCTCTGACTGACCAATTAGCGGAAGAATTATTGGAATTGACTACTACCTATTGCCGTTTGAACCCTGAGTTCAAATCAGCAACTAAAGAGGCTGAAGTGACTGAGACAAGTAAGGTTGCTAAGGCTACTAGTAAGTAATACCCAAGCAAGACCCGTAAATAAATGTGGCCGGTGTTAGGAGATTTCTTCTAACACCGATTGCTTGCTTATCTATCAATCAGAATCTTTAATGCGGCCAAGTGCCTAATCAAAATAAGGAGTTAACAATGACTATTTTAGAAAACTACACTAACAAGCTTTTCAATAAATCAATTGATGCTTGTAACGATGCAGAACTTTACAAAGCCCTTTTAGACATTACGCGTGACAAATCTCGCGAATTACCAACTCACGATGACAAGAAAAAACTCTACTACTTCTCTGCAGAGTTCTTAATCGGAAACTTTTGAGCAACAACCTCTTGAACTTAGGTATCTACGATGAAGTGAACGCTGAGTTACAAGCTCACGGCAAATCTATCATGGATATCGAACAAGCTGAAAATGAACCTTCCTTAGGTAACGGAGGCTTGGGTCGTTTGGCTGCCTGCTTCGTTGACTCTATCACCAAATTAGGGATCAACGGGGACGGGGTTGGTTTGAACTACCACTTCGGGCTCTTCCGTCAAGTATTCAAAGACAACCAACAAACGACTATTCCAGATGCTTGGTTGACTGGCGATGACTGGACTATCCAAAGCAAGAAGGCTTATACTGTTCCTTTCCGCAAGTTCTCCTTGCATTCTACCCTTTATGATATCGACGTATTAGGTTACAAACAAACTAAGCGTAACCGTCTCCGTCTCTTCGACTTAGACAGCGTGACTTCTGACATTATTGAAGATGGCATTTCCTTTGACAAACACGACATCGAGAAGAACTTAACCCTCTTCCTCTACCCAGATGACTCTGATCACGCAGGTGAAGTATTACGTATTTACCAACAATACTTCATGGTATCTAACGGGGCTCAATTGATCTTGGAAGAAGCAGTCGCTAAGGGCAGCAATTTACACGACTTGGCAGACTACGCAGTGATCCAAATCAACGATACTCACCCAGCCTTAGTTATCCCAGAAATGATTCGTCTCTTAGGCGAACGCGGGATTGAGTTCGATGAAGCAGTAGAAATCGTTCGTTCAATGACTGCCTTCACCAACCACACAATCTTGGCTGAAGCCTTAGAAAAATGGCCTGTATCCTTCTTGGAAGAAGTAATTCCTAACGTGATGGCGATTATCCGTAACTTGGATGCTCGTATTAAGGCACAATTCCCAGATAACGACGCAGTACAAATCATCGACCAATTTGACCGTGTTCACATGGCTCACTTGTCAATCCACTACGGCTTCTCTGTAAACGGGGTTGCGGCACTGCATACAGACATCTTGAAGAAGTCAGAATTGCGTGCCTTCTATGAAATCTACCCAGAGAAATTCAACAACAAGACCAACGGGATTACCTTCCGTCGTTGGATCATGGACGCTAACAAGGAATTGTCTGACTACATTGACTCCTTGATTGGCCGTCAATGGCACCACACTGCTGAATTAGAAGGCTTACTCAACTATGTCAACGATCAAGCAGTATTAGATAAGTTAGAGTCTATCAAGTTCAATAACAAGCTCCGCCTCAAGCACTTCCTCAAGGAAGTACAAGGCGTAGACATTAACGAGCACTCTATTTTTGACATCCAAATCAAACGTATGCACGAGTACAAGCGTCAACAAATGAACGCTCTCTACGTAATTAACAAGTACTTAGACATTAAGCCGGCAACATTCCAGCAACTCCATTGACTGTTTTCTTCGGTGGGAAGGCTGCACCAGCTTATACAATCGCGCAAGATGTCATTCACTTAATCTTGACCTTATCTGAGGTAATTGCCAATGATCCAGAAGTAAGCCCACACTTACAATTGGTAATGATTGAGAACTATAACGTAGAACGTGCTCAATACTTGATTCCAGCATGTAACATTTCCGAGCAAATCTCCTTGGCTTCTAAGGAAGCAAGTGGTACTGGTAACATGAAGTTCATGTTGAACGGGGCCTTGACCTTAGGGACTGAAGATGGGGCTAACGTGGAAATCCACGAATTAGTTGGTGATGACAATATCTACATCTTCGGTAAGCACAGTGATGAAATCATCAAGCTCTACGAAACTCAAGGTTATGTAGCGCGTGACTACTACGAGCATGACGCGATTCGTCCATTAGTTGACTTCATCGTGAGCGATAAGATGTTAGCAGCAGGGAACGAAGAACGCCTCAACCGTCTACATCATGAATTAATCAGCAAAGACTGGTTCATGACCTTAATTGACTTGGAAGAATACATCCAAGTTAAGGAAAAGATGTTGGCTGACTACGAAAACCGTACTGAATGGAACAAAGAAAGCCTTGATTAACATTGCTAAGGCTGGCTTCTTCTCATCTGACCGGACCATTGCAGAATACAACCGCGATATCTGGCACTTGAAAGAAAACCGTGTAGAAATCGACTAATCGATTAATTAGAAAGCTGGGTTTATCCCAGCTTTCTTTTATATAACAAAATAGCCGGAGGACTTATGTCTTCCGGCTATTTATTAACTTTCTTGAGGGCACTGAGCAAGCTCATTGCCAATATTATTCAGTCGTTCAATCAGTGTTTCAATGGAAATGGCATTGATATTGATGAATAATTTAGATTGTAATTGCGGAATAGGCACATTACTGAGAATGACATCATATTCAGAACGTATAATCTCGTGGACATTTTGATAGAGGACCTGGGGTGCATGAAATTCTAGTTGCTGTGAACATGAACAAGTCAAGAGGTCTCGGATCATTAAGGAATGAGAGGAGTTAATGCTACTGAAGATACCCACTCTAATCTTCTTCTGACATGTCATGAGCTGAGGGATTAATTCAGACCATGTAGAGAAGATAGTATAGATTAAGTATCGGATAATTTCAGGACTTGTGTGTAGCTTATTTGCTTGTCTGTATTGGATAACGGCTTTCTCAAGGAAATCGTAAAAATCAGGAAAATCAGCATAGAGATGACTCATCCATGTAGCGCGACGTCGGAAAATTTGTGACTTAGCAAATACTTCATAGCATTCGACAGAGGACGCATTATGGAAGAGGATGGTCAGAACTTCTGGGTTGGTGATTTCGAGATCGAAATGCTGACGGATATTCTCAATCATAAGCTGAGTCTGAATCAAGGAAGTGTGGATTGAGGCGTGTAGACGAGAAGCCACGAGCATATCTTCAAAAGTATAGAAGTAATCTTCTCGCAAGAATGGGTAGAGTAGGTTAGACAGCACGATATCTCCCAAAGGCTCTCCCACATAGTCAGATAAGGACCGAACGAATTCTTGGTCCGCTTTTTGCGCCAAGGCTTGGGCAAAACGACTTGAGACATTAGTTTTGTGAAGGGGGGAGGTCCCATTTGAAGTGGTGACGCTTGATATTGATAATGGTTGCGCGCTTAATCAGATAGTAGAGGGAGAAATCCAATGGCCGATCAAGAATCTTGATGAAGGTGGCCACGAATTTGTCTATATGTGATTCTTTAATATCTTCAAAAGGCCAAGTAGTTGAGGGATAGCGCTCAGCGAAGTACTGGCCAAAGAAGAAGCGAATCTCATTCTCATTACCCGTGATGGCCAGCGGTTTGGTAGATACCTGAATATTATAGAGGCCATTAAACCAGCGGTTAATGCGACGAATGGTTCGGTAGAAGGTAGGGTAACTCATGAAAAAGTGCTCTAGGACTTCTTCCATTTCAGTTTGGGGGTGGAAGAAGAGGTATTCTAAAACTTGGAAGTGGACAGAGTTAGCTAGATAAAATTGGTAGGCTAGGTTGATGTCGACCGTGAAGCGATTGACCATTTTAGCACCATCAGGCTGGACTGAAATATCATACTGCGGCAGATTATTGGCGATTTGCTGGAGGTCTTCCTTCAAGATACGGGTAGAGCAGTCGAGGGTCTCAGCCAGTTGGTCTAATGGCAGGGCGTTATCGGAAGCGTGGAGGATATTTAATAACTGGAGTTGACGCTTGTGCGTCTTGGAAAGTAACTTTTCGATAATGATAGCCCCCTTAAAATTTGTACTGACGAATTTTTATTAATTATATCATAAAAATGTTTGCTTGCGGAAAAAAGATGACCCAAAATCACAAAAAAAACAGGCCAATTTGAAAGCTTCTAACCGATACGAAAACACCCCCCAAAAGGGAGGTGTGAGTTGTCCTTATTCTTTGACAAAGGCAGCAGATTGTTCACCAGCTTGGCGACCGAAGATAATGATGTCGGCAACGGCGTTACCACCGATACGGTTAGCACCGTGAACCCCACCAGTTACTTCACCAGAAGCGTACAAGCCTTTGATTGGTTGGTTTTCCTTGTTGAGGACTTGCGCGTTAGTGTTAATCTTGAGACCACCCATGGTGTGGTGAATCCCTGGTGCGATTTTAATTGCGTAGTAAGGGGCTTGTGACAAGTCATTGTCCATCCCGGTAGTCCGGCCGAATTCGTCGTCCTTCTTATCAGCAACAGCTTTGTTCCAAGTTTCCAGGCTAGCTTTTAGGTTAGCAGGGTCCACACCAATTTCCTTAGCCAAGTCTTCAATGGTGTCACCTTTGACCACTAAGCCTTTAGATTCGTATTGGTTGATGGCTTTAACGCGTCCCTTAAGGGCTTCGTCGAAGACTACGTAAGCTGCTTTTCCTTCTTGGCCGATAATGGCAGCAGAAACCTTATCACGGGTTTCTAATTCGTTGAAGAAACGTTTACCTTCTTGGTTGATTAAGATCGCACCTTCACCACGAACGGCTTCAGTGATTAAGTAAGAAGTCTTTTGTTCAACAGAAGGGTGGATTTGGATTTGATCCATGTCAACGGTTTGTGCGCCCAATTTTTCGGCCATCTTGATACCGTCCCCTTGGGAACCTTCTTGGTTAGTTGTAACAAAGCCTTTGAGTTCTGGCTTAAGTTGGCTGACCATGTCTAAGTTAGCCCCGAAACCACCTGTTGCTAAGACAACAGCCTTAGATTTGATAGTTTTTTCTTGGCCTTCAACGGTCACTTTAACGCCAGAAACAGCGCCATTTCTTCAGTGATTTCAGTTACGTCAGAGTTAACGAAGGTTGGAATCTTACGCTCAGTTACGTTAGCATAGAGACCTTCTACTAAGTAGCCCCCAATTGCAGAACCATCTGATGGACGGTGTGTACGCTTAACGCTCATCCCACCGGTAGTGGTTAAGTTATCTAACTTAATGTTCATAGAGTCTAACCAGTCAATGGCGCTAGCAGAGTGGTCTACTAAGAAGCGAAGCAATTCTGGATCGTTCTTTTCTTTCCCGCCTTTGAAGGTTTCTTCGTAGAACTTGTCATTAGAGTCTTCAATACCAGCTTCCTTTTGGAATTTGGTTTCGCTGGCGTTCATCCCAGCAGAAGACTTACTAGTATTCCCACCCACGATTGGCATTTTTTCGAAAATTACAACGTTGGCTCCAGCGTCATGGGCTGCGATTGCTGCGGCCATACCGCCACCACCGGAACCGACAACGATTACGTCATAGCTTTCCTTGAGTTCAGCTGGGTCCGTATATTTTTTCTCGGACGCCCCTGAAGTTGTATCGGGCTTGGAAGATTCTTGGGCCAAGACAGATAAGGTATGACCGAGGCTAGCAAAGACCAAGAACAAAGCTGCGAAAAGGATAGATAATTTTTTACGCATGTGAACTGACATCTCCTTTTGTGATTTAATTATCTTACTATATTATACAGAATTTTGGCCTAAATTTCAATCTTTTGCCGGAAAAAGATAGAAAAAGACACTTTTTCTAGTGGACAGGGGTAAAATGAAAAACTTTGTGAAAGCAAGGTGGATAAGAGTCTTGTTAAATCAGGGATGTAAACGCTCAAAAAAACTTGCTTTAAAGAGCTTAAAAAGGCTACCTTTTTGCTGTTTATGTGGTATTATATATCTGTTGCTAAGCAATATCTTAAGGAGGAAGAAAAAATATGAAAGTAGTAGTAGTTGGCTGTACTCATGCAGGAACAGCATCTGTTAAAACTATTTTAAATGATCACCCAGAAGCGGAAGTTGTTGTTTACGAACGTAATGACAACGTATCCTTCTTGTCTTGTGGGATTGCTTTATATGTTGGTGGGGTTGTGAAAGATCCTCAAGGGCTCTTCTACTCAAGCCCAGAAGAATTAGCTTCTTTAGGCGCAAAAGTAAACATGGAACACGATGTTTTAGAGGCTGACTTGAAGGCCAAGACCTTACGCGTTAAAAACCTCAAAACTGGTGAAGAATTCGATGAAACATTCGACAAGTTAGTGGTAACGACTGGTTCTTGGCCAATCATCCCACCATTAGAAGGTTTAGACTTAGAGAACGTTCAACTCTGCAAGAACTACAACCAAGCTAAAGAAATCTTCGCTAAGAAGACTGACAAGCAAAAAGTGGTAGTAATCGGTGGGGGTTACATCGGGATTGAACTCGTTGAAGCCTTCAACTTAGAAGGCAAAGACGTTACCTTGCTTGATGGTTTAGACCGTATCTTGAACAAATACTTAGACCCAGAATTCACGGATGTCTTAGAAGAAGACTTGCGTAACCGTGGCGTTGATGTACGCCTTAACGAAATGGTTCAAGGCTTCAAAGGCGAAAACGGTGTCGTGAAGAAAGTGGTAACCACTGGTGGCGAATACGAAGCTGACATGGTAATCCTCTGTGTAGGTTTCCGTCCAAACACTGACTTAGTTAAAGACCAAGTTGAAACTATGCCTAACGGTGCTATCATCGTTGACGACTACATGAAGACTAGCCATCCAGATGTCTTTGCAGCAGGTGACTCTTGTGCCGTTAACTACAACCCTAATGGAGGTCATGCTTACATTCCATTAGCAACTAACGCTGTGCGTATGGGTGCTTTGGTTGGTAAGAACATTGCAGGCGATAAAGTTCGTTACCGTGGGACTCAATCAACTTCAGGTCTCCACCTCTTCGGTTGGAACATTGGCTCAACTGGGGTTAACGAAGGCTCTGCTAAGCACTTCGGTTTAGATACTCGTTCAGTATACGTGGTGGACAACTACCGTCCAGAATTCATGCCAACAAACGAGAAAATCTACATGAAGTTAGTTTACGAAGTAGGGACTAACCGTATCGTAGGTGGGCAAGTAATGTCTAAATACGACTGTACCGCTTCTGCTAACACCTTGTCCTTGGCTATCCAAAACAAGATGACCATTGAAGACTTGGCTTATGTTGACTTCTTCTTCCAACCTGTCTTTGACCGTCCTTGGAACTACCTCAACATCTTAGCTCAAGCTGCAGTTGAACAAGAACGCAAACTTAACGCTTAATAGCGAATGGGACTGGCTTTGCCAGTCTCTTTTTTTATGGGTACTCGGGGTAAATTAAAAATCCCATTATATCATATATGATATAATGGGATTTTTTGTCTGCCTATAAATCAGATTTGAGTAGGCTATAGTGGGCGGAATCCACAATGCCTTGGTTGTTATGCATGGCTTGGCGTAGGATGCCTTCGAAGTAGAAGCCGGCCTTTTGCATGACGCGACCAGATCCAGGATTGGCAGTGTCATGGGTGGCAATAAGTCGATTGAGGTCTGCTTCTTGCAAGAGGAAACGGCTGACCGCAATGAGGGCTTGGGTCATGTAGCCTTTGCCCCAGTAATCTCGTCCTAAGACATAGCCTATGGTCATGGAATTGGTGGCAGGCACATAGTCGAGGGCACTAATATCGCCAATGACTTGGTCAGGCTGGGATTTGAGAGTGATGGCCCATTTAAAGGAATCTCCGTCTTGATAGGAAGCTATCCAACGCTCTAGGGTGGCTTGAGTGACATCTAAGTCGGCATGAGCTGGCCAGGTCAGGTAGGTGACATTGTCAGGACGGCCCGCCCAGTTGCTGAACATGGCAGGCGCATCTGACAGTTCAAATCGTCGTAAAACAAGGTCTTCTGTGATGAGAGTTTGGGTTCCGATGGCTTTCATGGGCAAGCCTCCTTTCTTTGACCTTAATTATACGCTCAAGGAAGAAAAAAGCCAAGACAGATGGACTGTCTTGGCTAGTTTGTGGGATGGAGGGGACAAGAAAAATTCCCATTATATCATATATGATATAATGGGAATTTTGTCTGCCTATAAATCAGATTTGAGCAGGCTATAGTGGGCGGAGTCCACAATGCCCTGGTTGTTATGCATGGCTTGGCGTAGGATGCCTTCGAAGTGGAAGCCAGCCTTTTGCATGACGCGTCCAGAACCCGGGTTGGCAGTGTCGTGGGTGGCACTAAGTCGATTGATATCTGCTTCTTGCAAGAAGAAACGGCTGACCGCAATGAGGGCTTGGGTCATATAGCCTTTGCCCCAGTAATCTCGTCCTAGGACATAGCCTATGGTCATGGAATTGGTGGCTGGGTCATAGCCAACGCCGCTAATATCGCCAATGACTTGGTCAGGCTGGGACTTGAGGGTGATGGCCCATTTAAAGGTATCTCCGTCCTGATAGGCCGCTACCCAACGCTCTAGGGTGGCTTGAGTGACGGCTAAGTCGGTATGAGCTGGCCAGGTCAGGTAGGTAACATTGTCGGGACGGCCCGCCCAATTGTTGAACATGGCAGGCGCATCAGATAGTTCAAATCGTCGTAAAATAAGGTCTTCTGTGATAAGGGTTTGGGTTCCAATGGCTCTCATGGGCAAGCCTCCTTTCTTTGACATTGATTATACGCTCAAGGAAGAAAAAAGCCAAGACAGACGGACTGCCTTGGCTAGTTTTATTTTTTTCTCAAAAGGCTAGGAAATTGAATTTGTTCCATGATTCGTTTGATTGGCGCATTATTGAATAAGTAATAGAGGACGACGGAATTGACCACTAGGGAAGCCATATTTTTGTAGAAACGCACTGGCAAGATAGCCATGATAGCTTTTTGCTGAACCATCATGGTCCAGAGGGTATTAAGTCCCAAGTTACAGATGAGGGTGACAGCCAAGACAGTCAGGAAGATTCGCAGAGGGGTCTTAGTTTGGCGGTGAAGGCCAAGTCCATAGATGAGTCCGCCGACAATGGCCGTTAGGGTGTAACCGGGGAAGTAGACACCTTTAGCACCACCCAGGGCGAATTTGAGAATATCGTGGGCGGCGCCAAGAATCATGGCAGGGATTGGGCCGGCAATTGCGCCAGTCAAGGCAGCCCCCACAAAGCCAAAACCCATTTTGGTAACGCCTAAATTGACTTCAGGTAGGTAATCCAAGGCGAAGCGGATAGCCAACAAGATAGCCAGGGTGGTTAATTGTAGGGTGGTGACGGCGCCTTTACGGCGGTATACTTGATTTTCCATTTTAATAGCATCTCCTTAATTTAGTGAGCTGCTTCATTTAACTGACAGAACCAATTAAATGCAGCGAATGCAGAAAAGAAACCGCAAAATGTCCAGCATTTTTTTCGTATAGGAGCAACATTCCATCTCGCTATCACTTAACGCTTCTTTTCTTACTCTGGTGTTAGTTGGTGTCAGCGCCCTTCTTGCCTTAACCTCCTTCTTCTAGATTAGGGTTCTAACCTCCTAAGCATAGGGATAAAAGGATGCTTTGTCAAGCCTTGCAGACTAAGAATTCCGGTGCTATAATAAGCTTGTTCCGGAGACGTACCGAAGAGGCCGTAACGGGAATGACTCGAAATCATTTTGTCGGGCAACCGGCACGTGGGTTCGAATCCCACCGTCTCCGTTATAAGCATTATATTGCGTCTTAGAAATAGTAGTGTGGCTATTTCTAAGGCTTTTTGTCCCCACAAAAACCTCCCTTTATCGAGTTTAAAGTTAGAAACTTGTGTTTGTTCGATTCTAGGAGTAGAATGAAGTCAAAAGCATAGTTGTTGAATCTGAAAAGATTTTGGTTGCTTAGCTAGATGTTACCTTTAAGAAGAAAAATCAGCCCTGGTATTGGAAGAGCTGAAAAAGGGCACATAGAGTGCAAAGGTAACGGATAAAGGTATCAAGACAGAGATGGACCTTGTCAACAAAAGGGGAGAAAAAAATATGGCGTATGACAAGCTGAAAGAAAGCATGAAAAAAATACCCTTGGTATGTTGAGCCAAAAGCCACCGTCAGAAATGACCGATGAAGAAATTGCTAGATTGAGATTTTTGCTTCGTATCAGAAGAAGAAGGAGCAGCATTCTTGCTGAAATAGAGAGGCGAGAAAAAAATTAGAGCGAGAGGTTTCTAATTAGACTTGCTGTAATTATATGCTGGGGGCATTACTACCCAAAGTAATGCTACTAAAAGCTAAGTTGAACAATGACGCCAGAGCACAAAAACATAATCGACTTTTTAGAAAGGGGTGAGTGGTGATGGATGGATCTGTAAAAAGGAGTAACTTGATTTCGATACAAATCGAGCCGTGGTATGAGAAAAAGAACCGTTATACCAATCCTCGCCTAAGGGAAGACACCCCTCAAGAAATTTTGGATTTATACGAGGAATGGAAGCGACTCGTGCGAGAAGAAGTAAAAACCGATGATGGAATAGATTGGTAATCATGGCACCCTACGGGGTGCCTTTTTTCGGCTAAAATAAGAACGTACCTCTATGTACGCCTGTTTCTTAATAGAATCTAGGACAAAAAAGCGCCCTGGGAAAGGACGCTAGGACACTATAGGAACGAGGATGTTTTTTTCTTTGACATTTTAATCTCTAA